>Ga0137398_10000646_pt1 | contig 12872 bp, 13 predicted proteins | sample czorhiz216metaG_FD_106659 | JGI IMG/M metagenome (GOLD analysis project Ga0137398, IMG submission 106659) | Vadose zone soil microbial communities from Angelo Coast Range Reserve, California, USA - czorhiz2.16 metaG | ecosystem: Environmental > Terrestrial > Soil > Vadose zone | place: USA...
ACCTACCGGACCTGTACGCCGCCGGCAGCCCTCGCGATCCGGCGCTACCTCGATGAAGGCGCGAAGATCTCGCGCGAAGTCACTGCGCGCTATGCGAATTAGCGCATGCCGGCCCCGGCCCGGCGTTCAATCGAGCGGTCCGCGTCGCCATTAACCTTTCCTAAAGGTCCGGCTATACGGCGCGCCCGCCCGTGCTAGTTTGGCCGAAGAGGGACACGCGGCGGCAAACGCCGCTTCATGGGTCAAACATGGCGATTGTTATGCGTATGCCGCCCGCTCGTGGGCCGCTTCCGGATCACGAGCAGAAGCAGGCGGCGATCGGCTACCTGCACGAGGCCTGGGCGGAAGCCAAGCTCGACGGGATCGACGGCGACTGCATGGCGCAGGCCTGCCTGTTCGCCGCGCTGAGCGAGCTCGTGACCACTTACGGCGAGGACGCGACCGCGCGCTACGCCGAAGGTCTCTCCAAGCGGGTCGCCAACGGCGAATTCTCGATCGAGTCCTTCCGCCAATAGAAGGCGGCCCTCACCGCAAGCCGGCAGTAGCGCACCGCCACGTCGGCGGGATTGCCTAGCCACGCCTGCAATGACAAGCTTGCCGCCGATTCCTCGGAATCCTGTTCGCATTGTCCACGGCGAACCGGTATCGGCGGTGCCATGCGACGCCTCCCCCTTGCCTTGATGGCCGCGGCCATCGTCGTTGCGGCCGGCGCCGGCGCGCTCGCCCAGACCCGGGTGCGCACCGAGACCGTGCGCCCGCCGCTGGCCGCCGAGACCGCGCCGAGCCGCAAACAGCAGGCCGCGACCGCGCCGAATGCGAGCGCGCCCGAGATCATCACGGACCTGTCGCGGCTGCCCGCCCCCGTCGCACTGATGCGCGAGCGCATTCTCGCGGCGGCGCAGTCGGGCCGGCTCGACCGGCTCGTCGCGGTGATGCGCGCCAACGACCTGATGCCGATCTTCTCGCTCAACGACGACAAGGATCCGATCGCCTATTGGAAAGCGAATTATCCCGATTCCGAGGGCGTCGAAATCCTCGCCACCGTGATCGACATCCTCGACGCGGGCTTCGTCCATGTCGACGCCGGCACGCCGCAGGAAATCTTTCTGTGGCCCTATTTCGCCCGCATGCCGCTCAAGGAGCTGACCCCGGAGCAGAAGGTCGAGCTGTTCAAGATCGTCACCGGCGCCGACTACCGCGACATGCTCGACTTCGGCGCCTACAATTTCTACCGCCTCGGCATCGGCGCCGACGGCACTTGGCATTTCTTCGTGACCGGGGATTGAGCGCGCAAAATGCTGTAGGGTGGGCAAAGGGCGCGGAACGCGCCCGTGCCCACGTGCAGATTCAGTTGGTGGGCACGCTTCGCTTTGCCCACCCTACGGATCTCGATTTCTACAGCGCCTCCGAGAACCGCATTGCTTCTCCCCGCCCCGGCGTGACGACCTCGCCCTCCCACATCACCCGCTGGCCGCGCACGACGGTGCCGACCGGCCAGCCCGTCACCGTCACCCCGTCATAGGGCGTCCACCCCGCCCGCGAGCCGACGCCGGCGTCGGTGATGGTGGCGCGGCGCTTGAGATCGACGATGGTGAAGTCGGCGTCGTAACCGACCGCGATCCGGCCCTTGCCGGCGATGCCGAACAGGCGGTTCGGTCCGGCGCTGGTGAGATCGACGAAGCGCTGCAGCGTCAGCTTGCCGGCATTGATGTGATCGAGCATGAGCGGCACCAGCGTCTGCACGCCCGTCATGCCCGAGGGACTCTCCGGATAGGGCTTGGCTTTCTCGGCGCGGGTGTGCGGCGCATGATCTGAGCCCAGCACGTCGACGATTCCTTGATCCAGCCCGCGCCACAACGCGGCGCGGTGGCTCGCGTCGCGCACCGGCGGGTTCATCTGGGCGAGCGTGCCGAGCCGCTCGTAGCATTCGGGCGCCGCGAGCGTCAGATGATGCGGCGTCACCTCGACCGAGGCGACGTCCTTGTGGGCGGCAAGATACTCCATCTCCCGCGCGCTCGTGATGTGCAGCACGTGGACGCGCTTGCCGGTCTCGCGCGCGAGGGCGACCAGACGCTGCGTGCATTGAAGCGCCACCGTCTCGTCACGCCACACCGGATGCGAGCGCGGATCGCCCGCGATGCGCTGGTCCTTGCGCTCGCGCAACCGGTACTCGTCCTCGGAATGGAAGGCGGCGCGGCGGCGGATGGCTTTCAGGATATTGCGCAGGCCCTCGTCGTCCTCGACCAGCAACGACCCGGTCGACGAGCCCACGAACACCTTGACGCCGCAGCATCCCGGCAGCCGCTCGAGCTCCGGCAGCTCCCGGGTGTTCTCGCGCGTGCCGCCCATGTAGAAGGCGAAATCGCAATGCATGCGGTGATGACCGCGCGCGAGCTTGTCGGCGAGCGCCTCGGCGCTGGTCGTGGTCGGGTTGGTGTTGGGCATATCGAACACGGCCGTGACCCCGCCGAGCACGGCCGAGCGCGAGCCGGTCTCCAGGTCCTCCTTCTGGGTCAGCCCCGGCTCGCGGAAATGCACCTGGGTGTCGATCACGCCCGGCAGGACGTGCAGGCCGGCGGCCGCGATCGTCTCGCCGGCCGACGCGCGGGCGAGATCGCCGATCGCCGCGATCCTGCCGGCCGTGACCCCGATGTCGCGCAGGCCCTCCCCGGCCTGATTCACGACGATTCCGCCCCTGACGATCAGATCATAGGTGTCGGTCATTTCATCCATTGCCCTTGAGGCGCGCGACAGAGCGCCTTACGTTCCGACGCAAAGCTTGGCAAGGGTTCTCCAAGGGTCATCCAGAACATGAAGGCAGCACTGCTTCCCGAACGCGGCGTCGTCAAAGTGGGCGGCGAGCCGGCGCGGAGCTTTCTGAACGGGCTGTTCACGGCCGATATCGGCCGCGTGACGCCCGAATGGCCGTGCTTTGCGGCGCTGCTCAGCCCGCAGGGAAAGATCATGGCCGACGGCATCGTGGCCGAGGCGCCGGCCGCGGACGGCGGCGGCTTTTTCATCGACTGCCCGCGAGCGCTCGCAAAAACGCTGGCGGACAAGCTGAATTTCTACAAGCTGCGCGCGCCCGTCACGGTCGAGGATCTCTCGGAGGCGCTGGGCGTGCTGGCGCTGTGGGGTGGCCAGGGGGTCACGGATTACGGACTGGTCTATCCCGATCCTCGCCTGCCCGCCCTCGGTTCACGGGTAATGCTGCCGCCGCATCTTGCCCAAGAGGCGGCGGCCGACCTCGGCGCCGCGCTGGTCGAGCCGCAATCCTACGAGGCGCACCGCATCGCGCTCGGCATCCCGCGCGGCGGGCTCGACTTCAGCTATGGCGACGCCTTCCCGCACGAAACCGACATGGACCAGCTGCACGGCGTCGACTTCGCCAAGGGCTGCTATGTGGGCCAGGAGGTGGTCTCGCGCATCGAGCATCGCGGCAGCGCGCGCAACCGTGTGGTGCCGATCGCGTATGACGGCTATGCGCCGGATGCAGGCGCACCCGTTACGGCCGGCGACAAATCCGTCGGCACATTCGGCTCATCGGCGGCCGGGCGGGCGCTCGCCATGCTGCGGCTCGACCGCGTCGCGGACGCGCTCGCGGCCGGCACGCCGCTCGTCGCCGGCGGCGCGAATTTGCGGCTCGTCAAGCCGCAATGGGCGCGCTTCCCGTGGCCCGGCGAGAAAGCGGCGGCGGAATGACATCGCGTCTCCTCCACCCCGACGGCCTCCAGCGCTGCACCTGGCCCAAGGACGACCCGCTCTATGTCGCCTATCACGACGCCGAATGGGGCGTGCCGGAATACGACGACCGCGCGCTCTACGAGAAGCTCATGCTGGACGGCTTCCAGGCCGGGCTCTCCTGGATCACAATTTTGCGCAAGCGGGAGAATTTCCGCCGCGCTTTCGACGATTTCGAGCCGGCGGTCATCGCCCGCTATGGAAAACGCAAGACCGCGGCCCTGATGCAGGATGCCGGCATCGTTCGCAACCGCGCCAAGATCGAGGGCGCGGTCGCCTCCGCGCGGGCCTATCTCGACGTGATGGAAAAAGGCCCGGGTTTCTCCAAGCTGCTATGGGGCTTCGTCGACGGACTCCCGAAGGTCAATCGCTTCCGCGCCAGCGCCGAGATCCCGAACGAGACGCCGGTCTCGCGCGCCATGTCGAAGGAGCTCGCCGCCCGCGGCTTCAAGTTCTGCGGACCCACGATCGTCTACGCCTTCATGCAGGCAACCGGCATGGTCAACGACCATCTGGTGAAGTGCTATCGGCACGCGGCCCTGGCCGCGCCCGCCAAACGGCGCTGAGACGTGGCGCGCAAACCGACCAGGCCCGCCCGAGCGGCGGCGATACGTTCCCCGCGCGCCTGGCAGCGCATGCTGTCGGGCCGGCGGCTCGATCTGCTCGACCCCTCCCCGCTCGACATCGAGATCGAGGACATCGCGCACGGCCTCGCACGCGTGGCGCGCTGGAACGGCCAGACCGTCGGCGCCAATATTTTCTCCGTGGCTCAGCATACCCTGCTGGTCGAAGAAGTGGCCCGCCGCCGCGTCGGCGAGCCCGACCGCCGGCTCGCGCTCGCGCTGCTCTTGCATGATGCGCCCGAATACGTGATCGGCGACATGATCTCGCCCTTCAAGGGAATGATCGGAGACGCCTACAAGGCGGTGGAGAAACGCCTGTTGACGGCGATCCACCTGCGGTTCGGCATTGCGGCGGAGCTGCCGGCCGACGTCGTCAAGCTGATCAAGACCGCCGATCGCGGCGCGGCCTTCCTGGAGGCGACGCAGCTCGCCGGCTTCTCGACCGCCGAAGCCCGGCGGTTCTTCGGCGCCCGTCCGGTCCTGCCCGCGACGCTCGAGCGCGACTACATGACCCCATGGCCGGCGCCGGTCGCCGAGCGACGCTACCTCGAGCGTTTCGCCAGGGTATTTTCCGGCGAAAGCCAGCCCCGGGCGTGACCCGGGGCGCACGCCGGTCCGCTCCAGGAAAAGCATCCTGCCGGCGTGAAAATCTCGCCACCATTGGGTACCATGAAGCGCCAACAGCGAAGGATTCGATGATTCACGTCTGCTCACTCTCGCGGCTCCATTCCACGGTCAAGGACACCGGGGCGCGCCACGTCGTCACTTTGCTCGGCGTCGACGACCATCTCGAACGCCCCGACGGCGTGTCGGCGCAAAACCATCTGTTCCTGCGGATGCACGACATCTGCGAGCCGCTCGAAGGCCATGTCGTGCCGCATGCCGAGCATGTCGCAAGCCTGATCGAATTCGTGCGCGGCTGGGATCGCGGGACGCCGCTGGTGGTCCACTGCTGGGCCGGCATCAGCCGTTCCACCGCCGCCGCCTTCGTCGTGGCCTGCACCCTCAATCCGGAGCGCGACGAGCGCGATATCGCCTGGGCGATCCGCCGCGCCTCGCCCACCGCCACGCCCAACATGCGGATCGTCGCGCTGGCCGACGAGATGCTCGAGCGCGAGGGCCGCATGGTGATGGCGATCGAGGCGATCGGGCGCGGCCATGTGGCGGGCGAAGGCGTCCCGTTCCGGCTCGACCTCGCGTGAGCGCATGAGTGCCGCCGACCGAACCGCGATCGAGATCGAGCTTGTCGCCGCGATCGTGGCGGTCGATGGCGACGAGCCGATGACCTTGATGGCGGGCGACAGCGCGATCCTCACCGGCCTGCCGTCGGGCCGGTTCGATCCGCTCGCGCACCACACTTTCGAGATCGGCTTGCGCGCCTGGGTGAAGGCGCAGACCGGGCTTGCGGTCGGCTATGTCGAGCAGCTCTACACCTTCGGCGATCGCGGCCGGCATCCCCGTCCCGGAGACCGCGGGCCGCATGCGGTCTCGGTCGGCTATCTGGCGCTCACCCGCATGCCGGACAGGGCGGCGCTGCGCTCGTCGGGCGCCGGGTTCAAGCCATGGTACCGCTTCTTTCCGTGGGAGGACTGGCGCGCGGGCCGGCCCGAGATTCTCGACGACACGATCCTGCCCGCGCTCGACGCCTGGGCCCGACACGAGACGCGCGACGATCCACCCCGCCCGCTCGGCCGGCGCGAACGCCTGCGCCAATGTTTCGCCGCCGGCGGAAGCCCATGGGACGAGGAGAAGGTGCTCGACCGCTACGAGCTGCTCTACGAAGCCGGGCTGGTCGAGGAGGCGCGCCACGACGGCCGCAAGGCCGCGCTCGAGCGCACGGACCTGCCCGCCTTGGGCGAGCCGATGCGGCACGACCATCGCCGTATCCTGGCGACCGCCATCGCGCGGCTGCGCGCCAAGCTCAAATACCGTCCGGTGATTTTCGAGCTGATGGCGGGCGAGTTCACCTTGACCGACTTGCAGACCACCGTGGAGGCGATCTCCGGCCGGCATCTGCACAAGCAGAATTTCCGCCGCCTGGTCGAGACCGGCGCGCTGGTCGAGCCTACCGGCGAGACCTGGACCGCGACCGGCGGACGGCCGGCCGCCATCTTCCGTTTCCGCCGCGAGGTGATCCAGGAGCGTCCCTCGCCCGGCCTGCGCGTCGGCGGGAGGGGTTAAGGTATTTTCCGAAAGCCTGCCGATTTTCTGTGATTGGCCCCGAACCCGCCTGACGCGCCACCCGACCAATGCACAGGCGGCGCGAGATTCGCTTGCGCGGTCCATTCACCTTTGCGGGCGACCGGATTAGCATCGCCTGCAAGCTGCGGCCGGGGGCGAATCATGTTCTCCATCCTGATCGGTCTCGTCATACTGGCGTTTCCGGTCGTTGCCATCAGTGCACTCGTGCTCGCCGTCGGGGCAAGCGACCGCACGCGCGAGCTCAACCTTCGCTTCGCGGCGCTGGAACGCCGGATGGCGCAGATCGCCGCCGCGCCCGCGCCGGAACCCGAACCGATCGTCGATCGGGCACCGCCTGAGGCGGAGACGAGGGCGGAAGCGGCAACGCCCCCAGCCGCTCCGACCTCGCCGCCGGTGGCGCCGGAACCCGCCGCCGCGGTGCCCCCAAGTCCGCCTCAGGTCACTGCTCCGTCCGCACCCGGCCCGGCCGAGCCGGCGATCACTTTCGAGGAGCGGTTCGGGACACGCTGGGTGGTGTGGGTCGGCGGGCTCGCGCTCGCGCTCGGCGGCTTCTTCCTGGTGCGCTATTCGATCGAGCAGGATCTGATCGGCCCGGGCGTCAAGATATTCCTCGCAGCCTTGCTGGCGGCCGCGCTGGTCGGTGCCGGCGAATGGACGCGCCGCATGGAGCAAATCTCCGGCTTGGCCGGACTGCCGACGGCGCATATTCCGAGCATCCTGACGGCGGCCGGCACCGCCGTCGGCTACGCGACGGTCTATGCGGCCTATGCGCTCTACGGGTTTCTCGATCCGGCGCTCGCCTTCGTGCTGCTCGGTGTGGTCGCGCTCACGACGCTCCTCGCTGCCCTGCTGCACGGACCGGCCCTCGCAGCGCTCGGCCTCGTGGGCGCCGAGGTCACGCCGTTGCTGGTCTCCGCCGATCGGCCGAACTACTGGACGCTCTATGTCTATCTCGCGGTCGTCACGGCCGCCGCGTTCGGGCTCGCCCGCGTCCGCCTGTGGCGCTGGCTCGCCATCATGGGAATCGGCTTCGGCGTGGCATGGATGTTCCCTGGCATCCATGACCTGCGCGTGCCGTCGCTCGCGCCGCACGCATTCCACGCGGTGGCGGGTTTCGGGCTCGCGGCGCTGCTGATCGTCGCCGGATTGCTCTACGGTCCGCCGGCCGAGCCGAACAGGATCGACGCGATCTCCTCCGGCGCGCTCGCCGCCTATGTGCTGGCCGCCGCGGTTCTCGTGCTCGCCTGGCGCCACGACACGTTCGCGTTGGTCGTGTTCAGCGCCCTGGCGGCCGCCACGGTCGCGATCGCCTGGCGCACCGACGCGGCGGCGGCAGCGGTTCCGGCCGCGGCCGGGCTCGCGGCGCTGGTCGTGATTTCCTGGTCGGTCCAGCCTGTCGTCGAGCGGCTCGTTCTGCCGGGTGGTCCGAGCGCGGGCGCCATTCCGGATCCGGACTTGGCCTATACCGGCTTCCACCTCGCGCTGGGCGCCTTCTTCGCGCTCCTGTTCGGCGCCGCCGGCTTCCTGGCGCAGGGGCGGTCGGAACGCCCGCTCGTTCCGATCCTGTGGGCGGCATCGAGCGCGCTCGCCCCGATCGCGATCCTGATCGCGCTCTATTATCGGGTCGCCGGCTGGGAGCGATCGATTCCCTTCGCGGGTCTCGCCCTGGTGCTCGCCGCCCTGTTCGCGGTGGCGACCGAGACGCTTGCCCGGCGCGCGCCGCGTCCCGGCAGCGCTGCCGCGCAGGCGATTTATGCCTCCGGCGCGGTCGCGGCGCTCGCGCTCGCGATGACCTTCGCGCTCGAAAAGGGCTGGCTCACGGTCGCCCTCGCCTTGATGGTCCCCGGCATCGCCTGGGTCGCGGCGCAGCGTCCGCTGCCGATGCTGCGCTGGCTCGCGGCCGCCATCGTGACGCTGGTGCTCGCGCGCATCGGCTGGGAGCCGCGCATCGTCGGCCGCGACGTCGGCACGACGCCGATCTTCAACTGGCTGCTCTACGGCTACGGCGTGCCGGCGCTGGCCTTCTGGGTCGGCGGCCATCTGCTGCGCAAGCGCGCCGACGACGCGCCCGCGCGCGCGGTTGACGCGGCCGCGATCCTGTTCACGGTGCTGCTCGGCTTCCTCGAGATTCGCCATCTCATGAACAACGGCGACGTGTTCGTGCGTCGCAGCGGTCTCGCCGAGCTCGCCCTGCAGGTCTCGGTCGGGCTCGCCATGGCGATCGGCCTCGAGCGGCTGCGTGGCCGCACCCGCAGCGTCATCCACGATGCCGCCGCGCTGATCATCGCTGGCCTCGCCCTTGCAGGCATCGTGTTCGGCCTGGTGCTCGCCGAAAATCCGCTGATCACCGGCGAGCCGGTCGGCGGCACTTTCATCAACCTGATCCTGCTCGGCTATGGGCTCCCGGCCGTGCTGGCGATCATTCTTGCCCTCATCGGCCGCACCACGCGCCCGATGCCCTATCGCGCCACGGCGGCGGCGGTCAGCGTCGCCCTCGCGCTGCTTTATCTCTCACTCGAAGTCACGCGCCTCTATCACGGCCCGGTCCTGACCGTCGGTCCCCTGACCAATGCCGAGCAGTACACCTATTCGGCGGTCTGGCTGACTTTCGGCGTCGTGCTCCTGCTCGCCGGGATCGCGCTGAATTCGAAGCCCGTCCGCCTCGCCTCGGCGGCGGTCACGCTGCTCACCGTCGGCAAGGTCTTTCTCATCGACATGGCCGACCTTGCGGGTGCGTGGCAGGCCTTGTCGTTCATCGGGCTGGGACTGGTGCTGGTCGGGATCGGCTACCTCTATCAGCGCCTGCTCTTTCCGCAGCGCCTTCCCGCCGCTCCCTGAGCAAGGCGCGGGATGACGTGCCAGGGCCCAGGTCCGGCCGGCTTTGCGACCGCGGAGCGGCATTCGTCCGGCACCAAAGTCCGGGACAGGCGGTCGCCGACCGGCGCTGCGGCCTTGTCAAACGCCGCCAGGTCGTTAAATGACCATATTCTGGGCCGAAGGCGCTGGTGAAGTCCTCACCGGTGCCCGTCATGTGGAACTATCGAATGAAACGGCTGGCGACCCTGATCGTGACCGCAATCGCGGCCCTTGCCATGACGGCGTCGGTGCAGGCGGCGGAGCCGACGGCCGCGGGCCTGTGGCAGAAGACCGAGGACGGAAAGCCGGTCATCTGGGTTCTGATGGTGGAGCGCAACGGCCTTTTCGAAGGCGCCATTGCCAAGACCTTCCCGAAGCCCGGCGAGAATCCCAGCATGGCCTGCACCAAATGCGAGGACGATCGCAAGAACGCGCCGGTGCTCGGACTTTCGTTCATCCGCGGCATGAAGCGCCTGGGAATGAAATACGAGGACGGCAGCGTTCTCGACCCGCGCGACGGCAAGATCTACAACGCGGTGATGTCGGTCAGTCCCGACAGCCAGACCCTGACGGTGCACGGATATATCGGCATCGAGCTGTTCGGCCGTGACGAAACCTGGACCCGCCTGCCCGACACCGCCATGGCGATGCTCGATCCTTCGGTCGTCGCCATGTATATGCCGCCGCCGGTCCCCGCCGCCGGGCCGCGACCTCCCGCCGCCAAGCCGAAAACCACCCCGCGTTGACGCACGGCGCCGCGTCGGCGCCGTCTCGTCTCAATAGCGCGACGGCCGCAACGCGATGGCCGACTGCATCGCCTTGGGACGCGGCTCGCCGCTGGCGACCTCGAGACGCGGATTGCGGCGCACGAAGTCGCAATAAGCGAAACCGAGGCCCTTGAGCGAGCCGCGGAAGCTCTTCGGGCTGGTCTGGACCACATTGAAGCAGGGCTGGATCAAGGCGCGCGGCAGCGACGCACAGACGGCATCCGAGGTCACCTGCACCGTGCCCGACGGAAGCGCGATGTGGCGCGTGAGTCCGCCATTGACCTGCATGGTTCCGATCACCGACCCATCGGCCTGAATGCGTCCCGCGCCGCTGGTGCCGTCGAAACACGTATAGCTGAACACCTTGCCGGCGATGAAAGCCTTCGCCTCATCGGGGCGCAACTCGCCGGCCGTCGCCGACCAGAGAGGTGCTGCACCCGCCGCCAATCCACCGACGAGGGCCGCGACCCGCCAACATGCGAAACGCCAAGTCATAACGAACTCCGTGCTTGGTTGCATTCAAGCGATCGATTCACCGAATCCTTAGCATAACTTGTTGATGGTTCATAAACAGCCCCCGCCCAAGGCCCGAAAAAATCTACCCGATTTTGACGACGATCCGCCCGCGCACCTGGCCCTCGATGACCCTCCGGCCAGCCTCGATCACCCCGGAAAGGCCAATCTCCGTTGTGATTTGGGCTAATTTTTGCCGGTCGAGCTGGGCGCTCAGGCGCCGCCACGCCTCGCGCCGCAATGTCTGCGGACACATGACCGAATCGATTCCGATCAGCGCGACCCCGCGCAGAATGAAGGGCGCCACGCTGGTCGGCAGGTCCATACCGCCGGCAAGCCCGCAGGCCGCGACCGCGCCGCCGTAGCGCGTCATGGACAGCACGTTGGCGAGCGTGGCCGAGCCGACCGAATCGATGCCGCCCGCCCAGCGCTCCTTGGCGAGCGGCCGCGCCGGACCGGCCAGCTCCGCGCGGTCGATGACGTCGGTGGCGCCGAGCGCCTTGAGGTAGGGCGCCTCCTGCGGCCGGCCGGTCGACGCGATCACCCGGTATCCGAGGCCCGCCAGCAGTGTGATCGCGACCGAGCCGACGCCGCCGGCGGCGCCCGTCACCACCACCGCCCCGTGGTCGGGCGCGATGCCCTGCCGTTCCAGCGCCATCACGGCAAGCATCGCCGTAAAGCCCGCGGTGCCGACCGCCATGGCGTCGCGCGCCGTCAGTCCGGGCGGCAGCGCCACCAGCCAGTCGCCCTTCAGGCGCGCCCTTTCGGCATGGCAGCCGAGATGCGTCTCGCCGCAGCCCCAGCCATTGAGGATCACGGCGTCGCCGGGCTTCCAGTCCGGATGCGACGAGGCCTCGACAGTCCCTGCCCCGTCGATACCGGCGATCATCGGAAAACGCCGCACCACCGGCGCCTTGCCGGTGACGGCGAGCCCGTCCTTGTAGTTCACGGTCGACCATTCGGGCCGGAAGGTGACGTCGCCTTCCATCAGGTCCTTGTCGTCGAAATCCGCGAGCCCCGCCGTCTGTCCGGCGTCGTTCTTGGTGATGACGATCGCCTTGAAGGTCGGCATGGTCCGGCTCCGTAGGGTTGCGACGGCGGTTTAGCGGGGTCGCACGGGTGACGCCAGCGCGCGTTGCGCTAGTCCAACTGGATGCCGAGCTCACGGATGATCGGCGCCGCGTCGTCGGCGGTCTCCTGGATGACCTTGCGGAATTCCTGCGGCGTCGACGCCAGCGCGACCGAGCCCGACTTCTCGATCAGCGCACGATACTCGGGCGAGTTGACGATCGCGACGATGCGGCTGTTGAGGAGATCGACGACCGGCTGCGGCGTGCCGGCCCCGGCGCACACGCCGAGCCACGCATAGGCGACGAGCGGAATGCCGCTCTCCTTCAAGGTCGGCACCTCCGGAATCGCCGGCAGGCGCTCGTCGCCGGTGACGGCGAGCACATTAAGCTGGCCGGCGCGATAGAGCGGCACGATCCCGAGCGGTGGCCCGATATAGAGATGGTTCTGCCCCGCCACGATCGCCTGGGTCGCCTCGGACGAGCCTTTGTAGGGGATCGCGGTCATCGTCATGCCGGTGAGCTTCTCCAGCCGCCTGGCCAGCAGATTCTGCGTCGACGCGATGCCGAGCTGCGCATAGTTGACGCGGTCGGGATATTGCTTGGTGTAGGCGATCAGCTCGGGAAACGTCTTCGCCGGCAGCGAATTGGCGGCCGCGACCGCGTAGGCGTAGCGTGCGATCAGCGAGATGCCGACGAGGTCGGGCAGCTTGTAGTGGAGACTCCTGTACATCAGCGTGTTGACCGAATCGAAATAAGTGCAGAGCAGCAGGTCATAGCCTTCGCGCGGCCGCGACATCACGTCGTTCGCCGCGATCGACGCGCCGGCGCCCGGCTTGTTCTCCACCACCACCTGCCGGCCGAGCGACCCGCTCAGACGATCGGCGAGGAAGCGCGCCGGAATGTCGGTCGGGCCGCCGGCCGTGAAGCCGACCACCAGCCGGATCGGCCGCGAGGGGTAGTCGTCGGCGGCAACACACGGCACCGAGCCGGCGAGCGCGCAGGCGGCGAGCACGCAACGCGCGCGCACCCCGGCGGACATCCTTCGCGACATGCCGGCCTCCCGAACGGTTTCTCGTCGCGGACCAGGATACGAAGCCGCG
>Ga0137398_10000647_pt1 | contig 12872 bp, 9 predicted proteins | sample czorhiz216metaG_FD_106659 | JGI IMG/M metagenome (GOLD analysis project Ga0137398, IMG submission 106659) | Vadose zone soil microbial communities from Angelo Coast Range Reserve, California, USA - czorhiz2.16 metaG | ecosystem: Environmental > Terrestrial > Soil > Vadose zone | place: USA...
ACGCCGAGTACGCCGAGTACGGGCGAGATCTTGCGGCTGATCGTAAGAGCGGCGGGCGAGATTTACCCCGGCAATTCCATCGTGGCAGCCAAGAGAAGGACCTTTCTCATCTACAGAGCCTTCAGAAGGCTAGACCTCTTGAAGGGATTCTGCTCGCGTATGAAGCAAGCGGAATCAGGTGGAACTTTTTCTTTGAATTCCAACGTTGTTGGGACGATCGAATGGCCGTACATAAACAATGCTTGGGACGTGGCCGATCGGCTGGACCGAATTGCGAACCACTACGAATTTCTCGCGCCTTTGTCCACCAAGCTGCTTGCCATCGACACGAGCAATCCACTAACTCTCGTCAATTTGTCGAAATTTTCGAATCGATCCGAAATCGTGATTGATCGAGCACATTGGTTCAAGCGCGAGGGCGAACTCGTACTGAACCTTTTCAAGGATGAATTAAGGGTTGCTTCCATGGCATTTACGTTCGGAATCCATAATGGCGTGCCGACAATTTTCATTGGTGCAGTCCAAGGGATTCACGGCGGTATCCCTACGGAGGAATCCCTGCTCATACACAAGAATCTCACAAAGGATTTCGAAGGCTTACGGCCCAGGAGCTTGTTGTTGGATATTCTAAAAACAATCGGAAATACTTTGGGAATCAGCAAGCTCTTGGCCATTTCCGACGAAAATCGACATCATCGCCATAAATATTTCGGAGCGGTCCAATCGTCGAAACTAGCGACAACCTACAATCAAATATGGATCGAGCACGGAGGGTATCAAGGTGTTGATCCGGGATTTTACGAAATACCCATACACCTGATGCGAAGAGGACCAGAGGAAATACCCTCGAAGAAACGCGCGATGTATAGGCGCCGTTACGAAATTCTGGATGAGATTGAAAAGGAAGTCGTCAATTGCATCAGGCGGCCGGAATGAGGTTTCCATTTGAATCGCTCGTATGGATTCGCCGATGATGCCGTAGCATGACGAAACTCCTTCCCCGATCGCGACAACGCGCGACTGAGGCGTCATAAATTGTCGCTCGAGCGCTCCCTATGGCAAACTCGCAGCGGCTTCAAATGTGGGGTAGGTCAAACTTGTTGAAGAATTATTCGATATCCGTCAACCCTCAATTCGCCGATCGGACAGCGACATGAGGCATTATCTCACGAGCGGGCGAAATTGAGTCGCAAATATGGGTTCTGCGAAAGATCTCCCCGATCTTAACAGGCTGTGGGATGTCGCCGTAGTCGGCACCGGCATGGGCGGCGCGACGTTGGGGCAAGCCTTGGCTAAGCAGGGGGTCGGCGTGCTATTTCTCGAAAAGGGCCCGGCTGTGGCCACGCAATCCAATCTATCCGATGCAACTACCGCGGCGGAACGCGTCAACCTGGGTTGGTGGCCTTACCCGATCACGCAGCGATTTTCAGATGGACACTGCGAACGTTTCTTCGCGGCAGTCGGTTGCGCTGTCGGCGGGTCCTCGATTCACTATGCCGCAGCCTTGGAGCGGATGGCGGCATCGGACTTCGAATCGCTGCAAACGTCTTCTCAGCAATTGCCCGCATGGCCGGTATCCTACGACGAATTTCTACCGTTCTACGAGGCCGCAGAGGCACTCTATGGACTTCGCCCACGCGAGGATAAGCGGGGTGAACACCTTCTAAGTGAATGGGACAGAGCGTTGCTGGCGGCGATGCGACAGAATGGCCTGAGACCTGAACGATTGCAGGTTGCCATGCGTTACGATGACGATTGTCAGGAATGTATTGGAAGAATATGCCCTCGGCAATGCAAAGCGGATGCCAGAACCGCATGTCTACTCGATGCGCTACGCTACCCCGGCTGCGGAATTCTTGACCGTTGTGAAGTGCAGACGTTGGACGGCGACGCAAACCATGTTCGACGCATACGCGCGTCGCTTCGCGGTGAGAACGTCGAGATCCGCGCCCGAATTGTGGTATTGGCAGCCGGCGCGTTTCACTCTCCTCAGATCCTATTGCGGTCGCGCAATTCGTTTTGGCCAAATGGATTGGCAAATCGTTCGGGCCAGGTCGGTCGAAACCTGGTGTTCCACACTTCGGATCTCTACGCTTTGTGGGCCCCGCGTCGGTTCAATCGCGCTGGGCGCCAGAAGAAATCGATCTCCGTTCGGGACTTCTACGTGGTGAACGGGCGTCGATTGGGATATGTCCAAAGTCTAGGCTTACCCGCCGGACGAGGCAACATCGCAGGCTTCCTTAAAGACGTTTTGCGCCGCCGCGGGTTGCGCCACGAAAAAATACTATCATTGCTGGTAAAATTGCCGTCTCATGTCGCGGCCTGGTTTTTGGGCGAGGCCAGCATATTTGCGGCAATGACCGAGGATGATCCCAACCCCCAAAACCGCATCGAACTAGATGCGGAGCAGCCGGACGGCGCCTCTTTTGTATACACGATCAACGATGACCTCCGTGAGCGAGCGGATTCGCTGCGCGAGGCATTTAGGAAGAAAATACGACCGTGGCGTTTAATGCGCCTATCTAGCTCACTGACTATGAATTACGGACATCCTTGCGGGACATGCCGTTTCGGCGATGATCCCGCACGCAGCGTCCTCAACAGAGACAACCGCGCGCACGATGTAGACAACCTATATGTCGTGGATGCCTCGTTCATGCCACGCAGTGGCGCAGTCAACCCGAGTCTCACAATCGCCGCGAACGCCTTACGCACCGCAGCGCCGATTAAACGCGTTTTGGAACGTTCCGCCTACGCAATTCCTTGATCTGCCGCTCCGTATTCAGCATGACAATCGTGATGCAATCACAGTTTATCCCCGACACATGATCGGCCATGCCCAATAGTTTAAAACAGTTGATCGTCGTTTGGGCAATCGGTGCGGTGATCTTCCGATTGGGAAAACCGATTTTACTGCGCTTTGGCAGCGAGCAGGATTACTCGCGCCGGCGCAACGTTTGGTTCGTGTTGACCGCGACGGCGCTGTTGAGCCCGAGCTTCTGGCTTTTCGCATTCGTCGCGGCCCCTGTGCTTGTCTGGGCCGGCCGCAAAGATAGGAACCCAGTCGCGCTCTATTTGTTGTTGCTGCACGTAGTCCCCTCCATTCCGGTAACCATTCCCCTTCCGGGATTCAACTCGCTGTTTGATTTGGATAACTACCGGCTACTTTCGATTTGCGTCCTCATTCCGGCCGCTTGGCGGCTCAGGAAATCGAAGATATCCAATCGAGTTCGCGGTATGACTTCGATGGATCTGCTGCTACTGGCGTTCGGAGCGCTGCAGATTGCACTATTCATCCCGCCCGACTTGCCAAGCCACTTGATTCTTCAAGACTCATTTACCAATGTACTGCGGCGCGCCTTCCTCTTCTTCATCGACATCTACATTGTCTATTACGCCGTAAGCCGCGGCTGCTCCAACCGTCAATTGATATCGGAGGCGCTGGCTGCATTTTGCCTAGCATCCGTCATCATGGCCGGGATTGCCGTTTTCGAGACCGCGCGTCATTGGATGATGTACATGGATACCGCCGTACGTTGGACCGACGTTGTAACTGCTGGGGGCTACAAGGAGCGTGGCGGGTCACTGCGCGCCGCAGCTTCTTCCGGGAACCCCCTGGCACTCGGATATCTGCTGGCAATCGCTTTCGGCTTTTGGCAATACCTGCAGTCACATGTCGAGGCGAAAGTACCGCGCCTCGCTGTCATGATTGTGTTGTTGCTGGGACTTCTGGCCACCTTTTCGAGAGGACCGGTCATAGGCGCGCTGGGAATCTACGTCGTCGTGGTTGCAATGGGGCGCCGCGCGTTGCCCCGGCTGCTCAAACGCGCAATATTTGGACTGCTGATTGTGATGCTGATCGGTCAACTGCCGATTGGCGAACGATTTGCACGATCATTGCCGTTCAGCATGCAATCCGGAAATAAGGAAGCCGACTACTCAATCTCTTACCGCGAGCGCCTCGCCGCCCGCTCTTGGGACTTGATCGAGGAGCACCCATTTTTCGGAGACCAATTGGCTTTGCAAAAGTTGGAAGACATGCGCCAGGGTGAAGGCATCATCGATTTGGTCAATACCTATGCGGAAATCACCATGTTTTATGGTTTCATAGGGATTGGGACCTTTATTGGATTGATACTGGTCGCTTTTCGTAGGCTCTATCGAGTGGCAAATGCAATCGCCCAGGACGATCCCGATTTTGCCTTGATGGGATTCACATTGGCTGGCTGCATCATAGGCACGCTGCTCATGCTCGCTACGTGCAGCTTCATTTTGGGCTACGTAAAGGTATTTTACGTCATTGCCGGACTATCAACCGCATACGCGCATCTCGGGAAGTCCTTAAAGTCGGACCCGAAGGTATTGCGTGCCGTCGAACCTTCGCCGGAGTTTCGCTAGGTGCTGAAGCTCAAGTTTGTGAATATAAACGGCGATTTGTTCGCGACGACATTTAGCTTTGGTGCCCAGGCGGTTATAAGGCTCGGCAGCAGCATCATCCTAACCAGAATACTGCGCCCCGAGGCCTACGGTATTATCACGATCATATTGTCCATCGTGTTCGTCGTTGAACTGCTTGCAGATATCAACGTAACGTTGTTCATCGTGCGCGAACCTAGCGGCGAAGCGCCCAGGTATCTAAATACGGCGTGGACGATGAGGCTCGGGCGCGCGATTGTAAATTCCGCAATTGTGTTCTTCGGCGCCCCGATTATTGCCAACACAATCTACCATGCGCCCGAATTGATACTGCCGCTACGAGTATTTTCGATAAGCTTCATCATAAGCGGACTGGAGTCGATGGCGTTTCCGCTGGCTGTCCGGCGCAAACAGACGCGGATCGTCATGTACTCGGAATTGGTCGCGACATTTTTGTCGACCTTGTTTGCCGTCATTTATTGTGAAATTTCTCGAGATTATTGGGGATTGATCTACGGCATCCTATTCAACCGCTTGCTGATTGCCGCGTTCAGCTATCGATTTTATCCGGAGTCTTGGCCTAGACTTCATTTTGACCGGGCGGCAGCCCGCGCAATCATGAAATTCACCAAATTCACGATGCCATCGAGCTTGCTGACGATTGCGATGACGCAATTCGACAAAGTAGTGTTCTTGAGGTTATTCGACCTTCGGCTTCTCGGTGTATATGGCCTTGCCGGCAACATCGCGTCGCCTATCGAATCGCTGGTCGCCAAGATTAGCAACCAGGTTCTTTATCCGCGTTGCGCTCATAACTACCGATCTGATCGAGAGACCTTTTCACTCAAGTATTACACCGAAAACATAAAGTTATTCATCAGCATCCTAATCGTCCCCGCAACCATAGGAGGGGGTGCGCGTCTTGTGATCGCGCTGCTGTACGATCCGAGGTATGCGCAAGCCGCCGACGTCCTTCAGGCATTCATGCTACGGGCGATGCTCTTGTCGTTAGCAACGCCGGCGGAAGATCTAATGATCGCCGCCGGCGCCGTGCACGTGATGCTCGTCGGCAACTTCTTTCGGGCGCTCTGGATGTTTACCATGAGTCTGACTGGTTACTATCTCTTCGGCTTCATGGGGTTTACATACGGTGCAGCTTTGAGCCCGCTGCCGCCCCTGATCTATTATTGGTGGCTGCAGAGAAAGAGCGGAATGATGGTCCCGAAATATGAATTATTTAAGATATCGTTTGCCGCTTGCGTGGCAATGGGAGCTTACGCTGCGTGCAGTCTTATTCTCGCATTCTTGCCGGTGGGGCGGATCAGCCTCCCGCACTGACTTCGGCGTAGCCGGCGCCTTATTTGCCCATGAGCAAGGATTTCAGGCGCGATCGCAGCGAGCGCGGAGGCAACTCTTCCCGGCCCCCGCGGAAAGTTCGCCCCCCTGAACCGAGCTTGGACAATTCCCAAGCGCTTAGCAGTCGTTCGAATGCCATGGCCGGATCCTCTCCGGTATTGCCGCTCATTTGAGTCCGAAAAACCCCTGGAACCCACTCGTTGACAATCAACGACGAACCGCTCGACGCGAGTTCAACTGCCACCGCCCTCGTGAACGCGCTGACGGCGGCTTTGGTCGTGCAATATAGTGTACTGCCGCTGTCCGGGCCAAGGTAGGCAAAACTGCCAACGTTGAAAATTACGGCCGGTCGGCCGGCCGGAAAAGTTCGCACTGCGGCCCGGCATCCATAGACCACGCCGCCAAGATTCGTTGCCACACCTGCAGCCCATTGCTGTGGGCTCGTCTCACCCAGTACTTGGTGCGGATAGACGGCAGCATTGTTCACTAGCAAATCGACACCGCCGCGCCGCTGCACGATCCTGGTAAACAACTCTTCCAAGGCATTGCCATCGGAGACGTCGACCACGGCACATTCGATGGTTCCCGCGCCCAAGCACAGGTCCTTGGTCTTCTCAAGCCCGGGCGTGCTGCGGCTAATCGCGACGACGTGAGCGCCGCGGCTGACGAAACCGATGGCCAGCGCCCGGCCGATTCCGGCACCGGCGCCAGTGATAATTATGGTTTGGCTGGTGGATTCAGACATTTTGTGTCCGAAGATACTTAAATGTGAAAACGACCGATCGGTAGATGCGAATCGATGTCATGAACCAGGACCGTCCAGATAGTGCGGAGCGGATACCAGTTGCCCGCGTCTTGGTCCAGCATACCTTTGGTACTTTCGCGGGGAAACATCCGGGACGCCGATCTTCGCCGCTCGAGTTCTCATCATTCACTTGATAATCAATAGATAACTTATTGTTATTACAAGCAATAGCTGACACCCGGTCTTTCCCACCGAAGCCATCAATAGTTCACCCGATTGTGCGCCACGGTATGCGATCTATGCTGGCTGCGGGGTTACTCGGATAAGGAGGGCAGAAACAGGGCTCTGAAAGTGCGTAATTAGTAGCTTAGAGCACCCTGTTTCGACTACGATCCTGTCGGCATTGAGCGACATAGTCGCCATTGAGAGACAAAAGGAGATGTGGATCACTCAATGAATTTTGCAGATCGATAGCATAGCACTGCGCCGTCCAAGACGAAGCTCGGCACTGATTTTTGGCTGGTCTCACAATATGAACAATGTCTTGACTATCGACGACTACGAACTCCGCGAAGCGCGGGCAATAGTGACAGCATTCGGGACAGAGCGCTTCGGCTACGTGGTAACCCCTAACGTCGATCACGTGATCAGGCATTACCACGACCCCGAGTTTCGGGCCATGTACGCGCAGGCCGCTTATGTATTTTTGGACAGCCATTTTCTGGCGCATGTGATCCGCCTCCTCAAGCGACGGCGTCACCGCGTGAGCCCGGGCAGCGATTTGACGGCGGCGGTGATTTCCAGCGTGATCAAGCCGAACGATGTGGTGGTGATGGTGGGTGGGAGCGCCGCGCAGGCTCAGGAGCTTCGGGAGCGTTTCGGACTGAAAGCCCTGCGTCACATCGATCCGCCGATGAACTTCATTCGCGACGAATCAGCGGTCGAATGCTGCCTGCGCGCGATCGAGGAAAGCAGTCCGTTCAGGTTCTGCTTTTTGGCGATCGGCTCGCCTCAGCAAGAAATCATCGCGCAAAAGCTCAAGGAGCGCGGCGTCGCCCGTGGCCTTGCGTTGTGTATCGGTGCCTCGATCAATTTCATCACGGGTATCGAAAAGCGTGCACCCCTTTGGATTCGAGAATCGGGTTTTGAATGGCTGTTTCGTCTCGTCCGGAATCCCAAGAGACTGGCGAGGCGCTATCTGGTCCGCGGCCCACGTATTTTCCTGCTGCTGCCGCATCTAGAACTTCGGTTACGGCGACCGGTAGCGGTGCCGCGCGAACTCCTAACCGGCAGGCCAGGCACTCCCGCGATAACCGTCGTGACCGGCAGCCATAGCTAGAACGGCCGCGCTCCGGCAACCAACATTCGCTACCATTCGTGCGTGAACCAAGCTTCAACCTCAGCGACGGTAAGTCATAGATTTCGGCCCGGACTTCCCGTACGCCTGGCGATCCTTGGCTCGGCATTCTTCGCCGAGAAGATCTTCCTCAACGAATTCGTGGACTTCGAACGCGCGCAGACGGCGCACGGGCTCGGAGCGATACTGCGTGTCGCGCAACATTGGGGTTTTCGCTTTCTCGTCGCTCTTGCCGCAGCCATTGCGCTGTTTGCCTATGTCCGCGGCTGGCGGCAAATGCGGGGAGCAGCGGCGGAGGTACAGGCTGCGCCGATGCGCGGCGGGTGGCTACTGGCCCACTTCGTGCTCGTCGTCGTTCTGGCGCCCCTGAGCTACCTTCTGTATCGGTATACACCAACGGAACTGTCCGTGGCCGGCGTCGTGGTTCTCTGGAGCGTGGTGGGTGTCGCCGCGGCGCTGACCGCCGTGATGGCGTTGGCGCCTCTCCCGCTTTGGCTGGATGCGGCGCGCGCCCTCGGTGTGATGTGGTGGTACGCCGCGATCGCCGCATTGCTCGGCACCAGTCTCATGCAGTCGGCGCAATCACTCTGGACCCCCAGCGCGATGCTCACTTTCGATCTCGTCAGGCGATTGCTCACGCCCATCCTGCCGACGCTGAGCGCCGACCCTGCCACCCTGGTGCTCGGCACGAAGATCTTCGCGGTGCAGATAGCCGACGTGTGCTCGGGTCTCGAGGGCGTGGGCTTGATACTGGCCTTCTCCGGCGCATGGCTGTTCTATTTTCGGAGCGAATACATTTTCCCGCGCGCGCTCCTGCTGGTCCCGGCGGGCATCGTGTCGATTTTTTTCCTCAATGTATTGAGAATTGCCGCTCTCATTCTGATCGGAGACCGCGGCTTTCCCGACGTCGCCATCTACGGATTTCATTCACAGGCCGGCTGGGTGGCGTTCATCGCGGTGGCATGCGGCTTGGTCCTGCTGAGCAGGCGCAGCGCCTGGTTGAATCGCACGGCCGCGCATTCCGGCGTGTCGCCGGCGATGCACAACCCGACCGCCGCCTATCTCATGCCTTTGCTGGCCATTCTGGCGGCCGGCACTGTTGCCCGTGCGATCTCGAGCGGCTTCGAATTCTTCTATCCTCTGCGCTTGATCGCGGGCTTGTGGATGCTCGTTCGTTATCGAAGGAAGCTATCGATCCTCGATTGGCGCTGGAGTTGGCGCGGGCCGGCCGTCGGCGCCCTGGTTTTTTTGGCGTGGATCATCGGCGCGCATTTTCTGCTGCCGGAAAGCGCGATGCCCGAAAAGCTGGGGACAGTGCCGGCCGCGGTGCGCGGATTCTGGATCGTGAGTCGAATCGCGGGTTCCGTTCTCATCGTACCCATCGCCGAGGAACTCGCGTATCGCGGTTATCTGATGCGGCGATTGGCCGCATCGGATTTTGAGTCGGTGCCTTTCCATTCCGTTCGGTGGCCTGCTCTGGCCGTTACGGCGATCGTATTCGGGCTCGCCCATGGCGCGCTGTGGTTGCCGGGCATCGCCGCGGGCCTGGCCTACGGCCTGCTGCTGGTGCGCCGCGGCCGCATCGGCGAAGCGGTCGCCGCTCATGCCACGACCAACGCGCTGATTGCCGCGAGCGTGCTGGGGTGGAATCAGTGGCAGCTCTGGTGAGTCTCGGCGTCCGCGCTATTGAACTTATTGGCTGCAAAACGCATTCCCCGGTCACAGTTTCGTTCGGTTTCGTTGTCGTTTTGGCGACGGTACCGTTATGATTTTTTCGCGTTTCACCCCTTTTGTTTGAGTCCGAGGATTACACCGTGGTTCGAAAGATCAGTTTGGCGCTTGTATTGATGGGCATGGCCGGCGTAGCGTCAGCCGGACAGAATAACTCCGATCGATGCTTCCAGATCCTCTGGTGGACTTTTTGCCCACCGTCCGAGCATACGACACCGCTCAAGGCGCCCGAAATCGATCCTGCTTCGGCCATGGCTGGCCTGACGATGTTGGCGGGTGGCTTGGCCGTATTGCGCGGCCGTCGCAGAATAAACTCTAAAGACTGAAGCCGAGACCCTGGATTACCCGGGCGCTCATGCGCCTGGGTCACTTTCAGGCCGACGCGTGCCCGGCCGATACCCTACCGTCAAAATAGCTCGATTCTCGCGGTATCCGTAGATCCCCGTGGTCAGACGAGCGCTGTGCTCGCACCGCAATTTGACTTCGAGCCAGCGGCCGCGCCGCCAGCTGAGCGCAGCGCCGACCAACTCATCGTCGAAACTGGAAGTACCGGTTTGAGACACGGCGAGGCTGTGAACATAATCGGTTTTGTAGTATCGGCCCATTGCCTCAGCGGTCAGCGCGCTCGTCAATTTCCGCTCCACTCTGAATTCAGCTCCGCTGCGTGTATTGTCGAGCAGGGGGGCATGGTCATAGAGATCCTTTTCCCATCGTCCGCTCACGCTGAGCGTCGTGCGGTTGCGCTGATACTGCCAGCCGGCCGACACATAGTTGCTCGTATAGTTATTGGATGTCTGCGCAGCCGGCGCCGTTCCGACCAGGCCGATCGCTCCGCTTTGAAGGTTGCTGAAACTGGTGCTGGCGTCGGTCAAGTCGCGGCCGACCGATACCGTCAGCTTGGCCGCCGCCGACAACTTGCGAGCCAGTTCCACCTTGGCGAGACCGCCGGAGGTTGACGTACCGTTCTGGCTGATGGTGGTGGCGCCAAGATCCGCGGACAGGTCCGTGCGCGCGCCATGCACTTCGTAGCGTACGAAACCGTTGGTGCGGTCGAAATCGCTATTGAGCACGGTGTTCTCGAACATCACGCGCTCGGTATCGCCGTTCAACGATACGCTGGACCTCGCCGACAGCTGCAGTCCCCAGGCGAGGTTGCCCAGCACCCGATTGCTGTTGAACGGGCTGGTCGCATATTGGGCACGCGCATAGCGCGCGCTCGCATTCACATAGCTGTTCGCGCCGAAGCGCAAGGCAAAGTCCGGGCCCGTACTGACATAGTTGACGTTCTCGAGATTGGTCGGCGTCACCGGGGTAAACGGATCGAGCGCCGCTTGACCGAAATCATCCTGTAGCACCCAGACAATTCGATCCGGGATGATGGCGAGGTGCGCGATGCCGTCGAAGCGGCCGATCAATTGGCTGCCGTAGGCACCTTGCAAGTAATCCAGATACATGAAATTGCCCTTTGCATCCACATCCAGCCGTCGGCTGATCTTCTTGTAGTCGAAATCGGCATCCGCCACCGCCATGGTTTGGCTGACTTTGTTCGTGGAAACGAGGGTTACGTTATCCGATTCGGCAACACCCAGATCGGCGCCATAGGTCAATGCTTCCCCTTTTGAACCGACCCCTGAGGTCAATGTCTCCGTTTTGGAATCAGTTCCAGGGGTCAAAGTCTGCGCCCTGGAGCCGGAGACCAATGCAAGAATCGAGACGACTGCGATCGATAGATGCGGCGTAGGTGATCTAAGGCGCATCGCGATTGGTCCCGTACGATCCGTACCCGTAGTACCCTTCGATCGGACTCGCCTCGACTTGATTCAGGATGATGCCGCCCGTTTGCTGGGCATCGAACAATCCCATCGCGTCCTGCACCGCGTGCCGCGGTGTGTGTCCCGCGCGAATCACGAGCACGATCTGGCCCGCGACTTTTACCAACGTGCGACCTTCGTTGGTGATGAGCAGGGGCGGCGAATCCAGCAGCAAGATGCGGCGCGGGTTGTGACTGCAGAGGTTTGCGATGATTTGCCGCATGCGGTTGCTGCTCAGGTGTTCCGTCGCTGCCTCAACCCGCCTGCCGGCCGGCAGGATGGACAGGCCGCTCAAATTCGTCTGAATCACCAGCGAATCAACGTCAACCGATTCGTCGACCAACGCATCCAAGAGGCCGCTTTCTTCCTTCATTCCGACGATGTCGCTGACGTGCCGTTTTGCTACGTCGCAGTCCACGAGCAGCACGGATATATCGCGCTCGAGCGCCATGCTGAGCGCGAGATTGATGCTGGTAAAGGTCTTACCGTCGCCTGGCAGCGCGCTCGTGACCATGATCACGCGCGGCTCTCCGATGGCCGCGACCTCCGACATGGCTTTCTCGACGAGCGGGCGCTTGATCCGCCGGTAGTGGTCGGCGAACTGCTGATCCCTGGCTGCTTCCGGCAGATATCCGCGTGCGCGCAAGGCCTCCATGTTCAATGTCATGCGTTTTGCCGGCCTCGACGCCGGATCGGGCACCTGATCGACGATCAGCGGCGGCGCGACCGGTTTCGATACCGCATCCAACTTCTTCGGCGCGGTCGCGCGCGCTTGATTCCTCATCCGAGCGATCGCCTGTTCGACCAGACTCATGTATTCACCAAGGAGCGAATGGCGTGGGTGGTCAGTCTGGCACCCGCCCAGTTCAAGGCGAATGCGACCGCCAAAGCCACCACCAGGCAGGCCATCGCTGCCGAGAATCGCCACATGTCGCGGCGAAATTCCCGCCGTTGCCTGCTCGGAAACGCCACACCGACCTCGCCGAGGACGGGAAAGCTGGTCAACTGATTCACGGCAGTCGTTGAGCTCACGATGGGTTTCAACACATGCAGCCCGTAAGCGACACTGCCGCCCAGCAGAATGGCGGCTACCCATATGCCGCCGAGCAGCGCCGTGCGTCTGGGCCACACAGGAGTGACCGATGCGGTGGGAGGCAGCACCACTTCAAATCGGACCGACCCCGCGTTATCCGCCCGTTCGCCCAGGCGTGCCTTCTGGTAGCTCTCGAGCAAGGCGGTGTACTGCGCTTTGTTGACATCGTAGTCGCGATTGAGCTGCTGAAATTCTGCTTCCACCTGCGGCGCGCTATTCAAACGCTGCCGCAGTTCGGCGACGGTGTTCTGGTGCTGCGCCAATTGGCGTCGCAACGCAGCAATCTCCACGTCTTCCCTGTTCATCTCGAGCTGGATGTTTTGATACACCGGGTTGTTTCCGGCGCCGCTCGACGCGACGGCG
>Ga0137398_10000648_pt1 | contig 12872 bp, 10 predicted proteins | sample czorhiz216metaG_FD_106659 | JGI IMG/M metagenome (GOLD analysis project Ga0137398, IMG submission 106659) | Vadose zone soil microbial communities from Angelo Coast Range Reserve, California, USA - czorhiz2.16 metaG | ecosystem: Environmental > Terrestrial > Soil > Vadose zone | place: USA...
GAAGATCCTGCGACCGGAAGTTCGACCGGTCCGCTCGCTGCTTACATGATGAAGCATCGTCTGGTTCCCTCCAAAGCCGGTACCACTTTCCACAGCGAGCAAGGAACGAAAATGGGGCGGCGCAGCATTCTGCATGTTCGCATTCATGGTGAGGGCGGCAGCGATGGAATCGCGGTCGGAGGGCATGTGACGCCACTTATCGAGGGGACAATGCGTTTGTGATTGGCGACGCGGTTGCGGAGTGAGGACGAGGCTGTCGGTTTAGGCGACACCCGCTGCTATTCCCTTCCCCTCTCGTCACAGACAGCGATGATCCGCATCAAATCATTTTCCCGAGATCACCCCCACGCCGGTGGGGTTGGCGATGTGCGCATAGAGGCAACGGCCATCAATGAACTTGGAACTTGCTTTTCCCGACAGTCAGCGCTTGTGTGGGGATATGCTGTAGAGACGACTTCCGACGTTCGGCCAGTTCCTTGACCGTCATCTCGCCGTGGATGTACAACACGCTCACGGGGCGGGCCACCGGGAGACTTGGATAAACCGTGTGGCCGCCCGCCATGCCAATTGTGAACCGGAGCACCATGCTTGTCTTAAATGTCTTCTCTGGCGCTTCGATAATGTTTTTCGTTCCAGGACGGATGATGGAGTGCGCATTCACCTGATCACTGCCGAGTCGCCGGAGTCACGACGCCTGCGCCGCGGGCGCCTGATTCAATTCCCTCAGCTGACGATGCCGCTGATCGCAGCTCTAACACCGCGTGAGCATACCGTCACTCACACCGACGAGATCGTGGAAGCGGTGCACTTCGACGAACCGGCAGACCTTGTGGGGATTACGGCGCCAACGCCGTCTGCTCTTCACGCATACGGTCTCGCGCGCGAATTCCGTCGTCGAGGAGTGCCCGTGGTGATCGGCGGACCACACGCGACAGCACTTCCCGAAGAAGCCTCACGCCATGCGGATGCAGTCGTCGTAGGCGAGGCCGAAGACACGTGGCCGCGCGTGCTCGATGATGCTCGCCGCGGCAAGCTGCAACCTGTCTACGTTTCCACGCGGCAGGCGTCACTCACCGGCATGCCCGCACCACGTTGGGACTTGATCAAGGGGCGCCGTTACGGGAAGTCCGTCACCATTGCAACGCGCGGATGCCCTCATCGATGTGATTACTGCACCATCCCACTCCTCTACGGTCCTGGCACGGTCCGGTATCGTCCTATTGATGAGGTTGTGCGTGAAGTCGCGATGAGTCCAACACGGGCAGTAGTGTTCTGGGACGATAACATCGGCGCTAATCCGCGCTACGCGAAGGAACTCTTCCGGGCTCTTACTCCGCTGGGGAAATGGTGGACGAGCCAATGCACGGCGAATGCCGCGCGCGACGAAAAGTTTGTCGAGCTGGCGGCGCGGAGCGGGTGCAAGGCGCTCTTCCTGGGTTTCGAGTCGATCTCGCAGGAGAGTCTTCAGGCCACGAACAAGGCGCACAATCGGGTCGGAGACTATCGCCTGCTCATCGCGAACCTGCATAGTAACAGAATCGCCGTCCACCTTGGCATCATGTTCGGCTTCGACCAGGACGACGTCGGGATCTTCCGACGCACCGCCGATTTTCTTGATGAGTCTGCTGTTGATGTTGCCACCATAAGCATGGTCGTGCCCATGCCCGGCACTCCGACGTTCGTTCGAATGAATGCCGATGGAAGGATCCTCACGACCGACTGGTCGAAGTACGACGGGAAAAAGCATTGCGTTTTCGAGCCTGCGCGGATGTCCCCGGAAACGCTCGAAGCCGGAACGGAGTGGGTGGCGCGACGCTTCTACTCCCCTCGCTCGATCACTCGCCGGCTCTCAAACTCGCGGGCCGGCATCTGGTGGAATCTTCCCAGGAATATGGGCTACATGCTGGCGAACCTTTTGAACGCTGGGCCGTCGTGGGATCCGAGTCAGCAACTGTAGGCACGTCACCGGTGGGTTCTGTTCTTACTATCAGGCTACCGGGCAACGAGGGCACGGTAAAACTCCAGGTAGGCACAAAATTGGGCACAACGAAAAAAGGCCGACTCAACATCGGGCTTAAACTATTGGTGCGAAAGGGGGGACTCGAACCCCCACGGTTTTACCCGCCAGATCCTAAGTCTGGTGCGTCTGCCAATTCCGCCACTCTCGCGCGCAAAATGAAACACGACATTCGTTAGCCATATTAGTTTAGATGTGGTTTTTATTGGGCGCAATGTAACGATTGATTTTCTCGCAATCAGCTCTGCCGTAGCTCCTTCAGCTCGCTGTTCGCAGTGGTGCAATGGGTATGGCCGGTTCAGAAAGAAAAACGTATCACCACGTCGAACTCCATTTGCGAAGCCTTGAAGTGAGTGAGATCATCTACTACAAAGTGAATGCGGAACGCGAACGGTGCGGCTCTCTGCCGCTCTGGTTCGATGCCGATTTCGGAAATGTCAATGTTAATGAGCGTTACTCTCCGGCCCTGTTTTGCCAGCCAGATTGCGTGTCGCCCACGGCGCGTTGTCGTGGATATTGCATCTTGGTACGGCATTGCATGACCGGACTCTGGATTTACATTCTTGTGTTGTTTTCGTTTGCGGCGCAGTGAATTGCTGCGCTTGCCCAGAATAGAGACGACGGGCGAGGACGCCTGTCGCTCCACCCTACGGGTGACCGTAGGACGATGCGCCCCGGGCTGGACAACCAAATATACGATTTTGACAGTATTTACTAGTCCGCGTAGCTAACCGTACGATCACCTTGAATCAATTTAGGAATGTTCCTCCATGTCCGCTGCAAAACCGGGCGTGGATGAATTCACATTTTCTTCGCTCTCGTCAGCAACCCAGCGAGCGAGGGAAGGGCCGAAAAATAAAAAACGCCAGAGACTTACTTGACTAGCTACAGACGGGAACGGGAGCCCACATTGCGGCTGTTGGCCGTGGATTTCGCGCTATGGTTCGATTGATAGGAACGCCCGGAGGGATAACGCCGCCGGGAACCGAGCGGCGGGTTTTTCGGCTGGCCGTCATAGTAGGGGCGGCGCTCATTGTGGCAGCGCTAATCTTCATTTTTTGGCAGGAATACCCTGCCGCGCACCCCATTCAACATACCCCTGTTCCGCAAGCGAAGTAACTTAATGGGTCGGGACCCCTCTACAGACTCAGTCCGCCACTGAATGGCTGGCTACTCCAACTCATCCCAATTGAGAAGAGAAGCGGGGATGCACGGCAGTACCTATCAGATTGAGAATCGGATGCCGAACGGCCCAGGGTCAATGGAGTGAGTGACAATGTTGCGATTGTCGCGTTTTCTGACCTTGGTGGAATCAGTAGGTTACTGAATCCGTGCTGGCGGTCCGGCTTATAATAGAAAGATTCGATTATGCGTTTTGACCGTTCTGTAGTGCCAGGGGAAGATGCCGACAGATAGCATTGTGGTTCGAGGGGCCAGGGTTCACAACCTCAAGAACATTGATTTTGAAATTGAGCATAATACTCTGACCGTTGTGACCGGCGTGTCTGGTTCGGGTAAGTCGTCGCTCGCCTTCGATACGATTTACGCAGAGGGACAGCGTCGGTATGTGGAATCGCTGTCTGCTTATGCGCGGCAGTTTCTCGAACGTATCGAGAAGCCGGACGTGGATTTGATTGACGGGATCGCGCCCGCAGTCGCCATCAAGCAGAAGAACTCGACGCGCAATCCGCGGTCTACCGTCGCTACCGCCACCGAGATTTTTGATTATCTGCGGCTGCTGTTCGCCCGTGTGGGACGGACTTACTGCCTGCTCTGCGGCCAGGAAATTAAAAAAGATACGGTCGATGAAGTGGTGGAGCGGCTGCTGGCTCTCGGCGAGGGCACTCGTCTGAATGTTTTTTTTCCGATTGAGAGTCGCGTTCCGGGCAGGGAAGAAAAAGTAAAAAAGTCGCGGGGGAAGAAGAAGGCGGCAGATGCTAGTTTGCCTTCGGATGCGATCAAGGCGCGACTTTTTGAGCTGCGTAAGCGCGGGTTTAACCGGCTATTTCAGAATGGGCAGGTGTTTGAATTTTCGAGCCCGGAATCGCTGCTCGACATTAACTTTTCAGAGCCGGTGTTTGGACTGGTTGATCGGCTTGTAGTGGCGGCGGACCAGCGTTCGCGAATTGTCGACGCGGTTGAGATTGGCTATCGCGAAGCTGGGGAGGTTATTTTTGAACCTGCGCCGCGCGATGGGGAAAATCCGCAACGTTTACGCTTTTCGCATCGCTTCGAATGCAAGAACGATGGCACGCGCTACGACGAGCCCGAGCCGAGGCTGTTTTCATTCAATAATCCTTATGGGGCTTGTCCGCGCTGCCAGGGGTTCGGCAACACCATTGATTTCGACCTCGATCTTGTCATCCCGGACAAGGGCAGGACGTTGAATGAAGGGGCGATTGAACCCTGGACTAAGCCAAAATATAGAACACTGTTCACCGAACTCAAGCGCTTTGCGCGTCAGGCGAGGATTCCGCTGGACGAACCGTGGTGTGAGCTTGATGCCGAACATCGGCAATTAATTATTGATGGTGGACGCGGCTTTGGCGGGGTGCGCGGATTTTTTCAGCATCTGGAGCGCAAGAAGTACAAGTTGCACGTGCGCGTGTTTCTCAGCCGTTACCGCGGATATACGCTTTGTCCGGATTGCAGCGGCACGCGATTACGGGTTGAGGCTCGCCAGGTAAAGATCGATGGCAAGAATATTTGCCAGGTATGCAGCATGACAGTGGAGGAGGCCGCGCGCTTTTTCGCTCAACCGTCGCTCTCGACTCAGCAGGCCGCTATCGCGGACAAACTCTTGATTGAACTTCAGGAGCGGCTGCGATTTCTGAATGACGTTGGCCTTGAGTACCTGACGCTTGACCGGCTGGCGTCGACTTTATCGGGCGGCGAGGCGCAAAGGATTCAGTTGGCAACTTCTTTGGGCTCACGTCTGGTTGGAACTTTGTATGTGCTGGATGAGCCTTCCATCGGACTGCATAGCCGGGATACGCATCGGCTAATCAAGATTCTGGATGACCTGCGCGATTTAGGAAATACGATTTTGGTGGTGGAGCACGATCCCGACATCATGCGAGCGGCAGATCGCATTCTGGATCTGGGGCCGGGCGCCGGGGAAAACGGCGGGAAGGTGGTTGGGGCGGGCACTTACGACGAGATCATCAAGATGCCGCACTCGCTTACCGGACGCTACCTCGCAGATGAACTTCATATTCAGATTCCTTCGCGGCGGCGGCAACCGGGGCCGCATAGGCTGCGAATTATGGGAGCGCGGGCCCACAACTTGAAGGATATTGATCTTGAGATCCCACTTGGCATGTTGGTGGCGATCACGGGGGTTTCTGGATCGGGCAAATCGTCGTTGCTGCACGATGTGCTTTATAAGGGGCTGGCGGCGGCTAAGCGGCAGAGCTATGGCAACGTCGGTATTAATAACAATGGCAGTGGCTCGGGCGCGATTTTATGGGACAAAATTGAAGGCGATGAGTTTTTAGATGAGGTTGTGCTCGTCGATCAATCGCCGATTGGACGCACACCGCGCTCGAATCCGGTCACTTATATCAAGGCGTTCGACATCATTCGAGAACTATTTGCTTCGCTGCCAGAAGCGCAGAAGCGCGGCTTCCCTGCCGGGCATTTTTCTTTTAATGTGCCGGGCGGACGCTGCGAAAATTGCCAAGGGGACGGCACGGTCACGGTGGAAATGCAGTTTCTTGCGGATGTGGAACTGATCTGCGACGAATGTAAGGGGGCGCGATACAAGCCGCAGGTGCTGGAGATTCACTATAGGGGCAAGAACATTCACGAGGTGTTGAACCTGACGATTCGTGAAGCGCTCAAATTTTTTGCGGACGTTCCGCGACTGACGGAGAAATTGCGGGTGCTGGATGAGGTTGGGCTTGGCTATTTGCGGCTGGGGCAATCGGCTACTACGCTTTCTGGTGGCGAGGCGCAGCGCATGAAATTGGCGGCGCATCTGCAGCCGGGGAGTCGTCCGATTAGCCGGCTGGCGGAGGGTGGGGACTCTCCGAAGCGAAAGCGGCACGTGCTTTATATTTTTGACGAGCCTACGACGGGACTGCATTTTGACGATGTGAGTAAGCTGCTCTCGGCGTTTAGGCGTCTGATTGATGCGGGCGGGTCTATCGTGGTGATCGAACATAATCTTGAGGTGATCAAGACGGCGGACTGGGTGATTGATCTTGGTCCGGAGGGTGGAAATCGTGGAGGGTATTTGGTGGGAGCGGGGCCTCCGGAGGCGATTGCGGAGTTGAAAGATTCGTATACGGGACGGTATTTGAAACACGTTTTGAATGGAAGCAGTGTAGTGCAAGGTGAGCGGTGAAGCGTGGTGTTACCGTGGCCGGCGAAGGTTAGCGTTTGCTATTCAACGCCTCTTTTATGAACCGCTTAGTTAGCTACGCGATGGTGACCGTCGTGATTGGCACGTGTGGCATTGCCTTCGCGCAAACTCACACTACCATTCGGCATTATAAAGAGCGGATAGATGAAACTCCGCCGGAGATTGCGCAGGCGGAAGCGGATATTCAGAAAAAGGATTTTGCCGCAGCTGAACCTCTGCTGAAAAAGGCGCTTGAGAAGGATCCCAACAACTTCCTGGCCTGGTTCGACCTTGGGTTTGTCCTGAACGGGCTTGAGCGCAAAGATGAATCGATCGCGGCGTATCGGAAGTCGGTTGCCGCCAAACCTGACGTGTTCGAATCCAATTTGAATCTCGGTTTGATGCTGGCGCGATCGAATATCCCTGAAGCTGAAGCATTCCTGCGTGCCGCTACTACTCTCAAGCCCACAGACCACGTTTCGGAGGGGCAGGCGCGGGCCTGGCTGGCGTTGGCGCGTTTGGTCGAGAACAAAAGGCCAGATGAGGCGCTGCAGGATTATCACAAGGCGGCGGAACTTACACCGAAGGATCCTGAGCCACATCTTTCGGCTGGGCTTTTGGATGAGCGGCAGAAACAATACTCGGACGCGGAAGCCGAATACAGGCAGGTTTTAGCTTTGGACCCGCGCTCCACGGAAGCGGCGATTGGCCTGACCAATATCTTCATGAAGTCGAACCGGCTGACGGATGCCGAGCCTCTGTTGCGTCGGCTGGCGGCCGAACGACCGGATGACGCGGGAATTCATCTTCAATTAGGCCGCGTGCTGGATGCGGAAGATAAAAAAGACGATGCTATCGCTGAACTACAGATTGCGGTAAAACTGGCGCCGTCCGACGTGGATGCGCAGCGAGAGATTGCCGTGCTTTACGCGAGCACCGGAAAGAATGATCTGGCAGAAAACATGTATCGAGGTCTGGTTGCCGCCCAGCCCAACGATTCCGAAGTGCACCGGGGACTGGGGAAGGCCTTGTTGTTGCAGAAGAAGTTTCCGGAAGCGCAGCAGGAGTTTCTTGTGGCGCTGCGATTGAAGCGGGACGCGCCGGATGTTTATGTCGATCTGGCTTTTGCGGCGAGCGAGAACAAGAATTACGAGCTAGCCGTCAGAGCGCTCAATGGGCGAACCGTTTTGAACGCGGAGATGCCGCCGATCTGCTTCTTTCTTCGAGCGTCCGCTTACGATCACTTGCATGACTACAAACAGGCTGCGCTGGATTATCATCAATTTCTGAATGTTGCCCAGGGAAAGTTTCCAGATCAGGAGTGGCAGGCCACGCACCGCCTGATTGCCATTGAACCCAAGAAGCGTTGACTGCCATGCGACAAATTGCCTTCTGTATGTTTCTCCTCGCGTTCGGCTCGGCGTTCGGCTTGGCAAAGGAAGAAACAGTAGACGAGCTCAAGTCACGTTTTGCCAGCGCACGTCCTGAGGATCGTCCAGAGCTGGGGATTCGCATCGCCCAGCATCAACTTCGCAACGCCGACCGCCTCTACAACGAGGGCAAGGTTGAGCAGGCTCGCGAAGCGGTGGAAGATATCGCTGGGTATGCCGAGAAAGCTCGCGAGGCAGCGACACAGACCAAGAAGCGGCTCAAAAATGTGGAGATCGACTCCCGCAAGATGGCTGACAAATTACGAGACATCAAGCGAACGCTCGCCTTGGAAGATCAACCTCCGGTAGAACAAGCGATAGGGCGATTGGAAGACGTGCGTACGGTGCTGCTTAAAGAAATGTTTGCCAACGATAAAAAAAACGATAAAAAGAAGGAGAGGAAATGAATCTCCGCGGTCGTTGGGGAGCGGCCGATCGTTGGGCGATGGCCGTCGCCTTAGTTTTTGTGCTTATCCTTCCCTTCTTATCGCCTCCCACGCTTTCACTCTTGGCCCAGCGTCGCCGCGATCCGCTCAATCCTTTAGAGATTGACCAGCTTAGAGACGCGATGCTTGATCCCGACCAACGGTTAAAGCTTTACGTTAAGTTTTCACGAGACCGCATGAATAAGTTGGAACAGATGAGAAGTGACGCGAAGGTCACGGAGCGCGGAAGCAAAACGCATGACATGATCGAAGACTTTCTTGCCGTTTATAACGAATTGAACGACAACATCGATATGTATGCCGGGCGCAAGGACGACATTCGCAAGCCCCTGAAATTGATTATCGAGGCTGACACTGAGTTTCAATCCAAACTGCGGGCGCTGAAGAATTCGGCGAATACAAATGCCTCCGAGGCTGGCCGGTACGAATTTGTACTGACGGACGCGGTGGACACGGTTGACTCCAGCGCTGATGACCATCGTAAGACGGTTGCTGAAGTTGAAGAGTACATGAAGCGCAAGAAGAAAAAGTAGCGAGGCGACCTTGCGGGGCTCGCGGCATGTTACGGGGGTCAGAGCAAATCTTTACCACAGGGGGCACGGGGGTTTCACAGGGGCAAATCTCTGAGGCGATCTCTGGGGCAATCTCTGATGATCAGCGGATTTGCTTTTTGCATTTTGGCAATCTTGTTTGCGACAGCGGGCGTGCTACTCTTCCCTCAACGTGCTTCAAAAGCTCAGCGAAATTTTTCATGAAGTTTATGGCGAATTGCGGCCGCGCACGCCTGCCCCGCCTATGCATCTTCGCTTCTATCCGTTTGTTTCAATTAACAACACGATTCGATTGCGGCAGGGAGAGATCTATGCGCGGCTCTCCGATTTGCTGGAAGGCGCTCCGGAATCTGTACTGCATGCGATCGCCCACATACTGCTCGCGAAGCTCTATCGCAAGCCGATTGACAGGGCACAGAGCACGCGGTATCGCCGCTATGTCGCAAGCCACGACATTTCGACGACGGCGCGGCTCGTCCGGCAGGTGCGAGGACGCAAGCACATTCATTCAGCGCGCGGACATCATTATCATCTGGAAGAAATTTTCGACGATTTGAACCGGCGATTTTTTCATGGGCTGATGGGGCGTCCGCAGCTCACCTGGAGCCGAAAACAGGCGCGCAGCAGTCTGGGGCATTACGATCCGGCGCACAATGCGATTGTTATCAGCCGCGTTTTTGATCATCCTCGGGTGCCGCGTTATGCGGTCGAGTACATTTTGTTTCACGAGATGCTGCATTTGAAGCATCCGGTGAAAGTGCGGGGGAGCCGCCGCTGCGTACACTCGCGGGAATTTCATGATGAAGAGAGATTGTTTCCGGAGTTAGAGCGTGCGCAGAGATTTCTCAAGATGGTTTAGTTTGGCTAACGAAGTGTGAACAGTTTTCTCTTGGGCGAGTTCTTCGTGGCCGTGCGGGGACTCCCGGCTCTCCATTGGTGCATTGGTTCGTTCTGCGAAATCCCATTTAATGCCTGGTTTTGCCGTGTGATGCATGTCACAGCTATCCGTGACTCCTTGCGTTGACCGAAGGCGGCTCGAAACCGTATCCTAGTGATATTGAAATTGAATTTCATTTTCAATTAGAAACGGGTGTTTTTTCATGCTTCAGGCATTCATTATTACGCTCCGGGAAGGCGTCGAAGCCGCTCTCATCGTCGGCATAACGCTCGCTTATCTGGCCAAGATCGGCCGAAATGACCTGCGCAAGTCTGTGTATGCGGCGTTGGCGGCGGCGTTTGTGGGTTCGATTGGCGTGGCCGTCGCGCTTTCCCGCTTCCGGCTGAACGAAGACATTTTCGAAGGCTGGGTCATGCTGGTAGCAGCGGTCTTCGTGGTCACCATGATTGTTTTCATGATGAAGACAGGGCGCAAGCTCAAGGGCGAGATCGAAACCAAAGTGGGCCTGTTTGCGCGCGGCGACGCCTGGATCGGCCTGTTCGCATTTGTCTTTCTAATGGTTTTGCGCGAGGGCGCCGAGACGGTTTTAATTCTCTCGGCGGTGACGCTCAACTCAAACGAGCTACTGAGTTTTGTCGGCACGCTGATGGGTATTGTCGCGTCCATTTGTTTTGGCGTGATGTTCGTCAAGGGCAGCGTCAAGATCAATCTGCAGAAATTTTTTAAGGTGACGACCGCGATACTTTTCCTGGTTGCCGGACAACTTCTCATTTCCGGGCTCCATGAGCTTTCCGAGAATGGCGTGCTTCCCTCTTCACGGGAGGAAATGGCAATTATCGGGCCGATCGTTCGCAACGATTCTTTCTTCTTTATTACGATCCTTGCACTGGCCGCCCTGATGGTGCTGTTTGAAATGAAGAGGCGGCAACCGGTGGAACTGCCGGCGGCCGGCGCGGCACGCCGAAAGGCGCTCTGGACAGCGCGCCGCGAGCGGTTATGGATGGCGTCGGTTTACATTTTCTCTTTTGCTTTTATCGTGATGGTTACTGCCAGCTTTATATATGAAAAGAGCGCTAGCGCCCTCTCGCCGGCGACAGAGGTAACGTTTATCGACGGGAAGGTTGCTATCCCGCTGAAGCAGGTTTATGACGGGGAATTACACCGCTTTGAGGCCAAGGACGGTGGGACGGAAGTACGATTCTGGCTTTATCAGAAGCCGGACGGGAAGATTGCTACCCTGTTCGACGCTTGCGAGATATGTGGCGGGGCTGGGTTTTATAAGGGAGCGCACGGCGTCGTTTGCAAAAATTGCGCCTCGCCTATTAATCCGCAGTCGGTGGGTATGGCCGGAGGATGCAATCCGATTCCGCTGAAGGCTCAGGTCACCGATGATGCGGTGATTGTGTCTGAGGCCGATATCGCGGCTGGCCGGCGTTACTTTGAGCAGAAATAAATAACAATGTTCCCACGCCTCGTTTACGAATCGTTTCGCAATCAAGGCGGCCGCAAGCTTCTGGCGGGGATCGCTATCACACTGGGGATTGCGGTTGCGACTGCGATGATCGCAGTTGCGACCGATATTGGCGACAAGGTTAATCGCGAACTGCGAAGTTACGGGGCGAATCTGGTTATTACTCCACAGGAAGACACGCTGGATGTGGAGGTGGGCGGCGTTAATCTGAAGCCGCCTAGTGATGGAGCGTTTCTTAGTGAGTCAGATCTTCCCAAGATTCGTGGCACATTCTGGCACAACAATATTGTTGGGTTCTCTCCTATGCTGCCCGTCACCGTGAAACTCGGTGGCGCGGAAGATGCGACTCTGGCCGGGACTTACTTCAATAAGCCGCTGCACTTTGGCAAGGAAGATTTCATCACCGGTGTGCGGATTACGCATCCTTGGTGGAAAGTTTCTTGTGGCGGGGCAAAGGAGTCCGCGAATTGCGGTTGGCCGGCGGATGATTCGCAGAACGTGCTGCTGGGTGAGCGCCTGGCGGCCAAGCTTAAAGAGAAAGCGGGCGACACGATCGAAGTCGCGGGACGCCAACTTTCGATTGCGGGAATTGTTTCGACAGGCGGGGCGGAGGACGATCAGATAGTGGCGCCCATCGCGCTGGCTCAGCGGATTATCGGCAAACCAGGAGCCGTGCGCCGCGTTTATGTTAGCGCGCTGACGAAGCCTCCGGATGCGCTCGCGGTTCGCGATCCCAAAACCATGAGTCCCGACGTGTACGACCGCTGGTATTGCTCTCCTTATGCGGAGTCAATTGCTTACCAGTTGCAGGAAGCGATTCCGCATTCGCATGCGGAGCAGATTCGGCAGGTAGCGCAAAACGAAGGCACAGTTCTCTCGCGGATCAAGGGGCTTATGCTGCTGGTCACGCTGGCCGCGCTTTTGGCGTCGGCTCTCGCGGTGTCCGCCGCCATGGCTACGGCGATCTTTGAGCGGCGCGTGGAAGTGGGGCTGATGAAGGCATTGGGCGCGGGTAGCTTTGCAGTATCGGCGATATTTTTTGCGGAAGCGTTGCTGCTGGCGATTGTTGGCGGGGTTGCAGGATTCTCTGCGGGAGCGTTGCTTGCTCGCCAGATTGGCCGCTCCATTTTCAAGTCGCAGATTTCGATTGAGCCTGTGCTCTTCCCCATCATCATCGCTATCGCGGTCTTCGTAACTTTTGCTGGAAGCGCGGCTGCGATACGGCGCGCCGTAAAGTTCGATCCCGTGTTCGCGCTTCGAGGTGAAGGATGAGCTCCACCGGGACGCTGCATAGTCCGAGGGATGTCGCGGAGCGCCGGGCCGTGGCGGCTCGCAGTTCGCCGTCGATATCGATGTTCGGGCGGATGCTTTTGCGCGCGGCTGTTCTACGGCGGAGACGCGCCGCTTCTGCTTTGCTCGCTATGGTGGTTGCCGCCGCGGTCACGACTGCGATGATGAACCTTTATGTCGATGTGCAAGCCAAGCTTCGCACCGAGTTCCGCAATTATGGGGCGAACGTAGTTATCGTGGCAAAGAATAACCAGTCGTTGCCGAGCGATGCGGTTGCAACGGTTGAATCTATTCTGGGCTCGAAGACGCTGGCCGTTCCATTTTCTTATGCTGTCGCGCGCACTAAGGACGGGCAGTCTATCGTGGTGGTCGGCACCGACTTCGGTCGTGCCCGCCTCCTGAATCATTGGTGGAAGGTAAGTCA
>Ga0137398_10000649_pt1 | contig 12852 bp, 10 predicted proteins | sample czorhiz216metaG_FD_106659 | JGI IMG/M metagenome (GOLD analysis project Ga0137398, IMG submission 106659) | Vadose zone soil microbial communities from Angelo Coast Range Reserve, California, USA - czorhiz2.16 metaG | ecosystem: Environmental > Terrestrial > Soil > Vadose zone | place: USA...
CAAGGTCACGCAATTCGGCCATGGGCGATGCTCCTTGAACGGCAAGCCGTGTCATTGCGCCACCGCCGACCACACCTGGGCGATTTCAGAAGAAAGAGATCAAAGCGGGAAATCCGACAGCTCGCGATTTCTTACTGCCGGCGCGAGGCGATCTTTCTGGGTACGCACCGAGCAAGGCCGGCTCGCCGAAGCCATGCCGTCAATCATGCGCCGGTTGGCAGAATCCGAAAACGCTATTCTGGAATCCAACAGTATTCTCAAATTCATTGAGCCCGATGTTTACATCAGCGTGCTTGATCCTGCGGTCGAGGACTTCAAACCCTCAGCTCTCGCGGCTCTTGGCCGCGCCAATGCTTTGTTGGTGAATGTCGCTCATAATGGGAACTCCGCATGGAAAGGCGTTTCGATCGAGGCGACAGCAGAGCGCCCGGTCTTTGGCATCCGTCCTCCGCAGTACATCACCCCTGAAATCGTCGAGTTTATGCAGGCCAAGCTCGGCTTGCATCCTTCTTCGACGCGCATGTCCTGATATGCTTTTCGACGATGCTGCGAATTGAAAGAAGCGCGTGGCTGCTGGCGATTTTCTCCGCAGTTCTTCAAGTCGTCATTTTCCCGTTGTTGGATTGGTATGCACTGAGCTGGATTGCGGTTGCACCGCTGCTGATAGCTCTCCTTCGTGCACGCCGGCCGGAAACGCTGCAACTGGAAGGCAGCGCGAAATTGCTCCCCGCGCGGCCTTTGCAGGGGTTTGTGCTGGGCTACGCATGCGGCATTCTCTGGTACTGCGGCAGCTGCTATTGGATCTACAGCACTATGAAGCAGTACGGAGGGATTAACGCAGCGGGCGCTGCCGGGCTGCTTCTGCTTTTCTGCCTCTACCTTGGTCTCTATGACGGATTGTTTGGCCTGGTCATCGGCGTTCTGGCAAAGCGTTCGCTGCGGACCGCGCTGGTAGCTTCGCCATTTGTCTGGGTCGCCATTGAGCTGGCGCGTACGCGGGTCAGCGGGTTTCCCTGGGACCTTCTTGGTATCGCTCAGGTAGACAATGTTCCGCTGGCGCAAATTGCGCGCGCTACCGGCGTTTACGGCATTTCTTTCGAGATCATGGTGGTGAATGCCGCGTTCGCGTCCGCGTTTCTGGTGCGCCGGAGTCGTCGCAATTCGCTTCTGCTGGCGGCGGTGGCAGCGTCATTCGTGCTGCAAACCGCACGCTGGATGCCGGTTGCAGAAGTTCCTGCGGACCGAACCGCGGTACTGGTCCAGGAGAATATTCCCGTCCTGGATAACGGTGACTGGACGCGGCAATACTTTCAAGACACTCTCGCGGACCTGCTTAATATCAGCCAGCAACTTCCAGCGGGAGAGCGCTTGCGCAGGCCGGATCTCATCGTCTGGCCGGAATCGCCGGCGCCGTTCTATAGCAGCGATGCGGTTTTTCGCGGTGCGCTGACGAAGCTTGCCCTGAACACTCACGCCTGGGTCGTGGCGGGAAATATTTCTGTGCAGAATTCCGCCTCGGCAGGCCTGGGCCCGACTCAAGTTTTCAATTCCGCCTCGCTGGTCAGCCCTGATGGTGATTGGACTGCGCGATACGACAAGGTCCACCTGGTCCCATTCGGCGAATATGTTCCGTTTAAGCAGGTGTTTTCGTTCGCAGGAGGTTTGACGAAGGAAGTGGGAGACTTCTCGCGCGGAACATCGCGCGCACCGTTAGTCGCCGGCGGCGAAAGATTAGGCGTCTTCGTCTGCTACGAATCCATCTTTCCCGATGAAGTGCGGCAGTTTGCAAATGGGGGCGCGCAAGCATTCGTGAACGTCTCGAACGACGGCTGGTACGGAGACAGCGGCGCGTACGCGCAGCATCTTAAGCAGGCCCGCATGCGGGCTATCGAGAATGAACGCTGGCTGCTACGGGACACGAACACCGGAGTGACCGCATCCATTGATCCCTACGGAAGAATTGTCGCAACCGTCCCGCGCAAAGTCCGCACCGCTCTGATTGCTCCCTATGCCTTAGTGACCGGGACCACGTTCTACACACGACATGGCGACTGGCTGGCGTATGTGTGTGCGATAATTTCTCTCGGAGCAGTTGTTTTCTCGCTCACTCCCGTCAAAGGCATAGCAAAAGTATGATTCCGGAATTCGAGCAGGAATACTCAGGATTGCAGCAGAAGGTCCGCGAACTCCGGGAGTACCTTTGACGCCGGCAAACTCCGTGAGCGGCTGGCTGAAGTAGAGAAACGCGCCGCCGACCCCAATCTGTGGTCGAATCCGCAAAACTCTCAGCAGGTCATGCGCGAGAAGAAGCGCCTGGATGACATGCTCGCCACTGAAGCTGAGCTGGTCCGGCGCACCGGGGATATTTCTGCGTATTTTGATCTTGCCCGCGAAGGCGAGAATGTCGAGTCTGACCTGCGCCGGGAGATGGATTCGCTGAAAGAACAAGTTGACCGGCTTGAGACAGAAACCTTGCTGTCCGGCGAGAACGATGCGCGAAACGCGATTGTAACCATTCACCCGGGAGCTGGCGGCACGGAATCGCAGGACTGGGCCGAGATGCTGATGCGCATGTACCTGCGCTGGGCCGAGCGCAGGGGATTTCAGACGGTGCTTTATGACTACCAACCAGCCGAGGAAGCTGGGATAAAATCAGCGACTTTCGGCGTGAACGGCGAGTATGCATTCGGCCTGTTGACCAGCGAAATTGGCGTGCACAGGCTAGTGCGAATTTCCCCCTTCGATCAGGCCAAGCGGCGGCACACTTCGTTTGCCAGCGTATACGTCTCGCCGGAAATTGACGACTCCATCGAAGTCGTGATCAAGCCGGAAGATCTGCGCATAGACACGTATCGCTCAAGCGGTAAGGGCGGGCAGCACGTGAACACGACAGACTCCGCGGTGCGCATCACACATATTCCCACCGGGATTGTGGCTGCCTGTCAGAACGAGCGTTCGCAGCACAAGAATAAAGATCGGGCGATGAGCATGCTGCGCTCGAAGCTCTACGAGTTCGAGATGGAGAAGAAACGCGAGGCGACCAAAAAGATTGAAGACTCAAAGCTCGACATCGATTTCGGCTCGCAGATTCGATCCTACGTTTTGCAACCCTACCGCATGATTAAGGACCATCGCACCAAGACTGAGGTCGGCGACGTCGACCGCGTGATCGATGGCGACCTGCAACCGTTCATCGGAGCTTATCTAAGGATGAGGCGAAATGCAGGCTCCGCAGGGCCCACATCTTCCAAATAACTGTCCTCAGGGACAATGACGATAGTTTCTTAGGTAACGTTACTCCGCCTGAAATCACTGGAAAGAGCTACCGCCATGCGAGATTCTGTATGGTCTAGGAGTGTATCGATCGATGTCGCGCATGCTTGAGCTGATTCGTGCCTCAGCGCTCTCGTCTCATCAAATGATGTCCGCTTCGAAGGGGGCATGGCATGTGCCTGCGGTGGAGATGGTGGAAATTCTCGTCTACCTGGCCGAGCACAGCAAGATTTTTGGCGAAACCGCAAGGATTACTCTCGCCGGCTGGGATGAGCAAGTCTGCAAGACGATTGCTGCAGATCCTGCGACTCCAAAGGAAGTACTCGATTATTGGCTCACGCCCAACAACATGCGCCCAGCCCTGCTCGCTATTCTGCTGGAGAACCGTGCGGTGTTGAATTCTAAGCTGGCGGAACTCGTGGTCGTCTCAAAGGGCGAATATGTCGACGCCATGATCGCCAGCCGGCGGGTGCGCAACTTGCCGCTGATCCTTCAGGATTTGAGCACGAACCCGCATCTTTCCGGGACCCAGGCTGCTCGCATACAAGCGTTGATCGGCGGCGGACCGGGGGCGCTTGAGATTGCGGAAGGGGGAGTTGTTACCGATGCGCTTCCTCATTCACCAATAGATGGATCCGCGGAATCCGCATCGCCCGGGGCCGCGCAAGCTTCAGAAGATGAGACACAGCCCGGCATGGTGTCAGACGATCCTGAGGCCGACAACGCACTGCTCCTATTTTTTGCGGAACACGCCACCGAGATTGCCGCCGAAGCCGACAAGCCTTTCCAGCCGATCGGGGGCATCTACGAGGACGTGCATGTTGAGAATGAGCCGAAAGCAGCTGCGGCCGCGGCCTCTGCGGCTGCGCCGTCCACGCAAGCGCCCTCACATCCTGACGCCAAGCCCGTCTTTCATAAAAAACTGGTGAACCCTCAGGATGAGAAACGCGGAAGCGTGCTGCAGAAAATCGCCAAGCTTGACATAAAGGGGCGCATTCAGCTGGCCATGAAAGGTACCAAGGAAGAGCGCTCGATACTGGTCCGCGATGGCACGAAGATTGTGGCGCTGGCGGTACTCGATTCGCCCAAGATCAGCGACGGAGAAGTGGAAAAGTTTGCTTCGCAAAGGAACGTGTTGGAGGCGGTACTGCGCGCCATCCCAATGAAACGGCGTTTTGTTAAGAATTACGCGGTGGTTCGCAACCTGATATTCAATCCCCGTACTCCGCTCGACGTCGGCTTGGGTTTAATGAAAAATCTGCTGATTGCCGATCTGCGGAATCTCTCCGGCAACAAAGAGGTTTCGGAGACGGTGCGCAAACTCGGGCTGCGCATGTTTAAACAAAAGAGCGACGCTAATAGTAAGAAGGACTAAACGGGACGCGATCTGTCATCCGCAGGCCCGAGCTTCGGCCACGAACTTCGACCGCGCTTCGCTGACCGGTTCTCTTCCGCAGTGGTTTGAACTCGCCTACCACGTGTAATGCGCAGTGTAGGTCAACGTTTTTTCGCCTCCTGCCGGAATATGCACACGAAATTCGGCTGTGCGGCTATCCGTTTTGAGGAAGTCGTCCGTCTTCAATGAGATCTCCCAGTTCAAACAGCGATACAAGTGCTCCGCCACGCGTACCGAGGCCCCTTCCTTCTTGTGGTTGCGGATTTTGATTTCGAACGATTCGTCGATTTTGTGTCCGTTCAAATCGATCTGATAGTTGGTTTGGCGACGCTCCCCGACAATATCAAACGCATTCCCGGTGGGGATTCGCAACGTTTCATCCAGCGGGGTGTGCCTGATCTCGTTTTCGCCAACAAACTCGAGAGCGCCATCTGTATCACGCCGGTAAAACCGCACACGGCCCTTGGGGAGTGGAATGCCGAGATTATTGGCTCTGGAATTGTTGATTTCCTGCATGACCCAGACATCTGTATTCATCTCGGTGCCGTACTCACGGTTCTGGCGAATCTGTTCATATCCCCAGTACTGATACTGCTGCGAGAACTTGGCTCCGTCGTATACATAAACCCGCTGTGCCTTGACGTTTGAAGCGCGTATGAACTCGACCTGCTTGGTTTCGCGGTCATGAAGAGTGACTCGCCGGGGCAAGGTGTAGAGGTGATATTCGTCAAAGGCTTTCTCCTGCACTTGCGGACCCGCCATGGCGCGGTCCTCAAGGGCGCCGCTCACCGCGTAAGCATATGCTTGATTTGTGGGCTGAATTTTGTTGACCTCGCCGGCCATGAGTTTAATCTCTGCCTGGTCGAAAGTCTTGCCCGACTGATTGTCCATCGTGACCCAGCCGGTTATGTCCAATGTGTCGCCGTGCTCGGGCGCTACGGCGTTGTAGTCCGCAGCCCAGGTCATGCCACCGGTAACATAGCTTAGTTCAGCGTCCACCTTGCCGGCGGAATCTGAATGCAAAAGCCAATCGAGGGTGGGCTTCATGAGCGAATCATTGGTCAAGCTGGGGAAAATCGGCCGGCCAGGCAGACCGAATTGAATTTGCCCATCGACTTCGACGATAGGGGACCCTGCTCCGGCATCCGAACTCGCGACCGCCATCTGCTGATATTGATACTGCGAGCCGTAACGCTGAAACGCGTTATAGTGCGGCACATAACCGCTGCGAATAATTTTTGCTTTGATGATTTGCGGCGTTCCGTTCCGATTGACCTCGAATTCGATTTCTTTGCCCTCATAGGCGGAGAGCAGCCTGGCCTCGGTCACTGGGTCATTGCGATAGTTCTGTTCGAGAATTTGGAGTTGGTGCTGCCCGGTTGGGTCACGCAGTATCACCGAATTGGGTTCGAGATGAGCTGTGGTTTCCGAGTATTGAATGTGATTGGTGCCCTGCTGCAGGTTCAGCTCAACGGGTTGCCGCACCACCGCGAACTCCTGGTTATACAGCGTTAGCGCCAAGCCTGCCGGCGCTGGGATGTCAGGTTTCGCGGCGTGGAGCTTGGTGATGGCGAAAACCGCCAGTGACAACGTTGCGAAAAAGACTGCCAAAGCCAATTTCTTTTGCATCTTTCCTCCCCCAACAGCCGGCAGTGCTACCGCATGCCGGTCTGAATTAAGAACGTTCAGGGAGAGGTTTGTTGCAGGAAATAAATCAGGCGGTCATTAGGCTAGAATGGCGATTATCCCGTCCATGGCCGGTTCGGACCCAATTCGCGACCTGTTGGCACGTGCAAAGACCATTGCTGTGGTTGGGCTATCCGGCAGTCCTCTGCGCCCGAGTCATGGGGTTTCCGCTTACATGCAGAGCCATGGATACAAGATCATTCCTGTGAATCCCAATATTTCTGAAGCACTAGGCGAGAAATGTTACGCGTCGCTTGTGGATGTGCCTGAGAAGATTGATATCGTGAACATTTTCCGCCGGCCGGAGTTTGTCGAGGAAGTTGTCGACCAGGCGATTCAGTTAAAGGTGCCGGCGGTTTGGATGCAGGAAGAAGTCATCAACGAGCGCGCTGCAAAGAAAGCTCGCCAAGCGGGAATGTTTGTCGCCATGGACTTGTGCATTCTCAAAGAGCACAAGGCACGGTTCGAGTGAGCGACCGCGACTTCACGCTTTCACAAAGATTACAGTCGCATCGTCCTGAAGCCCGGCGCCATTCACGTAGCGGCGTACGTCAGCGAGAATGCTGTCGCCTGAAGCGTAAGGCTCAAGCACATGATCGCTTAGTCGAGACGGACCATATTCTTCCTCATTGATCCCGGCTGCCTCTGTTGTGCCGTCGCTGTAAAGCACGAGGCGCGAACCTTCAGGTAAATGCACCTCAGTATCCGAAAACTCGCTTTTTGCGAGTCCCAACGGTGTTCCGGATTCAACTTCTAAAAATCGTGCTTCATCGCTCGTAACAAGCAATGGCGGCGGATGGCCTGCGCTGGCGAATTTCAGCGCACGATTCGTGGGATCAAGCACAGCGTAAATCAGCGTTACAAAACGGCCAGAAGGGAAATCCTCGACCATTCGCCGATTCAATTTGCTCAGAGTTTCAGCCGGCGAGCTGCACGTTTTCGTGAGCGAACGCAGCATAGCGCGCGTGGCAGACATCAGCAGCGCGGCTGCGGTGCCTTTACCCGAAACGTCGGCCAGAACCAAGCCCCAGCAACCATCTTCAAAGGGAATAAAGTCGTACCAATCGCCACCTACGTCGCCCGCCGGAACCGAGAGCCCGGAAACGGCAAATCCGGGAATGTACGGAGAAGCCTTCGGCAACAACGCTTGCTGGATAATTCGAGCTTCCTCGGCCTCGCGCGACATGCGCTGTCGTTCCTGCTGCTCACGTTGAAAACGCCTGCAATTGTTCACAGCGACCGCAATATGACCACAAAGGGCCTGCAGGAGCTGCAATTGCTCGTAGGGGAAAGCATCCAGTTCGGAGTGAGACGCAGAGAACACGCCAACCAGCCTCCCGTCGAATATCAAAGGTATGGCTACCTCGGAGAGGGTGGATTCCTCGCAATGAATGTAATAAGGGTCGACGCGGACGTCCGGGGCGTAGTGCAGTATGCCCGTCGCAGCCACATGCCCGGCCATCCCCTCTACACCCACTTTTAGCCGGTGTCCTTTGCCGTGCAGCGTGCAACCGCACACCCAAGCCAGTTCCAATTCGCTGCGTTCCTCGTCGTGTAAGTACAGGTTAGCCTCAACACAACCAAACGCGCGCGAGACGCGATTCACGATTTGGTCAATCAGAATGTCAAGGTCGAGAATGGAAGTGATCTTGTGGATCCACTCCTGCAGCTTGAGCAAATCGTCAACCTGCCCGCTGCGAAGCGAACGATCTATGAGGGAATCGACCTGAGACAGGTTGGGAGCAGTAGCCATAGTAATTGCGCTAGGGAGATCTCAAGGTAGGAGATGCCCTTTGCTATCGCTCGGATTCTGTTTTACTGTCGAAAGAGGTAGCTTCGGACCGCTTGCGACGAATCTCCTCCAGCTGCTCGCCGATTCGTTTTTCCACTCCTTGATTGGTCGGCTGGTAATATCTCCGGTCTTTTAGGTTGTCCGGCAGGCACTGCATGTCCGCGACTTTGCCCTCGAGTTCATGGGCGTATTGATATCCCTTTCCGTAGCCGAGATGCTTCATCAGTCCAGTTGACGCGTTTCGCAGATGCAAGGGAACGGGCTCGGCCGCGGTGCGCTCGACGTCAGACTGAACTTCGCCGTACGCGGTGTAGAGCGCATTCGATTTCGGCGCCACGGCGAGATAGACGACTGCCTGCGCCAACGCGAGATTGCCTTCCGGCATGCCGACGAAATCCACGGCATCGCGCGCCGCCATGCACAAAGACAACGCATTCGGCTCGGCAAGACCGATGTCTTCAACCGCCATGCGCACCACGCGTCGCGCAATGTACAGCGGATCTTCGCCGGCTTCGAGCATGCGCCCCAGCCAATACAACGCCGCATCCGGATCGCTGTTGCGCACTGATTTGTGCAGGGCGGAAATTAAGTTGTAATGCTCTTCTCCTGACTTGTCGTAAAGAAGAACGCGCTTCTGCAGAGCATCCTTGGCGATGTCAGATGTGATTTCGGCGCCGGCGCTAACCCTTGAGCGTTCCAGCGCCAGCGTGGATGCAACTTCCAGCACATTGTAGGCACTGCGTGCATCGCCGCTGGAGTAGGCCGCAATTTGATTCAAAACTTCATCGCTGGCTGAGAGTCGCATTTCGCCAAGGCCGCGCTCGCTATCCTCAAGTGCACGGCGCAGCAAAATGACAATCTGCTCCTCGGACAAAGGATTCAGGACATACACCCGGCTGCGCGAAAGCAGGGCCGAAATGATTTCGAATGATGGATTCTCAGTAGTCGCGCCGATCAGGCGAATATTTCCTTTTTCGACGTGGGGCAGGAACGCATCCTGCTGCGCCTTGTTGAAGCGATGAATCTCATCAATGAATACAGTGGTGCGAGTGCCATACTGGCGGGCGCGTTCAGCGTCGGCCATCACCTGCTTGATTTCCTTGATCCCAGCGAGCACAGCGCTGAACTCGATGAAATCCGCTCGAGTCATGCGGGCAATGATTTTCGCCAGCGTGGTTTTGCCGGTTCCGGGAGGGCCCCAGAAAATCAGGGACCCCACGTCGTCGCGTTCGATCTGCGCGCGCAGGGGTTTGCCCGGCCCGATCAGATGCTCCTGGCCGACAAACTCGTCTAACGAGCGCGGACGCATGCGGTCTGCCAGGGGAGTTCTGCGATCGCTGGGACTATCGGCGCTCGGAATGGGCTGGAAAAGATTCATACATGCTATTCACCACGGAGACAATGAGGCACGGAGAAAAACAAGAGATATCTCATAAAACCGAAGGCGTTCTCCGTGCCTCCGTGGTGATTAAGATCTTTGCCGCGCGGCTTCATACAATATGATGCTCGCGGCAATCCCCGCATTCAGCGATTCTACGCGGGGCGAATGAGGAATCATTACCAGTTCGTCCATTTTCCCCAACAGCTTTTTGTCGATTCCCGCGCCTTCGTTCCCGACGAAGATTGCCGCAGGTCCATGCAAATCTGCCTCATGCAAGGGAACTCCCTTGTGTGACGACGTAGCGATGAGGCGTAGCCCACGCTCATGCAACTCAGCGAGCAGAGATTCCAGTTTGGCATTTGCAATCGGAACCCGGAACACCGACCCCGCAGAGGCACGCACGACTTTGCTGTTGTACGCGCTGACAGTGCCTTCGCTCAAAAGAACGCCGTTAGCACCGAAGGCTTCAGCAGAGCGGATGATCGTTCCCAGATTTCCGGGATCTTGCAGGCTGGCAACGACCAGCAGAGGGCCGGCAGATGTGTTCGCGAGGATTTCATTCACCGTAAAAGTCTTTAGCTGTACGAGCGCGGCCACTCCCTGGGGACTCTGGCTGGGAACGGCACTGGCAAACAGCTTGTCCGGGAGAAGCAGGGTTTCCACATGAGAATTGATCTGTGGCAACAGGCGCGGGGCACGCGGCTCGGCTGATTCGCTGAAGAACACAGCCCGGAGTCTCAAGCCGCTGCGCACGGCTTCCTCAATAATCCGAAAGCCCTCGATCGCGCATTCGCCCGCGGAGGTGACCTCGCCGCGATCGAATGCCTGGCGCAACTCTTTCACCAGGGAGTTATGGCGTCCTTCAATTCTCCGCAAGCGCCCGGAAACAGCCGGCACAGGGTTCACTAAACTCGCCTCCATCCGCCAAGAATCATACGCGAGCAGGCAGTCAGGCGTTTAGCTGGCGGCAATCTGTGTGGTATCTTAGCTTTCGCAAAAACTTCAAAGGTTGGAGTGCCCTCGTGCGCGTTGAAATGCTGAAGATCGACAGCGAAAGACCGGAGCCGTCGCTGATCCGATACGCCGCCGACCAGATTCGCGCCGGGCAGGTGCTGGGGATGCCGACCGATACTTTCTACGGGCTGGCCGCCGATCCCTTCAATCTGCGTGCTGTCGACCGGGTGTATGAAATTAAAACTCGCTCCCGGCACAAGCCGCTCTCCTTGCTGATTGAGGACGTGGAGCAGGCGGAGGACCTGGCCAAGCCGCTGCCCGAGGAATTTCACGCGCTGGCAAGAAAATTCTGGCCGGGGCCCCTGACTATCATCGTAAAAGCCGCTTCCCGCTTGCCTCTCAAAGTCACGGCCAATACGGGTAACGTGGCCCTGCGGATTCCCAACGCTAAAATTCCGCTTGAGGTGGTCAAAGCGGCAGGCATTCCAGTGACTGCGACCTCTGCGGACCTGAGCGGCGAGTCAGAATGTACTACCGCGGAAGCAGTACGCGTTCAGCTCGGAGTTCGTATTCCCATCATCGTGGATGGCGGCGCCTCGCCGCGTGAAATCGCCTCAACCATTGTTGATCTCACCGACGAAGAGGCACGCTGGAAGATTTTGCGCGAGGGCGCTATTTCGTCGCAGGAGATCTCGGAATTCTTCGCGCAGGGGTAATGCGACAGCCCGCGGTCAAGCGCCGAGTTCGCCTTTTCTGGACAATCATCCCTCTAGCTTCCTTTGCGGCCGCAATCGCTTTTTTGGCTCACGCCATCATCCACGACTCGCATCGGCAAGACCTCCACCCGGCGGACGCCATCATTGTTTTCGGAGCCGCTGAGTATGATGGGCGTCCGTCGCCAGTCTATCGAGCACGGCTGGACCATGCCTACGAGTTGTTCCGCCGGGGCTTGGCGCCGTTGGTAATAACCAGCGGGGGATTCGCCGCGGACCCTAATTTCAGCGAGGGCGGAGTGGGGCACGATTACCTGATGCGCCGTAGCGTGCCAGAGTCTGCTCTCATAGCGGAGACGCGAGCGTCTGATACGGCGGAATCAGCTGACCGGGTGGCGGTCATCATGCGGACTAATCATTTAAAAACGTGCATTGCAGTTAGCGATGCGTACCATGTCTTCCGCATTCGCAAAATGCTGGAACACGAGGGAGTGAAAGTTTACCTGGCCCCGCGATTGGATTCCCGCCCCAGATCTGTCTGGCAGCGTGCGGTTGCAATATCGAAGGAAAGCGCGAGCTACCTGCTCTGGCAGATGGGGGTCCGCGGCTAGATATTGCAAGGCGCAGTCACATCACAATCACCGCTGCTCCATTGATCGAGTCATTCTTGACCGCAAGCAGTGCCTCATTGGCCTTGTTGAGCGGGAATGATGTCACTTTCGGCTTCAGCTTAATTTCGCCGGCAAGCTGCAGGAAATCGCCGGCATCGGCCCGGGTCATGTTCGCGACGCTACGGATCTGGCGCTCGCCCCAGAGCAACTGGTCATAGTCAAATTGCGGTATGTGATCGAGGTGAATCGCATTAATCGCGACCACGCCCCCTTTGCGCAGGGGGGAAAGCGCGGCGATGACAACGTCTCCGCTGGGAGCAAAGGTGACCGCGCGATCGAGTTGCACCGGAGGCTTGTCGTTTTCCGTCCCGACCCAGGTCGCTCCAAGTTCGGTGGCGAGTTTGCGATGAGATTCTCCGCGACTGGAAACGTAGACTTCGCAATCCCAGGCTTGCAGCACACGAATCGCGAGATGGGCGGAGGCTCCGAAACCGAACAGTCCCACGCGATCTCCCTTCTCTACGCCAGCGACTCGCAAAGCGCGGAAGCCGATAATTCCGGCGCATAGGAGGGGCGCGGCGTGAAGATCATCAAGCTGAGGGGGAATGGGAAAGCAAAAGTCGGTGCGAGCGAGTGCGTACTCAGCGTAGCCCCCATCCACGGTATACCCGGTGAATGTAGGGAAGTCGCATAGGTTTTCCATATTGCGACGGCAATACGCGCAAGTGCCGTCCGTGCCGCCGATCCAGGAAACTCCGACGCGCGAGCCAGGCTTGAGACTAGTTATCGAGCTTCGCTCGACCGGGCGGACGTGAGCGTCCGCCCTTACACGGTCACTGCGGGTGTTAACGTCACCCGCGACGATTTCGCCGACAATCTGGTGACCGGGAACAACTCGAGGATTACGTGGCGGGAGTTCACCCTCGACAATATGAAGATCGGTGCGGCAGACCGCACATGCGAGCACACGCAGCAAAACGTGACCTGGCCTAGGCTCTGGCGTGGGGACATCTTCGATTTTCAAAGGCGACTGCGAAATCGGGGCA
>Ga0137398_10000651_pt1 | contig 12843 bp, 6 predicted proteins | sample czorhiz216metaG_FD_106659 | JGI IMG/M metagenome (GOLD analysis project Ga0137398, IMG submission 106659) | Vadose zone soil microbial communities from Angelo Coast Range Reserve, California, USA - czorhiz2.16 metaG | ecosystem: Environmental > Terrestrial > Soil > Vadose zone | place: USA...
GCCTTCTTTCACGCTCTCCGGCCATCTCCATATCGAGGGAAGCACAGCGGGTGACCTCACGCAGTATTCCGCAAACTTGCGCCAGACCGAATTGCCGGACGATCCAGGCTTCTTCATGTCTCAGGAATCTTTTGGGACGAACGCTCCAGTGGACCGTCTCGGAAACTTCGAGTGGAAAAACGTGACTCCCGGTAACTACGTTGTTCAAGTGTACGGAGGCGACGGGCAGGGTTTTTTCCTGAAATCGGTGAAGCTCGGCGGAAGAGATATCGCAACCGGATTTACAGCTAGCGGACCAGCGTCGCTTGATTTGGAGGTGAGCACTAAGGGAGGCACGGTCGAGGGGGCGGTCCTTGATGCGGCCGTTGAAAAAGCTGTCGAAAGAAACGGGGATGAAGTTCATCCGGTGGCGAACGCAACCGTGGTCGCCGTGCCGGAAGAAAAATACCGCAAGCTTCCCGATCACTTTGGTATAGGAGCGACCGATCAGAATGGACGTTTTACGATTGGCCGCTTAGCACCCGGCAACTACACGTTGTTTGCGTGGCACAACATTGAGGAAAGTGTGTACCGCGACCCCGACTTTCTCAAATCACAAGAAGCGAACGGTAAAGCCGTTAAAGTAGAAGAGAATTCCCATCAGCAGGTCGAGTTAAAACTGAGCCCCGCGCCCGCGGAGTGGCAATAAGTTTTTCAATTCCGATTTCATGAATCATCATGGGTTGGCCATAGGCAGTTTTGGCTCGCGACTGCAGCATGCATAGGACACGGCGTGCTCCGGTACAATGCTTAAGCCGGTCATTGCGCCTTATGATTCTGTTGAATTCATGGATTTGACGCTTACGTCCTCCTCGCTAGCCATGGCTTTTATTCTTGCCTCAAAGGGCTTGGCAGGGTACTTCCGCCAGCATTTCTTAGACAAAACATTTCAAGGCCTCTACCAGGTCAACGCTTTTGATCTCGGACTGCTGATCCCTTACTTCATCGTCCTCATCATTCTGGCGGGGTACGGCGCACATCGCTATTGGCTGGTCTATCTTTATTACAAGAACAAGAAAAACAAAACGACGGAACCAGCGGCTTATTTTCGGGACGAAGAACTGCCGCGGGTAACGGTGCAGTTGCCGATCTTCAACGAGCAATATGTGGTCGACCGATTGCTCGATGCTGTGTGCCGGCTCGACTATCCGAAAGAAAAGCTCGACATTCAACTGCTCGACGACTCCACCGATGAAACTGTAGAGGTCGCTCGCATCTTGGTAGATCGCTATGCCGCACTGGGACATCCGGTCACCTACCTGCATCGCGACAATCGCGAAGGCTACAAAGCCGGAGCCTTAGCGGAAGGATTAAAAACCGCGAAGGGCGAGTTCGTTGCCATTTTTGACGCAGATTTTGTCCCGGCCGCTGACTTTCTGATGAAGTGCATCCATCACTTCACAAATCCGAATATCGGCATGGTGCAAACTCGATGGACGCACATTAACCGAAATTATTCGGTGCTAACTCAGGTGGAAGCCATTCTGCTCGACGGCCATTTCGTGCTGGAGCATTCGGGACGGTCGCGCAGTGGCGTTTTCTTTAACTTCAACGGCACCGCAGGCATGTGGCGGCGGCGCGCCATCGACGAAGCCGGCGGCTGGGAACATGACACGCTCACCGAGGACACCGATCTCTCTTATCGTGCTCAGCTTAAAGGATGGAAATTTATTTATTTGCAGGATATCGAATGCCCCGCCGAATTGCCGGTGGAGATGACCGCATTCAAAACGCAGCAGGCACGTTGGGCGAAAGGATTGATTCAGGTCTCCAAGAAAATTCTACCGAGAGTGTTTGCCAGCGATGCTTCGCGACATCAGAAGATTGAGGCCTGGTATCATCTGACCGCAAATCTGAGTTATCCGCTGATGATCGTGCTCTCCGTTTTGCTGTTGCCCGCGATGATCATTCGCTTCTATCAGGGATGGTTCCAGATGCTTTACATCGATCTGCCCCTGTTCATGGCTTCCACATTCTCCATCTCAAGCTTCTATATGGTCTCGCAAAAGGAACTGTTTCCGAAAACCTGGATGCGGTCGCTGATCTACCTGCCCCTCTTGATGGCTCTTGGAATTGGATTGACAGTCACAAATACCCGAGCCGTGCTTGAGGCGCTGGTTGGCAAGCAAACGGCCTTCGCACGGACTCCCAAGTATCGGGTTGAATCAAAGAAGGATAGGATTGGCGCGAAAAAATACCGCAGGCGTCTGGGATGGGTTCCCTGGATCGAACTGCTGATCGGATCGTATTTTGCCCTGGCAGTCTTTTACGCCATCGACAACGAGAATTACATTACTGTTCCCTTCCTGCTTTTATTCGTGATCGGATACTGGGTCACGGGCCTGATGTCCCTGCTGCAAGGACGATTCGCGGGAGTATCGGTCGGTTCTGAAACTCACGCCAAGCCGTTCCCGGTCGGCGTGTGAGATCGAATCATTGATGGGTAACGGTTCGGCCAACCGAAGGACGATCCGTCTGAACATGGTCCGAAGCAAATCGCTCGTCCGTAGTCTTTCTTTCCCTGATGCGATCGACTTTCGCCGCGAACTTCAAAGGCATCCCGGGGGAGGGCTTCCCATTCGACGGAAATAGCGGTTCGCCGCCCGGATTCGGATTCCAGATTGGATCGCCATCGCGCGCTTGATTTACGGGAATCTGAGCGGGCGCATCCTTCTCCTTCCGGTTGTCTTTGTCTTCAACTTCAGGATTGCCGAATTCAAGAGTAACCTCGATCTCACTGCCTGACGCCGCGGCATGCACTTTATCTTCCGCCCTTTCTGCGCCTCGCCACCCAATCCAAGCGGCAAAAGCAAACAGCGATATCGCCATCAGGGCAACGAAGAGAGCGAAAGACCGTGATCGCGTGCCGAGCAAGGCCGTGGCCACATCCCCAACTCGATCTGACACGGGCAGCAGGCCAGACTGTTTTCGCTTCTCATATGCCGATGGATATCTGGGTGTGGCCGACGAGGCACTATGCGGCCAGGTTACGCGCGCTCGTTCCGCTAGTATCGCAAGTTCCTGCAACAGGGCAATATTTTGTTCAGTGAAGGCGGCTGGCCTGGAAGAAAAAACTTCGAGAATTCCATTAAGGCCTCGCCACCCCTGAATCGGCAGCACCGCTATGGAGCGGAGATCGAGACGCCGGCAAACTTCGACATCGACTAGAGGATCATTCTCGGTGTCAGTGCAATTCTGGATCTGACCCGTACGCAAACATTCCCCTGATATCCCGGCGTCAGCATTCAATTGCGCGCCCAGAGCCGGAGCTGTGTCGCCGCTGCGGGCGCGACACACCATCGCGCCATCTTTCCACATGGCAATAGCGGCACCGGTAGCGCCCGTAAGCCGGCAGGCGGCATCGGCAAGATTTGCGAGCAGAGGATCCAGGCGGCCGTCAGCAACCGCGATCCGCTCTTTCAACTGTGACAGCGCGGCGCTTTCATCGGAGTTGCAACAGTTGTTGCCAAAGAGGTGGCCGGACAAACTGTAAAAATTTTGCGGTGAAAAATCGCGCTCAAAATCATCAGCATTCGATGGTTTGCCGGAGTCACGGTTGGACGGGTGATGGGCCACAAGTTTCTCTTTGATCACTATTTTAAAGCTACATTTTATTAAAGCTGGATTAGAAACCTATCATTAAAGTGGCCCGCAAAAATCGGGAAGTTGCCAGCAAAACCCGGCAGAATGCAAGCGGCGCGGGCAATTGGGTCGAAGTATGAGCGCACTCCCAACGCCTGTCAAGATGACTAGCGGAACTACCGCCCTTCTGCTCAACTAATCCGATCTGCTTCTCGCACCTGACGGGCTGGCGCTTTCCGGTTGCTGATGCAGCGCGATCTTGATTTGCATTTTAATTCGACGCGACAATGGAACAAAACTCGCACCAAACTTACCAACAATTGTTCCGAGACTGAATGCTACGCTGAAGGGGCTCTGGTCTCTCGCACCTCCGCAACTGGATTGCAGGGAGCCAATCTCAAGAAGCTTTTACGAACGGTGGAAGCGTTGGCGGATCTGGGTCCCGAACTTACTGCGGACCGTGATTTCCGCCAGACCGCAGGCGCCATGGTGACGGCCGTGATGGAAGCATCCGGCGCGCGCGAGGCTGTCCTTTTTTCCTACGGCGATCGACCTTCTCTGCTCAGTTCCGTCGAAGCCCAAGGCTTCACGCTGCTCCCGGAGCCTTCGCTCATCCCCTTGCTTCCTCGCCACGTTCATACCTTGACGGCTGCCGCCGGCCCGGTGCTTCTCAATGATTCCACCTACGATGTGTTTCTGAGTTCGAACGGCAACGTCGCGCCCGAGTTGTTCAAGTGCATTTGCCCGCTTAAGGTTCGGGGAAAGCTGGTCGGAGTAATTGCGCTGGGACGCCGCCAAGGCGATGCTGCGTACGAAGAAGACGCTCTTGACGCCTTTGAAATGCTCAGTCACTACCTGGCATTGGCGATTCAGAATCACACCCTGGGCCAAACGCTGGCGCAGCGTGTTTCCGAAAATCTCAGGCTACTGGCCTCGCTGCACGGGTTTTATGACAATGCGCTCGAAGCTTTTGCCGCCGCTATCGACGTAAAACACGTCAACATCCACGGACATTCTCTACGGGTCGGCCGCTACTCTCAGGCGATTGGCGAAGCGCTGGGTATGTCGCCCGCCGATGTGGCCTCGCTACGCTCAGCCGGCTATCTGCACGACATCGGCAAAGTTGCCGTCGATAAGCGCCTTTTCGGAAAGACATCGAAACTCGATGACGAAGAAGCCCGCGAAATGCGGGACCACACAACTGTCGGGCATCAGATCGTAAGCCACGTGCAGTTCCCCTGGCCGCAGATTCCGGAAATCGTACGCTGGCATCACGAACGCGGAGACGGCTCCGGCTATCCCGATGGCTTGCATGGGGACGAAATGCCGCAAGCAGTGCGCATTGTGGCTCTGGCCGATAGCTTTGACGCAATGACCAGCGAACGTCCCTATCGTGAAAGCCTGTCCCTGGGAACTGCGCTTCAGGAACTGATTCGCATGACACCGCAAAAATACGATCCGGAAGCAGTGCAGGCTTTGCTGATCCAAGTGCGTCGGGATGCAGTCGGAACGAATCGCAATCCAATGTTCGACCCTAGCGCAATGAACCTCTCTGCGGTCGATGTGGACGAATTGGCTTCGACACTGCAATACCGCATCAGCCAGGGTAAGACCTTTTTCAGCTAAACTTTTTACTAAACGTTTCGTCCTTCCTCGGTCCACACAATTACAGCCTCTTCTTTTTTCATCGTGTCCCAATTTGGCCATGGGAAAATCTCTGTTTCGTCCTCGCGCTTCGCATGTGTCCCGATCAGGATGTAAACTTAGCGGATGGCATAGTTGTATCCATTGCGCAGTTGTATCCATTTGGCACCGGTTTCATCTAATTTGGTAGGTGCGATGCAAGCCGATCTGTGAGGAGAGGATTAATGGCAGTCAGCGACCAGTCTATCGCCACCGGTACTCAACTTGATCAGTTGTGTATCAATACGATTCGAACTCTTTCGATGGACGCGGTACAAAAGGCAAACTCGGGCCATCCGGGCACTCCGATGGCGCTGGCTCCTGTAGCCTATTGCCTGTGGCAGCAGTTTTTGCGCTACGACCCGGAGGATCCGATCTGGCCGAATCGCGATCGCTTCGTGCTCTCCAATGGACACGCCTCAATGCTGCTCTACTCTCTGCTGCATCTCGCTGGCGTTCGCGAGGTCAGTCCAGAGGGCAAAATTCTTTTCACACCGGCTGTTTCGCTCGATGAGATTAAGAATTTTCGGCAACTCGGCAGTAAAACGCCGGGTCATCCAGAATACGGTTTGACTTCGGGCGTCGAGACGACCACCGGACCGCTTGGACAAGGCGTTGCCAACAGCGTGGGTATGGCGATAGCTGAGCGCTGGCTGGGGGAATATTTTAATCGCCCCGGATTTGAATTATTCGATTACAACATCTGGGCATTTTGCGGCGATGGCGACATGATGGAGGGTATTTCCTCGGAAGCTGCTTCCATTGCCGGACATCTTAAGCTTTCAAATCTCTGCTGGATCTACGACAGCAACAACATCACCATCGAAGGCAATACCGATCTCGCTTTTGACGAAGATGTGGCTGCCAGGTTCGTGGCCTATGGATGGGATGTCTCGCATGTTAGCGACGCGAACGATCTGGCCGCGTTAACCGATGCTTATCACCATGCGCTTGGCGTCAAAGATCGGCCCAAGTTGATTATTGTCAAAAGTCACATTGGCTACGGTGCGCCGCACCGCCAGGACACGAAGGAAGCGCATGGTGAAGCGCTTGGCGAAGAAGAAGTGAAATTGACGAAGCGCTTCTACGGTTGGCCGGAAGACGCCAAGTTCCTGGTGCCTGACGGAGTGCGCGAGAATTTTCACGACGTTATGGGCAAGCGCGGGCGGCAACTGAATAGTCAATGGAAGGCACTCTTCGCAAAATATAGCGCACAGTTCCCCGATCTGGCCGCTCAATTCGAACGCATGCAGCGTCTGGAATCTCCGGACGGATGGGACAAGGAGATGCCCAAATTTCCGGCCGATGCCAAGGGCATCGCGACTCGCGAGTCTTCTTCCAAAGTTCTTAATGCAATTGCAAAGAATCACCCGTGGCTTATGGGCGGATCGGCGGATTTATATCCCTCAACCAAGACGCGCCTCACATTCGATGGTGCCGGCGATTTCGAAGCGAATCATTACAACGCCAGAAATTTCCACTTCGGAATTCGCGAACATACGATGGGCGCGATCGTCAATGGCATGGTGCTGTCGAAGTTGCGCGCCTACGGATCGACCTTCCTCATCTTCAGCGACTACATGAAGATGCCGATCCGGATCTCGGCCATCATGGAAGTCCCATCGCTCTGGATTTTCACCCACGATTCAATCGGAGTCGGCGAAGACGGTCCCACTCATCAACCGATCGAGCAACTAGTTACACTGCGTGCGGTTCCCGGGCTAATCACGCTGCGTCCGGCGGATGCCAATGAAGTGGTCGAAGCGTGGAAGATCGTTATGACTCTGAAAAAAGAACCAGCCGCGCTGGCTCTTACGCGCCAGGCTCTACCAACCTTCGATCGCACGAAATATGCGTCGGCAACGGGTGTGGCGCGCGGGGCCTATATTCTGGCCGACGCCGAAGGCGGCAAGCCGCAGGTCATTCTGATGGCTACCGGCAGCGAAGTTTACCTCTGCATTGATGCCTACGAGAAATTGAAGGCGGAAGGCATTCGAGCGCGGGTCGTCAGCATGCCCTCATGGGAAATATTCGAGCACCAGGACGCGGCTTACCGGAATGAAGTATTTCCGCCAGACGTCATCGCCCGAGTAGCCGTTGAGCAAGCTTCGGTCCTTGGCTGGGCGCGCTACGTTGGCCTTAAAGGACGCATCATTGGCATGCACACATTTGGAGCATCGGCACCGCTCAAAGATTTGCAGAAGAAATTCGGTTTCAATTCTGACGCCGTAGCTCAAGCCGCGCGCGATCAGATCGGCAGATAGGTTTCGCCGCGGTTTGTGTCAGGGCATCGCTTTTAGCCGTGCCGCAAAGCTCTCAAGCAAACCCCTGTAAGGGCTAACACTTTTGAGCTGCCGCAACCGAGGACTGACATTAGAGGACTAACATTAACGGGCAATTATTCCGCAGGCTGCCTGGTTTAGGAGAAGGTCACATGAATCCAGTAGGTACTCTCGAAACCGCGAAAGCGGCAAATCCTGTCATCCAGCTTCATACTTTTGGCCAATCCATCTGGCTCGATTACATTCGTCGCGATCTGATGAAGAGCGGCGAACTGCAGCGCCTGATCACTGAGGACGGCTTGTGCGGGATGACTTCGAATCCCGCAATCTTCGAAAAGTCGATTGCCGGCGGACAATACCAGGATTTCCTCGATTCACTCGCCGGACGCTCCGATCTCGATGCCAAGGGCCGCTACGAACTGCTCGCCATCCGCGATATTCAGGATGCGGCCGACGTACTCGCCCCCGTGTACAAGAACACCAAAAAGCGCGACGGCTACGTCAGCCTCGAAGTTTCTCCTTATCTCGCGCACGACACAAACGGCACGCTCGACGAGGCGCGCCGCCTGTGGAAGAGCGTCGCCCGCGAAAATCTTATGATTAAAGTCCCGGGCACAGCCGAGGGCATTCCGGCGTTTCGCCAGCTGATCAGCGAAGGGATCAATGTAAACGTCACGCTTTTGTTCGCGCAGCCGGTGTACGAGGAAGTAGCGGCTGCGTTCATTGATGGAGTGGAGACGTTCGCTGCCTCTGGCGGAGATATTAGCAAGCTTGCAAGCGTGGCCAGTTTCTTCATCAGCCGTATCGATGTACTGGTCGATTCGCTGGTCAACGAAAAATTGACAAAAGAAACCGACGCGTCGCGCAAGGCAAAACTGCAAAGCATTCTCGGAAAAGTTGCCATTGCCAATGGCAAGCTGACCTACGAAGCCTATCAGCGCATCTTCTCTTCCTCTCGATGGAAGGCGCTCGCGGCCAAGGGAGGGCAGACTCAACGGGTGCTGTGGGCCAGCACCAGCACCAAGAACTCTGCGTATCGCGATGTGGTTTACGTCGAGGAATTGATCGGACCAGATACTGTCAACACAGTTCCTCCAGCGACCCTCGAAGCTTTCCGCGATCATGGCAAGCCGCGCCAAAGTTTAACAGAAGGGCTCGACGACGCGCGCAAAACAATGTCCGATCTGGCTAGCGTGGGCATCGTTATGAAAGACGTGACCGACAAGCTCACTACCGACGGCGTGAAACTTTTTGCCGATGCCTTCGATAAGCTGCTGGCCGCGGTCGAACAAAATACCAAGCCAACTAGGGCCCCCAAGGTCAATGCGCAGACGGCATCCCTTCCAGCCGATCTCGATGGTGCGGTAAAAAAAAACCTTAACGACTGGCGGGTGAGAGGGAAAGTAAGACGCCTGTGGCAGGGCGACGCTTCTCTGTGGACTGGCGAAGACGAGGCCAAGTGGCTAGGCTGGCTTGGCGTCGCTGAGGATCAACTCGCCCACGCCTCCGAGTTGAACTCATTCGCGGAGGAAGTCAAGAGAGGCGGCTTCTCCGATATCCTCTTGCTCGGCATGGGCGGGTCCAGTCTCTGTCCCGAAGTGCTGGCGCTGACCTATCCGCAAACGCCTGGTTTTCCGCGGCTGCACATTCTCGACTCCACCGACCCCGCACAAATTCGAAGCGTAGAGCAAAAGATTAATCTTGCCAAGACACTCTTCATTGTTTCCAGCAAGTCGGGCAGCACGCTCGAGCCCAACATATACAAGCAATATTTTTTCGAGCGCGTGCAGCAGACAATCGGTGCCGACAAGGCGGGAAGCCACTTTATTGCAATCACCGATCCGGGCTCGAAGATGCAGTTGGTCGCGGAGCGCAACAACTTCCGCCACATTTTTTACGGCCTGCCTTCCATTGGCGGACGCTACTCCGCACTCTCGAACTTCGGCATGATTCCCGCCGCCGCCATGGGGCTCGATACACAGAGATTTCTCCAGCGCACCAAAGAAATGGTCGACGCTTGCAAGCCTTCCACTCCTGTAGAAAAGAATCCTGGAGTGATGCTCGGCCTGATTCTCGGTTCAGCGGCAAAACTGGGACGCGACAAAATCACTCTGATCACTTCGCCCGGAATTGCCGACGTCGGCGCATGGCTTGAACAGTTAATCGCGGAATCCACCGGCAAATTGGGCAAAGGCATTATTCCGGTTGATCGCGAAACGCTGGGCGCGCCTGACGTCTACGGAAATGACCGGATCTTCGCCTATCTGAGGCTGGAAGGCGCTTCCGACGCGGGACAGGACTCCAAAGTTGCCGCTCTCGAAAAATCTGGGCAGCCCGTCGTTCGTATTACCCTCGCAGACACCTACAGTCTCGGCCCGGAATTCTTTCGCTGGGAAATTGCCACTGCCGTCGCCGGTTCGATCCTCGGAATCAACGCCTTCAATCAGCCCGACGTTGAAGCAAGCAAGATCGTGACCAAGCAACTTACCTCCGAATACGAGAGCGAAGGGGCGCTTCCTGCCGAGAAACCGATCGTCGAAGAAGCCGGCATCAAACTTTTTACCGACGAAAAGAATGCTACCGAACTGGCCAAAGCAGCTGCCCGCGCGCCCGCTGGAAGTTCATCAGGCAGCGCGCTGAAGGATTATCTGCATGCCCACCTGTCGCGCCTCGGTGAAAACGACTACTTTGCTTTGCTTGCTTATATCGAGATGAATGCCGAGCACGAATCTCTGCTACAAACTTTGCGCATGCTCGTGCGCGATCGCAAGCACGTAGCAACGTGTCTCGGTTTCGGTCCACGTTTTCTGCATTCCACGGGACAAGCCTACAAAGGCGGGCCCAACAGTGGCGTCTTCCTGCAGATTACCTGCGATGATGCACAGGATCTGCAAGTTCCCGGACAGAAGTACACATTCGGAGTTGTGAAGGCGGCGCAGGCCCGGGGAGATTTTCAGGTTCTTGCCGACCGCAAGCGCCGCGCTCTGCGTGTACACCTCGGCAGAGATGTAAAAGCGGGGCTCGTAAAACTGACCGAACTGATAAAACAAACTCTGTAATAGAGAGGGATCGTGCGGGGACGGGCCCCGCGGCCCGTCCCCGCAATCAAGAGGAAGGATCAAAAGGAGCATAAATGCAGCTTGGAATGGTCGGCCTGGGGCGCATGGGCGCCAACATGACGCGCCGTCTGATGCGCGGCGGTCACACCATGGTCGTATCCGATCTCAGTGCCGATGCGGTCAAAGGCATCGCTGGAGAGGGCGCAGTCGCCTCTTCTTCCCTCGACGATCTGGTCGGCAAACTGACGGCTCCGCGCGCCGTGTGGATTATGGTGCCCGCCGGCGACCCTACCGAAAAAACCGTGCAGGCTCTCCTCTCCACCATGAAGGCTGGAGACACCATCATTGACGGCGGCAATTCCTATTTCAAAGACGATGTTCGCCGCTCCAAACTTTGTGTTGCCAAAGGTGTGCATTACGTGGACGTTGGCACCAGCGGCGGCGTCTGGGGACTAGAGCGCGGCTACTGCATGATGATCGGTGGACCGAAAGAGGCTGTCCAGCGCCTCGACCCGATTTTCAAAACACTTGCTCCCGGCCGTGGTGACATTTCACGCACCCCCGGCCGCGAAAAAATGAAGGGTGTGTCAAACCCCTCTGCTGGTACGTCGGAAGACGGCTACATTCATTGCGGTCCCTCAGGCGCCGGCCATTTCGTGAAGATGGTTCACAACGGAATCGAGTACGGCATGATGCAAGCCTACGCGGAAGGTTTCGACATATTCAAGAACGCAACCAGCAGAGAACTGCCCGAAGATATCCGCTACGATCTCAGCCTGCCAGATATTGCCGAGGTCTGGCGGCGCGGCAGCGTGGTAAGTTCATGGTTGCTCGATTTGACCGCGATGGCTCTTCTCGAAAATCCCACGCTCTCGGAGTACAGCGGCTTCGTGCAGGATTCCGGCGAAGGTCGATGGACAATCCAGGCTGCGCTCGAAGAAGCGGTCCCGGCCGAAGTGCTGACCGCGGCTCTCTACACGCGTTTCCGCTCGCGCCAGGAACACACATTCGCGGAAAAGATGCTCTCCGCTATGCGCCAGAAATTTGGCGGGCACGTGGAACCGAAAGCAGCGGCGACAAAGTAGGAGCAATGAAAGCGCTTCAGGCTTCGGGCTACGAGCGAACAGATTTTGTAGTTCGAAGCTGGAAGCTCGCATCCCGTAGCTCGTAGCTAACTATCACGAGGAAATATGGCTCACACAGAAGTGCTGCCCGTAGCGACTAAGCCGCGAGTTGGACGCATTGGCGATCCCTGCGTCATGGTGATCTTCGGATTCACTGGTGACCTTACCCGTCGCAAGCTGATTCCCGCGCTTTACAATCTAGCGACCCAACAATTGCTATCCCGTGAATTCGCTGTGATTGGCGTGGGCCGCAGTCCGATGAGCGACGACGATGCCCGCAAGAAGGTCACCGAAGACTTCAAAAAGTTTGCAACTGGCACGGTCGACTCCGATCTGTGGGAATGGTTTGTGCGCCGCGTGAGTTACGTCAATGGGGACTTCGATGACCCCGCCACCTACGACAGATTGAAAGACGCGCTCGCCAAGGCTGACCATGAGCACAACTCGCACGGCAATTATTTCTTTTACCTCGCCACCGCGCCAAAATTCTTTGGCGATGTCGTCGAGCGGCTTGCGAAGGTCGGGTTGATGTCTGAAGAAAATAGCCATTGGCGGCGCGTGATTATCGAAAAGCCCTTCGGCCATGATCTCGACTCCGCCAAAGCCTTGAATCAGCAGCTTCTGAAAGTTGTTTCGGAACGCCAGATCTACCGCATCGATCACTACCTGGGAAAAGAGACAGTCCAGAATATTTTGGCCTTCCGATTCGCGAACGGAATTTTCGAGCCCGTCTGGAACCGCCGCTACATCGATCACGTCCAAATCTCCGTCACCGAGACCGTTGGCGTCGAACAACGTGGCGACTACTATGACGGAGCCGGCGCTCTGCGCGACATGGTTCCTAACCACATCATGCAGCTGATAACGCTCACGGCGATGGAGCCGCCCATCTCATTCGAGGCGAATGCAGTACGCGATGAGCAGGCAAAGATTCTGCATGCCATCCAGCCTTACAGTAATGAAGATGTGCTGAGCAAAACGGTTCGCGGCCAATATGGCGAAGGCATCATGGACGATCAACGCGTCCCTGGCTACCGTTCCGAGGAGGGCGTGCCTCCCGATTCCCGTACCGAA
>Ga0137398_10000653_pt1 | contig 12824 bp, 11 predicted proteins | sample czorhiz216metaG_FD_106659 | JGI IMG/M metagenome (GOLD analysis project Ga0137398, IMG submission 106659) | Vadose zone soil microbial communities from Angelo Coast Range Reserve, California, USA - czorhiz2.16 metaG | ecosystem: Environmental > Terrestrial > Soil > Vadose zone | place: USA...
CGAAATAGAGCTTCTGTTGCTGCGCGCCATCTAGAGCCCGCTGCGTGGCCTGCAACTGCGCCTGCAGACCCGACAAGATCTGGACATTGCTTTCCAGTTGGCTGGGCAGTTCGCCGAGGTGTTGGGCCTTGAAAGCACGAACTTTGGCTTCCTGCACCTCTAGCTTTGCTTTTGCGTCACCCAGCTGGTTCTCAAGGAAGGCCGTGGTGCTCTCCGAGAGCTGCTGCTGGGACTTCAAGTTCTCGTCGATAAATAGCGAAGTCAATTGGCTGTTGACCTGCTGCGCAAGCTCAGGCTTTCCCGCGGCGTAGCGAATTTTGAACGCCGTCAGCTCACCTCGGCGTCCTGGCGCTTCCACCAGTTCGATCTTGATATCCTTGCGCATTTGCTCAACGGCATCGTCCGATTGCAAGGAGCCCGTCACGCCCTTGCGGCGGGAGTAGAGATGAAATTGGTCCACGGTGGCCTGCAATCGTGTGCGGCTCAGAATTTGCTGGGTCATACTTTGCAGCCGGTCTTGCAAATCAACGGAGACATTGGGCACCACGTACTGCTCGGGCACCTTCTGCTGTTCCACCAGGATGACCGCCTCGGACTCGTAGGTTGACGGCCACAACCCTCCGGCCACCCAAACGGCAGCCCAGCAGAGAAACACAGGCAGAAAGATCCACCAACGGCGCCGGCGTGCTATGCCCCAGTAATCTTCTAGGCTGCGCTGGCCTTGTTCCTGTGGTTCGTCAAACATTCCTACCTCCCGATGGGCTTCAAGAAATTGTAAGAAATGGACACGCCGGCGATGTCGTGATTCCCTGTCGGGAGGCCGATTAGCGTGCCCGTCTGATTCAATCTCTCGTAAAATAAATTCATATACAATTGTTTTAGAAGCTGCCGGCTCAAGCTCACGCTGGCCGAATAGGTTCGCAGCTCATTGGCGCCAGTCTTGACCGCCAGCAGTTGATTATCCGCCGCTGCCAGATCCAAACCCAAGTTCCATCGCGGCGAAAGTTTCCACTTAAAGTTGGCCGAGCCACCATTCAGTTCCACGGCGCCCGTTAAGCCACCCCCGTCGCTGACCCGCCGCGAGTAATTCAACACCATAGCGCCGCGTCGTCTGTTCAGTGTGTAGATGCCCCCGGCCGACCAGCTCCAGGTGTTGGCTTTCACCGGAATCGTCAGCAGAAAGAACCCCAAGTTCAATTCCACCTGATTGGACGTTAGCGAATACTCCGGGCCTCCATACACGCTTACGCTGGAGTTAGGCGTCAATTTGATTTCGTCGAAAATCAAAAATGAATGAGTTGTCGTCCGCGCGTTCACTTGCTGAAATTTCAGGACCTGGCCGCCATACTGGAATCCGACTTGATTTCGCGCAGAGAACCCGTGCGATATGTACGCCTGCCCCGATGCGATCTGGGAATTGATCAGCGGCGCGGGCACTGCGGAAGTTGAAGTATCGCGGTAACGTTCAAGACCGAAGTTCCCGCCCATGCCAAACGTGGTGTGCGCACCGAGTTGGTAGGAATATTGCACTTGCGACAAGCTAGAAGTGCGGCGGAAGTTGGGAAGATAAATCGACTGGTTCGGAGCAACGATGGGACCGGGTGTGGTTGTGAAGGGCTGCGAACCAAACTGCTGGAACGGATTAGTACTCAATATGTAGTTTTGCTGGGCGGACAAAACCCCGTGCCTAGAGAGCGCCCAGGTAAAATGCCCGCCGAAGTCATTGGTAAATTGATCTGAAAACAACCGGTGCTCACTGATGTCGACACCGGGCCCGTAACTCAAGCCCCAGCTCAATCGCTTCCGCGTCTGCACAAACGATACGCTCGGAGAAAAGCTGTAGTCCACGTCCGAACGTTTCACGAGCGAACCAAGCACCGCATCGTCGTCGAAGCGCACCCCCGCGGCGAGCTGCACTTGAAGCATGTTGGTCGGGATCTGGTCATCCGTGGGTACCGGTGTGGGCATTTGACCACTGCCGATCATAGGCACGTTCGATTGCGATGCTCCGGCTAGTTGGGCATGGCCGCTAGTGGGCATCAGGAAAAGCAATAGCCCCAGGCCGGCGTAATGGAATCTCTGTTGGATCATCGGATCTCCGACTACGGAACAACTATCGTGTCACCCGGTTTGAGAACCACGTTATTCTCCGGGTGCTTCCCCTTGATGGCGTCTTTATAGTTGAAGGGCAGCCGCTCAGGGTTATTTCCACCTGGCATGGTCCGCAGCACGTAAATCTTGGTTTCCTTCGCAAAATCGCGGAAGCCTCCGGCCACGGAAATCGCGTCAAGCACGGTCATCGACTGGCTCAATGGATACGCGCCGGGTTTTGCCACCTGGCCCATAATATTAAAGTGGTGGCTCCGTGGATCGGTGACAATCACGGCAACTTGGGGATTCGCGATAAAAGACTTCAGCCGTTGTGCCAGGTCATCTTGCAGTTGCAGCGGCGTCATTCCACTGGCTTGGACTTCCCCAATCAAAGGCAAGGAAATCTTGCCGTCCGGGCGCACCGGAACGGTGCGTGATATTTCCTTATCCTTCCAGACATCGACTTCCAAAACATCGTTTTCGCCGATCACGTAGGTCTTGCTATCCACCTTAGAAGTCTCGGGCGCCGTTGCCGGTTGCGTCGGTTTGCTTGCTGGATCCGCCTGCGCCGCCGACGGGCTCGGTTTTGGGTCTTCCTGCGCTGCCGCGAAAATCGGAGATACCATCAATGCGCACGCGAGCGCCACCCACCTGCCAGCCTTGCATTTGCGCAATTCCATTCCCCACTCTCCTGTTCGGTGTTCGAGGCTATTCATCGCCAAGGCCTCCGGACGGCACGTTCCGCCGTCCCCCGCGCGTTGGCAGACCAGCTTCCTTCAACTTATACAGCAGGGCGCGATAGCTGATTTCAAGGGCGCTCGCGGCCCGTCGGCGATTCCAGTTGTTGGCTTGCAAGGCCTTGACGATAATCTTGCCTTCGAGCTCGCGCATGGCTTGCCGCGTCACCTTTTTCAACGACAGCACATTTCCGCTCACGGCCGGGGACTCCGGCAAAGCCGCTCGGCCCTCCGTCGCCTCCAGGTTTATGACGTCTTCTGATCCTAGAATAACGTAGCGTTTAACCAGGTTCTCGAGCTCGCGAATATTTCCCGGCCAGTGGTACCGCTGCAGCACCTCAAGCTTCCGGGCGGAGAACGGCCGCGCCGGGCGGTCGAATCTTTCGCTATACATTTGCCGCAGGGAATCGCATATCAGCGGAATATCCGCGGCGCGTTCCCGCAAACTCGGCATGTGAATACTCACCACGTTGATGCGATAAAACAGGTCCTGTCGGAAGCTTCCTTTGCGAATTTCTTCTTCCAAATTGCGATTGGTGGCGCAGACCACGCGCGCCTCGACTTGCTTGTCTTCTTGCCCTCCGATGGGACAAAACTGGCCGTCTTGCAGCAGTTGCAGCAACTTCGCCTGCAGGCCCGGCTCAAGCTCCGCGATTTCGTCGAGAAACAACGTTCCGTGCCTGGCCATCTCCACGCGGCCAGGCTTTGTGCCGCTCGCTCCGGTAAAGGCGCCCTGCTGATAGCCAAACAGCTCGCTCTCCACCAGGGTTCCTGGGATCGCCGGGCAATTAACCTTAACGAAGGGCCCAGATCCCCACGGCGACCGGGCATGGATGAGGCGGGCAATGACCTCTTTTCCGGTACCGCTCTCGCCTCGAATCAGCACCGGCACGTTGGCGCCGGCCACCTTCTCGACCTTCAGCCGGACCACGCGCATGACTTCCGACTGGCCAAATACCAAAGCGTCCGGCAGGAGGCCTAAACTCAGAATAGTGTCTGATTTCACCCTATCATCATCGCGGCTTAGAAGAATGCCCACAGTTCCATCCCGTCACAGAAGCGTCACTACACCCCATCTATGGCGCATATCCTTGCACACTTAAATCCAAGTACCCGGGCCGCGCGGCTGTGCTCGCGGCACCGATAAATCCCTTTAAGTCTATCTGTTTTAATAGATTACGTCGAATCATAGGCTCAATCCACTCGCCCACTTTTTAGTCCGAAAGGTCAGACCACGGGCCAAGTGGAAAACATTTTCACTTACTCGGAGTCCATTTTTCCTGGCGTTCGATTAGATGCCAAACGAGCGAAAAGTACCGCGACGTGCAACAACTAAACGAGCCGTAAGGGGGATATCCCTTAGCAGGCCTACCTGTCGGCTCGTAGAGCCACCCAGCCACGTTCGGGAAACGACCTCGGCCCTCGAGAAGGGCGAGGTTCAAGCCTTGCCGTTTTCTCCGCGGATGATATCGTAGCGCTCAATCACTGCTGCCACGCCCAAGCGTGCCGTTCCGTCTTCAAGTCGCTTCTCGACGCGGACCACTTTGCCCAAAGCGCGGACAAATACTTCCGAGCCTTGAGTAATCTCCGCCGGCAGCGTCAAGGTAATGTCCAGTTCAGAACCCGCTTCTAAGTCTTGCTCCAAAACAAAGTACAGGCCGCGCGTGGAGATGTCCCGAGTCTTCCCTTTTTGCGTGTCCACAAAACGCTCGGTAGGAATACGAATAATTACGGGCAGCGATAAATCATAGCGTCGAGCGGTGCGGCGTTCCGTCATTATCCCCATCCTCCACCCTTCTCGCGGCCAAATATGGCGTCCGGCCGCGGCCCTGTTCGTGAGCACCGGATATTTTCTATGCTGGATATGAGCCCGGAAGCCCGGGGTTCCCCAAAAACGCCCAAATCTGACGCTGCTACCTCGATTTCGTTCCGCCCGCGCGCGACAATACCCGATTACGTGTTCCCACGCCATGGGAAAATTGGTCCGGTACCTACAGTCCGGCTGGTCCTACCCCAACTTAGCTCGGCCGCTCTTGGCCTTATGCCCAGTATGGCCCTGAACGTCGAAATCCGGTGTGTTATTCGTTCCGCATCGCGCCAACCGTCGCAGGCTCGTCCGCCGACGCCGCTGCCGCTGGCGACCGCCTGGTGCGCGGCGTGTCCAAATTGAATTGCCGCATCTTGTACAACAGCGCCTTGTAACTAATGCCCAGCATTTTCGCGGCGTCCTTGCGGCACCACCGAGTCTTCTCGAGCGCGTCCGCAATCGCTTCCATTTCCGCCTCGTCCTTCAAACCCCGCACTAAGGCCTTCAAGCCCTGCTCTCGGGGTAGCGCCGGTTCTTGCCGCGGCGAGGTGCGTTGCCGCGCCGATGACATCTCCACCAATTCCCGCAAGCTTCCTTCATCATCTTCCAAAATTACGTAGCGCTTAACGAAATTTTCGAGCTCGCGCAGATTCCCAGGCCAGGGGTAGTTCACCGCAGCATCGAGCAAATGCTTCGACGGCCCGGGCGACGGTTTCCCGAACTTCTCGCTGTATTTTTCAAGGAAATGCCGGAACAGCAGCGGAATCTCCGCCGTTCTCTCGCGTAGCGGGGGCACCACGATCGACAACACATTTAACCGGTAATACAAATCCTCGCGGAATCTCCCGGACTTCATGGCTTCCTGCACATCCACATTGGTGGCTGCCAGAACGCGGACGTCGGTATCAATCATGTGCCGCCCGCCAAGACGCGAATACTGATGGTCCTGCAATACGTGCAGCAGTTTGGCCTGCAAGTGCGTGGTCATCTCCGCGATTTCGTCCAGGAAAATAGTGCCCTTATTGGCCAACTCGAATTTCCCGGGTTTCGCGCGCACGGCGCCGGTGAACGCGCCCTGCTCGAATCCAAAAAGCTCCGACTCCAACAACTCGCCGGGCAACGCCGCACAATTAACCTTCACAAACGCCTGATTGCGCCGCTTCGAGCGCAGATGAATCATCCGCGCGACCACTTCTTTCCCCACTCCGCTCTCGCCGCAGATAAAGACCGGCACATCCACCGGCGCGATCTGCAGAATCTGCTGCCGGATGCGCACCATCTGGGGACTGGCCGCCAGGAAACTGAGATCTTCGGTCACCTGGTCGCAATAGTCCCGCAGCGCTTGGTTTTCCTGGGTTAGCTGCTTTTTCTGGCGCGATTTCAGCATGGCCGCGTCCAGTTCCGTCTTTTCAAACGGCTTGGTCAAATAGTCATGCGCGCCGAGGCGAATGGCTTCAACCACCGTGCCCACCTCGTTCGAGCAGCTCAGCATGATTACGTTCAAGCTGCGGTCGAGCTGCATCAATTCCTTAAGCGTTTCGAGCCCGTTGAGCTCCGGCATCAGTACATCCAAAATGATGAAGTCCGGCCGCTCTCCGCCGCTGACTTTGGCGACTGCTTCTCTGCCGGAGGTGACGGCCTCGACCTCATAGCCATCCACCTCGAGCAGTGTCTGCAGGTATTTCCGTATGCTCGGTTCGTCATCGACAACCAGGATTTTTTCTCTCGCAGCCATTGGCCTACTCCCTCGCTCACTCGTCTTGAATTTCGAAACAGAATTTCCTAGCTTTGATCCATCGGCAGCAGGAACGTAAATCTGCTTCCGGTAACTGGCTCGCTTTCCACCCAAATCTTCCCGCGGTGCGCTTGAATCAGCCGCTTGGCAATCGCCAACCCTAAACCCATGCCCGTGGTGTTGCGGTCCACGCGCACAAAATCCTCAAAGATTTCCTGGTGATGTTCCGCGGGAATTCCGAGACCGCTGTCGGCCACGTGAACTTCGACGCTGTTCGGGCGCGGCAAGCGGAACCTGCGCCGTTCTTGTATCGGCGCTACCTCGGCCACGCGTCGCTCCCAAAAATGTGGCATGGCCCGAAACGTGACCGTGCCTCCCTTCGGGGTATGCTTCAGCGCGTTGTCCAGAAGATTTGCCGCGGCCTGCTGCACTTTCTGATAGTCAAACTTGAAATTCGGTATGGAAGGATCGAAGGCCGCGTCGAGCTTCACGCCTTTCCTTTGAAAGGCCTCGGACCAGCGCTTCGCCAGCTCGTCCAGGCAATCGCGCAAATCGTTTTCGCGAAGTTGCAATACTAACTTCCCGCTCTCGAGCGCCGAGTAATTCAAGAACATGGAAACCAAGCGCACCAGGCGTTCGCAGCTCTCTTTAGACTCCTCGAGAATGTCTCGCTGTTTGTCCGTCAAACGGCCCATCGAATTCGTCAGCAGCAGATCGTAATAACCCTTGATTACCGCCAGGGGCGTTTTCAATTCATGCGCCGCCGAAGCCAGGAATACCGTCTTTTGCCGGTTGACCTCTTGTAATTTCAAATAGGCCGCCAGCAGATTTCGGTAGGTTATTTCGCGCTCCTGCAGCAGCTCCTGCACGGTGATTTGCGTTCCGCGATCCGCAGGCCGCTCGAGCACCGGTTCCAATTGCACCACCACCCAATCTGGGTCGGGCATCCATTTAATGGTGGCCGCCAATTTAATCCCGTCGCGTGTCACTTCCAATTTCACTTCCGGTTTTCCGCTCTCGATCTCACGAAATACGTCGCGACCGTCGACGCCTAACAAATCGCCAAACACATTTGTTTCGCCAAGCTCGGAAATGGAGTCCAGTTGCATGAATTTTCGCGCTCGACTGTTCATCAGCAGCACGCGGCCATCTCGTTCCGCGACAAAGAGCGGTGCGTCCAGCGCCTCCAAAAGCGCGTTTACCATCCCATAGGAAAAAACCGCCGGTGTGCGCTGCTCGGGTCTTCGTGGTGTGACAATTGTTCCACTCATCGGCAATCGCTATCTCCCTACTCCTGCCGCAGGAAAAACTTTTCCTCTTTTAACGTGCGGTCATCGTCGCAAACGCCCACAACAACTGTCAATGGTAAAAGCGTTCCATTTGCACATTTGGGGAAGCTAACTGGCCTTCGCTGCCGCCTTCGAACGGAAAGACGTTCGACCGCGCCCTAACCCTCCGATTAAACCTCACGGTATGAAGCAGTTGCCAATCGCTCTGATTCAGGCTCTGGTGGCATCGTATCTGCTCTTTTTCTCGTACTAGTTCGCTGGTACCAACAGGTGGGGCTCGTTGGAAACAGGCACTGCACAGAGAGGTCAACAGTTGGACTCCGCCCAAAGGCGGCAGGCACCACGCATTCGCCTCCAAGTGCCGGTATTCTTGCGGGCTGTGGACCTCTCGGGCACGGAGTTCATTGAGTTGACCAAGACGCTCAATATCAGCTCTACCGGTGCATGCATCACTTCCGGCCACTTGCTCCGGCCCGGTCAGATGGTTCATCTCACCGTTCCTGCCCCGTCGCCCACTTCATCGAGCACGGTGCCAAACGAGACTCCTCCTATTACCGCCAAGGTGCTGCGCCACGATGTTACCGGCGACGTGCGACTATTCGGGTTGGAATTCATCAGACCTCTTGAGTAAACTTATATCCTTTTCGGGAACAATCGCCCGACTCTGGGTAATTTTGTTACATCGACGTCCAGCCGAGAAATAACCCACGAATGGCGTATCCGGCAGCATCTATTTGTTTATATTAGACATACGGGCCAAAGAGGTTCCGTCGAAAATCTAAAGCCTGTCTGTACGGTCATGGTACTGTGGTCCGCTACTTGCTCCTTGAGCCTTCCGATAGTAGGCTGGTTTTCTCCCCATACCCCGCGGGGATAGGCAAAGGTTAGGTATCACCCAGCTATGCCGAACCTTGGTGCCCCTGTGGCTTCGCGTCTGCCCATAGAAGATTCTTATCTCGAGCTGCTTGCTGACACGCTCGAAGGACTCGAAGTCCCGGCACGTGGTCAATTCCTGCAGCGCTATTTTCGCGCCATCGCTCATCTCGATCTGCGCGAGGACCAGTGCGTCCAGCTGTGGGATGAAATGCTGCTTCGCCGCCGCGAACTTAGCGAAAACCTCGGCCGCCAAGTGGCCTTGAAGACCGCATTGATGGACGTGTTCTCCTCGGCGGGTCTTTTCCGCGTGCCCATTATTATCGAGTACGACGAACTCAAAACCCTGCAATTAAACGCGGTCACCGATCCTTTGACGAGCCTCTACAACCGCCGCGTTTTTGCTGAGACTTTCGAAAAGGAACTCAATCGCGCTCGCCGTTACAGCTCACCGCTCGGCCTGGTCATCGTCGATCTGCACCGGTTTAAAGAAGTGAATGATAAGCATGGGCATCCGCGCGGCGATGATGTCCTGCGCGCTGCCGCTGCGACACTCAAGAAAGCTCTCCGTACTTCAGACTCCGCTTTTCGTATAGGAGGCGATGAATTCGCTCTCCTGTTGCCGCAAACCGATGCCGAGCAAGCGCAGGCGCTCAGTCGCCGAGTCGAAACCGTTTTCATCGAGACGATCCGTCCCCTGCAGCTCAGTGTAGGGGTGAACATGGACCACGGCGTGGCCACATTTCCGCAAGACGGCGAACAAGCCGATCAGCTGATCCGCGTCGCGGATGAGCGCCTCTATCGCCTCAAGCAGGCCAATCACAGCAGGACTGCTGCGAACGGCGGAACTCGCGCTGAATCTGCCCCGCCTCCAACTCCTGCGGCCGTTTCGCCGGAACGCGCGACCGCTCCCCCGAAGCCTATCTCCATCGAGTCGAAGCGCGCTCCAGAGCGCCCGGAAGCGAGTCCGGAAGCTCCAACCGTCCCGCGTACCGTCGAAATTTCCGCACACGCGCCAGCGCCTTCAAGCCCGGCGCATCCCTACGCCGTACAACGCAAAGCTGAGCGAGTCTCCATGGTCGGCACAAACGCTTACGCCGCATTCGGGGAACTAGGCGCGCGCCGCGCTCGCGTGCTGGATCTCGGTTTTGGCGGCGTGGCGATCGAACTCGAGGCTCTCGAAGAACTCCCCGACAACATTGTCGCCGTTTTGCATGTCCCGATTCTTCCGCCGGTCCGCGTAAATCTGAAACCGGTCTGGTCTCAACTTAGCCCCCAAGGTTTTCGCGTCGGTTGCTCTTTTGTCTCCTGACCTTCCTCCATCGAAACGGACAATCAATGGTTGCCCGCGCTTGGTAAGATGCGCGCTTGCACTTCGTTAGGGGGGGAGGCATGACCGAACCGCAAGCGAGTCGACCCTACTGGCCGGATGCGCTCGAAAATCCCAAGGACGCCACCACCGGTCTCAAACCGTGGAGCTGGGCCCTCGAGCGCCTCGAAAAATCTCACAACTATTGGATCGCCACTTCGCGCTCCGACGGACGCCCGCACCTCATGCTCGTCTGGGGCATCTGGTGGCAAGATACCTTCTGGTTCAGCACTGGCCCGCGTGCCCGCAAGGCCAAGAATATCGCCGCGGATCCGCGCTGCGTGATTGGCACGGAGGAAGCCGACGAAGCCGTGATTCTCGAAGGCACTGCGGAGGAAATCAAAGACCGCGCGATCTGGAAGACGGTCTGCCAGGAATACGATCGCAAGTACGGCGGCAATGTCCTGCCGCTGCTTGAATCGTCCGGCGGCAATGTGTATCGCGTCCGGCCGCGCGTGGCCTTTGGCCAGGATGAACACGCGGAAAATTTTACGGAATCCGTCACCCGCTGGACTTTCGACTAGTCCAGTCCCTATCGCTTGATTTGGCAATCCCTTAGGCTTCGCGTATCATAGAGAATGCTTCGCGACCTAGCGACGCGACTGTAGGCACTCCACAGTCGTGCAGACCGGACGCGACAGAACGGAGCCTCATGAAACCCGGTATTCACCCCGACTATCATCAAGTAACGGTACATTGCGCTTGTGGCCATACGTTTCAGACGCGCTCGACCATTAAAGGCGAGATGCTGCGCGTGGAAATCTGCTCGAATTGCCATCCCTTCTTCACCGGCAAGCAAAAACTCGTGGACACCGCCGGTCGCGTCGAGCGTTTCCAGAAGAAATACGCAGACGCCGCCGCCAAATCCAACGCCGCCAAAAAGTAGCTTCGCCGCGGTCTAAAGAATATCGACCGTTAGCGACGTCCTCCAGGCATCCGACAAGGATGCCTGAAGGATCAGAATCGCTTCGGCAAGAATTTTCCTGATCGCACAACCCGCGCTCGCTCGTTGTCTCTCTCTCCTCTGTGTCCGCTGCGCTCTCTGTGTTAGATTCGTCTGCACCGTGGCCGCCCAATCCCGTATGTTCGAAAATCCTCACCCGGGCGAACTCGTCGAAACGGCTCCCCCCCGCGTCACCCTCCGCAACGCCTGGGCTCATCCGTATGACTCCGCCATCGCCGCCGCGCGCACCTGCTACGCCCCCCGGCTGATCGGCCCGGAAGAAATTACGGACAAACAGCGCCTCAACATCGGCGCGGCCACCTTTTACAGCGGCCATCACACCGTCTACCAGCACGCCCATTTTGAATTCGGCCTCGAAAACATCTCCCGGCAATTCGTGTGGTCCTTCCTTCACGCGCACCCCTTCTACAATTCCGAGCAGCAAAGCCAGCGCTACGTTCGTCTCGACCGCGCGCAAGCGTACGTCCCTCCCGAGTCACTGTTTTTCGACGCCCCGAGTCGCACCATCTACGAACACGCGATCGCCCGCGCCTGGCAGTATTACCGCGAACTCTCTTCCGTTCTGGTCACCGACGCGCGCGACATCCTGAACGACATCTGGCACATCAGCCCGCTGTCCCACCCCAAGCGCATCCAGAAAATTGAGCGTTCCGCGGAAAAGCGCGCCATCGAAATCGCTCGCTACGTTCTCCCGCTCGCCGCTTTCACCACCATGGTGCACACCGTTTCCGGCATCGTCTTGCATCGGCTCTGGCGCATGAGCGCCGCTTCCGATACCCCTAGCGAAGCCCGCGCGGTCATCGGTCGGATGGTTTCGCAGGTTCGCGCCATCGACCCGCAATTCTTCGATCGCTTCGGCACCGAGCCGCTCGAGGAAATGCCTGAATGGGGGGACCGCCCCGCCGCGCAAAATGGCAGCGGCGGCATCTCCGCCGGCGAACCGTTCGCTCAAGAATTCGACCACAAGCTCGGAGGAAAAACCTCCAAGCTGGTCGACTACTCCCCCAATGCCCCGCGGGTAATGGCCGAAGCGTACCGCGCCGTCCTCGGCCAAACCGAATCCCAGTGCAGCGACGCCGATGCCATCGACCGCTTGCTCAATCCGGCGCGCAACCTCTACCGCCTCGAAACGCTGAACGTTGGCGTCCACGCCCCGGCAATGCGCGCCCTGCAGCACGCCAACTACACCTTCGCCAAGAAAATCAGCCACACCGCCGACAGCCAGGACCAACGCCATCGCATGGTTCCCGGCTCGCGGCCGCTCCTGACCCTCGCTGACACCCGCGAGCCCGACTACATCACGCCCATGCTTCTTGAAAACAACCCCCGAGCGAAGGAAATCTACGAGCGCGCCATGCGCGACGCCTGGACAGCTAAGAACCAGCTCCTCGAGCGCGGCGTCCCCGCGGAAATCGCTCTGTACGTTCTCCCCAACGCCAAATCCATCCGGCTGGTCGAATCGGGTTCGCTCCTTCATCTGCTTCACAAATGGACCATGCGTACTTGCTTCAACGCCCAGGAAGAAATCTACAAAGCCTCCCTCGACGAAGTTGCACAACTCCGTGAAGTCCACCCCCAGTTCGCCCGCTATGTCGGACCTCCCTGCCACCTCCGCGCCGGCGTAACCACTCCCATCTGCACCGAAGGCTCGCACTTTTGCGGCGTAAAAGTCTGGCTCGACTTCCCCAACATCCCCCGCCGGCTCTAAATCCGCGCCGGGTTTGATCCTGGCCCCGCGAGGGGTACTCGGGCCATAACCCCAGCGCAATCCCAACACTCCCCGGTGACTTTCACGTAGAATGCAGGCAGCGAAGCGGCCCCGTCACAATTGATTCTCATTTGAGGAGAGACCCTCATGCGCCCGTTGCTGGCTGCGTCGGCCCTTTTCGGAATTTTCGCGGTGCTGGTTTTTGCGCAGGACCCGAGGAACGGCGAAGAGGGCCGCTTGCTGGCCCTTGA
>Ga0137398_10000655_pt1 | contig 12816 bp, 10 predicted proteins | sample czorhiz216metaG_FD_106659 | JGI IMG/M metagenome (GOLD analysis project Ga0137398, IMG submission 106659) | Vadose zone soil microbial communities from Angelo Coast Range Reserve, California, USA - czorhiz2.16 metaG | ecosystem: Environmental > Terrestrial > Soil > Vadose zone | place: USA...
CTGCCGGGCTTTTCCATCCAGGGCGAGCAAGGCCGATGGACAGGCTTTGACGCTGATTTTTGCCGCACTCTCGCTGCTGCCGTTTTCAACGATGTTTCCAAGGTCCAATTCGTACCGCTCTCCGCGAGTGAGCGCCTTGTCGCACTTCAATCCAAACGAATTGATGTTTTATCGCGAAACACGACCTGGACATTGGGGCGGGAAGCCGAACTCGGAATCATATTCGCCGCTACAACTTTTTACGATGGCCAGGGCTTCATGGTCCCCAAGGCGCGCAAAATCGAATCCCCACCTGAGCTTGCCGATAAGATGATCTGCGCCCAGTCCGGCACGACCACCGAAGTCAATCTTGCGGACTTTTTCAGAAACGCCCGCCTGACTTACAAAGTGACGACCTTTGCGACCGCGGACGAAGCGTTGAATGCCTATGCGGCCGGCCGTTGCGACGCCATCACGTCCGACTCCTCGCAACTGCACGCGCAGCGCGTTACATTATCGGCTCCGCTCGATCATGATATCCTTCCGGACATCATCTCGAAAGAGCCCCTTGGTCCCGCGATTCGCCAGGACGATCCTCAGTGGCAAACCATCGTCAAGTGGGCCCATTTTGCGATGGTGAACGCCGAAGAACTGGGCGTTAGCCGGGCGAACATCGACGAAGCCATGAAGTCGCAGCGTCCCGATGTTCGGCGCCTTCTAGGACTTGAAGGGAGTTATGGGGAGCAACTGGGTCTAACCAAGGATTGGGCTGCGCGAATTGTTCGTCTGGTCGGAAACTATGGCGAGGTGTTCGAGCGCAATGTCGGCAGTTCCTCAAAGTTGGCGATCCCGCGTGGCATCAACAGCTTGTGGGACCGCGGCGGCATCCAATACGCCCCGCCAATTCGGTGAAGCGGAACGAATGCGATTGCAGCAAACCACAAAATCTCACAACCTGCGATCGATGGCGGCACCTGCATACAATAAGATGTTGCCGCAGCAAAAATAAGCAGCAAACAAGGAACCGCTGCGCCTCCCCGCGCGACTAATGCGATCATAAGCGGGAGGCGCTATCCTATGATCGATATCTTTGCCACCGTCTTGATTGCGTTGGTCATGTTTGGCATCATGGGCATGGTCCTCGTACCGGCCAGTTCGACCCGTTCGCGGCCGCGCGGAGTAGATCAACGCGCCGCCTTGGTTCAATGGTACACCAAATACCTTGCGCCTCCTCGCACCAGGGGATGATTCCGTGGTGAGACGCTCCGTTTCAGGCTTTGAGGAAAATTTGTTCTTCCTAGCGTTGGACTTCAAACTCTCCCCATCGGAATTTCTCGTTCGAGTCCCGCCATTACGGCGGCTTCGCCGCGGGCGGCCTTTCTTACTTGAAGGTAGAGCCGCCTAAAGGCGGGACTCCAAACAGGAAATTCTGATCCGTTGGTCGACCAACGAATCCCTGCTTAGTCAAGCTTCGGCGGAATCGCAAATGCGACCTTGTCGAGACCCGCCTCCCCCATCAATCGCGCCCCTTGGAAGCGCGCTTCGCCTAAGAAAACCGCCCCCGGCATGAAGATGCCGGAGCAAAATTCCGCTCCGTTGAAACTCACGCTCTGGGCAAAGCGGGCTTTCGAGAAATCAGCGACGCCTGCAATTTGGGCATTTTCGAAACTCGCCTCACCGCGAAATCTTGCCTCGGCAAGCGACAGCCTGCCGCGCATGCTTTCGACAGCTTTGTTGCTCTCAAACTTTGCCTGGTCAAAGCAAGCGGTGGAATCGAACTGAGCGTTCATGAAGAAGCCTTCAGAGACAAAGCGGCTTTGCGCAAAGTCCGCCGCTTGCCTGAAGCGCGCAAAACTGAAAGCCGCTCCCCGCTCGAATTGTGCGACTGAAAATCGCGCGGACGCACGAAATTTCGTACCAACGAAACTCGCATAGCCCGCAAAAACAAATCCGCTGAAATCCACCGGCTCTTTGAATTCATGATAAGAGAAGAGAGCTTCGCTCTCTTTCAGCCAGTTTGCGGTTTCGCGATTCGCCGGATAGGGCTCGCCGCGACGGTCTTTTGCTATTTTCCACAGCGAGCAGATTTCAAGCGCCTGCCGCTTGGCGCGCTGGGCGTCCGACCAGGCATTCCAGGCCTCGCGTCCGCGCGCATAGAGTTTGAGGGAAGCCGGGGTATCCACAAGCTGTGCTCCGGAGAAAATGGGGGTCTGTCCCTAGGAGTGCACCCCTGTCGTGAGACACGAAAATTGAAGACAGACCCCAGGTTGCGCGCATTCACTTGCGTTGTCGTAGCGCCGTCAGAGCCTTTGCGGCGGGCGTGCCCGACCGTTCGCTTATGTATTTCGCCACGGCCTGATCAACGAAAGCGTGCTGTCTAGCGTTTGACTGCAACGCCCATAATGCACTGCGGAATATATAATTTGTCGCGCGACCTCGTCGCCATATTTTGTACGCAGTCCCTGCAGCCCCTCCTTGGGCCCACCGATCATGGCCACGACCGTCTTAGCGACATCTATCGCAGTATCTTCCGATCGATTTGCAGTCTGAGCAAAGTAGTCGATGATCAAACGGACATAGCGAGCATCTCCACTCCCGAAGGCAGCGCCCCATAAAATATCCAGATGCGTCGGGGTCGCGATCTGCAGATTCTCCAATCGCGTCGGGAGGCCAGCTAACTCGGACTTCAACCGCTCGTCCAATTCTATTTCCTTAAATCTCGATCGTAGATTATCGGATTTCAATACATTGCTCGAAAGCCGCAAGGCCACCGCAAGGGTTTCGATGGTCTTTGCGTCCGGCTTAGCGGGAATCAGCCGGTCAATCCAACTTGGATGAGATCGGAACACAACCGCAAACAAACCTACGATTGGTTGATACGCCTGCCAGTTCCGCAATCCCGGTAGCTTTCCGAACTCGTCAAAAAAGCCGACGAGGCGCTCCGGGCGTGGATCCGCATAGAAAAACGTCATCAATTTTTCGGCCGGATCGGGTGGGCCTTGGGTTTGTGCCACGGCGACGTTCGCCGTTAGGAGAACGGGCATCCACGCAGCGACACGGAGCCAATTGAGAATTCGGGCGCGGAATGTCATACCGAGGCTCCGTGATCAATGGATTAAGGCCCGTGGCCGGTCGTCGCAATTTCGAAGCTTTGAACCAAGTGTCCCCAGTTCAACCCCTATCTCGCGCGGATATTAGGCACTTTCTGAATTCGCTGGAAGCCTGAATGGACGGTGCCCTCACCTCCTATTGTCGGGCTCCCCGCCATGAGGACTTTTTTGCAACTCGTCCTGGACGTTGTATGTATCAAGTATTGGCGCACCCACACTGAACAATCTTCCCCGCAACGACCTTGACTTTCCACGAGGCCAGAATGGACTTCGAACTGCCCGACGAACTCAAGCTCCTCAAAGAAAATCTTCGTAAATTCGTCGACCGGGAATTGATCCCGCTTGAGCGCGAGGTCGTGGGCGACATCAGGCTGCAGAAGGAGCTGCCGAAAAAACTGCGCCCGAAGGTCGACGAACTCGGGCTCTGGAACTACGACGTACCCGAGGAATTCGGCGGGCTGGGCCTCGGCATGATGGCGAAGGTCATCGTCTGGAGCGAAGTGTCGCGAACCACGGCGCTGCCGTCGCGCGCGCTCAGCATATTCGGCTTTCCGGTGAGCCCGATCCTCTACACACTCACGGGCCGCGCACGCGACGAATATCTGATGCCGGTCATCCGCGGCGAAAAGACAAGTTGCTTTGCCCAGACGGAGGCCGATGCCGGTTCTGATCCGGCCGCCATGCGTACGCGCGCGGTGCGCGACGGCGACGACTACGTCATCAACGGAGTCAAGCGCTTCATCACCGGCGCCGACGAGGCTGACTTCACGCAGGTGTTTACTGTGACCGATCCCGAAAAGCGTGCGCGCGGCGGCATCACGGGCTTCCTGGTCGACATGAATACGCCGGGCGTCAAGGTGTCGGCATCCTATGACCTGATGGTCGACGACAAGCCCTGCGAAATCGTCTTTGACAATGTGCGGGTGCCGGCCTGGAAACGGATCGGCAACGAGGGCGACGGTTTCCGGCACGCGCAGTCGTGGCTCAATTCCGGGCGCATCCGCCACGGCGCGCGCAGCCTCGGCATCATGGAGCGCTGCTTCGATCTGGGATCCGCCTACGCCAAACAGCGCAAGACTTTCGGCGCATACCTGGCCGAGCGTCAGTCGGTGCAATGGCCGCTCACTGAAATCTACATGGACGCGCACAAATTGCGGCTGATGCTCTATCATGCGGCATGGAAGGCCGACCGTGGCGAGGACTGCCGGGAAGTGGCCTTCATGGTCAAAATTTTTGGCGATGAACAGTCGTTCCAGGCAGCCAACCGCTGCATGCAAATCCATGGCGGCATGGGCCTGTCGAAGGAATTGCCGATCGAGCGCTTCTTCCGCGACCAGCGCAGCATGATGATCACCGAGGGCGCGGTCGAGGTATTGCGCATGGCGCTTGCGCGGATGATTCTCGGGATCAAGTAGGCTTCGATGTCGACTGAATCCAAGACACAGCGGATCGCGCGGCTCACCCCCGTCAGCGATGTACTCTCGTGGATCGACACGCATGTCGCCGCAGTGGCACCGCGCTCGGGCGACCTCCATAGCGTCGGCGGCGTATTGGCCGAAGATGTATTGGCACCCACTGGCCTGCCCGCCGCCGCATGCGCGCTACGGGATGGGTTTGCGGTTTCCGCTGAGGCAACAGCGGATGCCAGTGCCTACACGCCGGTTACGCTATCCGCGCAGTCGCGGGTCGAGGTCGGGGATGTTTTGCCGGAGGGCACGGATGCGGTCGCTCCGCTCGATGCCGTAACGTTCCGCGACGGTCGCTACGCCGCGCTACTTCCAGTCGCAGTTGGCGAGGGTGTGCTCATCCCTGACGGTGACGTCCGCGCCGGCGTGATCTTGCGCCGGGCGGGACAGCGGCTGCGTGATATCGATCGATCAGTCCTTGCGATTGCCGGCGTTGAACGCGTGTCCGTGCGCGAGCCGCGCATCCGGTTGGTGCAGGCGCGTACCGACAGTGATGGCGTAATCGCGCCCGTCCGCGGCTTGATCGCGCGCGCCATCACTGCGGCCGGTGGCTTGGTGGAGGAAACGAGCGCGACGGCGCCGCATGCTGAAAGCCTCAGCGCAGCGCTCAGCGATGCAACTGCCGATGCCGTCATCGCGTTTGGCGGAACCGGCAGCGGACACTCGGATACAAGCGTGCACACGCTGGCGCGGCTGGGCGGCGTCGATATCCACGGTATCGCGGTTTCCCCGGGAGAGACCGCAGCCTTCGGGCGCGTTGGCGCGCGGCCGGTGCTGCTCATTCCCGGCCGTTTCGACGCCGCGCTGGCAGTCTGGCTGGTCATCGGCTGGCCACTGCTCGCTCGCCTTTCAGGCTTGCGCGAGGAGCAACCGACATCCGCAGCTACGCTAACGCGGAAAGTCGCCTCCTCCCTCGGTATGACGGAAGTCATTCCAGTGCGTGTCCACGATGGTGCGGCGGATCCGCTCGCTTCCGGCTATTGGCCGCTCGCCGCAGTCGCAGCAGCTGATGGCTGGATCCTGGTGCCTCCCGACAGTGAAGGTTACCCCGCCTTTGGTAAGGTCGTGGTAAGAGCCTGGCCATGACCGACCTTGCCCAACGGACACTGGAACAGACCGCCGACCTGCTGGCTGCCGTCCGACGCGCGGCGCGCCAGGAACAGTTTCTTCAAGTGGTGTCGGCCGAAGAGGCGCGCGCGCGTTTTGCCCGCCTTACCTCACATTTGCCGCTTGGTGCCGAGACCGTCACTTTGGTGGCGGCGCTCGGACGGGTGCTCGCCCATGACGTGACCGCGCCGATTGACGTTCCCCCCTTCGACCGCGCGAGCGTCGATGGCTTCGCCGTGCGCGCAAGCGACATGGCCGGCGCGACCGACATGGGGCCGCGGCGTCTGCGGCTCAATGACGAGGTCATCGTTTGCGGTCACGCACCGACGCTGACCGTTGCCTCCGGCACGGCCAGCACAATTGCTACCGGCGGCGTGCTCCCGCGTGGTGCGGATGCCGTGGTCATGATCGAGCACACCGACCTGGTCGAACACGCAGCCGCGCCCGAGATCGACGTCCGCCGTTCGATCGCGCCTGGACAGTTCATCGCCTATGCGGGCTCCGACATCGCCAGGGGCGAGGTGGTGCTCCGCCGCAGCGCCCGCATTGGCTCGCGCGAAATCGGCATGCTGGCTGCCTGCGGAATTGCCCACCTTGACGTGGTGCGCAGGCCGAGGGTCGCGGTCATTTCAACGGGCGACGAGTTGACGCCACCTGGGGCGCCTCTCAAGCCCGCTTCCGTCTATGACAGCAACGGTCCGATCATCGCCGCGGCAGTGACGGAGGCCGGCGGCGAGGCGGTTGCCTTCGGCGCCATCCCGGACGATGAAGCCACGCTTGAAGTCACAGTGCGCTCCGCCCTCGCGAGCTGTGATATCGTCTTGCTTAGCGGTGGCACCTCGAAAGGCGCCGGCGACCTCTGCCACCGTGTTGTATCGCGCCTAGGCTCCCCGGGCATTATCGTGCATGGCGTGGCCCTCAAGCCTGGCAAGCCGCTGTGCCTTGCGGTTGTCGACCGCACACCGCTTGCGGTGCTGCCGGGCTTCCCGACATCTGCGATTTTCATCTTTCATGCCTTCATCGCGCCGTTGATAAGGTCACTTGCCGGACTGCCGCCCGAAGGCGCGCGCACCATCGAGGCCGAAACGCCTGTGCGAATTATCTCCGAACTCGGGCGTCGCGAATTCATCCTGGTCGCGCTGGCCGAGGGCGAGCATGGGCCAGTCGCATTCCCGACGCCCAAGGGCTCCGGTTCGGTCACGAGCTTTTCGCAAGCTGACGGGTTTCTCGAAATCGACGAACTTGTCTCGTCACTCGACGCCGGTACATACGCCCGCGTCACCCTGATCGGCAATGCCGCCGCATTGCCCGATCTTGTGATTATGGGCAGCCATTGCATTGCCCTCGACGTCGTCGTGGGGACGCTCGCCGAGACGGGATTTTCGGCGCGTACCATCGCGGTCGGCAGCCTCGGGGGCGTCACCGCGGCCGAGCGTGCCGAATGCGATCTCGCACCCGTGCATCTCGTCGATCCGGCCACGGGGGTTTACAACGCGCACCTCGTGCGTCCGGGACTTGCGCTCGTCAAGGGGTGGCAGCGTATGCAGGGTTTCGTCCATCGGCCCGGCGATGCACGTTTTGCCGGCCGCAGCGCCGTCGAGGCGATCAAAGGCGCACTCTCCGACGAGAACTGCCTCATGATCAATCGAAACGCCGGTGCCGGTACACGCGTGCTGATCGATCAACTCCTCGGGGGCGTGCGGCCCGCAGGTTACAGCAACCAGCCGCGCTCGCACAATGCAGTCGCCGCCGCAGTCGCGCAGGGCCGCGCAGACTGGGGCATCGCGATTGAATCAATCGCGCAACTTTACGGGCTCGGCTTCCTGCCGATCGGCCCTGAAGACTACGATTTTCTCTTGGTTGAAAGCCGCCGGCAGCGCCCGGCGGTGCAAGCCTTCCTTGCTGCCCTGCGCAATGATGACACGCGAGCAAAAATCGGGAAGCTTGGTATGCATCAGGTGGATGATTGAATGTCCTTGGGACACTTCGGCCAACAAGTGCTACGGGTCCGTGGACTCCCGTCGTTTGGAGTCCCGCCTTTAGGCGGCCTTGAATCGCGAGCAAGAAAGAAAGAGCCGCCCGCGGCGAAGCCGCCGTAAAGGCGGGACTCCAAACAAGGCCACCTGATTCAGATCTAGATTTCGCTACGCGTCAGAAGCGCTGCCCTCCTCCTGGAGCGAGGATCGTAAATCCCTGCCGTTCGAACGCGGCACGCGCCGCCGGTGACCGGACAAATTCAAGGAACACGGACGCGTCAAGTTTGGTGGACGTTTTCGTGACAGCAACCGGATAGATGATCGGAGGATGTGAGTCTTCGGGAAACGTGCCGACAATTTTCACGGCCGGATCGGAAACGGCATCCGTCTGGTAGACGATGCCGAATGGCGCCTCGCCGCGCGACACGAAGAGAAGTGCGGACCGTACGTTTTCGGCCGGCGCTATCTTATCCTTGACGCCGTCCCAGGCACGGAGACTTTCGAGCGCGACCTTGCCGTATTTGCCCGCCGGAACCGTGTCGACGTTGCCCATTGCGAGACGGCCGCCTTTCAGCAGCGCCGCAAGATCGACACCTCCGACCAGCGACACCGCTGCATTGGAATCCTTCGGCGCGATCAGCACCAGCCTGTTACCCAGAAGGTTCGACCGGGTGTCCGGCTTGATCAGGTTCTTCTGCTGACCGTAATCCATCCAGTCCAAATCAGCCGAAATGAATATGTCGGCTGGCGCGCCTTGCTCGATCTGCCTGATCAGCATGTTGCTGGCCGCATAGGAGATGACGACCTTCTTGCCGGTCTCCCGCTGCCACTGCGTTGCAATTTCATCGAGCGCATTCTTCAGGCTGGCTGCCGCGAAAACCAGAACGTCCCTGCTCTGCGCGGCTGCCGGGTTGGCGGCTAACCCCAACGCCACGAAAGCGCCAAGCCACGCACCAAGCCAGGATCTCCGCGTTGAGTTCATTGCCGTCTCCTTCGCTACGCTATATCCACTTGAACATATCGCAATCTAAGGGAGGTAGCCAATGGACGCGATTCGGCTGACAGTGCGCGTGGATTTTGGGTCGGACCGTGCGCTTGGACCCGGAAAAATCAGGCTCCTGGAAGCGATCGGGGAAACCGGCTCGATTTCGCAGGCCGGCCGCCATCTCGACATGTCCTACCGCCGTGCGTGGCTCCTGGTCGATGATATGAACCGCTGCTTTCGCATCCCCGTCGTGACGACCCAGCCCGGTGGGGCGCAAGGTGGCGGGGCGGCGCTGACATTGTTTGGGCAAAACCTGATCGACAACTATCGGACGATCGAGAAGCAGGCCATGGCGGCCGTCAAGCCGCAGTTGCACGATCTCGAATCGGCCCTGCGTAACCGCACGCGCCGCCCCGAGAAGCCGCTGAAGAAGACATCGATTAAAGCCACAACTGCGAGGCGATAGCTGGTTGGTAATCGCTATATTCTATTGTATATGGCGAAATGTAAAGGGACAATTGGATGGCCACTCGAATTCCCTCCGGGCTACGCGCCCACACTCGTAAAAATCGCGTATTTACAACTGGATACAAACGAATAAGGTGAGTTACGATTGTGTGTGAGCCAAGAGTCTTGCGGCACATTCGGTATGCTCCCTCTCCCCTTTGGGGGCGGCAAAGCCCCCGAGAGGGTTGGGGTGAGGAGGAACGACCCCGGAGGCGTTAGGTTAAGCATGGTTATATCCATAGCCTAGTGCTGTCGGGATACGATCTCTCGATAAGTCGGGAACCCCCTCACCCCAACCCTCTCCCCGGAGGGTAGAGGGAGCAGACCGAGCCCGTCGCAATGTCGTTGGATCACGCCAACAGTTGCCGTCGCGAATTTTGTATTCTGCATCCTACGGAGAATTCATGTCCCTCACCGACATTGCCCATGACACCCAAAAATCCGACACCGTGAGCTATCGCGGGCTGCGCGACTGGCTCGATGAAGTCCAGAAGATGGGCGAACTGCTTTGCGTCAATGGCGCCCACTGGGACACGGAAATGGGCAGCATCACCCAGATGCTCACGGAGCAAAGCGGGGGCACGGCGCCCGCGATCCTGTTCGACGAAATACCCGGCTTCGCCAAAGGGTTCCGCACGCTCTATGGCCACTTCTCCTCGATCAAGCGGGTGGCGCTCACGCTCGGCCTGCCGCTCAAGCGGGAGCGCAATGTCGATATCGTGCAGCGCTATCACCACCGCATGCAGAACCTCAAGACACTGCCGCCGCGCTACGTCAAGGACGGGCCCGTCCTGCAGAATGTGCTGGAAGGCGACGCGGTCGACGTCTTGAAATTTCCCGTGCCCAAGCACCACGAGAAGGACACGTCGCGCTACATCGGCACCGCCTGCTGCGTCATCACTCAGGATCCCGACGACGGCTGGTACAATCTCGGGGCCTATCGGTCGCAGGTCTATGACCGCAATACCGTCGGCTGCCAGATCACCGAAGGCAAGCACGGGCGCAACCACCGCGACAAGAATTTCGAACGCGGCAAACCGATGAAGATCGCTATCGTGTGCGGCCAGGACCCGCTGCTGTTCATGCTGTCCTCAAGTCCGCTTCCTGCCGTCTGCGAATACGACATCGCCGGCGGATTGCGCGGCGAGCCGATCGACGTCATCCGCGGCCCGTACTCGGGATTGCCGATACCCGCCGATGCCGAGATCGTGCTCGAAGGCGAGACCGTGCCGGGCCAGGTGCGCTCCGAAGGACCGTTCGGCGAGTGGATGGGCTATTATTCCGACGACACACAGCCGCGGCCTTACGTGAACATCAAGTCGATCCTCTACCGCAACGATCCGATCCTGTGTTGCGCGCCGCAGCACAAACCGGTCGACGAAACGGGTCTGCTCAAGGGTATCGCCGGCGCGGCGCTCATCTGGAACGCCCTCGATGCCTGCGGGATACCGGAAGTGCTTGGCGTATGGAACCACGAGGCCGGTCCCGCCACGCGCTTTACGGTCATTCAAATTCAGCAGCGCTATCCGGGTCATGCCCGCCAGGCGCTGCATGTGGCAGCCGCCTGCCAGGGCGGCGCTTATGCGGGCAAATGGACAGTCGTGGTGGATGAGGATATCGACGCCGGCAGCCTCGACCAGGTTCTCTGGGCGATGTGCACGCGCTTCGACCCCAACGTCGACATCGACATCATCCAGAAGGCCTGGGCCTCCAAGCGCGACCCGCTGTTCCTGCCCGGCAATTTCAACAACCGCATCCTCATCGACGCCTGCATCCCCTACGACATGAAACTCAAGGGCACGTTTCCGACGACGGTCGACGTCAGCAACGATCTGCGTGGCAAGTTGCGCGCCAAGTTCCCGCACATCTTCCCGCCGATGTGAGGCGCACTGTGCCGACGAAGTGGTCGGCACAGCTGTTGACGAGAGTGCGATGTCGAACGATCGAGACGTGACGATGACGGCGCAATTATGCAAATGCGGGTGCCGCGGGCTCCCACCTCTCCCCCCTCTTGTGGGGAGAGGTCGATCGCTTCGCTCTTCGCGAAGCGGTCGGGTGAGGGGCTCTCACCGCGGGTATGATTCGTCGTTGGAGCCCCTCACCCCAACCCCCTCCCCGCGCGCCGGCGAAGGCGCCGGAAGAGCGGGGAGAGGGCGTAGACCGCGCTCGCGGATGGTCAGTGGCTTCGCAATCGCGCTCACGCTTGCAACCGCTCCTACTATTGCAGAGGCCCAAAGCGTCGAAGAATTCTACCGCGGCAAGACCGTCAATATGATCATCGGTTATAGCGTAGGCGGCGGCTATGACCTCTATGGCCGGCTGGTGGCGCGCCACATCGGCAAGCACATCCCGGGCAGGCCGAATGTCGTGTCGCAGAATATTACGGGGGCCGGCAGCCTGCGTGCCGCGCAATACATTTATACAGTCGCCCCGAAAGACGGCACCGCGATCGGCACGTTCGGCCGCACCATCCCAACCACACCGCTGTTGGCGCCCGCTTCCGCGCAGTTCGACGGCTCCAAATTCACCTGGCTCGGCAGCGTCACCAACGAAGTGTCGACCTGCATCACATGGCATACCTCGCCGGCTAAAACCTGGAATGATTTCGTGCAAAAGGAAAGCGCCATTGGGGGCGAAGGGCCGGGCGCTGATCCCGATGTCTACGCGTTGCTCTACAAGAACGTCTTCGGTTCAAAGTTGAAACTCGTCACCGGCTATCACGGCACGACTGATATCGTCCTGGCGATGGAGCGCGGCGAAGTCGACGGCCTGTGCGGCATCTCCTGGAGCACGCTCAAGGCCCGCTACACACCCTGGATGAACGAGAAAAAGATCAACATCGTGGTGCAGGCGGCGCTCAAGAAGCAGCCGGAACTCGACCTTGTGCCGATCGCCCATGAGTTGACGGCAGATCGCGAGAAACTGCAGATCCTGAAACTCTTCCTTGCCAGCCAGGAAATCGCCCGCCCCTTTGCAGCCCCGCCCGATCTCCCGGCGGCCCGCAAGAATGCCCTGATCGCAGCCTTCGCCAACACGATGAAGGATTCCGAATTCCTTGCCGAAGCGCAAAAGCTCAACCTCGACGTCAATCCATTGGGCGCAAGCGCGGTCGACCAGATCATCGCCGAACTCTATGCGACGCCGAAGAACATTTTGGAAAAGGCAGCGCTCGCGATAACGAGATGATGGATTGCTGGTGCAGTGAGTGGAGCACCAAAGGAGCGACGATCTCGGTGCGTTCCCTCTCCCCTCTGGGGGCGGCAAAGCCGCCGAGAGGGTTAGGGTGAGGGGGCTCGAACCTATTGATTGAGCGTGTCCCCCTCACCCCAGCCCTCTCCCCGGAGGGGAGAGGGAGTCAGACCGTGCTCGCGTCCAAATTGAGTTCACAAACGTAGAGACTCGCACCTAGGACACGTGAATGACAACACTGATCGGCTCCCGCACGCTTCGCATCGAAGACGAACCTTTCCTGCGCGGAAGGGGACGCTACATCGACGACGTGGTGGTGCCGGGAATTCTGCAGGCGGGCTTCGTGCGCAGTCCGCATGCTCATGCACTCATCCGCGGGATTTCCAAACCCGCTGCCTTAAGCCTGCCCGGCGTGCATGCCGTGCTCACGCTCGACGATCTTGCGCCGACCATGACGAACCGTCGGATGATGCGCCATTCGAATTCCGGCACGCCGC
>Ga0137398_10000656_pt1 | contig 12809 bp, 10 predicted proteins | sample czorhiz216metaG_FD_106659 | JGI IMG/M metagenome (GOLD analysis project Ga0137398, IMG submission 106659) | Vadose zone soil microbial communities from Angelo Coast Range Reserve, California, USA - czorhiz2.16 metaG | ecosystem: Environmental > Terrestrial > Soil > Vadose zone | place: USA...
AGAACCGTCCATGAGACCGTGGCTGGGCATGCCGCCGCTCGTCGTCGTCCCCATGGTGCTGGCCGCGCAACAGCGCACCGACACGGTCACCCTCGCGCCGGTGGTGGTCACGGCGACGCGACTCCCCACGCGCGCCGACGCCCTCCCCACGTCGGTGACCGTGATCAGCGGCGCGCAGCTGCAGGCGCAGGGACTGCGCACGGTCGCCGAGGCGCTGCGCGGCGTGCCCGCGGCGGCGGTGGTATCGACGGGGCCCTGGGGCGGCCAGGTGTCGCTGTTCCTGCGCGGTGGCGAGAGCGACTACGTGAAGGTGCTCATCGACGGCGTGCCGCAGAATGCACCCGGGGGCAGCTACGATTTCGCGAACCTGACGACCGACAACGTCGAGCGGATCGAGGTCGTGCGCGGCCCGACAAGCGTGCTGTACGGGTCCGACGCGGTGACCGGCGTGGTGCAGATCTTCACCCGCGACGGACGCAACGCGTCCCGTGCGACGGTCGCCTTCGGAGCCGGGACCTACGCGACCAATGCCGTCGACGTCACCGCGTCGGGCGGCGACGACCGCGTGGCGTACGCCCTCGGCCTGTCACGCTTCGCGAGCGATGGGATCTACCGCTTCAACAACCAGTACCGCAACGAGGTGCTGAGCGGCCTGGTGCGGGTCCGCCCGGACGCGCGCACCGACGCGGCGCTGTCCGTCCGCTACGGCGACGCCCTCTATCACTTTCCCACGGACGGCAGCGGCGACACGGTGAGCCACAATCAGCATCAGCTCGATCGCGGCCCGTCCGTCGCGCTCGATGTGGGCCACGCGTTCTCGGACCATGTCGAGAGTCGCGTGACGGGCACGTGGCACCGCGACAACGCCCAGTACGCCATCGCACGGAACGACTCGAGCGACACGAGCACGTTCCCGTTCGCGAGCTCGGACTGGGTGACGCGCACGGGACTGGACAGTCGTGCGAACGTGCGCCTGTCGCGTCGCGAGGTGGTGACGGTCGGGGGCGCATTCGAGCACGAGACGGTGCAGGGGAGTACGCTGAACGGATCGAGGTCGCGCGACGACGGCGCGGGGTATCTCCAGCTCGTCACGGACCCGGAACGACCGCTCAGCCTGACGCTGGGCGCCCGGCTCGACGACAACCAGCGGTTCGGCACGTACGCCACCTACCGGACGGGCCTGTCGTTCCGGGTTCACGGGCGCACCCGCGCCATCGCGTCCCTCGGGACCGGATTCAAGGAACCGAACTTCTTCGAGAACTACGCCACCGGCTTCGTGCGCGGGAACCCCGGCCTGCAACCGGAGCACTCCTTTACCTGGGAAGCGGGCCTCGAGCAGGACGTCCCCGGCTCCGAGGTCACGCTACGGGCGACGTATTTCGATCAACAGTTCCGTGACCTGATCGATTACAACGGATCGGCCAGCGTCACGTACAACTACGTCAACGTTCCTGGCGCCGACGCGCGCGGCCTCGAGGTCGCTTCGGAAGCGGCGCTGGGAGGGGGGGCGGTTCGCATCACGGCCGCGTACACATTCCTCCACACGCGCGTCACCAGGGGCGGGGCCGACACCGGGTCGACCGCGTTGTTCCTCACCGGGCAGCCGCTGCTGCGCCGGCCGTGGCACTCCGCGACCGTGGGGCTGTCGTCCCGGCTGGGCGCACGTGGCAGTATGTCGTTGACGCTGCTGTACACGGGGCGGCGACCGGACGTCGACTACCGGACGTTCCGGCGCGACACGCTGCCGGCGTACACCCGCGTGGATCTCGCCGCTCGACTCGACCTGGTGCGGCCGCAGCGCGCGGCGCCCGGCCTCGCCGTCGTCGGCAGGGTGGAGAACCTGTTCGACAGCTCGTACCAGGAAGTGACGAACTTCCCGGCCCGGCGGCGCAACGTGTTCCTCGGCGGTGAGCTCCGCTTAGGCACTCCGTGACCGGGTCCGGCCCCCAGCCCGTGCTCGTCGCGTGGAGCGGCGGCAAAGACAGCGCGCTCGCGCTGCGTGAGATCGTGTCGGACCGCTCTTACCGCGTGACGGCGCTGCTCACGACAGTGACGGGGGAGTACGACCGGATCAGCATGCACGGTGTGCGCCGCACCCTGCTCGAGCGGCAGGCCGCGTCCCTCGGCCTGCCGCTCGAGCAGGTGGTGATCTCGCCCGGCGCCACGAACGAGGAGTACGAGGGGAAAATGGCCGCCACGCTCGCGGCGCTGCGGGACCGTGTGCCGGGTCTCGATACGGTCGTGTTCGGGGATCTGTTCCTCGCCGACATCCGCGCCTATCGCGAGCGCATGCTGGCGCGGATCGGCATGCGCGCGCTGTTTCCGCTGTGGCGGCGCGATACCCCGGCGCTGGCGCACGAATTCGTCCGGCTGGGGTACCGCGCCGTGCTCGTGTGCGTGGACGCGCAGCAGCTCGCCGCCGAGTTTGCGGGTCGCGAGTTCGACGGCGACCTGCTACGCGACTTGCCGTCCACCGTGGATCCCTGCGGGGAGAACGGCGAGTTCCACACCTTCGTGTATGCGGGCCCCGGGTTGCGGCACGAGGTGCGGCACGAGCGCGGGCCGGTCGTGCTGCGCGACCGCCGGTTCGTATATTGTGATCTTGTGGAGACCGCCGCTCGATGAGACGACTCGCCCTGCTCGCCCTCGCGCTCGCCGCCGCGTGCAGCGATGCCCTCGAGCAGACCAGCTCGGCGGGGCAGGTGATCGGCGTGGTCAATGTGTCCGACCTGTCGCTTGTTTCCGCCACCGATTTCAGCGTGACGACACGGTCTTGGCCAGGCACTACCGCGAACCCTACTACCATCGCCGGGCGAGGCCGGGCGTTCGTCGTCACCCTCGAGCAGGCCAACGCGGTGGGCGTGAGCCTCCTGGTTACATGCCCCCCCGATCCCGCCGCGCTGTGCGGCCGGCGAGATTACGTGCTGCCCCTCCGTGCCGGGTCGGAACCCGACGGTGTCGCCATCCAGGACGACTCGATCGCGTGGATCGCCAATCGCGCCCTCAACACCGTTACCCGGCTCAACTACTTCACTGGCGACACGACGAGCGTTGCGGTCGGCGTCTTCCCACGAGCGGTCGCGTTAGTCGGCACCCGCGTGTTCGTCGTCAACAGCAATCTCGTGGGTGGTGTCCCGGCCGGGCCGAGCTGGCTTACGTCATTCGAGTGTTGCGGGGTCCGCACCCCTGATTCGATTCCACTCACCGGGTTGGCCGCCCGCTTTGCCGCCGTGGGGGACGACAGCTTGCTATACGTGGTTGCCGCCGGCAGGTCTGGAACGGCGGATGGCAAGCTCTCCATCGTCGATCCCAAGCGCCGCGCCGAGGTCGCCGTCCTCAACGGGTTGGGTGAATCACCGGGGGCGGTGGTGTTTCATCCCACTGGGAGCCGTCTGCTGATCGCGTCGGCCCGGGAGGGCATCCTCGAGGTAAACACGTCCATCCGCGCCGTGACGCGCGCGCCTGGCAACGGCATCAATCCAGGTGGCAGCGGCATCAACGGTCTCGCGATCGACCTCCGCGGCCGCGTGTACGCGGTCGGGCCCGGTGGATGCAACGGGCCCGGCGCGGTGCATGTTCTGACAGCGCCGCCCGATTACCGCGAGATCCACACCGTGACGGTTGGGATCTGTCCGACCACCGCCGCAGTGGCGGCGACTCCGTAGCCATGGCGCTCGTCACCACACCGGCCATCGTGCTCCAGACGTACCGCTACAGCGAGACGTCCAAGGTCGTGCGGCTCGCGACGCGCGATTTGGGAGTGCAGAGCGCGATCGCGAAGGGCGCGCTCCGTCCCAAGAGCCGCTTCGGGGCGGGGCTCGAGCTGCTCAGTGAGGGGACGGCCCAGCTCTACTTCCGCGAGACCCGCGAGCTCCATACGCTGGGGGCGTTCGATCTGATCAATCTGCGGCGCGACCTGGCGGCGGACGTCGACCGCTTCGCCGGCGCCACGGCGCTCACGCAGGTCATGCTCAAGATGGCGCCGCCGGCGCCATTGCCGGTCGCGTTCGACACGCTCGCCGGCGCGCTCGACGCGCTCGAGCGGGCGTCCCCGGGGCAGGTCGACGCCGCCGCCGTGCGGGCGCTGTGGTGCCTGCTCGCGGTGCTGGGCTTCGAGCCGTCGCTCGCGCGCTGTGCGCGCGACGGCGCCGCGCTCGACCCGGCGGCGGACGAGCCCGTGCTCTTCAGCGTGGCGGACGGCGGCGCGCTCTGCCCGCGCTGCGGACCGACCTCCCCGCAGCCAGCGAGCCGCCTGCCGCCCCGCGCCTACCGCGATCTCGTCGCGCTGAACGACCCGCGAGCGGATCTGCCGCTGCTCGACCCCCCGCACGCGGCCGCTCACCGCCGCCTCGTCGCCCGCTTCGTCCGCTACCACCTGGGCGAGGCGGGCCCCCTTTCGGCCCTGGACTTCTGGGAGCGTCGCGCGTGGGTACCCCCCACTCCAACTCCGATTCCCTCCGCCGCTTCGTAATCGGCACCGCGGGGCACATCGACCACGGCAAAACCGCCCTGGTGAAGGCCCTCACCGGGGTCGACACCGACCGCTGGGAAGAAGAAAAGCGCCGCGGCATCACGATCGACCTCGGGTTCGCGCCGCTGCCGCTCGCGGACGACGTGCAGGCGAGCGTGGTGGATGTCCCCGGACACGAAGGATTCGTCCGCAACATGCTGGCGGGCGCCACCGGCATCGACGTCGCCCTGCTCGTCATCGCCGCGGACGAAGGGATCATGCCCCAGACCGAGGAGCACCTCGCCATTGTCGAGCTGCTCGGCGTGCGTCGCGGCATCCCGGTGATCACCAAGCGCGATCTGGTGGAGAGCGAATGGCTCGAGCTGGTGCAGAGCGAGGTGGCCGCCCGGCTGGCCGCGAGCCGCGTCCGCTGGGAGCGTGCCGTGCCCGTTTCCGCACTCACGGGCGTTGGGCTGGACGAGCTGCGCAGCGCCCTGGGCCGGGTCGCCGCCGACCTGGTCGAGCGGCCCGCCAACGACCTGTTCCGGCTGCCCATCGACCGCGTGTTCGCCGTGGCAGGCGCCGGCACCGTGGTGACCGGCTCGACCTGGAGCGGCAGCGTCGCCGTGGGCGACTCGGTGTGGCTGCTGCCGCTGGGACGGGAGGTCCGCGTGCGCTCGATCGAAGTCCACGGCGAATCCGCGGCGCGGGCCGTGCCGGGACGCCGCACCGCGCTGGCGCTCGTCGGCGTGGACAAGAGCGAGCTGGCCCGCGGGGCCGTCGCCGTCACCGGTGCGGGGTGGCGCGCGACCGGCATGCTCGACGCCGCGGTCGAGCTCCTGCCCGGGGCCCACAAGCCGCTCGCCTCGCGCACTCGCGTTCGAGTCCACTTGGGCACCGCGGAGATCCTCGCTCGCGTCGTGCAGACGCGCACGATCGGGCCGGGTGAAACGGGCCCCGCGCGCCTGGTGCTCGAGACTCCGCTGGTGGCGCGGGGCGGCGACCGCTTCGTGCTGCGGTCCTTCTCGCCCGTCACCACGATCGGCGGCGGGGTCGTGCTGGACCCGTTCCCCCCGCAGCGCACCCGGCTGCGCCGGCGCCGGATCGCGGCGAGCCAGACGCCCGTGCAGCGACTCGACGCCCTGGCGGCCGAGGCGGGGCTCGCAGGCGTGGCCACCGACACCCTGGCGGTGCGGCTCGGTGTGAGACCCCGGCTTGTGACCACGGTCATCGCGGAGGCAGGGGAGGGGCTCCTAGTCTTGGGTGAGACGGTCGCCGCGAGTGCGGCGGTCGCGGCCGAGGCGGCTCGGCTGGTGGAAGTGTTGCGACGACACCACAGGGAGCATCCGCTCGACCCAGGCATGTCGCTGCAGGCGTTGCGGGCGGCGGTCGGCGCGGCCGGCTCTCCCCCTCCGGGCGGCGTGATCGATGCGGTATTGGCGCACGGCGCGCGCGGGCGCAAACTGGAGATCGTCGAAAGTGTGGCGCGTCTCGCGGGGTGGCGTCCCGCCTTCGACGCCAGGGCGAGCGGGGCGCGTGATCAGGTCGCGCGGCGCGTCGCGGAGGCGAAATGGCAGGTGCCGACCGTGGCCGAGCTCGAGCGCGAGCTGCCCAACGCGCCGGTGCGAGCCGTGCTGGCGCACCTCGCCCGGGAGGGCGTCGTGGAGCAAATGGATCAGGAGCGCTACGCCGCGGCGCCGGCGCTCGCGGAGTTTCGCGCCGTGCTGGAAGCGACGCTGACCGAGCTCGGGTCGGCGACGCCGGCAGAGTTGCGCGACCGGCTGGGGCTCACGCGCAAGTACTTGATCCCATTGCTCGAGTGGGCGGATCGCCGCGGCGTGACGCGCCGCGCGGGCGACGCCCGGGTCTTGGGCCGGTTGACAGCGGGGAAAGGCGGACCCTAGTTTCACGGTGCGCCCTGTATCGGCATCACATCAAGGAGAGCGGTCTAGGGTCACTATCTCGTGCGCTAGAGGAGCGGTGGATGACGCGGTTCGCCTGGGCGATGCTGGGGCTCGGGCTGTGGGTGTTGGAGGGGGGGGTCGAGCCGGCCGCAGGACAGGATCCCCAACCCACGATTGAGCTTCAGCACAATCGTTTCAATCCGGTGACCACGATCCCGTTCAAGCTGAGCGGGCAGTTGTTCCTCAAGGGTCACCGGCCCGTCGTGTCGGTACGCATTTACAACGTCCTCGCCCAGTTGGTGGCGATTCCCGTGCTGCGCGGCACGGGCAAAGCGCTCGACAGCCTCGCGCTCAGCTGTCCCACGCAGCTAGGCTGCGCGTACAGCGCGTATTGGGACGGCTTCGTCGCGAACACCGGGAAGCCGGCCGCCTCCGGCGTCTACATCTATCAGCTGGTGGTGGATGGTCAGCGGGTCACGAAGAAGATCCTCGTAAAACAACCGCAGCAATGACTTAGTCTCGTTTTGGCGTTGCTTCTGCCGATTCGGCATCTTAAAGTCGGCACAGAGGTTGCCCTGGGCGCCGGGTGATATGATCAATCCCGAACGTTTGACCGTAAAGGCCGCAGAGGCCCTCCAACAGGCGGGCGCGCTGGCGCGCGCGCGGGGCAACCCCGTCGTCAACGATGCCCACCTCTTCCTGGCGCTGCTGTCGCAGGAGGACGGCATCGTCGTTCCGCTGCTCCAGAAGTCCGGACTCAACGTCACCCAGCTCCGGGCCGAGACCGAGCGGGAGATCGCACGCTTCCCGCAGCAATCGGGTGCGACGGCCGAGCCGACCCTCTCCCGCGAGGTGTCGCGCGTGCTCGATCGGGCCGACGACGAGGCGAAGGCGCTGGGCGACGCTTACGTCTCCACCGAGCACATCCTGCTGGGCCTCGTGGAGGAGAAGGCCACGACGGCGAAGCAGCTGCTGGCGGCGGCGAGGGTGGACCGTGCCGCGCTGCTGGCGGCGCTCGAGGGCGTGCGCGGCTCGCAGCGAGTGACCGACCAGGCGCCGGAGCAGAAGTATCAAGCGCTGGAGCGCTACACTCGCGATCTCACCGAGCAGGCCCGCAAGGGCAAGCTCGACCCGGTGATCGGACGGGACGAGGAAATCCGCCGCGTGATGCAGGTGCTGTCGCGCCGCACGAAGAACAATCCCGTCTTGATCGGCGAGCCCGGCGTGGGCAAGACGGCGATCGTGGAGGGGCTGGCCCAGCGCATCGTCAACGGCGATGTGCCCGACTCGCTGCGCAACAAGCAACTCATCGGGCTCGATCTCGGCTCGCTCATCGCGGGCACCAAGTATCGCGGCGAGTTCGAGGACCGGCTCAAGGCGGTGCTCAAGGAGATCACGAGCGCCGAGGGCAAGTACATCGTCTTCATCGACGAGCTGCACACGCTGGTGGGCGCGGGCGCCGCCGAAGGCGCCATGGATGCCTCGAACATGCTCAAGCCGGCGCTGGCGCGGGGCGAGCTGCATGTGGTGGGCGCCACGACGCTGGACGAGTACCGCAAGCACATCGAGAAAGACGCGGCCCTGGAGCGGCGCTTCCAGCCGGTGTTCGTGGGCGAGCCGTCGGTCGAGGACACCATCGCCATCCTGCGCGGTCTCAAAGAGCGGTATGAAGTGCACCACGGAGTGCGGATAACGGACAGCGCGCTGGTCGCCGCGGCCACCCTCTCCCACCGCTACATCGGCGACCGCTTCCTGCCCGACAAGGCCATCGACCTGGTGGACGAGGCCGCGAGCCGCCTGCGAATCGAGATCGACTCGCTGCCGCAGGAGATCGACGAGGTCGAGCGTCAAATGGTGCAGCGCCAGATCGAGCTGGCCGCCCTCGCCAAGGAAAAGGACAAGGCGTCCAAGGAGCGGCGCGCCAAGGTCGAGCACGAGCTGGCGGACCTGCGGGAGCGCTCCAAGGTGATGAAGGCGCAGTGGCAGGCCGAAAAGGAGACCATCGGCGGGCTGCAGGGCAAGAAAGCTCAGCTCGAGCAGCTGCGCGGCGAGGCCGAGCAGGCGACCCGGCGGGGCGACCTGCAGAAGGCCGCCGAAATCACCTACGGCCGCATCCCCGCGCTCGAGCGCGAGATCACGGAGATCGAAAAGCGGCTCGCCGACGTCCAGAAGAACGCCAAGTACCTGAAACAGGAAGTCGATGCCGACGACATCGGCGAGATCGTCTCCAAGTGGACGGGGATTCCGGTGTCCAAGATGCTCGAGTCGGAGCGCGAGCGTCTCACTCATCTCGAGGACGAGCTCGCCCGGAGGGTGATCGGGCAGCCGGAGGCGCTGGCCGCCGTGGCGAACGCGGTGCGGCGCGCCCGGGCCGGGTTGCAGGACCCCAACCGTCCCACCGGCTCGTTCATCTTCCTCGGCCCCACCGGCGTGGGCAAGACCGAGACCGCGCGGGCGCTGGCCGAGTTCCTGTTCGACGACGAGAAGGCGCTGATCCGGCTCGACATGTCCGAGTACATGGAGAAGCACGCCGTGGCGCGCATGATCGGCGCGCCTCCCGGCTACGTCGGCTACGAGGAGGGGGGACAGCTCACGGAGGCGATCCGGCGCCGTCCCTACTCGGTGGTGCTGTTCGACGAAATCGAAAAGGCGCACCCCGACGTGTTCAACGTGCTGCTGCAAATCCTGGACGACGGGCGGCTCACCGATTCGCAGGGGCGCACGGTCGACTTCCGCAACACCGTGCTGATCATGACGTCGAACATCGGGTCGCAGGACATCCTCGAGATGGGCACGCAGAACTGGGAGCAGGTCGAGACCAAGGTCATGGACCTGCTGCGCCGGACGTTCCGGCCGGAGTTCCTGAACCGGGTGGACGACACGATCATCTTCCGGCCGCTCTCGAGCGACGACATCGCGAAGATCGTGGACATCCAGATCAAACGGGTGGAGCGGCTCGTGGCGGAGCGCAAGCTGCAGCTCGAGGTGACGCCCGCGGCGAAGCAGCTGTTCGTCGCCGAGGGGTACGATCCGGTGTATGGCGCACGCCCGCTCAAGCGGGCGATCCAGCGGCTGTTGCAGAACCCGCTCGCGCTGGCCGTGCTGGAAGGGAAGTACTCGGAGGGAGACCGCATCCGGGTCGACCGGTCGAAGGACGGCAGTCATCTCACCTTCGAGCGCACCGGCGGAGGAGTGCCCGAGCCCGCGCGTGCCTAGAAAAGCCGGGATGCGGGATGCGGGAAGCGGGATGCGTGGGCGTCCCGTTGCCGCCTCCGATCGCGAGGGAATGGAGGCGGCGCTCGAGGAGGCTCGAAAGGCGGCGTCCAGCGGAGAAGTTCCGGTGGGCGCCGTGGTGTTTCGGGGCGGCGCCATCGCCGCCCGGGCACACAACCAGACTGTCGCCCGCCGCGATCCCACCGCCCACGCCGAGCTGCTCGCCGTGCAGGGGGCGCTCGCCTTGCTGCACGCCGACCGGCTCAGCGACTGTACCCTGTACGTGACGCTCGAGCCGTGCGCCCAGTGCGCGGGAGCGATCGTGCTGGCCAAGCTCGGCAGACTCGTGTTCGGCGCCTACGACGACAAAGCGGGGATGGCGGGGAGCGTGGGGGACTTGGTGCGGCACCGCAGCCTGAATCATCGCGCAGAGGTGATCGGAGGCCTACGGGAGGAGGAGTGCGGCGCCTTGCTGCGGGCGTTCTTCGCAGACAAGCGGTAACATTACCGCCATGCCTTTCCGCACGATCATCGAGCCGTTCCGCATCCACTCCACTCAAGCGATCAAAGCCACGACCCCGGAGCAGCGCGAGGCGGCCCTCCGGCGCGCCGGCTACAACCTGTTCGGTCTGCACGGCGACGAGGTGCTGATCGACCTGCTCACCGACTCGGGCACCGGCGCCATGTCGTCGCGCCAGTGGGCGGCCATGATGGACGCGGACGAGTCCTACGCCGGCAGCCGCTCGTTCTACCGGTTTCAGGACGTCATCGCGGGGATCACGGGGCTGAAGGAAGTCATCCCCACGCATCAGGGCCGGGCGGCCGAGCGAATTCTCTTCTCGGTGCTGGTCAAGCGAGGCCAGGTCGTTCCCAACAACAATCACTTCGACACTACCCGCGCCAACATCGAGTTCTGCGGGGCGGAGGCGCGGGACCTGGTGATTGCGGAGGGGCGGGTACCCGCCGCGAAACACCCGTTCAAGGGAAACATGGACGTGGCGGCGCTCGAGGCCACCATCCAGGAAGTCGGCCGGGAGCGCATCCCGCTCGTCATGGTTACGGTGACCAACAACTCGGGCGGCGGGCAGCCGGTGAGCGTCGCGAACCTGAAGGCGGTGCGCGCGGTGTGCGACCGGTACGGCATCCCGCTCTATTTGGACGCCTGCCGCTTCGCGGAGAACGCGTACTTCATCAAGCTGCGGGAGCCGGGCTACGCGGACAAAACGCCGCGGGAAATCGCGCGCGAGCTGTTCGGGCTCGCCGACGGCTGCACCATGTCCGCCAAGAAAGACGGGCTCGCGAACATCGGCGGCTTCCTGGCGATGAACGATCCCGAGGTGGCGCGGCTGTGCCGCAACCTGCTGATTCTCACGGAGGGTTTCCCCACGTACGGCGGGCTCGCGGGCTACGACCTTGAGGCGGTGGCGACGGGACTCGAGGAGGCACTCGACGAGGACTACCTGAAGTACCGGCTACGCTCCACTGCCTATCTTGCGGAGAAGGCCGAGCAGGCAGGGGTGCCGGTGGTTCAGCCGCCGGGCGGGCATGCCGTGTATCTCGACGCGCGGGCGCTGCTGCCGCACGTGCCGCAGGCGCAGTATCCGGCGCAGGCGCTCGCGGTGGAGCTGTACCGCGTGGGCGGGGTGCGCGGGGTGGAGATCGGCTCGGTGATGTTCGGGCGTCGCCAGGCCGACGGCAGCGAGACGCCGGCGCCGCTCGAGCTGGTTCGGCTGGCGGTGCCGCGGCGCACCTACACGCAGAGCCACATCGATTACGTCGCCGAGGTGATCGCCGAGGTCGCGCGCCGCAAGGAGCGCGTGCGGGGCTATCGCATCGTGGAGCAGGCGCCGTGGCTGCGCCACTTCACGGCGCGGTTCGAGCCTATTTAGCGCGCTGCTCGAGCTTCGCGATCAGTTTCTCGATCTCGAGCTTGAAGCGTTTCAGCGCGGGGAGCAGCTTGGGCTCGAGCTCGCGCTCCAGCTCCTTGCCTTCCTTCAGGAAGTCTTTCACGAGGTCGCGGAACCGCTCGGCCAGCTCACGCCAGGTCGGGATTGTGTTCACGTCGGGGTCACCGGGCTTTTTGGTGGGCAGGGTGTTCATGGGTCGCTCCTCGCCTTCGTGGGTGGCGCTAGCTGACTCGAAGTATACGCGGGGCGGCGGCTGGGGTTTCGGGGCCCCCGCCGCTGAATGTCACGGGGCCCTGACCGTAGCATCTAGAGCGGCCCTGATCCGCTCCGCCTGCAGCAGGTGCCGGCATTCGTGCCTCCACAGGACCTCGAGTCCCGTACCCACAGTGAAGCGGATAATCCCGATAAACGGGTTCTTGAAACGGATTCGGTTCACGTCGTAGTTACGGGCGCGCCGCATGAACTCACGGATGGCGCGGTTGGTCGCATGGAACCGATCGAGCACGGTCGGCGGGACCTGGCTGCCAGGTCTGATCTTCTTCGGAGCCTGCCAGCGCCGCATCTTGGGTGATGGTTCGATGACCGTGCGAATGAACAAGCGACCGAACCACCCCGGCGCGATCTCCTCAACGCGACCCGCACGCCGTCCTTCCAGCGACCCCGACATCGCCCGCAGGTACACCTCATTCGCGATCGCAAGGTGCTCGAGGCATTGGCCCACACTCCACTCGGCGGGACTGCGGCTCCAGTTGAGCTGCTGTGGCGTGAGGCCATGCGCGACCGCGGTCGCTCGCCGATCGGCCGCGTCGAGCTCGGAATTCAGACGGAGCAGCCAGGCGGGCGCTAGACCGCCGATGGTGTCGGTCACGCCGGGCAAAATAGTACTATTCCCTGTCTCCACGTACCCGGTCGGCCGCGGCAGGCGATAGCGCCGCCCGTAGCGAAACCGGCCCTGTCTTGGTATTTACTACCCGTCTGTGCGTCTAGCAGTGTGGATAGGTGGCCGAGCGGCTGAAGGCACGCGCCTGGAGAGCGCGTAAACGGGTAACCGTTTCGTGGGTTCGAATCCCACCCTATCCGTAACGGCTAGACGGGGAGACGGCGAGACGGGTAGACGGGTAGCGATGCGTCCTGCCTTTGGCCTATCCGTCTACCCGTCTCGCCGTCTCCCCGTCTAGGTGTTGGACAGGTGCGTGAGCGGTTGAAACGGCCGGTCTCGAAAACCGGTGTGCCCGTGAGGGTACCGTGGGTTCGAATCCCACCCTGTCCGTAGTCCGTCAGGATGGCACCCGTACCGCCGACGGGGGTATCGGCGGACAACCGGTGCGACGGAGG
>Ga0137398_10000657_pt1 | contig 12808 bp, 10 predicted proteins | sample czorhiz216metaG_FD_106659 | JGI IMG/M metagenome (GOLD analysis project Ga0137398, IMG submission 106659) | Vadose zone soil microbial communities from Angelo Coast Range Reserve, California, USA - czorhiz2.16 metaG | ecosystem: Environmental > Terrestrial > Soil > Vadose zone | place: USA...
GCTGGGGCTGAATTCCTGCGGGGTCGAGGTCCACAGTGCGGGCGTGATTACGACGCCGGGGGTGGCGTATTTGGCCCGCTCACGTAAGTTTGACGCGGGCGTGGTGATTTCGGCTTCGCACAATCCGTGGGTGGACAACGGGATCAAGGTTTTCTCCGGTGACGGATTCAAACTGCCGGATTCCCACGAACTCGCGATTGAACAGGAAATCTTTTCTCTATTGCGGGATCCTGCTTCGCATCCCGAGCCGGGTCCCTCGTCCTCAACCCTGCCGGGTGAAGCTGGCCTTCGAGCGGTATATATCGAATGGCTTAGCCAAAACATTCACGCGGACCTGAGCGGGCTACGAGTTCTGGTGGATTGCGCGAATGGAGCTGCCGCCGCCGAGGCGCCAGAACTTTTTCGCGCGTGCCGCGTACAAGCGAGCTTTGTCCACACAGGACCCAATGGCAAGAACATCAATGAAAAGTGTGGGGCGCTACATCCGGAGAATGTTGCGCGCGACGTTGGCGCTTCAAAGGGTGCATTCGATATGGGTGTGACCTTCGACGGCGACGCGGACCGTGCGCTGTTCAGCGATGGCTCAGGCCGCGTAGTAAACGGCGATGGCGTCCTTCTGCTGGCGGCGCGTGATATGCAGGCGCGAGGGATTCTCCAGGGCAATACGGTTGTGGGTACGACGATGTCGAACATGGGGCTCGAAATTGCTTTCCGGAATTCCGGAATTCGCATGCTGCGGGCGAGTGTGGGAGACAAGTACGTGCTCGAGGAAATGCTCAAAACGGGGGCGACGTTAGGAGGAGAGCAATCGGGGCACATTATTTTCCGCGACGGGGACGCCACTACGGGTGACGGGCTGCTTACGGCATTACGGGTGATGGAGATTATGGCGCGCACTGGACGTTCGCTGGCCGATCTGATTTCTGATCTAAAGGTCCTTCCGCAGAGAATTCACAACATTCGGGTGCGTGAAAAGGTCGCCTTCGACAAGATCCCAGAGGTCAAACTCGCCATCGAAGACGCGCAGCGTGAACTCGACGGCACCGGCCGCGTGGTGGTGCGTTATTCGGGAACAGAGGCGTTGGCACGGGTGATGGTGGAGGCGGAGTCGGACGAGAAGATGAATAAGCTGACGGAAAATATTGCCCACGCAATACAGAATTCTATTGGAGTAAATCCTTGAACCCTGTCATTCCGAACTGCTTAAGCAGTGAGGAATCTGCTGGTTTCTTGCACCGCAAAACAGCTGGTTCCTCGACTTGGGAAAGCATTCGCAAGCGAATGATTACACTTCGCTCGGAATGACATTGCTTTGAATTGACATTACCTTGAATTGACCAGAAGGTCCACGTCACTCCAAATCCCGCCAGTTCTTGCCGACACCAATCTCGACCATTAACGGAACGTTTAGCTGGTGAACGCTTTCCATCAGCTCGCGCACCAGACTGCGCATGATGTCAAGCTCGTCCTCGGGCACTTCGAAGACGAGTTCGTCATGAACTTGGAGGGTCATGCGTGACTTCAGTCCGCGTTCGCGGATGGCCTCGTCGATGTGAATCATGGCCAGCTTGATCAGATCGGCAGCAGTGCCTTGCAACGGTGTGTTCACAGCGGTACGTTCGGCGAATCCGCGAAGATTGAAGTTCTTGCTGTTAATGTCGGGAATCGGTCGCACGCGCCCGAACATGGTCTTCACCTTGCCATCACGGCGCGTCACATCGAGAGTGCGATCGATGAAAACACGGACGCCACGGTACTTGTCGAAGTACGCATCGATGAACCTCTTGGCTTCGGAGGTCTCGATGCCCAAGTTCTGCGAGAGTCCAAAGGGCGAGAGTCCGTAGACAATACCGAAATTCACCACCTTCGCCTGACGGCGGTGATCTGGGGTGATCATGAGCGGCGGGACTCCGAAGACCTGCGAGGCGGTGAGCGTGTGAATATCGTCGCCACGCCGGAAGGCTTCGACCAGCAGCGGGTCTTTGGAAAAATGCGCGAGCAGCCGTAGCTCGATCTGGGAATAATCGGCCGCCAGCAGCACACAGCCGGGATCGGCCGTGAACGCCGCGCGAATTTCGCGACCGACCTCGGTGCGAATGGGAATGTTCTGCAGGTTCGGATTGGCGGACGATAGCCGTCCGGTGGCGGTGCCGGTCTGATCGAAGGTGGTGTGCAGGCGGCCCGTAGAACGGTTCAGCAGCGCGGGGAGGGCGTCCACATAAGTGGATTTCAGTTTGGTGAGCTGACGGTATTCAAGCACCAGCTTGGGCGCTTTGTGGTCGGTGGCAAGACCTTCAAGAACGTCGACAGCGGTTGAAATCGTCCGGCCTTTGCCATACTTTACCGGCTTGGGCAAATTCAACTTGTTGAACAGTACGTCGCCCAACTGCTTGGGCGAATTGATGTTGAACTCCGAGCCGCAGCAGTCGTATATTTCTTTCGCCTTGGCATCAATCTCGTGCTCGAGGCGGTCAGACATTGTTGCCAATGCATTGTGATCGATGGCGACGCCGGCCTGCTCCATGCGGGTGAGCACGGGAACAAGCGGGAGATCGATTTCTTCGTAGATCTTGAGCAGTCCGGCTTCTTCGACATCGTTGCGCAATGTGGTGCCGAGGCGTCCAGTCAGGTCGGCGGCTTCGGCCAATGATCCGCTGAGCTTCAGATTGAAGCGGCGCAATGCGACTTCGGGCAGGCTATGCGATGAATAGGTCGGATCGAGAAGATATGAGTAGAGCCTGGAATCGTGCTCCACTCTAGCAATTTCAGCGCCCTCTAGGGCATGCGTGACGGTTTTCCAGTCGTGGATGGCTTTGGGAATGTTCGGGTCCGCCAGAGCGGCGGCCAGAACTTTGGCTGCGGCAGTGTCGGGGGCTACGGTCAAAGCTGATCCGGATTCCCACGAGATTGCTATGGCGAGCGGCTTCCTGCCGTCGGGTTGCACAGTGCTGAGGGGCAGCAGATTTTCCTCCTCAGCTTCGTCCTCAGCTTCAGCGGGAGCGGCAACCACGGTTTCGATCGCCAAGGCCAGCGCGACTCCCGGAGCCAGCGCCTTCAGGACGGCGTTCACGTCGGCGGCGGATTGGGCGTCGCGGTAATTCCCCGGCGCCGCTTCAACCACCGGCAGCAGTTCCTTCAGCAAGGAAGTGAATTCCAATTCGCTGAACAGCGAGCGCAATCCTTCGATGTCGGGCTCGCCGGGATGCATTCTTTCCACGTCGAGTTCGATATCAACATTGCAGTCGATGGTTACCAACTGCTTGCTCAGAAGGATTTGCTCGCGATTATTTTGCAGCGATTCGCGATAAGTTTTGCGTTCAACCTCGGCAGCATGGTCCAATGCGCCTTCGACGCTGCCGAAACGCTGGATGAGTTCGACCGAGCCTTTGTCACCGATGCCCGGCGCACCGGGAATGTTGTCGATGGAATCGCCGCGCAATGCCATGACATCGATTACGCGAGCAGGCGGCACGCCGAGAATTTCTTCGACCTTGGCGGCGTCGCAGATCAGATTATCCTTTGGTGGATTCAAGACCAGCACACGGTCGTTGACCAGTTGCAGCATGTCCTTGTCGCTCGACACGACATACACCGGACGGCCCTGCGCCGCAGCTTTTTTTGCCAGCGTGCCGATTACGTCGTCGGCTTCGTAACCGGGGGCTTCAAGAATAGGAATGCGATAGGCCTCAAGGGCGCGTCGAATGTAGGGGATCTGCTGAGTTAAGTCTCCGGGCATTTCGCTGCGATTGGCCTTGTAATCTTTGTATTGCTGGTCGCGAAATGTGGGCGCGGCCACGTCGAAGACCGCGGCGAGATAGTGCGGAGAAAAATCATCGCGCAGCTTGCGCAGCATGTTCACAAAAACGTAGGTCGCGGCGGTGGGAAGGCCTTTGCGGGTGGACATTCCCCGCTGGCGCGCCATGGCGTGATAGGCGCGGAAGATGAAGGACATAGCGTCAATGAGGAAGATACGGTTTGGGTCAGGTGAATGAGGAACTGGCGCCGGCTGCGGGGACGCGGCAGGAGCCTGGTCAGGCAATTCCGCGGCAGAAGATTTTCTCTTGGGAGGCAACTAGAAAAGTTTAGCAGGGTGAGCCGGCTGGTTCGTAGTTTCCTACGTTGAAAACCGCTAATGGTGGGGCAGCATGGCTGCAGTCTAATCACGCTTCGGTCGGCTTTTCTTGCATCCAAGGTAGGTTCAGGAGGAGGCAGATATGGACGCCAAAATCGCCGAGCAGATTCTGGATGAACTGGCGCCAACGTTTGAGGCTATAGAAAGCCAGAGCGCCGCCATTTTGCAATTTCTAAAAGACAAGAACATTGCCAACGATGAGCAATTGGCTCCGTATATGGAGAAGGCCGCGGCCGCGAGCAGCGTACGATGGCGCGCTCTGCGTATGAGGATGGGGCGCTTGTTTTCGCTCGCTGAAAAAAGCGAAGAAGAAACGCTGGCAAAGAAGGAAGCGGAGGAAAAAAAGAAGGATTCAATTACCCCAGGGGCGAAATGGGCCTCACAACAAGCTCCGGAGCCATGGAATAAAGGACTGGTCAAAACCACCGATGCAGGTCCATCTGAGAAGGATCAAGCAGACAGGTCACGCCGCGAGGAAAGTCAACCGGCGAAAGAGGACGGACGCGAGCCGGCACGCGCAGAAGACGGGCGTAAACATGCTGATTTGAGTTCTCAGAAGGCGAATGATCCCACAGATCAGAAGAATGGCCAGCCCTCGCCCGAGTACAAAGACAAGAACGCGGCCTGATTCTCGCTGGTTTCGAACTGAGTTCTCTCCCGGCTCAAGCCTGTCGCTACGCCGGTTTGCCGAACATGGTGGTGTAGTGCAACTTGATGACACCGCAAGTTCCCTGCTCTGGGGAATAAACCACGCAAGTATCAAATGGCCGCGAGTAAATATGCAGGCTGACCGCGCGTTCGCCAAAGTGTTTGGGATTGACGACGCGGTGAACTGGATCAGCGGGATCTACGGCGCAAGGATTCGCCGGATTCATCTCGACAGTGTCGGTGGGCGTGAGTTGACATTGCCCGTGATCCACGTCCTGCGAGACGAGATGGAAATTTTCGACTATGAGGCGGCCGATGGGGACTGCCATCCAGCAATTCTGGTCGCGATGATTGTGCACTGAACTGATTTGTCCGACTTCCCAGCAGATTGCGATCAGCTCGTAGAGTGGGGTCTTATCGATCAGATTGCGCGTGTAATGCTGCTGGTCCCACTTGAGATAGCTGGCGAGCGTGTCTGGCGAAACCGAATTGTGCTGCAAGAACGTCAGAAGTTCGGCGGTGTGATTGAAGGCGGAGGGCAGAAATTTGCGGAGTTCAGAGACGAAGTCTTTGACCGAAAGCTGCCTCGGAAGCACCTGAGTGGCCATGAATCACCTCGTTACAGGCCAGTATAGCTCCGGGAGCATTTCGTTGGCGGGCGCTCGCTGCTGAGATATTTCTTAGTGCCATACACGTTCGGACGAAAAATGCTCACTCGATGAACATGCAATCTCCGTAAGAATAAAATCTGTAACGCTGTTCGACCGCGTGGCGGTATGCGGCCAATACGCTTTCGGTTCCGGCGAAGGCGCAGACCAGCATCAGCAGCGTGGATTTAGGCAAATGGAAATTCGTAAGCAGGGCGCGGACTATGCGGAACTTGAATCCCGGATAGATGAATAGGTCGGCTTCACCGCTGCCGGGCAGCACGCGTCCGGAGATTCGAGCGGAATATTCGAGAGTGCGGACAGTGGTGGTCCCAATTGCGACGACCCGTCGCGCGTCTTTCACTGCCTGGTTGATCTTTGCGGCCGCTTCGGCGGAAATGTTGTAAGACTCGCGATGCAACTTGTGATGTTCAACTTTCTCCGCGCGCACTGGTTGAAAGGTCCCCAGGCCGACGTGCAGCGTGATCTCGGCGGTTTCAATTCCTCGCTGCTGTAGTCGCGCAAGAACTTCCGGGGTGAAGTGGAGTCCGGCGGTGGGGGCGGCCACGGACCCGCGCTCGCGGGCGTAAACTGTCTGATAACGGTCGCGGTCTCCCGGACGGTCCTCTCGCGAGATGTAAGGCGGCAGAGGAACATGGCCTAGCCGCTTCACGGCACCGAAAAAGTCTGCCACCGGGTCGAAGCGGATTCTGCGCTCGCCAAAGGTGTCGCGGCCAATAACTTCGGCAAGGAGTTCGTCGTGTTCGCCGAAAAACAACCGTTCCCCGATATCAATTTTCCGTCCCGTCCGCACCAGGCACTCCCATTCATTCGGATGCTGGGAAAGCTGCCTGGTGAGAAGTACCTCGACCCGCCCCTTCAGGAAGTCGCGGGAGGCGGGGTTCTGCGAGCTGAGAGGCTGCGCCTTGGAGCCGCTTCTGTGGCCAAAGAGCCTTGCGGGAAATACGCGGGTATTGTTGAATATCACCAGATCGCCGGGATTGAGCAGCTCAGGAAAATCAGCAAAACAGCGGTCCTCCAGACGGGCGTCTGTCCGGGAAAGCCGCAGCATACGCGACATTTCCCGCGAGGCGAGCGGCTCCTGGGCAATCAACGCCTCCGGAAGGTGGTAGTCAAAATCGGAAACCAGCACAGGATGATTATAGAAATCAGGGGCCTCTGTTTACACCTATAGACAGAAAAACCGATTGTTTCGGCCAGTACAGTGCGGTACCATACGCGGACTGCATGGGGATGCATGGCAACTGAATCGAAAATCCGCCGCGAGATTGTAAGTATCGGCCAGGCTTTGCATGAGCGCGGTTTTATAGCTGCCTGCGATGGGAATTTATCCGTCCGCCTGGATGAAAAGCGCGTTCTGGTGACGCCAACCGGAATGTCGAAGGGCGCGATGCGCACTTCGGACCTGGTCATCGTGAACATGGATGGCCGCAAGTTGAAGGGCCGGCGCGAAGTGACCAGCGAGATTGGCATGCACTTGCTTATTTACAGCATGCGGCCGGACGTGCGCGGAATCGTGCATGCGCACCCGCGAACGGCGACGGGGTTTGCAGCCGCCGGCCTGGCGCTTGATCAACCCCTGGTTTGTGAGGTAGTGATCGGTCTGGGGCAGATTCCACTTGCTCCTTATGGAACTCCGGGCACGCCGGAACTCGCCAGGACTCTGGAGCACCTGGTGCCACAATACGATGCAATTCTGATGGCCAACCATGGCGTAGTCACCTACGGAAGCAACCTGCATTCGGCCTACATGAAAATGGAAACGGTGGAACACTTCGCGCAGATCGCTCTGGTGACGCACGTTCTGGGCCAGCAGCAGCTTCTGGATTGCGCCGACCTGGAGAAACTGGTCAAGGCCCGCAAATCATATTCTGGTGTGAATTCGGCAGCGCCAATGCCGGTGCATTCGTCGAACGGCAACGGCGGCAGCCCGAAGCCGGCGTCAAGGCGAACCTCGCGGCTGAGTAGCCGAGAGTCAGAAACGGTGTTGAGATAGAGCTAGAGCTAAAGGACTGGGGATTTTTGGTAATGGGCTGTTTTGAAACGTCAGTCTGATTTAGGTTTTAGTCCCACTCCACCAGACCAGAGCAACCAACCTACAAATACCCACCAAGCGCCAAGAGCGAGGTCATATCCGATGTGTTCTGCCGTATTCGGGACTGTGAATAGTCTTAAGGGCGTTGCAATCAGAAGAACCGCCCCTAGAACAATTTTCCATTTGGTGTACTCTCGCGGCTTCATGCTGCTGCCCTTTCCGCTTTGGCCTCCAATAATCCCACCAATTCTTCCAAACTCCAAACGTGGCCCGCTAGCCCCGCTTTCATCGCAAGAATGACGCGCAAAGTCTGATGAACACGGCAGAAATTGTAATAGGCGTGGTAGATCGCAACCATGTGGCAGCGATTATCGAACTTCTTGGAGAACGCGGTGGTGAGCCGCGTGAACCGCCTTCCTTCCCGATTGTCCCAAGTCACCGATCACGAGCCTGAGCCCGAGCCACGACCGGTCTAACCCTGCCGACGTCTTTCCGCGCGACTCCATGGCTGAAGCGCGCGAACAGCTCAGCCAGTTCCACAATGCCATCGGCAATCCTCGGCCCGGGGCGCGAGAAGTTGCTGCTGGAGTCCATTGCAAAAACCGCGCCGTTGCGAACTGCACGCAAAGATTGCCAGGCAGCGGGGAATGGAACGGCCCTTAACTCGCTTTCAACCTCGTGCCGGTGATATCCGCAGGGCATGGCGAGAATGATGTCGGGATCTGAAGCGACGATTGCCTCCCAAGTGGCGGGAACGCCCGGGTAGCCGGGTTTACCAAGAACGTCGATACCGCCGGCGAGCGTTACCATCTCCGGAACCCAGTGCCCGCCGACGAAGGGCGGGTCAAGCCATTCGAGGCAGAGAACGCGGGGAGGCTTGGGCAAGCTCCGCTTCACGCCGAGAACCTTCTGCTTAAGGCTGGAGATGAGTTGGCGAGCTCGGTCGCCGCGTTCGCACGCATCACCGACAATTTGAAGGTCGTTCCAAACTTCTTCGACGGTGTGCGGGGTGAGCGCTATCACTTTCGGCGGATGCACGAAACTCGAGAGCACCGCGCCAAGGTCGTTTGGCGATGCCGCGCAAACATGGCAAAGGTCTTGGGTAACGATGAGGTCGGGCTGAATGGCGCGGAGCTTCTCGGCGTCAAGCCGGTAGAGGCTTACCCCCTGGGCGGAAAAATCGTTGACCTGGCGATCGATCTCTTTCTCGGGTAAACCCGTCGGCAGCTTGCTGTAAACCACGATTGGCTTGGTGCGCGCTTCGTCGGGATAGTCGCACTCGAAGGTCACTCCGCATACGGAATCGCCGAGACCGAGAGCAAACAGGATCTCGGTCGAAGACGGAAGAAACGAGCAAATTTTCATTTCGTGAACCCCCGGTATTGCCGGCTAACAACGTTTCTCATTTCGCGACCGCTTGCAGATGCCGGCGCTTTTCCACGCGAGCGGCATGGATCTGCTGCGTGCCGAAAAGAATAACCGAGAACAGGACCGTGCTGGCCGTGATGCGCCCTTGATAAGGAATTGCAGCCACGTAGCATGCGACCAGGCCAGCCCATGCGTGAGGATAAGTATTGAATCCGAGCCACACCCCGAAGTCGCTGATCAAGTAAAAGGACGTGGGCGCGGCGAGACATGCAAATGCGAGTCGGCCGACAGAAAAGCGCTTCTTCAGGATCCATCCAATCATGGCAATCGAGGCAAAGGCCGCTATCTGGAACAATTCCTCCCAGCCGACGTTGAAATGGTAGATGAATTTTGTGAGCACGATATCGCTGGCCCCGAGGGTCACGGCTGAGAACCAGATTGAGTCGCGCTTCTTCATATTGGCCCCGCCAAGGAGCAGCGCACCATACACCGGCGAGAAGTTCCAGGCATGAGGGATGAAACGGGCCAGTGTTGCTAAAACGATAATCAGGTAAGCCATAGTTTTCTCCTTTCAATTTTCCCAATATCTAACGACAGCTTTTCGATCTCATTTTCCTGTCATTTCGAGCGAAGCCAGATCATCCGCTAGCGGATGATCGCGGAGTCGAGAAACCTGCTTTTCTCGGCCCACCGGCAAGATCCAAGCTCGATAACAAACAGCAGGTCCCTCGACTGTGAAGGTCGTCCGCTATGCCGGACGACCTTCTTCGCTCGGGATGACAGATTGCTTCTACCAACCTGAGCGCGATTCAAAACGTAAATCTTCCTCCGGTGCGAAATGCGATGGGCAGCGCGGGAAATCCCAACGCTTCCATGTAGCGGTGGTCGAGAGCATTGGTGATCATTCCCATGTACGAAAATCTCTTGGTCACGCGATAGGTCCACGCCATGTCCAAGCGCGTATAAGGCGAATCGCTGATCAACGGCGGCTGCAGTGCCTCGAAGTCGCTATCCACGCGGCGACCAACGTAAGTCAGAGAACCACTCGCCGTAAGCTTGTGCCAGTTCCACAGTGCGCCCACGCTGCCGGAATGCCGCGGACGGCGGATCAGGCCTTTGCCGAGTCCAAAAATTGGATCGGTGGGCGTCAAACTTCGTGTGATCAGCGTGTTCAGGTATGTGTAAGAGGTAGTCAGCTTAAGACCGGCTAAGGGGGCGGTTTCAATGATCACTTCTGCGCCATTCGCTTTTGCCGCATTTATGTTGAGAAAGGTACCCGCGAAGGTTTGGAAGTTGGTGGTTTCGAATTCGACCAAATCTCGGAAGCGGTTGTCGAACCAATTGGCTTCTATCTTTGCGTGGTCATTCAATATTCTTTGCTCGATTCCAAAATCAAAGCTGCGGTTACGCTCAGGACGCAGGTTCGGATTTCCCTGGGCCGTTGGGTCAGGGCTGAACAAATCGGCAATCAAAGGCTCTTTGAAGCCGAGTCCAAAGTTAAATTTCAGTTTCGTCGCGCCTAGATTTCCCGCGCCTTGTCGCAGAAGATAAGCCAGCGAGCTGCGCGGATTCACGGTAAGGCCGAAGGTGCTGTGGTCCTCGACGCGAAATCCATTGCTCATCGAGAAGCGTCCAATGATTGCCTGATACTGGAAGACTCCAGCGAAGTTATGAACTCCTCCGTGGGTCGCTGTTGTTGCACCGAAAAAAGTGTCAGTGAAGGCGCCGATTTCTTTATTCGCTGAAAGCGCCAGCGTAAAAATGTGCTGGCCCCAATCGCGTTTGCCCGATCCAAAAATTACGTCGCTTTGGTAATCGAGCTGGTGACGTCGAGTGTCACTGATGAACTTGTTGGGAAAATCCGAAAAGGCAAACGGAGCGAGGGAGCCGCGGAACATCGGCGTGTAAGGCGGGTCAAGACCGAGATCGCGAAAGCGCTGTCGGGAGCGACCGAAGGTGTAGGTGAGGCGCTGATGCCATCGCTCAGTTGTCTGGTTCTCAATGCTGAGGCCGGTGTAGCCGTCGCCACGATGAAGGTATGCGTCGTTGATGGCGGGTTGAAAAGCAGTTTGTCCGGGCGTGCCTCCGAATGACAGGTCGTCGCGCACAATCCAACGCAGTTTTGTCTTGCCAAAGTTCCAGCCGAGATTAGCGCCAGCGGTCGAATCGGCGAAATCTGCATTGACACCCTGATTATTCGTGCTGAAGCGCGACCAGAAGGCGTTGTAGTCGAAGCGGCCAGCCGCGCCGCTAACGTCGGCTCCGGCGTTCAGGGTGCCGAAATTTCCGCCGTCGGCGTTCAACGTGACTTGCGGATGGCCATTTTCAGAATTGCCATGACGGCTGAAGATCTGTACCACGCCGGTCATCGCATCGGAACCGAATAGCGCTGACTGAGGACCTCGGACAAATTCGATGCGATCGAGATTCGTAGCCGCAAGGCTGCCAAAATCGAACCTGCCACCCGGTTCGTTCAGCGGGATTCCATCCAGCAGAACCTTTGTGTAATCGCTGTCGCCGCCGCGCGTGAATAACGACGTGATCGCGCCATAGCCACCGCTGCGATTGATGGTTAGACCGGGGACGGTCTGCAACAGATCGCTAACCATCGGCTCCTGGCGAGCGTCGATCTCATCTTTGGTGATGACGCTTGTCGTGCTGCCGACAAGGCTGGCTGGAGTTTCCGTGCGGTTCGGGGTGACCACGATGTTTTCTTGCACCGGAGCGAGTTGTAACTGGATCTGTCGAGATTCCGCAGAAGGAACACGCTTGGTTCGAAATCCTATGAGCTGAATTTCGAGAGAGCAATTCGCGCACTCAATCGAAAAGGAAAATCGACCTTGCTGATCGGTGAGTGTATGAGCGGTCTCGCTTCCATCGACTGAGAGAAGTCGAACCGTCGCTTCTGGAATGGCGGCGTGATCGGGGTCGACTACGATTCCGTGAATTGGCTCCGCTGACTGTGCGCAGACAAGCACGCTGATGAACAGAACTGCGGGGAGCAGTCTGAATATGGTTTTGGCAACCACACGATGAGCAAAGGTTGTTGATTTGAAACAGCGCGGCTTGCAGCCGCACTGTACTTCATGTGTAAGAGACTCATGGCACGGCCCAGGCCGTGCCCTCCCGAACGACTTGCGCATTGCTCCTCCTGTCCCGCGAAGGGGGATGATTTTTTGGGACAAGGAGCTTTCAGCGGAAGGAGAACAGACAAACGTTCAGGAGAAATGCAGAAGCCGAAAGCAGAGATTCCTGAGCTGGATTGCCGTGTTCGCCCTCCCGCGAAGGCGCACTCATCCCACTTCTGGCAGGTCTCCTGACTCTCGCTTCATCGGACTGGCCGCCTTCCCGACCGTTACGCCTTCGCTTCGTTTGAAGCGACGCCCAGGCGGTCAGTGGCATTTTGGCCAGCCCTCCACGATCACAGTGGCGGGGCCGTGCCGGATTCTCACCGGCTTCCCTTTTGAGCTTTTACAAAAGCACCAAAAGCGAATTGCTTATCCTGAATACGCGGGTCGAGGGAAAAAGTCAAGGAGCTCGTCGGTGGTCGGCTCTCGGTCATCGGCGAAACCGCCTTGGCGTAAAATGGCCTACATGATTTCCCAGGAACTGCTGGAGATTCTGGTTTGCCCCGTGTGCAAGAAGCCGTTGGTGCAGAAAGAAGACGGCTCGAGCTTGAAGTGCGGCGAGTGCCGAAGAGTCTATCCGGTGCGGGACGAGATACCGATTCTGCTAGTGGATGAGGCGTCCGTCGAAACGGCATAGCGTGTGGTGGGTGGTTGCTGCTTGGCAGATTCGAGGGCACCCGTGTCCCGCAGGGATGATGTCCACAGGAATTCGAGGGCTTTGCGACTCCTGTCATTTTTCAGTGAAGTTCACTTCCATTTTCTCAGGCAGAGCTGTGCATCCCGCGCTCAAACATCTAGTGCACCGCCCTTGGCCGGTTCCGGCAGCGCC
>Ga0137398_10000660_pt1 | contig 12788 bp, 13 predicted proteins | sample czorhiz216metaG_FD_106659 | JGI IMG/M metagenome (GOLD analysis project Ga0137398, IMG submission 106659) | Vadose zone soil microbial communities from Angelo Coast Range Reserve, California, USA - czorhiz2.16 metaG | ecosystem: Environmental > Terrestrial > Soil > Vadose zone | place: USA...
CACGGGCAATACTATCGTTTGGCCCCTGCTCACCTGTACGTGTGAGATGTGTTGTCCTCCATAGGTTTCCGCTCCAACGCTGTTCAGGCCGGTAATCGGGATGAGTGCGCTCGGAACGCTAGCCGTCGCGGGCACGGTGATGCTGATCGTCAAATTCGACCCGGAGGCACTCGTCAGGCTTGCAATGGCGGTCGACAGGTTGTAGGCGTTGCGATTTTGCATGTTCTGCCCCAACTGATCGAGCGTTGGGCTGACCACCGGCAGTTTGTAGAGCCGTTCGTACTTAGCGAAAGTCTGATCATAGGTATCGCTGAGCAACGAGTGGCCCTGCCCGTCATAGTCGTGCAGGTTGTTCTGATGGAACATCTCCGGATCCATGTCTCCTATCAACATATGGGTGACGAAGCCGGAGCTCACGTAATCGAGAATCTGCGGTGCGGTGAAGGTGTTGTAGGGTGGTTGCACGGGATTGTTGTAGATGCAGGAAAACTCCGCTTGATCGTCAGCCCAGTTCACGGCGTTGAAGAAGATATCGTTGGGATGTCGCGGTACTTCGTAAAGGCTGGGGGCGTAGCCGTTCACGATGCCGACATTCGGCGAGGGATTTGGACCGTTATTGGCCTGCCCGATGACCGACGTGTCGGTCACCACGTAGCGGATGCCATCTTGAACCAGATAAGAGGGGACTAAAGTATCGTTCAGACCCGTGACGCCCGGAGTAACGAGGTTCGCCGGGTTGAAGTCGGTTAGATGGAGAGGGTTGACACTGTCACTGGGGTCGAGGTCTAGGTTCTGCCCCGCGCCGGTGGCTACATACTGGTTTGTAAGGATCTCCAGGTCGATCGAGTCTACTTGTGGAGTGTCAGGATCACCACCAGGATCGGACTTATGCAAACCGTTCAGCGTGTTGGGGTGGTCATAGGTGTGACTGATCCAGTGAAAGTGCTGTTGGTAGTTCTGAACATTGGTGGTCAGGTTGTCATTGGCAACCCCGGCGGCGGGGAGGCTGGTCCAGTCGGCGTTGCCGGTGGTGCCCACGCCGTTGAAGGCTAGGGTCAGTTTGAAATTTGCAAGTAAGGAGTCACTCTGTATCTTGTTCTGCCAGGCCACTAGCGAAGTCATGTCCGCGGAGTTGATCCTAAAAAACGGCAGCGAGGTGGCATCCGGTGGTGTGCGATCGTGAGTTTTGGGATCGGTGCATGGCGTACCCGGTATCCATTCCGAGCCATTGATGAAAAAGTCGTCCACTTGCGCGGCGGCGTACACGTGGTATTCGCCGAGGAAGATGCCCTTGGTGACCCAGTTGATCAGACCGTACGCCAAGACTAAATCGTGCATCAGATACGGACTACTGTCGAAGGTCTGGGTGAGATATTGCCGTCCGTCGCCAAAGGTATAGATCAGGGAGAGGACATTGCCGGAGGCGTCCGCCAGCAAGGGCGTTACGGAAGCCCCCGCCGGCAAGGCGGTAGCACTGAGAGGCGCGCCGAGAAAGATGTAGGCATTTGAGATGACAACCGGTGTGGCGGTGTTGGCGTACCAGAAAACGGTCGTCCCTGCAGAGGTAAAGCTAGCGCTATCCGCACCGGCCGAGTTAATCGTCCCGTTATACGGGTAGTTGAACCCAAAGTCGTTGTTGGGATACATATACCAGTTCAGCTGGCGCACCCCGAACGTTTGCTCATAAGAGGTCAGGGTGGACATCCCGGGTAGCGTGTAGACGTAAGCGCCATAGGCGAAGATCACGCCCTGGTAGTAACCGTGGCAACTGCCATCGGACAACATTGAGGAAGTGATTCCTGCCGTGTTGACGGTCATGTCCAGCACATCGTAAGGCGTGCCCAAATAGTCGAGGATCTGCTTGATCGCCGGGAAATCCGCTTCCGTTTTTCCATTGCTGACCACCAGCAGCTTCATGTCGATCGTCGGCGTCAAGCAAACGGTCGGGAGGGGCGTGGGAAGCTGGGCTTGCGCGGTTTGTATTGCGGGCGAGAAGAGCACGAAGGAGAGGACAAGGACTGCGGCGGAAATAGCGGAAAAGCAGAACGGTTGCTTCATAACAATACCTCCGTCAAACCAAAGGCTCGGCAAGTTGTACGGCTACGTCCGAGTAGGCCAGCCCAGCATGAGGAGGATGCTCTCTGGCCGGGTAGAGTCGTATACACAAAACTTGGCCGGGCAAATCACCGCCAGGCTAGCGGACAGCAAAGCAGCCCGCAATCCGGTGATTGTTCCAATTGGCTCAAGGACAAATTCTGACTACCAAGGGATTAGTCGATTAAATTAGCCCGTTGGATTAGGGTAATAGACTGCGCCGGCAGGCCATTTCCTTCCCAATTCATGCCCCTTCGGCGTGCACGTCGAGAGGGTTCCGGGGGGCAAGACGCACCTGAAGGATCCGGAATGGTTTGAATACTACTGCGGCCTGACCAGAACTGGACCGCACAGAAAGATGAGCCCATTACTGCGGTTGGGACAAGATAATTTTGCTTACCATTGCGGACCGGGAAGAGACGCCCGTCTTGATCATGATCATCCGCAGAAAGGCCTTCACTGTGTTGGGGCTGATGTTCATGCGATTCGCAATCTCCTTGCTGGTTAGACTTTGCAGCAGATACTCCAACACTTCTCGCTCGCGTCGCGTGAGGTTGAACTGCTGCGAGACAAGTGACAAGGGGACCGATCCAGAGGGCCCGCGTTCTAGCAGGACGGCTATACTCGGGTGCGAAGGATCTTTGACGCATGATTCCACGAAGAATGCCCGGCAAAAATAACGTCTCCTGCCTGACCGGAACTCTGTCACAAAGGGCGATTCGCCACGGGCCTGCCGGCTTACTAGGTTCGACCGAATCTTTGCTGCAAGTAGGACCTCAGAGTTCGTTGGGTTGGCGAGTCTGTCGGGATAACTAAGAATCTCGATGGCCACGGTATTGAACCAGACCGGGTACAGTGCGGAGTCCATCAGAAGGAATCCTGCCGCAGTCTTGGGCAGAGACTCCCCCTTCTTCGGCCCTGACGCGTCTACTTGGGCGGCTGAAATCTTCTTGCCCGTTGGTGGCGGGGTAGCGTTGCCCATGACCACACTCCTTGGGTGCTATTCCGGACCACGTGCGGCCTGTGGTCTTGGCCTGGTGGAACCGAAAGCTAAGGAACGATCCATCTGCATTTCTCTTCTTCGACTCCCATTCCTCCAATCGTTACTGTTCGTTTTCCCGCCGCGAAAAATCCGCAAGCAAAGGCTCGCGTGGTTTGTTGTGAGCCGCTTCCCAACGAACACTTTGGCGTTGGATGGTAGTTTCAAGGAGTTGCCGCCGACTTTCCTTTGGTTGCCCAACGAGGGTCACGAAATGATTGGTCTTCATCGCCGCTCACATCATATTCCGGACATGGGGAGAGCACCGATCATCTCTGATTGCACTCCCTGCAACGGCCGGTCCCGCAACCTGGAAAACCCTAGCTGGGCACCCGTCGGATTCGTTTCCGGGCCCGTCCTTCCTCCGGAAGGCATAAACGCGACACCCTCCCCACTAGCCGGTCAGGCTGCCTCTTTAGCCGACAAAGTGCTAGTTATCCTTGGGACGAAGGACGAAGGACGAAGACTGCCGACTTCCGCCGGATACATGTTAGTCTCTCGCCAGCGGAGCACAACCCTGTCAAGTTTCTATTTTGAATAAGGAAAAGACCCGATGAATCGGTAGGGGGAAAACCCTACTTCGCGAATGCAAAATCATCGCGAGGCTTGGCAGCACCAGTGGCTCGACCACGTCCAACTTCCTCGATCCGGAGTTCTGGCACGGAATAACTTCCGGTTAAGCCCGTAAATTCATCGACTATCGTCGAGGTGATCATAAATAGGGAAGCGTATCTTGCATTTCGAACCGCTTTCGTGTTAATACATAGAAGCACGAGGTATTAGAATGACTCCCCCCAAATCCGACCTTCCCCAAGGCACGCTGGACCTCTTGATCTTGAAAGTGATTGCCCTTGGCCCGGTGCACGGCTACGCCATCGCGCAACGCCTCGAACAAGTTTCGCGCGGTGTCGTCCAAGTGCCGGAAGGGTCGCTCTACCCGGCGTTGCACCGCCTCGAAAACCGTGGCCTTCTGGCTGCCGATTGGAAAGAAACCGAGACCGGGCGCGAGGCGAAATTCTATCGCCTGACGCGAAAAGGCTTGAAGCAGCTCAAAACCGAAACGGCCGACTGGCAGCGACTCATCGATGCAATTGGACTGATCCTTGGGATGGCCGATGGCGGTGCGCGATGAACTGGTGGAAACGACTATCGCGACGAACGCAAATGGAAGCGCAGCTCGAAAAGGAATTGAGCTTTCATCTCGAGCAGCACACGTCGCAGTTGATTGGGCGCGGCATACCTCCGGACGAAGCACGACGACAAGCACGGCTTGCGCTCGGCGGTCCCGAACAGGTCAAGGAGAAGTGCCGCGACGCGCGGGGCACGCGCTGGCTGGAAGATTTGCTGCAGGACACCCGCTATGCGCTTCGCACATTCCGGCGAAAGCCCGGGTTCACGGTGGTTGCGCTCCTGATACTTTCGCTCGGCATCGGCGCCACCACCGTCATGTTCGCCGTAATCAACAGTGTTTTGCTAAGGCCCCTGTCTTACCCGGAACCGGACAGACTGGTCACTTTGCGCGGATTCACCGAAGCCTTCGGCGAGCTCTGGGGCTGTTCCAATCTTGATTTCGGCGACGTCAAGCGCGAGAGCCAAACGCTTGCCTTGGCTGCGTGGACTTATGGCGGGGGCACGATCAGTGAGCCCGGAGAACCTGAGTACCTGAACGGGCGACAGATCTCCGCGGAGTTATTCTCAACGCTCGGTATCTCTCCCCTACAAGGGCGCGCATTTCGGCTGGATGAAGACCGACCGGGCGCGGCAGCTGTCGCGATTATCAGCTATGGATTGTGGCAGCGCGACTTTGGCGGCCAACCGAGCACTATCGGCAGGTCGCTCGTTTATGACGGGAAAACCTATACCGTGGTCGGCATCGCGCCCGTGGGCTTCCAGTTGGATGGAGAAGCGGACGTATTCACTCCGCTGGAGCAAAGGCAAGACACTGACCCGCGAATGCAGAATCGCGCCGCACGTTTTCTGCGCGTTATGGCGCGCTTGCGGCCCCGGTTTGCGTGGGCCGAGGCCCGGGCTGAGCTCGCACTGATTGCGCGGCATTTGGCTGAAGAATATCCCAAGTCGAATGCGGGCCTCAGCATGATCCCCTACCCGCTGCAAAAGGAGTTGGTCGGAGATGTCGGCTCGACACTCTGGCTGCTCCTCGGTGCGGTCGGCCTTGTGCTGCTCATCGCCTGCGTGAATATCGCGAGCCTCCTGCTGGCCCGGGCGGTTTCACGCGAGCGGGAGCTTGCCATACGCGTAGCACTGGGGGCTGGGCGTGGTCGCCTGGCGCGTCAATGCCTTACTGAAAGCGCAATCTTAGGCCTTGGCGGAGGCCTGCTCGGCATGGTACTCGCATTCGTCAGCATTCACCCATTTGTTGCGTTTTGGCCGGGCAGCTTGCCGCGCGCGGAAGAGGTCCATCTGGACTGGCGCGTACTTGTTTTCGCCGTGGGCGCCTCGCTCTTGAGCAGTTTTTTTTTCGGGCTGGCGCCGGCGCTGCGCGTTCCAATGCGCGGCGTCGAGCAGACCCTCCGCGCTGGGGCGGGAAGCATTGCCGGAAGCTCGCGCCACTTGCACAGCGCATTTGTAATCTCTGAGATCGCCCTCGCCGTGGTGCTGCTGGTCTCTGCCGGAATGCTTGGGCGCACGCTGCTCGCGCTCACATCCCTTGATCCCGGTTTCAACGTGCGCAAGGCAATGGCCGCGCGCTTCGCACTTTCTCCCGGCACGCTCGCGAATCCCGAGAAGGTCCGCGAGGCTTGGCAAGACGTACTCGATCGTGCTCGGCGCGTCCCGGGCGTTGAATCGGTCGCCTTGGCCGATATTATCCCGATGCGCAAAGGAGAAAACTCGGTGCCTTATTGGATCACCGCCACGCCCCCTCCACTGAACCAGGAGCCCGTCGCGCTGGCGTCGTGCGTAACGCCGGACTACTTGAAAGTGATGGGCATTCCGCTGCGCCACGGTCGCTTCTTCAATGAACATGATCGCATCGGTAGTGAACCGGTGGTCGTGGTCGACGAGAATCTCGCCCAGCATGCCTTCGGCAGCAAAGACGCAGTGGGCAAGCGCATCTGGATTCCCGCCATGGGCGCCACTCCGGCTCTGGTGGTGGGCATAGTTGGCCATGTGCGCCAGTGGGGGTTGGCGGCCGATGATCAATCACGAGTGCGCGATCAAATGTATTACCCCTTTGCCCAGGTGCCCGCGCCGTTGTTGCATTTCTTTTCGTCAATCATGTCGTTTGCCGTGCGAACGACAATTCCGCCCCTGAATGTCGTCGAGCCATTGAGGCGGGAATTGCGCGGCGCGGCCGGCGATCAAGCCCTGTACGAAGTCCACACCATGGAACAGCTCGTAAGCGCCTCGCTTGCCCGGCAACGCTTCCTTTTGCTCTTGTTCGGCGTATTCGCTGGATTAGCCCTGCTACTGGCGTGCATCGGTATTTACGGCGTGCTGGCCTACTTGACTGGCCAGCGTGCGCCTGAAATAGGCGTACGCATGACGCTTGGGGCAAAGCCTCTAGACGTAATGCAGCTCGTACTCGGAGAAAGCCTTGTGATGATTTTCGTCGGAGTTGGTGTCGGCATAGTTGCGGCTTTGGCTGCGGGGCGTATCTTGAATCGCCTGGTAGAGGGAATGCGGCCCGCTGACGTATCGACTTTCGCTATCACCATCCCTGTACTGGTCATTGCCGCGCTGTTCGCTAGTTTTGTACCGGCGCGTCGCGCCAGCCGCGTAGATCCTGTGAGTGCGCTGCGTCAACAGTAGTTCGGAGAAGCTTGGTGGCCTGAAGCTGCCCACGTCGAGAAGCGCACTTCATCGTGTGATAGAAACGGGAGATAAAGACGAATCGAAGTGGGCCATTTTTGCGTCCCTGCGCACTGGTGACGTCACAGTGCTACCTCGAGTGAAGGAACTGCTTGCAGTGGGCGATCACGACTGGCCTGAGAGAGCAATTTCGCTAGAGCTGCAACACGTCACGGATGGCACCGCAGCGCCTGGCTTAATCGCGATCCTCGACAGTGCTCCGGGTGACCTGACGAGGACGAGCGTTCTGATCGCCCTGGGCGGGAACCTTAAAGATCCACGCGCAGTGCCTAGTCTCGCGGCTCATCTCTCCGACCCCGACCGCTATGCGCGCTATGACGCACTGGACGGACTCAAGAACATAACCAAGGAAAGGCCTGTACGCCGCCACCCGAGTGGCGGGAAGGAGATGTCGAGCCGCAAATATCGCGCTGCAAAGTCTGGTGGGAGCAAGTCGGCAAGTCTCGAGACTGGAAGCAAAACTAGACCATTGAGACTCTGTTCACGTCCGCCGCCCAGCCCGCGTGTTCGGAAGCCCCCCTTATTACCAACATTCACGCCCCGGCAGAGGCTGGCAAACTCCTGATATGCCGGAGTGGCCAGGTAGTTATTCGACCTTAGGCGTTTTTTATTATCAAACGGGACAAATCGCCAAAGCCCCGACGGTGCCCTCTTCGCTTCATGAACCCATGTCGATGGTTGTCAGACAGCAGTTACTTCAGCTGGCTGCCGCTTGCTGACCGCAAACTCTGAGCGGATAAGAAAACTTCTGGTTGAGTGGGTTGATTGGCCGCGTTAGAATGTGCGGGCGACTGAAATATTCTAGATGAGTTCCGAAGCACATCCCCTCGGGAAAGAATCAATTGCAATCGCCCTCTGCTGCTTTGCCATCATCGTTTCTCTGGTGGCGGGCGTGGGTTTTCCCGCCGGCCTAGTGTTGTGCTACATCGTACAGACGCTTCCGCTCTGGATAGGTATTGCGTTTGGTATCCGCCGTGCCCGTCCGGCTGGCTGGATCGGACTTCCACTCTTTCTATTCTGGTTGACCTTAATGGTGTTCATTTGGCTATACGTGCTAGGTATCGCTAGCATCATTAGCGGACATTTCTCACTTTTCGAAATCGCGATGACCATTATCGTGGGAGCAGCATCGCTGACCGGCATCGTAATATTCACTCGGCTCAAGTCCTCTCTGTCTCCCGCAATGGCGGTAACGACATTCGTGGTAACCGCCGTAGTGCAATGTGCTTGCTTCCGCATCAGCTTTTTACCTGCAATCGCACATCGGTAATCGGGGAATGAAAAAAATCGAAACTGGGTAGAGGACTCCGTCTGGGAGCCGCGTGCAGCGCAATCCTGATGTTAAGCAATCTGATTGCTGCAACCCTTCATAGGAAGACCCGCTGGACAGACTTCTAAAGCGCAGGATTCCCGAGTAACCGTCCGTTACCCCGACGTTCGACAATTGGCCGGAATCACTCTTCGTCATGATGCCACGCAAACGGAAGAAAAGTATTACCTCGAAACCATGCGCAGCGGCGTCGGTTGGATCGATTATGACCAGGGCGGCCTGATGGATCTCTACTGTGTCCAATCGGCCGCCACTGACATTTACAAACCAGCGCAACCCTTGCAGCGGCTCTAGCGTCATGTCGCAGAGCGACCTGTGCCTCCACTTCGGCTTGGGAAAAGCTCAAACCGTGGATCTCATTGAGGTAAAGTGGCCGACTACGCAGAAGCTGGAACGGTTCACGCAGGTGAAGGTCAATCAGATACTGACCATCCGCGAAGCCAGCGGGATCGTCGATTCCGTCAAACCCAAACTCAAATAGCATGTCCCGGTATTCAGCGAGGCGAGGAAGCTGCAGGCTGGTCCTTTAGAATAATCAGGAATTGCCGAAGTTCCCACCGCTGGCGTTCGATTGTGGCGGTTTCGGTCTTCTACACCTTCTCGTACACTGGAAATTCCTGCGCGGCCTTCGATTCTTCACCAATTCGTCTGCACGCTAAACCAGGCGATAATAGGTTTCGCGCAAACCTTAGCTGGGTGCGGGAGGAACGGACGCGGGCTGTAAGGACTCCGATCATCGTCCTTCCGGCTAGAAAGAAAATCTGCGCTCCCTCAGTACGATAAAATGAAATTTGGCGAGCTGCGGATCCAGGATCGGGCCTGGCGTCGACGGATTGGTTGCGGGTCAGAATGAAACCGGTTGACGACCTTCGGGTTATGAGCGCGTCTGATTACAACACGGCTCGTTGATTCTGTGCGATTTAACCCGGCTTTTGCGCTTCGGAGTTCATTCCCGCATCTTTCCCAGGATGTCGGGCGAGTTCGCGCAGCCACGCCTCGACTGCGGAGCGCTGCTCTGGATCCATCTCTTCAAACACCACACCCACGCCGAAAATTCCAAAGCCGCCGCCAGAATGCATGTAGATCACTTTGCCGTCTAGTTCGCATGTGCTCATGCCATCGCAGATGCGGAGACGTAATTTCGTACGAGTGGGAATGGGTTCGAGCATATCGATATAGCAACCACGCGAGCTCAATTCGGAAAGCTGTGCGCGAACCCACGTTCCATCGCGAAGGGTAATTTCGGCATCTGCGAAAAACGAGAAGCGCGGATTGGCGCGCTTTGCTGTAAAGGGACCTTCAGCCATGGTGTCTCTCCAGTCCGCGAACGTCGCAGTGCGTCTGAATCCATTGTATGGAACCTCAGCGCGGCACACCCAGGCGTGTGTGTTCTGGATTGCCGTAAGAGGCAGCTGGCTTTCCGTACAGGTGCCGAGCGAGGGCCGAAAATCGCCAGGGTACCCGTAGAGTACCTTTTGTTGCGGATGTGCCCCGGCCCCGTGCGACGTGCATCAGCTTCCAGCTGCTCCTGTGACTATTCGAGGACAAGCGGCAAGCCTTCCCTTACAGATACCAATCCGTTTCTTGCCTTGTTCCCATTCGATAAGATAAGTCTCGAGTCGCAGCAACGCAGCATCTTCGGATTCCAGGATCGTCGACGCCGTACCGAGGCACCTATCAGTGCCTATCGGGTTCATCGAGAACCTTTCGGGACAGCTGGCCGAATGCGGTTAGCAGGCACAACTCCCGAACCCTCGAGCACCGAATAAAATTATCACGGCCCTCCGCGAAATTCAATTTCCGAGAACTTTGGATTTTCGTGCGCCGCGGTTGTGCGCCTGACGAATAAGATCACATCAAAGCTGTGTGGAGTCACGGGACCGAAATATGCGTCGGGCGCACTCTCGCTGTAAATCGCCCCGATACTTCTCATTGGTTGTGGGGTATTCAACCAATCCGCAACCGCTCCGCTCGACGGCGCTCTCCTCAGATCAACGGCAAACAAGGGAATTCCCGATGTTGCCAGGGCCGCATCCAGCGAACCCGGAATTGCTGGACCTACCGTGAATTGCCGAAGCCCTTTGCCTCTCTGCAGCGCTTGAAAAGAACCCTGGTCAAAAGAAAATCCACACACCACCATTTTCGCCCCGTAAGTCTTTCGGAGGACCATGCCCATGGACTCCCCCTCTCCGAGCGGCGCCGTGGACACATGTCCGTTGTGCGCCCATAGCATGATTTTTGACTCCGGCCCCTCCCGGTCAAGAATCCATTCCACATTCGTTGCCATGGCCTGGTCGCGAGGCGAAAAATTGCCCAACCGGTCCACAGAATGCATTTCCACAGCCTGTCGCACAATCTCCAGATTGTGTCGAGCCAATGCCCACTCTTCGAGCGAGGACGCCTCCACGTACACTTTCTTCCGGCGTTCAAGCGACCCCAAGAAGGATTCAATCATCTCCTCGGTCTTCTGCCAGAAGTACTTCGATTTGTTTGCAGACTCGCGTTCCCGGTTGGCATCACTCAAAGGAGCAAGTAGCGTCGAGGCCAGTTTGGCTTCTGCGGGGTCAACCTTTTCCAGGTACCTTTCCGCATTCCTCACTGCCACGTGCGCCACCTGCATGTCGAACCCCAAAAACTTTACCTTGTTCGCGTGCTTCGGATCCTGGTTGTACTTGCGCATCCATTGGATCATGTCCAGCATTTCTCCCGTGTTCCAGGTCCAAAAATACAAACCGTCGAGCGCCTCCAGCGCATCACCGGTACCGTTCAAGACATAGTCGTTGATCGCCAGGGATTCCGGCCAGTTCGCCTCAATACCGAATACAGTGAAGCCTTTTTTTTCGACGAGAAACTCCAGCATGCGGTGCTTCAGTTGGAAGAATTCCCGGGTGCCATGCGTCGCCTCTCCCATGGCAACTATGCGTGCATTCCCAATGGTTGACTCCATCTGACGCAGGTCGTCCAGCCCGCTCTCGGGACTCACGCTGTCCAGAGGCATTGCAGCGCTCTTAAACCACGACGTGACTTCGCTTGGGACGGAAATCGAGGAGGAAGACTTAGTCGCCTGGCCCGTCAGAGTCGGACAAACAATCAGTTCGAGAACAAGACCCCCGAGCGCCAAATAGCGTCTTATCGCAACGTCACTGGTCATTCTTTGCTCCGCCACCCAGCGACAATTCTAGAACAGGTGAGCGCTTGGCAAGGGGAAGTTTCAAGAGTTCGCGTTCGACAATCGCGAGATCGACTGGCAAATCCTGGTTTCAGGACTGGTGTCTCCCGCGTCTGTGACGGGAGTGTCTGAGACCCGCGCCTCACGCTCGACTAGCCTGGTCACGATGGCGAACAGGAAGCTCGCCGACAACCCGCACAGCAGCATGCCGATGATGCTTTCCACCGGACCTCAAGGTCCGCCGCACTGCGGGAGAACGACATCACCATAGCCGACGGTCGCATAACCGGCAGCCGAGAAGTAAAAGGGGGATTCCCACAATGGAAAACAAAGCCAGCGATAGAACCCCGCCCAGCCGCCTATACCCAGATCACCCATCCATCGCGATCCCAGTACAAGATCTTCAGTCGGTCGGTGCGGCGATTACAGAAAACCAGCAGGTGCCCGGAGAGGGATTGCAGTGGGTCACATGTTCGGCCATCATCGACAACCCGTCGAAGGAACGCCGCATGGCGTACGGCACCGTGCACAGGTAGACCTTAATCGCCGCCGGAAAACTCAGCATCCTTATCTATTTCCCCGACTCCATGGCTGCGAGAACCGCTCTCAAGGTCTCTTCCTGGACTCCCTTGGCTGATGCCTAGCCGACGACCGTCCCGCAGCACCAGCTCCAATGGCACTAGTTGCCGTGCGGCAGTGGCGTTATTCTCCTACGCAGCTAGACGGCGACCCAGTCGAAACCAACTTCACAATTGACGTCAAATTTGATCGTTAGTGGTGTAAGTGCGTGCCCCTCCACTTCAAGTGGACGATAAGTCTTAGAGTTGTATCGGAAGCCCGAAGGGGCAAGGCGCCTGCACGAGCACGGTGTGTTCGCGCGCTTTCGATACAACGACTTCGCGATACTCATCGTCGGAGCCATGCCTCCGAAAGGGTGGGCCAGTCCCCGTGTGGAGGCCATCCAATGCCAACAGCACCCCTGCCTTATGAAGGGATTCCACGGGTGAACCCTCTCTGAATTTCTATTTTTGGCCCGGCGGGAGTTAAGGTTTGCCGCTGCGTCTTTACATGCTCGGTGCCGGCGTTCCATCGGACCATTTGGGTACTCCTACCAGGAAGACGGACAGTGGTGGGAAGGATTTGGGTTGTGGGTAGGCTTCGGCGGAGATATACCAGTAATTTACGGCGAGGACTGGGGAGTCTGTGAGATTTGCGCCCCAGGCTGCACCGTCTTTCGCTGTTTCGTAGAACATCATGTGGGGTCCGTTGTGGCCGCCGTAATCGGTGAGATACGAATCCTTCGACATCATGTAGCTGACCGTTCC
>Ga0137398_10000663_pt1 | contig 12771 bp, 10 predicted proteins | sample czorhiz216metaG_FD_106659 | JGI IMG/M metagenome (GOLD analysis project Ga0137398, IMG submission 106659) | Vadose zone soil microbial communities from Angelo Coast Range Reserve, California, USA - czorhiz2.16 metaG | ecosystem: Environmental > Terrestrial > Soil > Vadose zone | place: USA...
AAGTGGTGGGTGCGAAAGACGCTCCGTGGGGCCTGAAAATTTCAGGTGACGCGAAAGACGTGCTGGAGCAAGCCGTGGACGTGGTGATCCACTCCACCTCGTCCTCGCTCGCGAAAGTCATGGGCCAACTGCTGGCTTGCCTGGAAGCGGAATCGTGCGTGGTTTCCACGTGCGAAGAGCTTTCTTATCCGTATCGCACGCACCCGGATCTTGCCGCTAAGTTGGATGCGGCAGCGAAAGACTGGGGCGTGGCGCTGGTGGGCACCGGTGTCAATCCAGGTTTTGTGATGGATAAATTGGTGGTGACTCTTGCGGCGGTGTCGCAACGCATCGAGCATGCCAAAGCGGTGCGCATCGTGGATGCTTCAAAACGCCGGCTGCCGCTGCAAAAGAAGATTGGCGCCGGAATGAGCCTCGAGGAGTTCCGCGCACAGGTCGCTGCCGGAGTAATCAAACACGTCGGCTTGCCGGAGTCAGTGGCCATGGTGGCCGACAGTTTGAACTTGCCGGTCCAGGAAATTACGGAAACCATTGAGCCGGTGATTGCCAACGAGCGCGTGCAGACGGAGTTCCTCAGCGTCGAGGCCGGACAGGCCGCAGGAGTGCATCAAATCGCGCGCGGCGCCGGCGGCGGCAAAGAATTGGTGTACCTCGAATTGCAGATGTACGTCGGAGCCAAGGATTCCTCCGACACCGTCACGTTAACAGGTCATCCGAACATCAGCCTGGTGATTCCCGGCGGCTCGCACGGCGACATCGCCACCGCTTCAGTGGTGGTGAACTCGATCCCGGTGATCCTGGACGCGCCTGCGGGTTTGCGCACCTCGCGCGACTTGCCCATCGGTTTTTTCTCGCCCAACGCCAAGCCGTAGGAAACTCAGCTCTTCCAAAATTTCATCACCGCGGAGTAATCGAGGTCTTCCTTCGCGGCGCCTTTAACGTAGCTATACGTCTCGCGCGCCGCCGCGGTGGCCGGCAGCGCCACTCCAATTTGATTGGCGAGCTCCAGCGCCAGGCCCAAATCCTTATGCATCAGCCGCAGCGGGAAGCTCGGCTTGTACTCGCCTTTCAGAAGATTGGGCGCTTTGATGTCCAGAACGCCGGAGCGCGCCATACTCGATTGCATCACTTCTACCAAGTCTTCGCCTTTGAGCCCCGCGCGAGTAACCAAAGCGAGCGCCTCGGCCAGCGCATCCACCTGCAATGCGAGGATCATGTTCATGGCCAGCTTGATCGTTTGCCCCGCGCCGTTCGGACCGAGATGAAACCAGCGCTTTCCCAGCACGCCCAGAATCGGCTCGACTGATTTCAGCGTCGCCGCGTCTCCTCCCACCATAAATACCAGCTCGCCTTTTTTCGCGCCCCAATCGCCGCCGGTTACCGGAGCGTCCAAAAAGCGCACGCTCCGTTCGGAGCAAACGGCCGCAATCTTGCGCGCGAGAACTGGTGAAATGGTGCTGGAGTCAACGTACGTGCTGCCAGGTTTGAGCCCCGCGAGGGCTCCGGAATCTTTTCCGTCGACGCCCCACAAAACGCTTTCCAGCGCGGGGGGATCGCTGACAATGGTCAGCAGAACGTCGGAGGCGGCCGCTGCTTCTTTGGGCGACAGTGCCAGCTTCGCTCCCATGGCGACCAATTCATCGGCGCGCGAGGCGGTGCGGTTCCAAACCGTCAGCGCGTGACCGGCTTTGAGCAGATTCATGCCGATGGGCTGGCCCATCAGGCCGAGACCGATCAGTCCGACTTTGGCTTTGGAGCTGGCACCAGATTCCACGGAAGCCTCCTGCAAGGCGATAAGGTTGGATGGCTGAGCCGCGTACCTGCTCTCGGAGCGTGGCGGCTAACGCCGGTTCGATTCTACTCGATTACGATGCCGGGAGTTCGAAACAGCCACGCAAGCGAAGGCCAGCATTATGCGGTTTTGGGACGGTTCGGAAGAGGGAGCATCGAAGACGTTCCGGCCGAATTGGTTGAGGCGGCTGTCGACGGGCCACGTGCCGACGCCGCACCGGGCTGCCGCGAACCTGTTGTCGCCGTGCCGGCAGAGGTTTCAAGCTCGGCCTCCAGTTTTTCTTCAAGCCGCACAATATATTGATAGGGGATTTCCCAACGAAAATGTCTCGTCTGGCCGCGTTGCACCAGACTCTGCTCCAGGAAAATGGAGCGCCCGGAATCCGCCACAAGCAGCCCCGAAGCAGGCAAAAGAATGTCGCCGGCGCGGTAATGCACCTCGACCCTGCGCCCCAGCAAAACGGAATAGCGGGCCATACTCAACCAGTGTCAAAGCCCATGAAAATAGGGTCAATAGTACGGAAGGACTCCCCCGCAAAAACATGTGGAAAAACCGTGAAAAACGCCGGATTTGTGCGGATTTCGTTGGGGCGGAAATCCCCACAGCGTTGAACGTCGGCGTCGTAATCCCGCAAAACGGGAACGCTATCCTTGACTTTTTTCGCAAGCACGCTATTGTCTTGCGTTCCGGTTGATTCCGTGAGGAGACCTATCATGCGCAAGAGATGTGGCTTGCTGATTCTCTGTCTCACCGTCGTGCTGTTGCCTGCGCACGGCCAGGCGCAGAAGCCCGCGAGCAAGACCTACGTGCTTAGAGCCACCCGGATGTTCGACGGCAAGAGCAACACGCTCGTGACGCCCGGCCTCGTCGTGGTTACCGACGGCAAGATCGTGGCCGTGGGCGCGAAAGCAGCAGTTCCCGCCGGGGCGGAACCGATCGATCTCGGCGACGCCACCTTGCTCCCCGGCTTCATCGATGCCCACACGCACATCACCATGATGTATTCCGATGACTGGAAGCAGAACACGCTCGATGGCCTTCAGAAAACGATCGCCGAGCAGGCGCTCGACGCCAGCGCGAACGCGCGCGTCACGCTCATGGCCGGCTTCACCACCGTGCGCGACGTTGGCTCGCATGACTACCTCGATGTCGGGCTGCGCAACGCCATTCGCGATGGCGTGGTTGCCGGGCCGCGCATGCTCGTGACCGTGCACGCCCTCGGCTCAACCGGCGGGCACTGCGACCACAGCGGCGGCTTCCGACCGGGGTTGTTCGGCCGCGAGACGGATCCGCTCGACGGCGTCATCAACGGCCCGGATCAGGCCCGTTATGCTGTGCGCCTGGACCACAAATACGGTGCCGACGTGATCAAAGTTTGCGCCACCGGCGGCGTGCTCTCGCTCAACGACGACGTCGACACGCCGCAGCTCACCCAGGAGGAGCTAAACGCTATCGTCGACGAAGCCCACGCCTTGCGTCGAAAAACCGCTGCGCACGCTCACGGTAACGAAGGCGCCAAGCGCGCCATCCTCGCCGGCATCGACTCCATCGAGCACGGTTCCTTCATGCAAGACGAAACCCTGGACCTGATGAAGCAGCGCGGGACCTATCTCGTGCCCACGCTCATTGCCGGGGATAGCCTGCGCGAAAAAATCGATAAGGGCGTGTATCTGCCTCCCGCGATCATCGCGAAGACACACGCCGCCTTGGCCGCGCGCTCGCAAATGTTTCAACACGCCGTAGCCAAGGGGGTGAAGATTGGATTTGGCACCGATGCCGCCGTTTACGCGCACGGACGCAACGCGGAAGAGTTCCACTTGATGGTCGATCTAGGCATGAAACCCATCGATGCGCTGCGCTCCGCCGCACTGCCCGACGCGGAACTGCTCGCCATACAAGACAAGCTCGGAACGCTGGAGTCCGGCAAGTTGGCCGACGTCATTGCCGTCCCCGGCGATCCAGTGGAAAACATTCGCCAAACAGAAAGAGTATTTTTCGTGATGAAGGAAGGCATAATCTATCGCAATGACCGAGCTACCCCGTCGCGCTAAATTGTCCTCGCTCGGCTAAAGAATCGCGCAGGAGCTTTCATGCCCGAACTGACAAACACCGTGGCTTCTGAATTCGCAAACCATTTCGAAAACATCGCCGCCAAGCTCCACAAATGGGTCGAGCCGCTCTCAAACGACCAATTCTGGACAAATCCGTACGCCTACGGCAACAGCGTCGGGCACCTGGTGCTGCATCTCACCGGCAATCTCAGCTACTACATCGGCACGCAGATCGCTGCCAGCGGCTATTTGCGGAATCGCGACCGCGAGTTCACCGAGACGTCCCGCCCGCCCAAGCAAGAGGCCCTGGTCGCATTCGATCGCGCGATTCAGCTGGTCGTGGCAACCGTTCGCAAGCAATCCGCCGTCGATTGGAGCGGCGAGTATTCCGCCGAGCGCAGCAATGAAAAGAATCGGTTCGCCATCCTGCTGCGCTGCGCCGCCCACGCCGACCATCATCTCGGCCAAATCATTTACCTAAGCAAGGAGCTCACTCGCGAAGAAGAAACCCGCGCGGCTACGACCTGACCGTACCAACAAAGAATGACGCCGGCCCCCGATCCTCTCGATACCGCGCCCCCCTCCGTGATTCGCGGATGGCTGATCGCTTTGCTCGTCTCTCTGGCGACTTCCCTGCTCCTCGTGGCGCCCTTCTTCTGGCTCGGCACCGCTTCCGGTCACGACTTCGAATTCCACGCCACTTCCTGGCTCGACGTTGCCGGCCAATGGAAGCAAGGCATCCTGTACCCGCGCTGGACCGAATGGGCCAACCACGGCTTCGGCGAACCGCGCTTCATTTTCTATCCGCCGCTTTCCTGGATGCTGGCCCCGGCCTTGCGATTTTTCATGCCGTGGGACGACATCCCCGTCGCGTTCATCGTTCTGGTGCAGACTTTCGCGGGACTTTCCGCTTTCGCCTTTGCCCGCCGCCTTCTGACGCCAAGCACCGCGCTGTTTGCCGCGGCGTGTTATGCCGCAAATCCCAATGCTCTCCTGATGATTTATCTCCGCAGCGACTATTCCGAGCTTCTGGCCTCGGCCTTCTTTCCGCTGCTGTTTCTCGCGGCTTTCGAACTCGCCGGCTTATTGGAGTCTGACGCGCCCCGGCGCCTTGCCGCCACCGTCGTTTTCTTTTCTGCCATGTTCGCGGCTGTGTGGCTCTCGAACGCTCCCGCCGCGGTCATGGCCACATACGGCGCGACGCTGCTCTTCGCCTGGTCCGCGTTCACCGACAGATCCTGGCAGCCCCTTGTCCGCGGTGCCGCCGGCCTCGCGTTAGGTTTCGGCCTCGGCGCGTGCTATATCGTGCCCGCCGCCTTTGAACAGCGCTGGGTCAACATCTCCCAAGCGCTCTCGACCGGCCTAATACCCTCTGAAAATTTCCTCTACACCGCCATCAACGACGCCGAACACACCTTCTTCAACTACATCGCGTCCACCATGGCCGTGACCCTCATGGTCTTCACCGGCGTCGCGGCCCTCGCCGCGCGTCGCGAACCCCCGCAACCTGACGCCTTGCGGGCACAACCGAAACTCTGGAACGCATTTCTTCTCCTCGCCGTGGTCGCCAGCGCCCTGATGCTGCGCTTCACTTCCATCCTCTGGCAGGTTTTACCGAAGCTCAGCTTTGTTCAATTCCCCTGGCGCTGGATGTCCATCCTCACCATTCCGTTCCTCTATTTTCTCGCCGCCACCATGGCCCGTCGCCGCTTCCGCTGGCCGTGCGTCGCTGCTGCGCTCGCCCTGCTCACCTCCACCGGCGTCTACTTCGTGCAGCACACCTGGTGGGACGACCAAGACTTTCCGACCCTGCGCGCGTCGATTGAAGCTGGTGAGGGCTTCGACGGCACCGACGAGTACGATCCCATCGGTGATGACCACTACAACCTTCCGCACGCTGCACCCGCCACCGAGCTTCTCCCGCTGACCGACGATGCCGAAGATTCCAAGTCTCCAGATGGCGCCAAGATTGTCGTCGATCGCTGGACCGTGTCGGAAAAAATCATCCGTATCCAGTCATCGCAATGCGCACGCTTGGCGCTGCGCCTGCTGAACTATCCCGCCTGGCAAGTGGAAGTAAACGGAACCCGCATCGAGCCCCAGCACCCCGAAGACACCGGTCAAATGCTAGTGGCCATCCCGGCCGGAGAATCCCGCGTAACGGTGCGCTTCGCGCGCACGCCAGACCGCACGCTAGGCGCAACCCTAACTCTCCTGAGCATCGTGCTAGCCGTCGTGTTGCTGTGGAGCTCGTGCCGTGGTAGGGGCGCCCTTTAGCGCGTCCCTGTCCGAGCCCCCGCGAGGGTTCTCCCCCCTCCATCATAAGTTGCGGTTTTTTGTGCGCTCGCGGAACTTACCGACTTTACCGTCGATCCACTGTGGGATGGCGTACGTCCTGCCCCTGCACCATGTAAATCACGTCCTCAGCGATGTTCGTGGCGTGATCTCCGATGCGCTCCAGATTCTTCGCCACCAAAATCAGTTCAAACGCCGGAAACACTACGCTCGAATCGCCCATCATGTACGTCAGCAGTTCGCGAAAGACTTGATCGCGATAGTGATCCACCTGATCATCCATCGCCAAGACTTTTTGCGCCAACTCCACGTCCCGCCTTACCAGCGCGTTCAACGAATCCCGCATCATCTCTTCCGCAAGCTCGCTCATGCGCGGAAGATCCACGTAAGGTTTAACCCGCGGGTGTCGCAAGATGCGTATCGAGGACTGCGCGATATTCACGGCTTGATCACCAATGCGTTCCAGATCGTTATTAATGCGCGAAACCGCCAGCACCAGCCTCAGATCCGTCGCCATCAACTGGTGCAGCGCCAGAAGCTGCACGACCCGATCATCAATTTCCATCTGCAGTTCATTGATCGCGTCTTCCTCGTCCAATACGCGCTTGGCCAGTTGCTCGTCGGAATCCAGCACCGAATGCACCGCCTGATGCACTGCGCGCTCCGCCAGGCTGCCCATCCACAGCAGCCGCTCTTTCAACTCGTTCAAGTCTCGTTCAAAGTGACGTTCCATGAATCGTTCCCCTCAGCGCCTATCCGAGTGAAAACCAAATCTCAAATCGTCCTCAGCCAAACCGCCCGGTGATGTACGCCTCCGTCCGCGGATCGCCCGGCGTGGTGAACAACTGCGGCGTGGTGCGGAACTCAATCAGCTGACCCGTCAGCAAGAACGCAGTAAAATCGCTCACCCGCGCCGCTTGCTGCATGTTGTGCGTCACAATTACAATCGTGCAAAGGTCCTTCAACCGCACCAGCAGCTCTTCAATCTTCGCCGTGCTGATCGGGTCCAAAGCCGAACAAGGCTCGTCGAGCAGCAGCACTTCCGGCTCAACCGCCAGCGCGCGCGCGATGCACAGCCGCTGTTGCTGTCCTCCAGACAGCTCGTACGCTGATTTCTGCAGGTGGTCCTTCACTTCATCCCACAACGCTGCGTGACGCAAGCTTTTTTCCACCGCCTCGCCGATCGGCAGTTTCGATCCATTGATCCGCAGTCCATACGCCACATTCTCGAAAATCGATTTCGGAAACGGGTTCGGCCGCTGGAACACCATGCCCACCCGCCGCCGCAATTGCGTCACGTCCTGGGCCAGAATGCTTTGTCCATCGAGCAGGATTTCCCCATCGAGCCGCGCGTTGCGCACCGTCTCGTGCATGCGATTCATGGTCCGCAATAAAGTCGACTTCCCGCAACCGGATGGCCCAATCAGCGCCGTGAGCTGGCTGGTCGCCACACCCATGCTGATGTCAAACAGCACCTGCTTCGCGCCGTAGTAAAAATTCACCTTATTGATGTTCATGCGCATCGGCAGCGCGCCAGCGGGCTCCCGATTGATGGATCCGGTTGGTGTAGGTGTGATGTTTATGGACACTGCCGGCCTCGCCGATGCATGCATACTAAGACCTCGGAACCGCCACGCCACGCGCCAAAATCGCCCGTGCCACGATGTTGATAACCAGAATCAAGCCCAGCAGCACCAGCCCCGCCGCCCACGCTTGCCGGTGCCAATCTTCATACGGCGCGATGGCATATGTGAAGATCATCACCGGCAGGGACGCCGTCGGCTGGTTCCAGTTCGGACTCCAGAACCGATTGCCAAAAGCCGTAAACAGCAGCGGCGCCGTCTCGCCCGCCACCCGCGCGAACGCCAGCAGGACCGCGGTCAAAATCCCCCGATAGGCCGCCGGCACCACCACCGTGGCAATGGTCTTCCACCTGCTCGCGCCCAGCGCCATCGCGCCCTCGCGCAACGTTCGCGGCACGGCCAGCAGAAACTCCTCGGTGCTGCGCAGCGTTATCGGAATCATCATCAGCCCCAGCGCAAATCCGCCCGCCAGTGTCGAAAAATGTTTGAACGGCAGCACCACCAAACTGTACGCAAAAATTCCGATCACGATCGACGGCACGCCATTCAGCAAATCCGCGGCGTACCGCACTACGAAAGCCACTCTGCTGGTGCTGAACTCCGCCAGATAAATCGCGCCAAAAAAGCCCACCGGAACGCCCAGCAACGAAGCCAGCAGCAGCAGCTTGGCGCTGCCCACAATCGCGTTGGCCATCCCGCCGCCGGGTTCTCCCACCGGCTTCGGCAGCTTCGTGAAAAAACTCCAGTTGATCGACCTTCCGCCGTGGTAAACGAGATATCCCAAAATAAAAAACAGCACGAAAACCGCGACCGCTGCGCAAACCCCCGTCATGGTCAGCATGAAGCCGCTTACGAACTTCCGCCAGCGCAGTCGCGGGCTCATGCGTGCGCCCGGCTGCTGCCGCGCTGCGCTGTCACCACAATCAGCAGTCGCGCCAACCCGTTCAGGATAAATGTCAGCAGAAACAACACCAAGCCCAGCTCAATTAGCGCTCCGAGATACAGATCCCCGGTTGCTTCCGTGAATTCATTGGCGATTACTGCTGCAATTGTATACCCCGGCGAAAAAAGTGATGCGCTGATGGTCGGCGTATTCCCAATCACCATGGTCACCGCCATTGTTTCGCCCAGCGCCCGCGCCAGCGCCAGAAAAATCGAGCCCATGATCCCCGTGCGCGCAAAGGGCACCACCACTTTCCATGTCGCTTCCCAGCGTGTCGAGCCCAGGCTTAGCGCCGCCTCCCGCTGGTCGCGCGGCACAGACAGCAGTACTTCCCGCGAAACGGAAATGATGTAGGGGATCACCATGATCGCCAGCACGATCCCCGCGGTCAGGAATCCCACGCCGTACGCCGGCCCGCTGAACAACGGCAAAAATCCCAGGGTATTCTTCAACCCCGGCTGCAAGTAATCCCGCATCAGCGGCACTACGATAAACACGCCTAGCAAACCGTAAATCACGCTGGGTACCGCCGCCAGCAAGTCGATGAAAAATTCCAGGGTGTCGGAAACGCGCGCCGGCGCCAATTCCGCCAGAAAGATCGCCGCTCCAATTCCGAGCGGCACCGCAATCACCAGGGAAACCACCGCCGTAATCAGCGTCCCGTAAATAAACGGCAGCGCGCCGAACTGATCGAACACCGGATCCCACACGCGCGTCGCAAAGAAGTGCAGCCCGAACTTGTGCCGGGCCAGCGCCGAGCCCTGCCACAGCGCGAAAATCAGCAAAGCCGTGACCAGCACCACCGACGCGGCAAACAAAAACGTCACCACCCGCGCGATTTCATCGCCTTCGCGCAGCCGGCTCAGAAACGAGCGCGAGCCCGGAATCGGACTCGCGCTGGATACGGTGGTCGTTGCCGCCATTTTTTTGTAACCGCGCCTACTGAATGCTGTCGAGCGCCTTCTTCTCTTTAGCAATCACTTCTTTCGGCAGCTTCGCGTACGACAATTGCTCCGCGTAGTTCTGCCCGTCCGCCAGCATCCATTTCAGAAAGCCCTTCAGCGCATCGCGCTTCCCAACATCTGAAAACTTCGCCGGCATCAGCAGCCACGTAAAACTCGCGATCGGGTAAGCAGTCTTGCTGGCGGGATCGGTGATCGACACCCGGAAATCCTCGGGTATCGTCTTGGCCGCCGCCGCTGCCGCCGCACTCACGCTCGCCAGGTCCGCCTTCACAAAGGCTCCCGATGAATTTTTCACGCTGCCGTACGGAATGTTGTTCGACACCGCGTAAATCAATTCCACATACCCCATCGAGCTTGGCGCATTCTTGATCTGCCCAGTCACTCCTTCATTCCCTTTGCCGCCCAATCCCACCGGCCAATTCACCGACGTTCCTTTTCCAACCCTGTCTTTCCACTCCGTGCTGACTTTCGAAAGATAATCCGTCCACACATACGTCGTCCCGCTGCCGTCTGAGCGATGCACCACCACAATCTCCGCGCTCGGCAAACTCACACCCTGGTTCGCTCCCGCAATCGCCGGATCATTCCATTTCGTGATTTTTCCCAGAAAGATTCCCGCCAGCGCCTCCGGAGTAAAATTCAGCGCCCCGGTCACCCCCGGAATGTTGTACGTCGGCACCACCGCGCCCAGCACCGTCGGAAAATGTAAAATCCCGAATCCGTGCTGGTCCTGAAATGCCTTCAGCTGCTCGTCATTCATCGGCCCGTCCGACGCGCCGAAATCCACAGTGCCTTCCGTCACCTGCTTGATGCCGGCGCCAGAGCCCACGGACTGGTAGTTGATCTGAATATTTCCATTGTTCTTGTGATATTCATCAAACCACTTCGAATAAATCGGATACGGGAACGTCGCTCCCGCCCCATTAATCAACAGCGCCTGCGCCGAAGCCATGCTAGCGACGACTAGGGCCGCCAGGAAAATTCCTGCGATTCGTTTCATATGTTCTCCGTCCGCGAATTGCGGTGTTTTGCCCGTTTGGTAGTCTTTTAGTGTGCGCGCGCCGTGTTACAGGATTGTTACAATTCCTTGTGCTTCTGTTGAACTCTAAGCCATTGTAATGGCGCGATTTAGGTCATTCTGGGGGGCAAGGCGCGGCTCCCTGTTCCATAGCGAAATTCCTAAGATGGCGAGTAAAATGAAAAGGGGCAGCCCTCCCAAGAGCTGCCCTTTCGAGTTTTCCTTCCCTACTTCCCTCGCTACGGGATGTAGTAACGGAACGCGGTCCAAATCATGTTGTCCACGGCTTTGGGAGAAATACCCGGGGTGCCCGCAGGCAGCCCGCCGCTCCCGGACCATCCGCTCTTGGTGATGTAGGAATACGCGATGCCCCAGCGCATTCCACCCTTCGGTCCGTTGTAGAACTTATGCCAGAACCCGAGCGTCCCTTCGGTGATGATCCGGATGTCCCCGGCGCAAGTTCCGCCGGTTGAAGGAGTAAACGACCCGGAGGGTAGACCCTCGGTGCTGCATCCGCTGTTGTTGGCCGAAGGTGAACCATATCCGCCGATTCCGGTAGTCGAAATGGTGGTGTTCGTGGTCGCAGGAATCGCCGGCGAGCCCGCTGAAGCCGGAATCGCCGGAGTCGCTGTTATGGCGATGGTCGTGTAGCCGGCGTACGCCGCGCGCCACGCATATTCCGATCCGCCATAGAGGTATACGTCCAGCTTGGGGTTCGGGTGGAACTCCAGCCTGCCCAAGGCATGCGCCGTGCGAATGAGTGACGCCGTGCCATCGGGGCGGAACGTTTCGTCGGCAAGCTGTGCGGAACCGTAGCGACCGATTCCGTCGCCCGCCACGGCCTTCACGCCTAAGTCCACCTTCTTGTGGAACAGCGGAATCATTGCGCTCGCGCCTAGACCACCGCCCACGCGCGTGTCGTTGAGCGCGCCCGCAGCGCTCCGCGCCGCCAATCCCGTTGCTGGGCAAGTCACCACCGTTGGTGCCGCCGGCGCTGGCACGTTGGCCGCGTTGGTTCCCGCCACCGCGCAAGGGAAGATCCGATTGCGGAACGTGCTGAGGATTCCAAACACTTCATAGTGCCCGAATCCGGGATCAGCCGCGGCCTTGACAATGACGTCCGGCGCCTTATTCACCGTATAGCCGGTGGCATCAAACGAGTTCAGCAATCCCCCCGCCTGCCCGGGCGCGTTGATGAAAAAGTTTTGCGTTGTCGTCACCGCACCCAACGCCGTCGTGCTGGTCAGGGCCGTAAATCCGCGCCCGCCGAGCGTCGCTTGCGGCCCTTCGACCGAAAGCCCCAGTGCAAACTTCCCGCCGAAGTCCTTCACCACGCGGAAGCCATACTGCCGCGCCCAGGTGAAGCCCACCACGTATTGCGGGTCAATCATCATCGGCAAATTCTCCTGCCGATTGTTGATGCCCTTGCGGTCTTCCGTCGCCAGCGTCCACATCTGTCCGCCGGTGAACTGCCACCCGTTGTCGAACATCACCTGCCCCCACACCTGCCGCTGCCGGAACGGATAGCTGTTGCTCTGCCGGTTGTTCGACGTGACGCCCGCGTTCAGAAAGTCGCCTTCGTAGTAACCCGTCAGCTTGGCGCTCCCGATCTTCGATTCAAATAGCACTGTCGCGCGTGATTGCCGCGCGGTGAAGTTCGTCTCGGCCACCTTCGAAAGCGAGTTGCCCGGGAACGGAATGTTCGTGAACGACGAATTAATGTCCGCCGAATTCGCACGCGTGCGCGTCACCGTGGCTGCCTCGATGAATCCGCCCGGCGTGATGGTCACGCCCTTGTAGCGAATCGCCGACGGCCCCGTCTCTTCCGCCTTCTTCTCCGCCGCCTGCGTCGCCGCGGTCGTGCGTCCCCATTCCTTGGCTAGGGTTTCGTTGCGCACCCGCAAGTCACTCACCGTGGAGTTCAGCGAGGTCGCCGCGCTTTTTACTTCCGCGCTCGTGCTCGCCGCTTCCGCGGCCCTACTGCTCGCCTCGGTGGCTTTTGCGCTTGCTTCCATGGCGCGCGCGGTGGCCGCCGAAGTCGCGTCACGTGCTTCGTCGATCTGCCGGTCGCGCTTCGCCAACTCTTCCTTCAATAGTTGCAACTGCTCTTGCTGCGCTTGCAGC
>Ga0137398_10000664_pt1 | contig 12768 bp, 14 predicted proteins | sample czorhiz216metaG_FD_106659 | JGI IMG/M metagenome (GOLD analysis project Ga0137398, IMG submission 106659) | Vadose zone soil microbial communities from Angelo Coast Range Reserve, California, USA - czorhiz2.16 metaG | ecosystem: Environmental > Terrestrial > Soil > Vadose zone | place: USA...
AAACTAGTATCATCATTGGGAACTTCAGGGCAAAGACCGGCACTGCTCTGCTGACACAGCCACAGAGGGAATGGATCGACCTCCAGAAATTGCTCAGGCGTCAGCGGCCATCCAAGAGGCCGAGAATACGGCCGACGTCGGCGTTCAGGGCTTGGTGTTATGATCGCGCAGTGTATAAGCATGGGTGGTGGGCGTGGATGATGACGGTGTTGTTTACTCTTCACATCATTGCTCTCATGTGAGTATATTTCAAGTTCGAAATCCCTTTGTAACGAAGAGTCCGCAAAAGGAACAGATGCTGACGGGTGAATCGGACTTCTTTTGCAGGACGCAAACCTTTTCACCTCAACGTACGTACAATGATCTCCGGAGTAAGTCTCTAATTCTTGGGATCGGTCTTGCTCTGAATAGTGTGTGTGCAGATGATTTTTTCCTCTTTATCACCGTCATGTACGTGGTGGACATCCACGTGCGCTTCTACGGACTCGGCTGGCGAAGTTTCCGTGCAAACGGGTGGAACATTTTCGACATCGTCGTCGCTAGCGGTAGTCTCCTCACAAATATTTCTGTGCGAGTTGGCGCTAGCGGCTATGTCATCGATCAGTTGCAGAAGCTCTTTTTGGTCAGCATCGCGTTCAAGTTAGTGCAGCGAATGAACAGCCTTAACAAGCTGTTCAAGACTGCCGTGTACGTCGCGAAGCGTGATCGCACCTTTTACCTCCGCTCACGTTCGCTTTGATTGTTTTGTTTGTTTAGGTCCAGTTTACCCGTTATTTTCAGCCTGCTCTCTCTATGGCTCGTGCTTTTCATGTTCTTTGGCATCCTTTTCGTCGAAGTTTTTAGCTTGACCAAGTGGAACACTGCTGAGAGTCGTAATCAGAACTACTCGACGATGGGTAGCGCGCTAGTCATGCTTGCGTTTATGACCACTGGGTGCGTATCGCCCGATCATTGGCGTCTTTCTTCGATCGCTTGACCTTTACTCGTATTTTAGCGAGGGCTGGAATCAATACATGCACGATTTGTGAGCAGGTCCCCTTCGTTGTCGCGGATCGTTCCTTTCATTCTGATGAGGTTTTATAGCTCCATCAACTATCCCAGATGTACCATTTCATCTCTTGACCAACACGAGTCAGACTGCGGGAGCGTCGGTTGGGCTTATACGCTTTTCATAGCGTGGAATATTCTGAGCATGGTGCGTTCGCCCTCCCGCTCTGCCCCGACGATCCGTTTTTTTTAATTCGAGGTATTATCAGTACATATTTGTGAATATGTTCACTGGTGAGGCACATTATACTCGCGACACCACCTGGGAGGGGAACTTACGGTATACAGGTCTTGTCGTTGAGAACTTTTCATACGTGTATCAAACTACGGGTGGCGCAAAGTCAGTGACGCGAGAGGAGATGCGGGCTTTCAAGAAGGTCTGGGCAGAGTTTGCAAACCCAAAGACCGAACTTTTAGAACGCGCACAGCTGGTCCCCTTTTTCGGAGTGAGTACTTTTTTTTTTTTTTTGCAACTTCGGATGCGACCCCGTGTCGTGATTGACATCAACCGTCGTATTAGAAATTGGGCGGTATCTTTGAAGTTCGGGTCTATCCGACTGAGTTTAGTGTTCGGAACATATTGGCTTCTTGTAGGGATACGACCGATCCCGACTTTAGCTGGAGGCCTGGCACTAGGTCCTCCCATGGCCTTGACCTTAGGTTACTACGTGCTGCAATATCGAGGATCGACTACGAGGATATTCGCAGACGTCGCAAACTCTTCAACCGCCTGTACCACGAGGCGATCATCGCTCATCAGCACAAGAAGGGAATATCGTTCACCGATATGCTCTTGCTTCTTGCCCACCACAAATTGATTGTTGATCATGAGGCCCTTGGGTAAGAAAGAGTTTCTTAAATTCTCGAGATCGTGGTCTGATTCTGATGTAATGATTCAGTTTGAAAGAACTCGTTATTCGAACCGGAACCAATGAACTCGTTAACGACCTCGTCGACCTTGATCGCGTGAGGTCGTTATTAGACAGGATCTCAAAACGACGGCGTTTCTTGGCTAGGCAGGAAGCTCAAGAAGCCTCCGCCACTGAGCATGGTGCGTACATTTACATTCATATATCCCCGTTTATGACCTTTCTAACCGGGTACTCACGATAGATGTGCCCGAGATTGTCGTTGTTGAAGATATTCCGTCCACCCCACCTCCACCCGTGAGTAGTCGTGACATCACGTCGGCCATTAGGCGGCACTCGGGCGGTACGACAATAACGAGCTGGACCGAACCCGAAACGCCCACGCGACGAGACGACCAGTTCGAGCTGTCAGACCTTCAAGTTACTCCCACAATTGGTGGCGGTGGCGGCGGGTCTTCCTCGTCGAGAGGACTTCGCCGTGATCGTCGGCTGAGTGATATGAGTGCTGTCTCGGCGGATTTGGGATTGCGCCACACGTACGTCTTTGGGTTCCGTTGACCGGGTTGATCGCATTTTACACTGACCCAAATTGGACAGACGCGAGTTGTCCATGTTCCGCGATTCGTCGTACTTGTCTGAGGACTATGATCAGGACGTGCTGGCCTCAGTGCAAAATTCAGCTTGGGGAGGTGAGTGAGCTGCGCGTGCAACGGGAGTATTCGAATCCACGGTTGATGCTGATTACCACAGAAATGATGCTCAAAGCGGAGGAAGAGGAACAAAAACAAAAACAGTAAAGGGCGGAACTATATCCGGGACAATCATTTATCATGGAACCAACTTGAACTTCATTCAACCCGCCTTTTTTCCACTCGGCAACAGACGAACTGACACCTGGAGTCATTTTTATATCTATCGGACTCTTATTTTCACTCTCGGGCTTTTTCCCTTGGTCGCTCATCTAAATTAGACCTCGCATCTGTACTATACTCATTGTTGTTTTCGTGACCTCCCCTTAGCAGCAATATGGAATATCCAGTAATCTTATATGAACCTCACATGACTGCAGAGGCGCACAGCACTAATAACAGTGCCTTGGGAAACGTAATGCATACACAGCCTATAAATGGCAGATGGAAATAAAAAGGATGGCTGATAATCAACTTAAAGTGATCATTCTAGCCCCGCAATCTCGAGGGCTTCCAGACGTTTTTCGCAGCCTGGAACCCGTCGTTCCTATTCTCCGCCCTCCTTGGTTCTTCAGGCATCCCGGATGGAGGGGCGGGGGCCGCAGGGCTACCTGCCTCTGCTGACGAATTCCTTGCCTGTTCACGCGTACGCCAGCTGGAAGTTGCGCCTCCACGAGAGAATAACGGCCGTGGTGGGCCCGACGGTGCGGGGCTCTCTGACCGCGGAGGCGTGCGGACCGGTGGCGGAGGGGTAGAGGGGGTCCCGGCCCGCCGCCACACGCCATCCTGCGATGCCGCGGTGGTAGCAGCGAGTGGCTGCCTGCGCCGCTCCTCGGCTCGTCGTGCCGCATCATCTTCCTTCTGCTGCTGCAGTTTAATACCCTCAAGATCTGCCGCACGCTGCCTCTCGCGTTCTTCACGCATACGGGCTATCCGTGCTTCCTCCTCGTGCTTTGCAGCCTCCGCTGCCTCACGCTCACGCTCTTCCTCTATTAAGGAGAGATAAGATAGAGTCCTGTAGACGAGGAAAGCAAAGTTTCGGGCCAAGCACAACGTACCTTCTTTCTTTTTGCGCTCAAGCTCCTCTGCTTCACGGCTGGCCCTTTCTGCTGCCTCTTGGCGCAAATGTTCCTCCTCACGCGCCTTGAGAAGTACAGCGTAACGCTTCGCCTTTTCCTCTTCTATCTTTGCTTGTGCCGCTGTTTGCTTGCGCGCGTATTCGGTACTGCGTTTCTCTAGAATTATCGCCTTGCGCGCCTCAAACTCGGGGAGTATGCGCGAGAGACGTTGCTTCGTTTCTAGATCGCGTTTGTGTGCCAGCCGTGCGGCATCGATGCGGCCCTTTTGGATTTGCTCAAATGTTGCGCGGTCGCTCGCCTGCTGTAGCTCGTAATCCTTCGCTAGAAGTGGGCGCTCCTCCTGGCGGTATGCACGCTCAGTGTGGTCGATCCGCTTTGCGATGACGCGTAACCGAGATTCACGTTCCTTTTTCTCCTTCTCGAGCTGCTCAACTTGAAGCCGCATAAGGTTGTCAGTATTGAGGTTTTCGACATCCTGCGTCGGAAGTTATGAAATAATGAAACGTTACAACCTGTAAACTCAAGGGAACTGTATGAACTCACGTCAATATCAACCTTGAGGTTGCCACGATCCCTGAGGCTTTGAGCGAGCTGGCGTGCCTCTTCATTCTTGCGTTGTTGGATCTCCGCTCGGGCACGTTCAATTTCGCGCCTGCGGGCGTCCTCAAGTGCCCGCCGTGCCTCATCGTACTTCACTTGGCGCGACTCTTCCGACCGACGGCTCTGCTCTTCTTTCTCTTTCCGGGCAGCAAGCTCTGAAAGCAGCTCGCGACGGCGTGCGACTATTGCACGGCGTAGTTGTAGGGCCTTGCGCTCAGCATCGGCTGCCGTAATAAGTGCGGCGACGCGGGCTCGCTGCTCCTCAGCTGAAGGCGCAGGAAGGGGGTCGAGAATAGCTAGCGCGTGATTTAAAGCGGCAGCGATGCCGCCAAGGCGTGTGCGCACAAGTGATGCCGCAGACGGTTGGACGACAATGCCGTGCGACGAAGGAGACGCTTGTTGGTCATCAGAGCCAGCAAAAGGGTCGTCAATAAACTGGAGTGTGCCAGATGAATGGTCAATGCGGACGTTGAGCTCGCCTGCACGAGTTACGCGCATGATGTATGCCTCGATCTGCTCTGGTTTGTAGATCGTTGAGTCTCCACCACCATCGGCAAGGGCATCTCGCAGAGGCTGAAGGAGAGCCAGGAGGTTCTCGATCGTGATAGATGAGTAGACTTGTGCAAGTTGCGAGATAAGCCGTGAAAGAAGGGCACGCTGCAGCAATGGAAGATAGGGTGCGTAGGAGGTATCCTTGGAAAGAGAACGGAAAAGAGGAGCAACGTTGGTACAGAGCATCAAGGGGTCGAAAGTCACTTCAAGTATAGTGTAAAGCGATCGGATGTTGTCTGATACGAGCTTGAGCACATTGCGCGAGAGCTGCAGACAGCCGTCAACAAGCGCACCTGCTCGCCAAGGAGATGGAAACGCACCGCATTCTTGAGAAGGCCAGTCCGAGTGGGCGTCCTAGTAAGGCCTAGTAACGACGTTAGGCGTCCCGTCCTGCCCTTAACTTCCTCGACAGACTCCTCTGCCTTTTGATTGACGGGAACTGCAAGCGCGCTGACAAGAACTTGACCCGCAAGTCTGCTAAACTCTTCGTCGGACCTTCCTCCAATAGTTGTGACCACGCCATAAAATCTACCCCAAGCCGCAGCATGATACAGCGCATTTCCACTCATTAAAAATATCTTGGTAAGCTTCTCGTAATAATTGGCCATCATCGCCGGACGTGGCGCCTTCTTTGCCATGATCAGAAGATTGTGTACATCTTCCACTGAACGGAATGCTTCCTGCCAGAGTTCGAGCTCCACGGAGGTATTGAGCTGTGCGAAGCGAGCGTCAAGGTAATGCTGAAGTGTATCGGGATCTTGGAGGTTGATCGCATGGGGCTGGTGCGCGTATTTTGCAACGTTGGAGAGATGAAGACGTAGGGTCTCGCAAAGGCGTCGAAATTCGACCTTGCGCTGATGCTTGAGACAAAATTGGAATGCTTGCTGCGCGATTTGCTATCAATCGAAGAACGAATCAGCAAATGATATGCATGGTCAAGGACAGGGGCCGTACATGGTAGATGACTTGTAAGCGGGCATTGTTCTTTAGAGTTTCTAAGGCGGTGCGATAACTTTCCCATAAAAACTTGAGCCATGGGGTTACAAGGGCACGATCGGTCCGATCTCGACTCTGATCGCCGCTGACGGCACCAAGCAGTATGCTTTCGGGCGTTTCTGTCGCCTCGAGATCATCAACGTCTGCAGCGGCATCCGCGGCAGCCTTTTCTGCCTTTTCTTGGGCTTCCTGGAGCTTTACATCTGCGAGACTGACGAACTTTTGGATGACGACTTCGATCGAACCGACGCTAGTGTTTTGAGCAGTGTTCTTGTATTGCATGAGACCCTCTTTGGCAATGCGACCTTTGCGCATCTCAACGCAGAGTTCGACAAAGCGTATCATGATAGGTTCGAGCGAGACCAAGGGAGTTGTACGGAAGCGCTTTGAGGAGAACATCTCGGTGAATGACTGCAGCGCGGCATGAGTCTGCCCGACAGAGACGAGACCCTCCGCCTGTTTTAGGATGGTCTCCGGTTTTGTCATGGGTGCCATATTGCGTGTTCTACGCAGATGTATTAGGGGAGAAGAAAAGGCTAGGAACCACTTGGAGACATACCAGGACGAGAACAGCTGTACAAGAAGTGAGAATTGTATCCGGTTCTTTTTGAGATGGCAGAAGGCAAAGCTTCCGGTTGATGTATGCGCTATTCGCAGTGATGCGTGGCGTCGTGGAGGCCGTCGAGTGGTCGGGTGTATGTTACGGGGAAATAATAGAATTGAAAATGAAAATGATTCACAATTGAGTTTAGGGCAGGCTCGATTGCCTAATCCGCTACCCACTCCGCTAGCTCTGCGAGTCTGCGAGTCCATACCCCACCATATGGCCGACTCAAATCCAACAGCTGCTCTCCTTCACTCATCAACGTTGATCTCTCAAGGCGCAGAAGCTGCAAGTCAAGGGAACTCTACCTAAGGATGACAATTGCTAATCTACGCCCGCAGAAAATTTATCGCACGAGCTTACATCCAGCGGATGCGCCAGTGTTGCTGAAGCATCGATTCTCGAAACGATATCGGCATTCTACATTGGATGCGAGCTTGACGCGGGCGCGCGTCGCTGGAGAGGCGCGTGCCCTTTTACGTTGTCTGCGGTGCGCGATTTCATTTCAGCTTTTGTTTAACGGAGGCTTGATGTCGCTTTGCAGCTGCGGAGTTAGCGTGCCTGGACTGCGCTTCGTCGACGCAGTGAATGGTGTTCTAGGCATCGAATGGGTGAATGGAAAGAGTGTTCGATTCTTGCTCGGATCCGATGATGAAGGTGAAGATGTAGAAAGTGATGAAGATGTTGTCGAGGACCCACTAATTGAGTATGGGGTGTCGAAAGGTACGATTTCTCACGAGGTGCACTTTCGGACACCTATTTTTCTCATGGGACGAGAACAGAAACATTGATGATGGCGGTGGGCACCGAGATCGCAAAGATGCACCTCGCGGATATCATACATGGAGACCTGACAACATCGAACATGATGCTCCGCCATCCGTCTTCTATCCTTGATTCGCCACCACAGGGTACGCAACAGTTGGTGAGCGAGCATGCCTCGCTGCTCTGAACCAGTTGACATGAGATTTCAGGTATTGGTTGATTTTGGGTTGGCTTATACGTCATCTTTGACGGAAGACAAAGCTGTGGACCTGTACGTGCTGGAGCGAGCCTTTGCGTCTACGCACCCGGACTCTGAGCCGCTGTTCGGCAGGGTTTTGGAGGGCTATACGAGCAAGATGGGTAAAGAGTGGACGGTGATTGGGCGGAGATTAGAGGAAGGTAAGCTTGTGCTTTCCCTCACGGTCAAGTTCAAGTTTGAATGAACTCGGATGCGTGTAGTGCGATTACGGGGACGTAAACGAAGCATGATTGGGTAATCTAATCAGCGCGCCCGATTGATGCCGCGAATAAGGCCAATCGAACGGTTCCGCGAAAAAGTTGTGCCGGTTAGACGAGGTGTACAAAGATCACCCGCAATGTCGTTCACACTCCACTTCTTTTTCCCCATTATTGTTCTCTCTCTTTAATCACTCCTTGGCGCCCGCAATAATCTGGTTATTCGTAGCCAGTCCCCTTTGAGGCAAGCGAACATTGATCGCTGCGTGGGCCTGGCTTCTCCGAAGATCAGGGAAGGGACCCCATGAACGTCTTAAATAGTTCCGAAAACCCTTGCCTTCGCTTCAGTATCCTATCCCCGGCCTCTTTCGCGGGTACGCATGGGCTCCCCCTCTCGAGACGAGCACAAAGGGAAAATATTTGACCCGGACTGCCCTCTCCACATATCTCTCGACATACTATCCGATACCAGATCCGTGCCCCTATCAACTCCGCCCGCTCCTTCCACAGACACCAGTTTGGAGAACACGCCGGACGGCGGGGTACTGGCATGGTTCCAGGTCGCAGGCTGTTTTTTCGTCCTTATGAATACTTGGTGGGTCAACAATTACTGATATGATCTCGTGTTAACTGCCTTCACTTCAGGGGCATCGTCAACACATTTGGAGCATACCAGGGATTCTATGAAATCCATCTCCTCCGTTCGCATACACCGTCCGCGATTTCCTGGATTGGTTCCATACAGGGCTACCTCCTGTTCCTCGTCAGTGCTCTCACCGGCCCATTCTTTGATGCAGGGTACAACCGTACCCTCCTCGCCATCGGGTCTTTCCTCATTTTTCTCAGCCTCATGATGACTAGCCTGGTGAAGCAATATTACCAGGCGTTCCTCGCTCAAGGTGTTTGCTTTGGCATCGGTGCCGGCATGTTATTTGTACCCAGCATCGCCGTCGTGTCCACCTACTTTGACAAATATCGCTCTTTTTCCGTTGGGGTTGCCGTTACCGGCAGTGGTCTCTGTGAGCAGTTCCCACCTGCAACTGCCATATTTGGCACGCTGACTGGTTGTACCTTTTTGAAGGCGGCGTCATTTACCCGACCTTATTTCATTCGTTGCATCCCCGGATCGGCTTTGGATGGGCAACTCGAATTATCGCTTTTATTGCCTTGGTCACACTCAGTATCACCAACCTCGTCATGCGCCAGCGCGTTCTACCCACCGCACGCCGGAAACTTTTGGACGTCTCGGCCCTTCGTGAAGCTCCTTTCATGCTCTGCACTGCAGGCCTTTTCTTCGGTTTCATGGCTCTCTATGTCCCCTTCTTTTACATCACCTCCTTTGCACACTCCAAAACAGGCGCGGGCGCGAGGCTCGCATTTTACTTCGTACCAATCCTCAATGCGTCCTCTGTCTTTGGCCGCATCTTCCCCAACGCACTGGCGGATCTCATTGGCACACTCAACACGCTCGTCCCGTGTACACTCGCCTGCGGCATTGTCGCGCTATCGTGGATCGCGGCGGATGATACCGGGGACCTGCTCGTTTTTGCGATCCTGTACGGTTTTTTTTCAGGCTCGTTCGTTTCCCTAGCCCCGACCACCATCGTCTCCCTCTCGGATGATTTGCACAAGGTTGGCACCCGCCTTGGAATGAGCTTCAGCATCTCCGGAATTGGCATCCTCGTTGGGACACCCGTGGCTGGCACCCTCCTCAACATCGACACGGGCCACTTTCTCCACGCCCAAGTTTTTTGCGCCGCCTCTATGATAGTTTCGTGCTTGTGTTTAGGACTGGCACGCCTTGCAAAGACTGGCGCTGTTGTCATGATCAAGGCCTAAACTTCCACGATGGTTCAAAAGTGAGTGTAGGATTTCTCTACTCTGAAACAACTCTCAAAGTTTTTCCTGCGCAGTGTTTATGAAGTTGCATGAGCTAGTTTCATTGGGATACCCGCAAGTCATGTGCAGTTTGAAGGAACAGTTTCTTGGATCAAGTGTAATCTTCCGCCTTGTACTTTTTAGGTGTTTATAGCAAGCAATGGAGTAATTATACTACTGTTTGATTTTGCTCGTTCAAGGCTGCGTCAACAGACGCGGGGTAGACGATAGAAGAAAAAGGAAAAGGGCTAGAATATTAATGACATACTGGTATTTATTAGTCCGTCCGTTGCAGAGCGCACTTTCGACGCATTCAGATTCAAAGGCAAATGACAAAAGAATACGATAATATTTGAAGGTGCTGGTTTTCAACGGGCGCCATAGTGAGAGCCGGTTGGGAGCAAATTTCTCCCGGGCGCGGTGCCATGAATCGAATCACCCATGAAGGTGCAATGATTCCGACCATGTGGCCACACCCACTTTTTCGACTGATCCAACAGACCGATGCATCATGATTCATGAATACACTAGCAGGAAGTCATGATATCGCAGCCGCGGCACCGAATGAGCAGAACAAGGTGGATAAATGGTGTGACGGTTGCCCCATCATGCCAAAGATGTCCTCATTGCGTTGCTTGCTAATTACCAGGGGGACGCTGGAGCAGTTCTCGATAGCAGTCCTATACCATGATGTATAACTGGTATAGTAAGTGATTCGCATGCTCACCAGGATCAGGAAATGGCCCCGCCATGCAACTGGCAGGGGCAATGGCGGCAAATGTCGGGTCGGGGTCGATTGCTCCAAGGTTTCCGCGTCCAACGCCGAGTTAATTTCATCATGCGATTCAAGGAACCAGGTTCGGGAGCGGGCGAAGGACTGCGGCATGCCGTACTTGGAACTTGAAGAAGGTGGAGATATAACTTGGTCTGATGATGGAGTGGCCTATTCAATCGTGAGTCCGGATGTACTAACTAAATTGGACTCAGTAGAGAATAACTTGAATGGTAGCGTTCACGGTGCTTTTGGTTCGGATCCCCGGCACAGATCAGATGACACAGTATGGATAGTTACAGCGCGTCTAGATTGCGCTTCCAAGACTGCTGTATAGCCCGATAACGCGTACTTTACTTAGCCTGAGGGGAGAATCAAGGGAACGAATCTGTGTTAACGAAATGATTGGTAAAGATATATATGACAGGACGCAGGCTCTAGGCCCTATGCATCAGTTCTAGAGATGAGATTGGTAAGGAATAAGGAGTTGAAATCAAGAGAACATTGGTAAGGACCTGGATTGACTGATAATGATGACAATGTACTGATAAGACAACAAACACGTCGGTCCCCTCGGCTGGACTCAGAGTTTTAGACACAGAATAATTCCCAGACCAGACCCAAGCTCCCGTTACTACAGTGTCGCACGCAAGAAATGGTTCCCAGTAGGCAAAGAGCTGCCATTGTGTCCGAAAGTCACGGTGGGGTCACATTCGGCCTCGCAGAGGTGCCAAAGCCTGGTCCTGGTCAGATTCTTGTCCGAGTCAAAGTCATAAGTCGTTGCACTGGCAGCAGCGCAGAACCCTACAAGTTTCGGTTTGTGGAGCTCCACTTTCCTTGCAAATTATCCGATCGTATCTGCTAGTAAAGTCTCTTGGACGTGTACTCAGAGGCCAATTGCAAGTATGGCGGGATCAAGGTTATGCATGATTACCTTACGCCGGGGCTGTTGAGGAACTCGGACCGGATGTTCCTGAGGGTGTGTGGACCGTTGGCGAGCGTGTCGTGGGTGGCATTCTCGGCAGTCACTGGCAGTTCCCCTTTCGCACATGTGCCTAGTAAAACTCCGTACTGACCGTTCAAGATAACGGCGCATTCTCGGAATATCTAGTTGCGGACGTCGAACTTCAACCTTCAGGTCGTGTCCATCTCCATCTGTTGGTCATTTGAAGAAGCGGCGCAGCTGGGCAGCGTGGCTCCACTAACCACCCTGCAGAGCCTGCATGAGTCTCTCGAGCTGCCTTCACCTTTCGAGGCTAGGTTTATCACCATACCTCAACGCACTCTTCTCATTTGGAGGGGCGCGTCGGCTGTCGGTCAATACGCCATCCAGTTCGCAAAGTTGGGTGGACTCCGCGTCCTGACCAGGGTCTCTTCCAAAAATTTCGATCTCGTCAAGGGAGGAGGCGCGGATGAGATATTCGATTACCGCGGCGAGGGTGTCGTGGAGAAGATTCGCGCGGCAACTGGTGATGCGCTTAACATTGCCATCGATACGATCTCAGAGGACAAGACGCTTGAGATGGTCACCGGCGCCATTGGGGATAAGGTTGGAGACTGGAGAGAAGTTGCCATCATCAATCCCTACGAGAGTCCCCGTCGAACCGTTAAAGTTACCTTCAGCATGCTTACCGAGTTGCTTCGACGTGTACGATTGGTGCGACCTACTAGTACTATAGTATCCCTTTTGTGTGACTGTCGCTCATCACATCCTTTTCTAGAGATCAAGCGGCAAGTGGTACATCGATCTACTCAAAAGATCCTCGCTACAGGGAACGTCAAGCCTGTCCCGGTTTTCATACAACCCAATGGAATTGCTAGAGTGAAGGACGGTCTGCAGTACATGCAAAACGGAAAGGTAAGTCTGGTCGTCGTTTACGTATCGCCGATCGATATCGGATGAGAATTGACGTTGGTTGTAACCTCGCAGGTCAGCGCACAGAAGCTAACGTGTCGCGTTCCACCTACGGTATGACTGCTGGATTACTATAAACAAAACATGATGAGAAATCTTCGGTGATACGGATAGCTGGAATTAGAAGTCTTTTTTTTTCCTGGAGAGCGCTTTATATTCCAAGTAGTTTGGTAACTGTAAGCAACTGACGCAAATTGGCCGAAATTGTCTCAACTGGACCTGACAGCTCGGCCTGAAAGGGAGAGGGCTCTGTTGAAGACTTTGAAGTGTAGCGATAGGATAGATAATACAGTATGTGAGTGTGAGATTCAGTTCCCGTGCTTTGCGATTTAATAGCAACTTAACACGAATCCATCCTTTTGTATGCATGAATTTACTACAGGTAATACTTACAACTATCTAAATCAAGACTAAAGGAGAGTATGGGGGCTCAAAGGAAGACCACTCAGGTAAGGGATGGGTATAGAATTGAGTATCGAGAAAAAGAAAGAGATGGCGTAGAGGAAACCACCGAATCACTCAGGGAAAGATAATGAATTCAGACCC
>Ga0137398_10000666_pt1 | contig 12747 bp, 10 predicted proteins | sample czorhiz216metaG_FD_106659 | JGI IMG/M metagenome (GOLD analysis project Ga0137398, IMG submission 106659) | Vadose zone soil microbial communities from Angelo Coast Range Reserve, California, USA - czorhiz2.16 metaG | ecosystem: Environmental > Terrestrial > Soil > Vadose zone | place: USA...
ACTAGAATTGGTTACCAATGTCGCACTGTTTGCGCTCGTTATTTCCCCTATGACGCTCGTTGATGAGCTGTACAGTATTCGATTTGCCGTCGTCGTAGCAGGCCATGTTGTGGTTGACCAGGCAGGTGTTGTGCTTGCGCCGGACTGCAACATTTGACGGGCTGTAGCGGTGCCAGACAGGATTGCGCCAGCGGAAGCAGTTGAGTAAAAAATGCCGCCATTATTTGCTGTGAGGCTAGCATTTGTTCCACCATTAGCCATCGATACGGGCAACGTGAGGGGTGCCGAAGAAAATTGACTAAAGACAATAGCATCGGTGCCAATCGTAGCCACTGTCTGCGTCTGTAACCACAAGGTATCTGCATTTACCGTGCCTGCGATTACCGGCACTAAATCCCCAGGTGCGATTTCTGAAGGCTGATCGAAATCGAGGGAACGGGTGAGTACCCAATTAGTAGCGCCAGTACCGACCACCGTAACGGTGTAAATCCCATTCTGAAACGTAGACGCTTGGTTTTTAATCAACACCCTTTGCCCCAGTGTTGGAGATTGTCCATCTACACTAAAGGCCGCCTGCGTCGTGGCATTAGTTAAGGTTGCGCCTATGCCGCTGGCATTGTTGTTATAGGTAACCGTTAAAGCCACTGTACTCGCACACACGCAAGCATTTTTAAATTCTAAACCCGCCGCAATTGCATCCGCGTATTGCTTAGTGACGGCTTGCAGAGCACTAACCGGATCGGCATGTAAGGTAACCGTTCCAGGAAATATGGTTGTGCTGGAAAGGGAGAGAACAGGTGTATTTCCACCCGTGGAGTCAATTTGGTTGGCGGTTCCTGACACGCTGGTTACTGTACCGCCTGAACCAGTCGCAGCAATACTGATTGTTCCAGCTCCCGGCGTAATCGTTACCCCAGAACCTGCGCTTAGGGAGGCAGCAACAGGCGTTCCACCCGAAACGCCAATAATAACTTGGCCATCTGAAAGCGATGAGGAGAAGATGGGAACACCGCCGACAGTGGTGACCAGTGCCGCGCTGTTAGCCGTAGCGAGACCTGCAATCACATTGGCGGATGAAGAGTAAAGTAATTGGCTTACTGTGGTCGTGGCGGGATAGGTCGCGGTCGACCAAGCAGGTGCTGTGCTTGCGCCCGACATAAGGATTTGTCTGGCGGTAGAGGTGGACGCAAGAATGGCAAGCGCGGAAGCCGTACTGTATACGATACCGCCAAAATCAGCCGTCAATGAAGCCGCTGTACCACCGCGCGTTAAGCCAAGCTGACCTGTCCAGCCAAGCGTTAAACTCGTTGCTTGTAATAATGCCGTTGTTGGACTTCCGCCAAGGGTTAAGGTGACGTTAGTATCATCTGTTTTTGTCAGAGCAGCGGGCGTGATAATGCTAGACGGATTTGTCCAGGTCATCGGACTGCCTGCACCCCCGGCACTCGTCAGGAAATATCCCGATGTACCTGCGGTGATAGGTAAATTCAGGTTGTACGTGCCAGCTGCGGCCTGAGGTAAAATCGATATCGTCCCACTGCCAGAACCTGTCACTAGGTAGATCGGAGCCGATATGGATGTTGTGGCAGCAATCGTGCCAGGTGCTATAAAAGTGGAAGGAACGCTGAGGGTGACCGCACCCGTGCTAGCCGATGCCGTTATCTCGTTGGCGGTGCCTGAAATGGAGCTTACAGCGATAGTAGCTATGTTGCTCCAAGTCATCGGACTTGACCCTCCACCCGCACTAGTAAGAAGGTAGCCGCTCGTTCCAGCCGTAATGGGAAGGTTTAGATTATATGTACCCGCCGCTGCCTGGGGCAGTATGGAGATTACGCCGCTACCAGAACCGGTGACTAAGTACTCGGGGGCAGATATGCTGGTTACCGCCGCCAATGTGCCGGGCGCGATAAAGGTGCTGGGAATGGTTAATATGACTGCGCCTGTCGTAGGGGAGGCGGTTATCTCATTGGTCGTGCCTGTGACGCTGTTAACCGTCCCTGAACTGGTGGAAAAGGGATACCATGTCGCTCCGTCTGGCGTGGCCTCAAATACGGTAAGCTGCGTATTGAAACGGATTGAGCCGGCGGCCCCGGCCCTGGCCGCCGTATTGCCCTCTGGAAGCTGTACGGAGCCTGTGCCGGGTAGTATCGGATTGTTGGCGATAGCGAAGGTAGGATTAACGGATGTGCCGCCAATGACAATTTCATTAGATGTTCCCGTGACCGTATTGACGGGTGAAATAGCGGTATAAGACATCTTCAATCCCTAAAGTTGTTGGCCACCGTTGTTGTAGAAATAGCCTGACGTTGCTGAATCAGCGGTAAATAATGCTTTCCTGACCTGCCCTGGTGTTGAGGGGGCTGTGAGTGTCATTCCACCCGCCACAGTTGGATCTAAAAAATAATCAGCTCCTGGCGTCAGTCCGCTTAAGCCCGGGACATATCCGTAAAGCGTCAGCTCAAAGTCGTTTACGTCATCAACAGCAGAGACCATCCCTAAGACGTCAGCATCTGCTGCGCTGTCTCCTTGCGCCAACACATAAAGTGTGCCGTTAAATCTCACAATTTGCTGCACCGTAAAACCATGGGCCGTCTGGCTAATTTCTCGGCTAAGCTGGCCGGTTGTTCCGGTAGGTGAGCCGTCAAAGCGGTAGTTAGTGCCTGAACGTAACCCAACAAACTGGTCACCTAACTGAGGATTCAACCCATTTAGGAACTGACTGAACTTAACGCCCGGCGAAATGGAGAATGGCATATTAGCTGCTCTGTATGACGTAGAATGCAACGGAAATATCGGCAGTGCTGGCGCAATAGAAGTGCAGCACGTCACCGGCTTTACAATACTTGGCGCTTGGATTTAATTCAGAGGTAGAGGCCGCAAAAGTGGAACCGGCTGGAATCGCGGCTGTAGCATTGTTGGCTACAAAAACATCCTTGCTGGCTTGATAGGAGAATTGCGCAATAAACTTCGTGGCGTTCGTGGCGTTTGCCAGCCCAATGGCGTTCGTTAGTGGAACCGCTAAAGTGGTGTCCGTGGTGGCCGCAATCGTGGCAGTGAATACCGCATTACAGAAGGGCAGCCCATATCCGTTTACACCCGATATGTTTTTATCAATGTTATAGATTGTCGTCATGTTCGGACTCCCTGTCCTCATTCGTACGTAAAATTATAGACTAAATCATCAAAGTCCGAGCCTACAATCGGCGCTCCATGCACCTGTATTTCGATTCTGCCCTGTATTGGCAGACACTGCCGTCATGCCAAAACCATTTTCACCGATAACGGTAGTGGCCGTGCTGTTGCAATCTGTGGAAGCAGTGACAACATAAAACTGAGCATTATTGTTAACGGGATTATAAAAGGTAATCGTTGGTACCGCATACATGGAAACAGGAAAGGAAAAGAATCCACCGGCGTAGATAGTGCCTGTCGTCCACATTTCCACTGTGCCAAGATATCCCGCTGCTGTCGCTGGAACTACGCCCGCATTAAAAGAGGAGCTGTAATAGCGCTGGCATTGCCTTAAGACCTCATCAGGTGACTGAGGCGCAGGACGCGTAGGGATACCGCCGGGCACCAAAGAGATAGAACCAATATCGATGGTGTGTCCAGTAGGCAGCGACGCAAACCCTACCACAATCGCGAAGAAGGTAGCCGTATCGGCTCCTGCTGCACCATTTAGGTTCCAGCCAGAAAAGCCATAGTCATTAAAATTAGTAGTACTAGAAGAGCCAACGTTAAACGATGCATTTCCCAATCCATTCCGTGTCACCTCGACCCATGTCCCATTAAAGGTTGCTGGATAACCATTTGCATCAAGGGTGGCTACAAGAGAATTATTTGACCCCGTATTGGGGAGACTACCGGTCGTATACCAAAGCGATATTGTGCCCACTAGACCGCCCGCTGAAGCTGTAATGGCCGCTATATTGGCTGATAAACTGGTGTTCAGAATTTCTCGCGCCGTGTTTTGGGGTAGATACTGAATCAAGGCAAACTTTGTGGCGTTCGTGGCCGTGATAGTTAGGGCACCATTACCAGAGGCTGAGCGACTCACAGCTGCGCCTGAGTTCACGCTCTGAAATAGTATAGTTTGATCCCAAATCTGGGCCGAGGTATTAGCCCCTGCGCTACTGGCGCTGATAGTAGGGCCTAGTGCTTGCGTGGGATTCAAAGGGAAGTCCCAGCCTACTAAATAGGAAGGAATGGGCTTGGCTTGCAGTAAGGGACTGTAATAGTTAAACAATTGATCGCGCTGGCGATTTACCGTGTTCTGCTCATAACCCACGGTAGTGATGCTGGTATCCAATCCGACAATTTGCAGGTTGCTTAAAGTCGTCGATCCGACAATAGGTAATATAACCAAAATATCAACATAGCCCGTATCTCCTGTGCTGGGATTAGAAGCGCCAGATAATTGGATGGTGGCCATCGATTCCGCATAGCTGCCTGAGATGTTATTGGCGGCTAATATCGTTTGGGCTGATAGGCCGTTAGGTTGATATTGAATGCTGAGGTTACTAGATGGCGCTAAAAGCACACTGGCTGCTATGTAACCGTTATTTCCCCCGACAGCCGGACTAAAGATGTCTGGATTATTAAGTAATCGTTGACGCAAATACAGGCTGCTTACATTGGCTCCTGCGGTTACCGTCAACGTATAAGGGGGGTTACCCGGATAAGCTGAGCTTCCTGAAATTGCATTGCGCGAAACAACCACGCTACCGCTGCCTATGTGAGAGATAATTAAGTCCCACTTAGGCGCTATGGCAACCGTCATTGTCGCCGAGCCAGTGAAGGGAATGGTTAAAGGATTATTTTGCGAGAAATTAATATCAACAAACTGTGGATTACTTAATTCATTGCTGATGTTGCTGTTCTCGGAACCTGGGCTATTAGATGAAACAATGTTTGGCCATGCTTCACGTGTGAACTGAACCACACCAAATGAGTTCTTGACCACAATGTAATAGAGCTCAATGTCTCCATTGGCATCGTAGGGATAGTAGTAGATGGCGACATTATTCCCGACGCTGTCTGTAACCGTACCCGCAACACTTAAGTTGATGGGATTGGGTAAAGCCGTGTAAGTATAATTGGGGGGAGCGCCACTCAGTTCATAGACAAGCTTGGGGCTGGTTCTGTTGTCATCTTTCCAGAATTCTATGCTTCCATAGGAAAGAGGTGCACTTGTGGCATTATCGACCAGATACTCTTCTAAATCGATTGATACAACGTACTTTGCGTCCAATGCCATTGTGTATATTCCCTTATGCAGTAGGCTATTGCTATGTTAGCGCAATTGGTTTAGTATAGCAATAGGTAGAAACTTGACTAAATTAAGGAGCGTATTGTGTATTGGATGATTCTTTGGGGTCTTTGCTTTATTTGCATAGATTTTATTCCCAGTTAATGGTTAATCCTCTTTTGGCGCGATATTCGATAATGACGATCCAAAAGGCGTTTTAGGCCTGTGTCCGAACTTTTGATTTACAACGCTTTCTCGCATTACTTGGTCTGTCAGCCATTTCTTTAAAGCCTTATCTTTAATAAAGGATAGAAGTGGAAGCCCGACACCTCCCAGTATTCCACCCAATGTACCGCCAGCATGCAGTCCCGCCGCTAATCCACCCACACCCTGAAGTCCGGTCATTATTTTATTGAGCTTTTCATTGGTTCTGGCACCTGTTTTTGGATTAGCCATTCTATTGAGCGCTTCCCCGTTCATTTTCGTTAATCTTTGATAATCTAATAATTGTCTTTGCATCGGCTTATCAAATAAAGCTTTGAACTGCCTTTTGCCCAAGCCATCTAGTAATTGATTAAGCTTGCCTGGACTGAAGGCACCTTGTTTATCAAAGGCTTGCTGAAGATAGGCCATTCCCAGCGCACCTTGCTGATCTTTTGGCAATGCCTGCTTTGCTTTTTCAATCAATTGGTATTTGTCTTTGGCTTTTCCTGGCTTAACAATGTCATGAATGATAGATTGAGCGTCTTTTGAGCCAGAGCTATAAGGATAGAGTTCTTTGTCTAAAAATTTGGCAAAACTATTTTGATAAACCTTGTCAGCTTCACTGGCCATGACCTGAAGCTCTGGCGATGCCTTTTCTTTAAGATTAGTTTTGATATCTTCTTTTAATTTAGCTCCCAACTTTTTATACAGGCCCCCCAGAGCCCGGTCATTAGCTGCGGGGGATTTGAGCATTCTTTCCCCCTCATTATAAAGTTGACTGGCCGTCATTTTAGCTGTCTTAAGAGAAGGGTAGGTTGTTTTACCGGGACTCTCAGTTGTCACTGATTCAAGTCGAGATAATTGATTTACCATTTTTCTAAACTTGGCGTCATTCTTTAGCATAGGACTTTCGGCGATAGCCTCTTTATTTTGTCTGGCGAATCTTGAGAAGTTAGGAAGCTCTAAAAGAAGACCTTCTTTATTTGCTTGCTTAGTTACATCCTCATACAGCGCGTTCTTAGCCAACCCTTCTTTTTTATATCCTTTCTGCATTAGGGACTCTACCAATTGATTAGCGTCTCCTGTATGGGCTCCCTGAAACAATCCTTCTCCTTTCTTTGTAAGATGTTCCCCGAGCTCAGTTAAAATAGGTTCGGTTCCTGACAACTCATTTTCAAAATATTTTTTTAAGGAAGGAGATTTGATCACGTCCCCTAAAGGCGTCTTAGTACCCTCAGCTACGCGTGCTCTTTCTAGCATTTCAGGAGAAGCGCGCTCCCCAAACTTAGATAAAGCAGTAGAAGGACGAGCCTTATTTAATCCCTGCATAGCCCCTTCGATAGGTGCAAACGCACCCATCGCGGTAATAGGGTTCTCGTTCTGCCCGACAGCATGAGCTCCGGCCATACCCGTTCTTAGCCCGGCCCTGGCCAGGTTTCCCACTTGCCCCAACTCCCCTCCAAACATATAGGGAAGAAATTCAGTAACGCCTTTTATTAATTCATCCCCATGACGAGAACCGAGATCATGCCTTTGTTCGGGGGCCGTTATGCCAGATAGATTATCGAGTATCTGGTTAAAGCTTTCTGGATGGTTTTGTCGCGGAATCCTGCCTTCATATTCTGGGGAAATAACTTCTTTTCTGGCCAGATAGTCACCAATGTTTGCTGGTGTATTTAACACGCCTTGACCCAAGCCATACAGGCCTCTCAGGGCATTTTTCCCGACCCTCCCTGGATCGTTAAATATCTGTTCACCAGCACCCATTACCTCATTGGGTAACCCTTTAGCCATGTTCCACAGAGCGCCTGGAACTGCGCTTGCACCTGATTTAATGTCATTCCATATTCCAGATGCGCCCAGGTCTTGCTGCCTTCTTCTTTCCTTTTCCTGGTTTAAAGCTTCTGGTGTGAAGCGCTGTTTAGCGGCATTAACGAACTGTCTACGCTCTCTTTCTCGCAATAATTCTTCTTTTGTATATTGCATTAGCCAGCTTCCTCAATAAGCCTATCTAGTTCATCCGGAGACAAATCATTTATGCCCGCGGTTTCTTCATTCCTTCTTTTTTCTTGCTCATATCTGATTGCGTTTGCTTTCATTTCTGCATCGGCATCTTTTTTCTTTACCTTATATCCTTTGCCACTCATTACGTCAGTACGCGCCTTTGCGCCTTCCTTAATCCATTCATTTAAATATTTCTGAGTTTTAGCATACACGTCTTTATTGACAGCCGTTCTAAATACATTAACATTACCCAAAGATTTTTCTTGCATATCCTTTAAGGCTTCCTGAGCATTGCTGCCTCCAAGAATTCGAGTGCGAGTGCCTGCAATTTCTGACTGCATGGCGCGCCTTGCTAAGAATCTAGCTTGCTTGTCGGGATTCAGCCCCTTAATTTGATCGGCTACTTGGCTAGGAGAGTACCCCAAGAAATAATCATTATAATCCTCAAGACCTTCTTCCATGAGGTTTTCAAGGACATCTAGTTCTGCTACATAACCTTTAGTTGAATTAATGTCGCTTCTATTTCTGCCTGTGGCGGGATATAATTTTTCTGCCGTATCAACATCATAACCTTCCTTCCTTTTCATATCCTTATATTGCTCAAAGGTTCCGTTGTTATTGATAAAGGCCGCCGCTTCAGCCGGATCGCCTCCAAACCCGTTTACTTGAGCAAGTATGTCTGAGCGCGTGTCTATAGGTAAATTTCTCCATATTCCTCCGCTGCCAGCACTTTTACTTCCGGCTTTTTCAAGATAGGCAATCTTGGCCTTTTGCATTTGTTCTAAATACTTGTTGGTAATCTCACCCGCATCCAGCTTTTGCTTACCAAGCATCATTTCTTGGGCAGCCTTCTCCTGCTCTTTCTGATGATTCTGTACGCCTTGATAAGCGCCAATCGCATTCTGAGCGAAGTCACCGATGCCCTTATAGGCATCTTTCTGCATAGGTGCCTGCATCCAGTTAGGCAGATTTAAGGGCATATCAGAATTCTCCCTGACCTAATCTTTGCCATACGCTAGACATTCCTTGCCCAGCGCCTTGATAAGGATTCCCGCCACCAAAGCCATTCATGCTTCCATCCATAGGTTGCTGCACAGGCTGTTGTTGAGGTTGCTGCGGCCTGCGCCCCATATAAGCGCCGCCCAGCGTGCCAATCATATTCATGAGCGCATTTCGCCTGTCACTTCGGAGTTGATTCTTTTGAGCCTGTCCTTGATAGGCTAGCTGCCCTTGATTGCCCAATAGATTGCCCATCCAATCTGCCGCTTGCATTCCTCTGTTGGACTGAGCCTCAGCCCCATACATGCCCTGTTGCTGTGACTGCAAAGCATTCTGAATGAATTGCTGCATGTCCCCGCCCAGCAACCCCCGAATCATGTCAGCCTGACCTTGTTGGTCAAAGTCTGTGCCGGAGAACCCCCCATGGGCCGCTGAATTACGAGCACCCTTAAGCATTTCTTGCTGCTTGTACTTATAGCCCTCAGAGGGATTATAATTGCTCATAACCTGATTCAAGAAGGCGCTCGGGTCTTTAGCCTGCTGGTTATAGACAGACGATAATCCTTGTTGTGCGTCTAGCCCTTGTTGCATATAGGGCGATACGTTCTGCTCGCCAATTTGCCTGGCCTGATTAAGATAAGGCATCGCAGCGTCAGCAGGGTTTTGCCCTGAACCGAATAATGATTTAAATAATCCCATTGTAATTCCTTTTACGGATATGAAGTCGTCGTAAACTTTACGAGAGAGCCGCTTATTTTACCAACATAGCACGGTGGAGAGGCATCAACCAAAAACCAAAGAGTGCCATCTGACATCAAATTTGCAAGCGTACCTGTGCTTCCATCCTGAAGCGTCACAATATCAACCGTGAGCTGCGCATTGGTGAGCTGAGGCACTGTCCATCCATTATCCGATAAACTGTCCTGCAAGTTCTGATTCAATTCTGCATTATAGTTCTCATCGCCTGAGGAGGGATTCTGTGGGTTGGTAATGTAGCTGGGTACATTCATTCGCGTATCTCCATGCTACAAGGGCCTACAACGACGCGTGCTGTGCTCCAAAATCTAAACTTGAAGGTAATCGTATTGCAGGCACCCAAAGAATCCCAATGCAGGATATTCTGCCTATATCCAATGGGATTTAAATCACGCCCTACGGTATTGCTCCACGTAACGCCAGAGTCTTTTGAAATAGATAAATCGACGCGTGGCTGATAAGGCATTGTATAGGACGAGCCACCGCCCCAGGAATCTTCTGTAACAATCGGTACGCCCCATTCGGATAACACCAGGTCACCCTGCTCTGTGATGACATAAGTTATGTTTCCAGGAGGCAATGCGTTGGGGTCTTGTCCCTGTTCTATCGTCAGCGTCAGGCGATTAACCACAAAACGATCACTGTTGGGCTGAATCATGTTATCCGTAATGCGGATACGCTGCATGTCGAAGACGAGTAATGGATCGGTCTGTCCAGGAGTATTCTCATTAATAACGGTGATATCCGTGTCAATTGAATAGATAGAGGCATTGTTAATAGAGGCGAAATACGTTTGCTGATTAAAATAGGCGTACTGCCTGGCAGGGTGATAGTTTAAATACTGGTCGGATAAGTGAAAGAATTTCTTGCTCTCAAAGTCGAAAGCTAAGGTCAGGTTATCCTGTGGATCGAAAAAGGTAATCTGATAAAACAAATGCCCGTCAACCCGAGAGAATAACGCCGTAGACTTATCAGGCCGCTTTAAGGTGCCCATGACATAGTCGATACCGTCCGTTGATACAGGGGTGGCTCCTTGGCCCGCGTAGACCATGATAACGGGGGCATTCTCGGCATTAACAGCCAGCCACATAATGAAATTATCAGATGCCGCGATGGTAGACACAGAGATGCAGCCATAATCGACAGAGATAGAATTTACGCGACGGTAGTTCTGAAGGCCGCCAATCTGTGTGTGAACCTCACAAACTGAGGTGCCAAACACCAAGACGTTGGCCGACTGGGCTGGTATACGGATGACGGCAATGGCATAGTCAGGCTTAGTTTGAAGGGCCAACTGGCTAATCTGGACGATGGTTGTGGGCGTGCTAAAACCATAGGCATACCAAGCGGCTCCATTTGAAGTGGTGTTACCATTGCCAAAAAGAAAATATGTGTTGTGATAGGTGACGTATTTAGGAATAAGACCGCCGCCCACGCTCTGGATAGTGATGTTGGGGGGCAGCGTATAGTTGTAGATATAAGCATTCACGCCATCGACGATGCAAATCTGGCTATTGAGGTTCTCATCCATGAAGACTTCGCCTGTATTTGACGAAAGATTGCCTATTAATATGGCACCAAGAGCGGAATTAAGCTGATAGACCTGGCTATTGACCACAGCGAGCATGAAATTGCCCCGAATACTGCGAAAGATACCGCGACCTTCACCTGAAGGGAGTAGTTTGGCGACGACTTGATAGCCGGGGTAATTTACAAGCCAGGAATCACTAAGGAACATGTTGTACGTCTTCTCGGCTGATATCTTTTGATATCTCCCGAATGAACTCGTGCCCGCCGCTAGGACGGGCACCTCTTGTCCAGCAGAAGTCTTTATGCCCATTCTGGAAATTCCTTTCCATACTCTGATAAATAACTTGCTGCCAATACTAAAATCTCAATAGAATCGGAGGCATTTCCTAGAAGTACATTACATTTGTGACAAAGTAAGCCTCTTATTTCACCCGTGACATGATCGTGATCAATCGAAAGGCGCCTAACTATACCTCCTTTAGTCAATGCCTTTTCTTCATTTCCACATATCTTGCATCTATTATTTTGTTCAATGAACTTGTTTTCATATTCTTTTTTAGTTAACTTGAATTTATTAAGCAGATTTACTGTAGCTCTTTCCTCTAGCCCTTTTGCATCCAATTTAGCTGCTTCTCTGGCATAGTTTTTTTTATACATTTTCGTCCATTTTTCAGGATTATTTCTTCTACTTTCCTCAATTCTTTTTTGAAAATAATCAGGATCCGCCACTCTTTTATTTTTCCCCCAAGCGCAGTGACATAGCTTACATCTTCCATCTTTTGTTCGATCTTTATCTTCTAATTTCCCATGCTTGTGACAATCTCTATTCCACATCCCTGTAATTACACAAGATTTACACGTATACCAAAATCCTTTCTTAGCTTTCTTGCTATTTGCTTTATATACCTGCTCTCTAGTTAGATCGCCATGCACTTTACAAACTTTAACTACTTCATTTACCGCTTCACTCATAAATACCTCTCTAGCATTAGTCTCATTCATACATAATGCAAAATCAGGCCAGTGAGATGCTGGCGATTCGGGAGCGACCCTAGATCTTGCTAAACCATTATACATGAGTTACTCTGTCTTATAAATTAAGTTAGCTAGGTGACCAACCTTTCCCAATATTTACCTGGGCAAATGAAAAGTTCTGATGATGTCCCAATGTCGATACTTTAGCGCAGCGCATGTCTAGCTGAGCGGATTGCTTGCTTATCATGCCTTCATATTTATTCATGAGCTGTGTGACGCCAGGCGGTACGCTGTAGTTATAGTAAGCACAAATCCTATCCGCTAAAGCGTACTTCAAGTAATTAATATAGAAAGGATCGAGTGTTAAAGATAAATCTTGGTTAATGGTAACGCTTTGTAATCTGAACTGTCCCCAGGCTTCCATGGGAAAATTGGTATCGGGCAGAAAATACAGATACAGATTAGCTCCACCAAACTGACGCTCTAAATGCCAGTTATAGGGCAGCGACTGCACGTTATTTGCCCGTGGCGTACCGAAATACTCACGCCGAGGCAACGGGGTCATCTGATAGCGCACGCTCTGTATAAAGAAGGTGAGCGTGTCTAAATTAATGAGGTTAGGGATGAAGTACGTCTCCTGTCCCTGAACCGCATTAAAAGTGTATTTGAGATAATACGGTATCATGTCTTCTTCAACCGTCTTATCGGTCAGGATTTCATTTAGTAGATTAAATCCATCCTGACCTTGTTGGGCCGTTACCGTTTCAAATTCCCTCGCCACAATACCTGCGGTATTAAAAGCGCCAGTGATGAGCTCAGGAACGTAATATGGCACGACTTATTCCTTACAGTTGGTCGACGTAACCGTTTAACAGAAACACTACTGAGTCACTGGAAGAGCTTGTGGCATAAAGGATAGTGACTTTGCTTAAGATAGTGAGTGCGGCTATCTGGGTAGCGTTAGGTAGTGAACAAGGCACACGTACAACGCCCACTTGTGCGCTTCCGGTTGCCGCTGCTGACATTGCGGC
>Ga0137398_10000668_pt1 | contig 12745 bp, 9 predicted proteins | sample czorhiz216metaG_FD_106659 | JGI IMG/M metagenome (GOLD analysis project Ga0137398, IMG submission 106659) | Vadose zone soil microbial communities from Angelo Coast Range Reserve, California, USA - czorhiz2.16 metaG | ecosystem: Environmental > Terrestrial > Soil > Vadose zone | place: USA...
AATGCGGTTGAGATAGAGGCGGACCAGCTTTTCCGAAGACAGCGCCCCGGCGTCTATAGCAGCGTTGATATCGGCCACGGTTGCCGTCTGAAGATCGAACGTGGTGAGGGTTTGGGCTGGCGTGTCTTGGGCCAAGCCGTGTGCCGGGATCAGAAAGTTGAGTGCAAAAATTGCGACTGTGGCAAGCGCACAGTGAAACCTACTGCCAGTCATCAGAACCTCCTGATCTATAAAGAACGCGAGGCTAAAACTTCAGAGCTGGCTAGAAATGTAACAGGCGACCACCCTCTTGTCATCGAAGCATTGGTGAAGTACGAATTCCAAGACCAGCAATGTGTGCCGGTCAAAAGTGCGGGGCACGATTACAAGAAGCGCTTTTTCAGGACGCGCCTACCTTAGTGTTCTATGATCCGAGGGACTCCCTCCGAAACATCGCTTTCGGATGTCCTCTATACACGTTAGAGAAATGCATGTTGTTCAAAGCACGTCGTTGGAGGAAGTCAATCCTTATCTATTGTTTCCTTCCTGTGTAACTCAGTTCGTTTGCGTCCGGTCCCAAGTCCGGATAAGTCGTCGTCTGCTATGAAAATAGAGTTCAGCGGGCGTCCTGATCATGCGGCTTTCTGCTCTTGTGTCACGGCATAGCCTAGACGCTCCAAGCGATGGACCAAATTTCGAGTCAGGAGGTGTTTGTTAAGGTTGTCGAGGTAAAGATCACCCAATTCGTTGTAGCCAATCTGGTGGGAAAGCATGTGATAGATGGCGACCAAGATTTTATGGGCTACGCGAGAAGAGACTGTTCTCTGATTAACATCGAGTCCCCAAAGGATCAAGTGGTTCTTGGTTGCGGGGACATCGATCTACGAGCCGGGTGCCATTCCAAGTTTTTTGCCCCAGCCGAGCATCACCGTAGGCGATGTCATAGACGAGTTGTACGATGTACGGAACATCATCGCTCACGGGGACCGAGTACCCGTACCGCACTCGTGTCTGAGCGATTTCTCGGATGCGCATCCGGAGTGCAGTCCGTGGATCTTTATGCGCTCGATACCGAAACGTTCCTCGATTTAACCGGGCGACCCTGCTCGCAAGCTGCTCGCTCACCCGGAAGCGGCCGTGCAGGTACTCGACCACCTGCCGGCGCCGCGAGGGCTCTAGATTTTTTTGACAGCACACCCTGCAACATGGCCTTGTCGAGGGTCAGATCGGCAACCAGCTGCTTCAACCGGGTGTTCTCTTCCTGGAGTTGTTTGAGCTGGCGAACCTGGTCAACCTCCAGCCCGACATATTGCTTCTTCCATCGGTAGAAAGTCTGTTCGGAGATTCCCACCCGCCGGATCAATCCAGCCAAGGGAACTCCTGCCTCGGCTTGCTTCAAAACTGCCACAATCTGCTCAACGTTGAAACTTTTGTGCTTCACGGCAAAACTCCCTTCTGTGGGTTCTAGATTTTGCCGGAAACTAACCTTCCGAGTGGATAAAAATACCGGGACTGCGCATGTTACGGAGAAAATGTGCACATTGACTGGGTAAGGGCGGAGTGCTACCTTCCCTCCCATGTCGGGGGCGACGGCCGATGATAGATTTCGGGGCTCTGTTCAAAGAGCTTGAAAAACTTGCCCCTCGCAATCAGCACCGCTAGTCGCCAAGTTTGTAAAGCCTCCGGCCTGTACGGGACTAGGCTTTTCTGAAGTTCGTTTTAAGAATGTCAGAGGATTGTAGGTAGAACGGCTTTGGGTTCGAAACGCATGTCTTTGGGGGTGTTCAATTGAGATCGGAGGGTAAGGGTATGGGTCGTCGCATAAATGCTAGAAGCATTTTAAGATTATTGCTATGCGCGGTTGTGGTACTGGCCGCGTGTGCTGCTGCACGTTTGTACGCGCAGGCGGTTGGTGCAACGCTGAGCGGCACGGTCTCGGACCAATCCGGTGGCGTGGTTCCCAAAGCGGACGTCGCCATTCTGAACACGGCGACGGGCGAAACCCGGAATGTTCAAACGAATGCCGATGGAATCTACTCAGCGCCAAACCTGCAGCCCGGCGGTTACACCGTAACCGTTACCGCCTCGGGATTTTCAAAAGCGGTGCAGACAGGCCTCACCCTCACGGTTGGCGCTTCGCAAGTCTTGAATTTGACCCTGCAGGTAGGACAGGCAAGTCAAACCGTGGAGGTTACTACCGAAGCCCCAACTGTCAATTTGACGAACGCCGAAATCGGCGCAGTTACGACGGAAGCCGCGATCAAAGAGCTGCCTTTAAACGGGCGTTCATGGAGCGACTTGGCAAATCTTACGTCCGGCGTTTATCAACTCCATACTCAGCCTGGCCTCCAGACTCGGGACAGGTTTACGCGCGGTTACGGAGTTCAACTTTCGATTTCCGGCAATCGGCCCCAACAGAATAATTATCGAGTGGACGGTATCAGCATCAACGACCCAGGAAACGGCGGGCCTGGTAGCGTGCTGGGATCTAATGCAGGCGTCGATGCCATTGCCGAATTCTCCGTCTTGACCACCAACTATTCCACAGAGTACGGCAGGGCGTCTGGCGGGATTATCAATGCGACGACAAAGTCCGGCACCAACCAATTCCACGGAACCGCTTACGAGTTCCTGCGTAACAGCTGGCTGGACGCGCCAAATTACTTTGACCCAAATGGCGTAACGCCGGAGTTCAGGCGAAACCAGTTCGGCGCCTCAGCGGGAGGGCCGATCATCAAGAACAAGACGTTTGTCTTTGGAGACTACGAAGGATTGCGTCAAGCTTTAGGCTTGTCCTTTGTTAGTCAAGTTCCTTCGGCGTCCGGAGCCGCTAGTGCTGATCCGAAGGTGGCGCCTTACTTAGCGGCGCTTTTCCCTATCGGCGGCACACTCGGTGGCAAACAAGTTTGCGTCACCACACCCACCGCCGACGCATTCCACGATAATTGTTCCTTCGGAGCGAATCAAGTTAGTACGGAGAATTACTACATCATTCGCGCCGATCACAATATCTCGGACAAGGATCGCCTCAGCGGCACGTTCTTCCGTGACAAGGCCAGTACCGGCACTCCCGATAAATACAACAATCAAGTCGTCCACACGGCAACCAGTGAAACCTTCGCGACGATTGCGGAGACGCACACTTTCGGCACAAGCTTTGTCAATTCTGCGCGCTTCGGTTACAACCGTATCACCCAGGGAGGGCCAGCGGGCTCCACGGCAGTCAACCCGGCTGCGGCGGACAAGACTTTCGGTTTCTTCCCACAGTTTGATGCGCCTCAGGTGGCGATCGGCGGCGCTAACAACATACAATTTTCGGGTGGCGTGACCTCCAACAGCCCTCAAAAGAACACCTGGAATTCGTACCAGTTTTATGACGATGCCTTTTGGACCAAAGGGAAACATTCCTTTAAATTCGGCGCGAATGTGGAGCGCATTCAGCTCAATGTCCTTAGGTCTGCGCGTCCCGGCGGAATCTTTGCATATACGTCGTGGGCCGCATTTCTGAGTAACTGCGGCGCCCAAAAAATCGGAGCCTGCACAACATTAGGCGGCCCGGGCGTTGCTAGCCTCACCACGGACATCCCGGGCGCGCTTTCCCCCGAGGAGGAGCGGCAAACCATTATCGGCGTGTACGTCCAGGACGATTGGCGCATCCGTCCGAACCTTATGATCAACTTGGGACTGCGCTACGAACCTACAACTGTGCCTAATGATCCCAAGGGGCGAAATTCTACGTTGGCCGCTATCTTCTTCCCGACTCTAGGCCAACTCCCTCTTTGTGGAGTAGCGTTTACGGATGCGAGCGGCACTCCCACTTGCGATGCCCGGAACGGACCATTATTCAAGAACAACACCTTGCATAATTTCGATCCACGCGTTGGGTTCGCATGGGATCCTAAGGGCAATGGGAAGATGTCGGTCCGCGGAGGTGTTGGGATCTACGACCAATTGCCTCTGCTTGCCTTTATGGGAAGCACCTCCAATGGCAATACCGCCCCGTTCCTTGTATCCGGCAGCAGCAGTAACCTGGCTACAGGTTCCTTTGGTGAGGCTGCTTCGTTCGGCCCCTGCCCCGCGGCGCCCACGCCACCCACCCCTTGGGACCCAGGAACGTCCGCTGCGTGTCAAGCCGCCGCAGCAGGCGGCAATCGTGTCGCCTTTATCGAACGGGCTCCAAAACGCGCCTATGTAATCCAATATAACCTCAGCGTTGAGCGTGAAATCGCACCCAGTACCACATTAATGATCGGTTATGTGGGCTCGCACGGAGTTCACGGCACGACACAACTAGATGATGTCAATGAAGTGTTGCCGACTAAAATCGGTGATCGATATTTCTGGCCGTGTGAACCTTTAAATCCTGGCGGCGCTAACATCAACGACTGCGGGCATGGCACCGGCACGACCATCAATCGGAGTTTTGGTCGCCTACCCTCCACGTTTTTTAGGAATTCCTCACTCTATAACGGTATGCAGGTGCAGCTGAGCAAAGTCATGAGCCACGGATTCCAGGCTACGGCTGGATTCACCTGGCAAAAGTCCATCGACACTGCCTCCGGGGCGGTTATCTCCGATTCGGTTATCACCGCAATATCCACAAACAACTGGTTCGACCCCAAGCTGACGCGCGCGGTCTCTGACTTCAACGCTGCCAAGGTTTTCACACTTAACTATCTCTGGGACATTCCCACACCAAAGTCTTGGTCAGGGTTTACTCGGTCGGCTGCTGGCGGATGGGAGTTGGGAGGCATTTTCTCGGCTTCCACCGGGGAGCCGTTTACGCCTCTACTCGCTGGGGACGTACTTGGCCAAAAGAGCACCGACCCGTTCGCATACCCGGATCGTGTTCCGTCGTGTGGCAATTCGCTCACCAACCCAGGAAATCGCGATCCGCTGAAGAACGGTTTGCCGTATATCAAGCTTCAATGCTTCGTAATTCCACCGTTAGCTACCGTCAACGGCGTCAATTACATCCCGCTTGGTAACGTGGGGCGTAACATTCTCACCGGACCCGGATTGATAGATTTCGACTTTTCGGTCGTCAAGAATACCAAGATCCCGCGGATTTCGGAGGCTTTCAACGTTCAGCTACGCCTGGATGTTTTCAATCTCTTTAACCGCGCCAATTTCAACCCACCGGTCACCAATATGTTTATTATGGATCCAACCACTGTAGGCAACGGAATTGTTGCCAATCCAGGTCCGTCCGGCCCGTGCACCGGCAACGACAACAACAGCGGATGTGTCCCGAACGCCGGCGTCTTTGACGGCGGCGATAACACCGCGACGCGGTCTAGAGAGATGCAAGTGTCGGTGAAATTCATCTGGTAAACACTCCCAAGAGTTTTTCTGGCGTCGGGCCTCTGCCCCGGCGCCAGAGAGGTTCGACTTCTTCCGATCGATTCTCCCAGGATGCTCTCCATGAAAAAAAATAGGGTTCTTCTTTTAGCGATTGCGCTTGGGACCGTCTCCGCCGCCAGAGCACAAAATTTTGGCGAAGTGGTCCGCGTAGACCCCGCTGCCGACGCCATCGTCCCGGCCGACGTCGTGGTCGAGAAAGTGGGCGACGGTTTTGGATTTCTGGAGGGCCCGGTATGGGTACACGCGAAGGGCCAGGGCTATCTGCTCTTCAGCGATATTCCTGCGAACGTGATCCGCAAATGGGATCCGAAGGCTAGGTTCTCTGTGTTTCTGGAGAAGAGCGGATTTACGGGAACGGATGCCTCCGACCTCGGCGGACAGTCCAACAATGGAAAAGAAGTTGTGACCCTGATCGGTTCCAACGGCATCACCATCGACCGCCAGGGCCGAATCGTGTATTGCCAGCACGGAGACCGGCAAGTGGTGCGGCTGGAAAAGGACGGCAAGCGAACTGTGCTCGCGAGCCGATATGAAGGCAATCGGCTGAACAGTCCCAACGACCTCGTGTATAAGTCCGATGGAACTCTGTACTTCACCGACCCTCCCGCAGGGTTGCGCAAGGGCGTAGATGATCCCAAGAAGGAATTGCCCTTCAACGGGGTATATCAACTAACGAAAGGCAAGCTCAGCATAGTCTCCAGGGATTTTGTGCGTCCAAATGGAATTGCCTTGTCGCCCGATCAGAATTATCTCTACGTGAATGACACGTTGAGGAAAATCATCATGCGCTATGACGTGCAGCCGGATGACAGCGCCACGAATGGAAAAATCATCACCGACATGAACTCCGACACCGCGCCCGGAGCTCCCGACGGAATGAAGACAGATCAAAAAGGAAACATCTACTGCACCGGGCCCGGAGGATTTTGGATCATGTCACCCGAGGGCAAGCACCTCGCAACCGTCAAGACTAAAGAGCTGCCCGCAAATCTTGGCTGGGGCGACGCTGATGGAAAGACTCTTTATCTGACCGCGCGTACCGGGTTGTATCGAATTCGCCTCAACATTCCGGGAGTGCGGCCGTAAATGTCCGCTTCATGCAGCCACCAAATTCCAAGGGGTAATACTCCATGACAAAGATACGTGTACTGTTCGTCGTAGCGTTCATGGCTATTACGTCGCTGGCCTCGGCGCAAGATCCCATGACGAGTACGATGAAGAAGGGCGACAAAGCCTGGACTGATTTGGAAAACACGCTACGCGAGGCCGACCTCCAGTGGCTGTGCCAGGGAAAATACTACAAGCCTAAGCGTCAGGACTGCGTGGATTCGCGGGGAAAATTCTGGGCCGATCAGTTTTTTGAAATCAATCCGGGCACCGCCACGCAAACCAAAGCCGAGATGTATGCCGTACAAACCGAAGGGGCCAAGACGTACACGGACGTGGTCCGCGGCGAAGGGCCGAATCCAACGGAATTCAAGCTGATGGCGGTGTATGGAAACATCGCCATGGCGGTGGACCACACCTCATTCAAAGTGCGTGTGAATGCGCAGGGGCAGCCGGACTTCGAGCATACTTCCCCCACGTTCCGCTCCGACCACTGGTTTCTTGATGAAAGCGGAAAGCTGGCGGTGACGCGCGAGGTCACCTTCCTCCGCGTGTTTGTGAAAGAGAGCGGAGTGTGGCGTCCCGCGGCCGGCGCTGCCGTTCCGCTTCCGCCGTCAAAGTAGCGCGCACCCAAACAAATTGGTTCGGATGCCGGTCCTTGTGTGTTAACGATCATATGCGATTGACGCAACGCCAGGAGCTACCATTGCGACGCACATTCAGGTTCAGCCGCTTGATCTCCCTCTGTCTTTTCGCCGCGGCGATCACCGGATATCCCGCCGAAACTCCGCCAGTGGCTTTCACGGAAGGCAACTTTTTTGCCGGCCCACAACCGTATGCGATGTATGTGGAATACTTCCTTCCCGTAAAACCAACGCACCAGACGCCGATTGTCCTGATTCACGGCTGCTGCACGACGGGAGCGGGTTTCGTCAGCACGCCGGACGGGCGCGAAGGCTGGGCCAAGTACTTTGTCCGGCACGGGTGGAAAACATATGTCGTGGACCAGCCCGGGCACGGCCGTTCTCCCATGCCACCCGATTATGCGACGATGTCCCTGCAGCACGCAGTGGATGACAACGTCGCGCTGGTGAAGAAAATTGGGCGGTCCGTATTTCTTGTCCACAGCATCGGCGGAATGATTGGCTGGAAACTTTGCGAGACCATTCCCGATCAAGTCGCGGCGATCATCGGCGTCGCTCCGGTCCCGCCGGCCAACATGCCGAAAGGTAGCTTCCCCGCCGCGTCCGCCATCGGTCAGAGTTTCGTTTCAAGTGGCGTTGGGCCGTACCTCCCGGAAAACCAACCCGCGTGGTACAAGCTCGACGCCGCGAAAGGCGCATTTGCCAGCGCTTCACTATTTCCCGCTGAAGCTATGGACCAGTATTATCCGAGCCTGGTTCCCGAAAGCCCCCGCGCAATCAATGAGCTGATGAACAAAGACGGTATGGGATTGACGGCTGACCCCAAGAAATTCGCGAATGTTCCGAAAGTAATTGTCACCGGCGATCAAGACCCGCGACACCCCCGCGAGGTGGATGCACAGACCGCGAAATTTTTAGGTGCGGATCACATTTATCTCGCCGATGTTGGTCTGCCGGGTCACGGACATCCCATGTACCTCGATAAAGGTAACGAGAAAATCGCGCAAGTCATTCTGGATTGGCTAGCGAAGAAGGGCCTCTAAGTCTGGGCCGAACCTGGATTGAAGTGGAACTGGCTTCAACCTGTCGGTTTCCCGGGTGAAAGGCAAGTACAGCCCGATAATCGAAAATCCGGCAGGCTGCGCTGCGCCTTAGTCAGGATAAATCGCAAATTCTACTTTCTCGCTCGCGACTCCCCGCTCAGACTCGCGGCCGCCTGCATCTGCTGTTCTTATCTGAATTGTAATCGCACGGCTTTGCTGGTCATGAATGATGCTTCCCAAACCTCGACCGAGTCCTTGCTATTATCCACGGTGATGAATCGTGTGTTGGTCCCATGGCTTGGAAGGTTGTACACGGTCCACTTTCGGGTTGCGGGATCCAATTTGGCCACGCGATCATCGTTCGGAAACGCCACCCATAACATTCCGTTTTTGTCCGCGATCATTGCGTACGGAGACACGTTTGGAAGCGGCGCATTGAAATATTCCACTTCGTGCGTCCGAATGTTTGCGCGGGAAATGCTTTGCCCAAACCAATTTGACCACCAAACATAGTCGCCCTGAGACGCCATACGGCGTGGCCCTTCCGCTGGCAGGATGCTGGTCGTAAAGCTCGATTCGGCCACTTGATAAAACTTGCGATCTTCTTCTGTAGAAATCTCCTCAATTCCAGGCCGCGCAGGAAGTCGAATTTCACTTACGTTTTTGTTCGTGAAATCCGCAACTCCAACGATATCCAACCCTGGCTGACAAAACCAGCCGTTCCCAGCGCTATCCCCCGTGACTCCATATCCGCCCGTGCCTGGGGTGAGAGGCTTGAAATATGCGAACTGCTTGGTGGAAGGGTCAAACACGATTGCCCCATCCGAGCTCGCCCATATTTTCCCTTTTCCGTCCACCTGGACAGATATACCCACGGTACCCATTTCCGCAGGAGGAGAGAAGACTTCATACTTTTCGGTTTTTGGATCTAGTCGGAGAAGACTTCCTCTCCCGAAAGTGCCCCCTTTCTCGAACAAATTAATCCAGACGATTCCATTCTGGTCGTGGGTGATGCCGTGAGTTCCCCTCGCAAACCCATTCGGAGTTGGTAACCTGAAATTGGTAACTTTTCCGGTCTCAACATCCAGCTTCAAGAAACTGCGATTACGATTCTCTGTGCCGTTTGTAATCCAGGCGTTTCCGTTTTGGTCGATCGTAAGATCGTGGAGCCCAGCGGACCCGTTACCACCGGAGGGAATTCCCTGAGACCAGTCGCTACCGTCTTGATCCACGAGTTCGTTCGGATTGGCCGCCGGCGGAATGTTGAACTCCGTTACAACGACGCGGGCAGCGTCGCCCGCGGGACGCGGAAATGGCTTGATCTTCATTGGTGACGGCCCGGGCCCGCGCACCCTCGTAAGATAGGCCGCCAACTCTTCTTTGTAATGTTGAATGATCGGGCTCGGCGGCTCTCCCGTTTTTCCGTAGACGTTGATCGTTTCCATGCGCACGAGGATTGCCTTCCATCCCGCTTCGTCGAATTTATTTTCTAGGGCGAAAGCCGCCGAATGGCACGTGGTGCAACTGTGAACGAAAATTAATTTCATGCGAATATCTTCCGGCCTCCGATCGGGCAACGCCGAAAGCCACTCTGGAGACGTCAATTGCCGTTCAAAATCTTTTGCAGCTGGGAGAGTAAAATCCTGCCGCGTTTTTCCCGCAGGATTCAGTTCTACCCTGGCGCGGCCAGCCTGATATCCAACCGCCTGGGCCCACACCCGATACTTTCCTCCCGGCATTGACGGAAAGTAGTAACGCCCCTGCTCGTCCGTGTAAACAGATGTGGTGATCGTTCCGCCTTCGGCCGCGGCTGAAACCGTTACGCCAGCTATCGATTCGGCAGTAGAGGCGCGCACTGTTCCGTTCAGAATGGACGCCGCTGTGGGCTTTCCAGCGGATGCGCAGAACGGTGGCCGCCACGCCCCAAAGCTCAGAAACAATGCCAATGAAATTAAACATCTGGTTCGTAACATTCTGTCCTCTTCCGCTCATTCTTTGTTCAAGACGTCTAGAGTTTTCAGATAGACCACGAGTTGATCTATTTCCTTGGGGCTCAGGGTGTATTGAAAGCCAGGCATTCTCGGGGAACCTTGCATGATTTGAAGGCGTACTACTTCGTCACCCCGGTCCGCAACCATGGCCTTGTTTAGCAACGGACCGTAGGCCGTATAAGAAGGCAACGCGGGCAAATGGCAGACTGAGCATCTCTGGACAAAAAGTTTTTTACCCGCTGCTTGCGTGGAGTTTAAGCCCTTGCTGGATGGAAGAGGAACAACATCAACAGCCGAACGCGTCGTGACCCGCGACTCAGGTTTCGTAGAAGACTCGCGCGTCTGGGCCGCCACGGAAATGGCAATAGACAGCCCGCAAAAAATCACCACAAAAATCTTCATCGGCCTCCTTTCTGTCAGCCTAATGAAAGTGCGTCTGTCACGAAGCCTACCTCTGTCCATTGGTCCGCACAATGCCCAAATTTGATTCAGAACGTTCCGGAAAGCTCACCCTCTGGCCAACGCGCATCGGGTGTATTCTCTCCGGATTCATTGTCTACCAACGGAAGAGGCGGCACATGTCGTACAGCAAACTCGCTTGGGGGCACAATGAACGCCGCGCGGTCGCATGATTCTGAACTGACCGTTTGCTGTCACTGCCCGATAGGTCCTTCCATGAGAAGGCCGGTTAGTGTCAAGTTGGTTTTGCAGTTGCCTTTGATTGTCGAGTGGTCTTCCTCAGAACCGGGCCGCCTCGGTCGCCATCCTTCCATCCGCACTCTTTGGTGAGCGATATTCGCTCGGTGCAAGTGGGGTGTTCTCGTTTCAGTGGTGCTGCTACCTGATAATCGACCTCTGTTCCCACCGTTTCTGTGGGAGTTGGGCCCCAGGACTTAGTCGCAGTCACCTGGACTCGGCTGTTGAGCTCGGCTCCTCGGATCGCAACTCTCTAGGCCACTTCCCGCATCGCTTTCTGGCCGAGGAGCATCCCGGGATTATCCGATGTTGTTGCCTTCTTGAGGAGCTCATCAACAGTTTCTTCTGCGCAGTGGAAAGTATCAGCGCTAAATGATGGATTGGCAGCTTTGTAGGTCTGGTAGAACGGGCCTAAAAGATTGATGGCGTTTGGCATGAGTGATGATGCTCAGGAATATTGATTATCACGCATAGGAATTCCAATATCACCGCCGAATGAAATCTCACCGCACATTTTAACCCCGCGGTAGTGTTGCTGCATCACTTGAACTAGCACCGCGTTATCATGTTCAGCATCGCCATGTCGCTCCTCAGCTACCTCAAACCGGCGACTCTTCACTTCAAATACGCTAACGATATAAGATCTATGAGTATCTATTATCACACTCGAAGAATTATGGCCGGACAAATCTGCTCATGTCGTGCGAGAGCCCGAAATCCATTCTGTGAAACATACGTTGGGTAAGCTCCAGTCTCGTCATACCCACGTCGCAAGCCCTTCCGAGCGATATTCACTTAGACGATCGGGCGGATGGAGGGATTTGAACTGCGAGACCTCTAGGGCGCTTCAATGCACTCAGAACCCGCGTCGTGAGCAGCTTCGAACGATCTTCGGTTGGCAGACTTAAAAGATCTTACCTTTGGAATTTTGGTGGGCCCGCCAGGATTCGAACCTGGGACCGACGGATTATGAGCACTAACTGATGCGGCTTAAATCTGTGCCTTGGTGTTTTGTCACTGGGGCGTCACAAAGCAGTCTTGGATTCTGAACAACGCTCTCCGCTAAAGTCTTACACAGACCTTTCGATTTAACTTTAAGTAGCATATTTCGATATGTTCAGAACCCGCGTCCAGCGCGGCGGGCATCGCAATCCGACCACTTAGTGGTATTCGAAAATTGATGGCGGAGGAGGGGGGATTCGAACCCCCGAGACCCTTTCGGGCCTAACGGTTTTCAAGGCACAAGTAAGCCCTCCGAAGGCGTCATGACTTAAAGCAACCGAATAGCGGGCATTAAGCAGGCATGGTATTGGTTACTTCAAAGCAAGAGTAGTACAGCTCGGAGAATAGGTACTCGCGAGCGCTGGACCTAGGCAGCCGCACATACATCGACGATCGGGTAGGCTGGCCGATCACGAAGTCTAACGTCTTCTTTTTCAGTTGGGTCGCGCGCCTGAAATTGCCCCCATACGCCCTAAGGAAATCCTGGGCCTAGTTCGTGCGGTGAATCTTTAATATGTGCAGCGTGATATCAACAGGCCGGAGCGCCTCCAACTCCATCTCGACGTAACGCCCTTCCGTCACTTGTCTCAAGCGATAAGCTGCGAGCTCGGTTTCGATGCTCTCGTGTCCGACAAGCGGCATCAGAAATTCACGCGCATCTTCGGTCGAAGCCTGCTCGCTACTCTTTGTGCGCGCTAGCGCCTCCACGGCATAACTGCGCAACAGTTTAGGCCAGTAGAGTTCAAATAGCATCGGTGAAGCAAAAATGTCGCTCCAAGCCACTTCACCGCCGTAAGCGACGACCACGCCTACCACAAACTCGCCTTTTAGGTTTGCCGTAGCGCGACGAAAACGCTTTTGGACTTCTTCAGTGAAAGTGTCCACGGGAATCCCCACCTTCGAAGTCTTGTAAATTCCA
>Ga0137398_10000679_pt1 | contig 12662 bp, 22 predicted proteins | sample czorhiz216metaG_FD_106659 | JGI IMG/M metagenome (GOLD analysis project Ga0137398, IMG submission 106659) | Vadose zone soil microbial communities from Angelo Coast Range Reserve, California, USA - czorhiz2.16 metaG | ecosystem: Environmental > Terrestrial > Soil > Vadose zone | place: USA...
ACATCAGTGTATGTCGATATCTTAGTGTGGTCTTTGCTGAAGCTGACTACATATGCAGAACTCTCAGACAGCCTCACAGTGTGGATGCAATCGATGCAAGCCTGGCTTCTCGTCGCCAATGACCCTGCAGAGATACTGCAGGAGATGTAAGCATTGGTTTAATGAGGCATGTGTTGCAGCCCTGGGGCGTGAGATAGGCAAAAACATCAAGGCAGGCCTGCCATCCGCATACTCTGATATCGACTTTGACCCACAGTTTCTGTCGCTGTTGACCATGCCGATTCGACGAGGTGGATCATGCGGAATAGTTGGGAATGGGTTGATAATCACTCGGGCAATCACATTGATCGAGGAGGCTAGGAAAATTGGACGACTACCCGAGGGATGGATGGATACCATGCAGAAACACATGCAGTCAGTGGTCGACGAGATGACGCCTCGGTACTACTGCTTGACCTGTCTGCCAATGTCGGTGATATAGTGTCTTGACAGATTGTCGATTGGCGTTCCTCGTCTCAGATCAAGTAGTACTTTACATCCGTAGATCTCTCGAACCCGCGTTGTTCAATGCATGTCGCGTCCTGCCAACCATATCAAGAGCTCAAATTCGTTTAGACATCGACGGCCCCCAAACCCTTGTATTTGAGTTTGACTCGGCAATGACACACAATATTACATCCATGAGGTCATGTTTGTTTTCGGCTAGTTCAACAGATGTGGCATCGGGTCCGAGTTAGGTGCGCATCACATATATGAGCGGCCATTTAGTAGTCTAGGCCACTTATTTCCAACACTTACATGAATCCATCTTGTCACTTCCAGGAATGGAGCTTGCACGACGCACGCAAAATTCTGAAGGCTAAAGGGACCATCGAAGATGTCGATGGAGAATGCTGTCTCAAGGTCACTGGACGGTCACGCAAAGGATGCCTCGTAGCATCCCAATATCGCTTACCCCTGTATGCACTTAATAAGAAGTTCGGAATTTACAGAAAGGTCGTAGAACATCTTTATGCCTCATCCAGCGATGGCGCTGCTCACATGCGAAATTCCTATCTTTCGGTCATGGAATACTTGCATGATGTACGTATTGCATTTATGGACGATGCTGGAGGATCCCCAGATCCCCTCCATGGCGACTTTCGATCTGCAGCAGTCGACTACTACCTGTGGTTGGATCACACGATCGCGTTCTTCAATGATGAATCTCGTCAGGCGTTGGAAACATCTCATGGGGTCACCTTCGATGGCTTGCGGAATGGTGTGTGTCCAGACATACTGGTGTTCCGTGCGTGGTGTATCATTCTCTGATGTTGTGTGTCCCTGAGTATATTTACCAGTTGATTGGAAGGATTATCACAAGAAGCAATGCCAGAAGGTTGATTTCTGTGCAGCATTACAGGGCCACGGAGAAGGAGAAGACATCGAGACTCTACTGAATGCGATTGATGCCTCCATCGACATGCCAGAACAGCCAGACGCGCAGATCAGTACAACGCCAGCACCTGATGCAGGCAATGCACCTACACAGACGATATTGATGCCTAATGAAGCAGATGTGGTACGCGTCTCCTCCAGCACATGATGTGTATATAATATGACCCTTGCCGCAGTCAAATGTATTTCCAATATTCCCGCTGCCATTCAATGTCGAATCCTGCAAGATTTCTCTCAGTACACTTGGAGATGATGCACGCAACATATTCATCCATGGCTTGGGCGCGTGGCTACCGAGTCATGTCGCGATGCGATTCCGAGAACTTCAAGGGCTTGACTTTAAGGATCCATTGGATGACCTGGTGGCCAATGGATTGCTTATGACGGCACGAAATGAAGAGGAGTTTCTGGAAATTTTCGGGATGGTGGAGATGATATCCACATGCCAAGAATTGTTGGTGGACCGTGGGGCCATGGCACAATTCTTCATGGTCGCTGGTAAAGCTCTCTATACCTCCCGCCAGGGCACGAGATGTGTGGTTGAATATGGACAAACCCTTGGGTTACAACGAAACACCGCTGATACCGGAGCATCACGCGATATTAAGATGGACGTAGATCCACCAATTACGGTCGCGGTAGGCGTGCAATGCAATCCCCCTGCAAGAGCCACTGTGGACATTGGGTGCGGTCATCCACCAAGAACCACTATAGACATTGGGTGCGGTCATCCGCCAAGAACCACTATGGACATGGGGTGCGGCGAGGCATGCGAACCATACACTGATGAATGTCTAGATGAACAATATATGGTATGTTTCTCACTCCCGCAATTCGTAACATTTGAATGATGAGGTGATCAAAGGATCACCTGGCCTGTGGATTCGCGTCAGAACCTCACAGCGATCATTCTTGTGATGACACACATATCATAGCAATTAATCTGGAAGCATCGAGCACGTCAGTGAACAACGTCGCTCATGAGCCCAAGAGTCGCAATTCTCCAAGTGTGCCTGCGAACATCTATGCTTCAAATGAGCAGCAAGACGATCGTGGTCGCGAAATGGTGCTGCAAAGTAGCGGTGTACCTGTATCACCCCCACTAAAATCCAGATTACGCGAAAACAAGCATGTTCGCCCCACCACCCCTGCTCCAGCCAGTCAGAACAACGGTCGAGCAAAATCTGGCCGGCCAGTTGTATTCGCGACCCAGAAGCCCCAACCCAAGGCCAAGGCCACCAAAGTGTCTCACACGTCGACGTCGCACCAGTATACATTGCAAGATCTTCTGTTGGAGTCTCAGCCAGGGGGGAGCAGTGTTACACCTTCTGTAGTTTTTCATCAACACATGGTGATGGAAGTTAGACTGACATCACTTCTTAGATGACCTCCTTTTTGATGGACCCTAAAGGCCTCGATTTCTTCCGATCGAGCATCGACTCGAATCACGATTCCTGGTTAACCATTGTTCGACACATCGCATCCCTCCTTCGCGGTGAATCCATGTCAAGCGCATTGAATCGAGTCGCAATGTCACTCATGTCGATTGAAATATGGATCAAGGATATTGCGATCGAGTGCGATGAGGTATTTCGCAATCAGGCTAGCCAGTCGATGCTTCCCCCATTGGTAGGCAACAATTCTCTTTTCGGTGGTGGTATTTCAACTTGCACGTGAGCAGGCTCATTGCGTCATCGTTGAGCTGTCAGAACGCGCTATATTGGATGAAGCATCGCTTCGCCGTGCACTACACATACTTTGGGTGAAGTCTTTGACTGAAGGGTGCACTATTCTGCTGGACTTACCATTCTTCCATCATTAGACAAATGACAACAGCAAATATGTGCGATCCGTGCTTCGCGTTCTTCTACGCGTGTCTCGCCCTGATGATGATGATCCATATGCCCCTGGACTTCGAATCCTATCATTGGTGATGACGGAACGGTCTTCCGCCCTTCCTGGCCGTGGAGATATCTGTACAACATGAGACGTTGGTTGATGAATGGGCAAGATGCATTGGACATAACCTTAGTTTTGGTTGGTTATACCATGTATCACTGTCGACGTATTGACCGTGTGTCACCCGTTCATGTCAATCTGTTATGTCTCAACGCAATCTGGCGCTATTCCGAGGGGCGCTCCAGCAATGAATTCAACTGAGATAGCATGACAAACATATTCATGACAACATCAAAGCCGGAAACTAATTTACGATGCCAATATCACGTCTCTGCGACTCGGTCAGTGGCCACTGGTACCATACACGTCCATAATTTTGCGAGCATGCTCCATTGACCCACGTCGGACATGGTATAGCTTTTTGAACCATGTTGCATTGAAGACACGTATACTTGAGTTTCGTCTCGACCCAGCGACTGCCGAAAAACTGTTTGCCATGCGGGTGGAAGAGCATGTTGTATGCTGGGGCTTGACACTGCACGTTCCAACACCGGTATATATCCAGGCCCCACGGCCGGCCATCTCGCAGGTTAGAGTATGCTAACACCCTTGAATCAACCACGCGATACCGCTCCCCTTTGGAGCCGATCTTGATGGTCGCAAATGATATGAACACGGGAGACTGGTTGAGGGCGTGCCGGTCCTCCCCAAACGACTCCTCTAGTGCATCCCAAATCGCCATGTCGAATACATAAACGTTTTCGATGAAGCGATTTAACGCTGGGACGACGATGGTGTCGATTGTTGAGATGCCTGCAAATGTGAGGACGAAGTCAAACAGGTCGCTGCATTGCGTCACATCAGATTGAAACACGCGTGCATGACATGTACATCTGGCTCACATGTCGACGAAATTCTTTAAGAGATTCGCACTCTCAGTCAATCTCCCTGTAGAGCCGCAGCAACATATGACCAGGCCGCGAACGCATGGTCCCGCTCCATTGCCCTTGTTAATGGCAGAGATTGCCTGCATTGCCGGCTTCAAATTGTTCTCGCCGATGTAGTTTGACAAGAGCTATATTTGCAATGTGATCATTTTGTCCTAGCGTGAAATGTGACGACGCCCATTCTCACCTCATGAATCGGCACTGACTGTGGGTTCTGATCGTTTCCAGCCACGATCAGATTTCCTGTCGCAGTATCCGAGTGACTGTTGATGAAGATCAACATGTTTCCCTCGTATTTGAGCTTCGCCAGCCATTTGAACTCCGGGTTCATTACGCTGGGGCGATTATTTCCTGCTTTGAGGGCTCGAGACTTCATGCGAAGCTGGAGTATACAAATATGAACGATCAATTCACCGCCAGTAAATTTTAGATCACACACCCTGGTGGGATCGAGACTGAAATGTTCCGACAGCGTCGTCTGCACAATGTTCGAGGCGTACGGGCTGCCGAACCCACTCCACGATAGGAATATGGCTAGCAACGGGAAGTAATTGCGATGCAGGAAGTCCTGCCTGACAGAGTATCCTTGAACGTTATACTTGATCGCAGTCAGCAGCAGACAGATCATTGATATGGTATCATTACTCACCATGATCGGTTTAGAATATGCACGATGGCATCGAGGGCAAAGGAACGTATCCTCCGTCACACTTGCCTCTCCGGTTGACGGATTGATGGATGCATCAATACATCCATGGTCACCTTTGCGCTTGCTGACGCACACGGGAATGTTACAGGAATGTTTAATGCACCTCCAAATAAACGATCCGGTGTCATGGCAGTAGATACAACACTACGCCATACATGGATGTCAGCGACTGATATACCCGGAGCGAATGGCCACGTACCAGCTTTGGAACCTTGACGATGTCAAACTCTTGTTGGCCTGACCGTGTCAATGGCGGTCCACCGTCGATCTCCATTGCAACATCACGATCATCGAGGATCGGAACCAAATGCACGTATGGCGCGTTCAATGAATCAGCTTTGGGGCGAGTGCGTTTGGCAGTCGATTGAGCCTGTTGTATGGCACGTGGCTGATTCACTGTTCTACGCGGACGTGCCGATGCTCCTGTCGTCGTCTGTGTTTGTGCGATGGTGGGATTCGGTGCGGCAGCGCGTGGTTGAAAATTCTTTGAACTCAACATGCTCGATTGAAACAGTAGAGATGACGGTTTGCAAACCAGATGCACAAACCAAGGGATTTTCCCACACGAGAGACACATGTACCTACACATGCGTTGTGTGATCGGTGAATGATTTTACGCTGTAAGAACCTGTACATATTCATGATATTCATGTCAGCCTTCCCGAGTCTCTCTAAAGCACGCAAGAAAGCATCGATGTAATCTGGCAACTATATATTATATTATGTGTGATTGCAGTGCTGATAATCCACACCACATCTACTGATCCCGCCATCTGAGGCGTGTTTCTCCATATTCGTACAATTAAGCTTTCGCGTTGTAGAATTCTACATTTGCTGTGAATTCGCAGGATATTTCAGCACCATCGACAAGCCAAACCATCTCGACACAACACCATCATCCACCATGTCTGCCACAACCAGCTCTAACTCTTCGACGTCGATCCTCAGGTCATCTCCGATCGTGCTAACAGTGGTAGACTCCAGCCCACAGTTCACGGAAGTCGTGTTATCGTATGAGGCGTTGGTTGATGTTGTGGACGACGCCACTATGTTCAGCGCGGCTGAGTGTGATACACCGGTATGTGATCTTCTGAACCGTTTTCTAGTCTCGCACTAATTCATTGCCGTTCACATAGGTCGCTGTTCCGGATGCATGCATCAATGGAGTGACACTCGTCGTCCACCAACTCAAGTTATACCAATCGACTGCAAAGGCCTTGCAGAAGCTTCCAAAGTCAGAGGCTGTCGATGTCGAGCTACGAACGTACATCTCTCTCGCTTCCTACCTGGCAGCGATTATCTCTGCGTTCTCACAAGAGCTGGCTGCAGACGTTACTTCTAGCTCCAATGCCATGTGGAGATCTATACATCTGGATTATCATCTTGCCCTCGCATTGCATGGCAGTGCCTTCACTCAGGAGCAGCAGGAGATCGCCTTGAAAACCATGCGGCGATCCTGGGCTCACTTCACGGAGAAAAGAAGGTATAAGAAACTTCAAGACCGTGAGTGATCGATCGATTCCATTATCTACTGAGATGTCATATCCTCCATATTAGTCACACACGCTGCACTTCACAAGGCCATGTGTCTCAATGGGGACAATATGTGTGGTGGCCCATTCAAGCACAAACGCCAGGTACCCGACTTAATCGCAGCAGTCATCGAGACTTTCAATGCATCATCAGCCGTCACCATCAACCAGGAGATGGATCACGACTCTGATCAGCTTGATCCCTCGTGTTCGGTTGAAATAGGCACTCGGTCTCCTGAGCACGCTACAGCCGGTCGCGAATCAAAGTCATCGCAAGGTCGTAGGAGCAATCCCACTGCCAAAGCAATACCTACATCAGACAAATCATCTGCGAGCGTGACGAGAAAGATGCAGAATGATGAACGTCCCCCAAAACGAGGATCGGGTGTGAAATCGACACACGTTGGTGGAGATGGGCCTCGCAAGCTTACGATCCCCGTTGCTGAACCTGGACGTCTTGCGTCGTCGGTGCTGGTGTCTGATAATGAGGTATGATAGTCGCTGTATGTTGATGGACGCTATGCACAACTCCCTGTAGGATAGTCATTGTGAGCAGATAGCTGACATTTTCGAAAGCAAAGAAGATGCGAAGAAGACGTCGAAAGCACGGAAAGGGTCTGGCAAAGGGAAGCGATCAACTCGCAAAGGGAAGAAACGTGCTGTCGCTTCTCCGGTCGAGTCAGCGGAGGAAGCGAACACTACAGTTCGCATCCCCAGTGATCCCAAGTTTGATGTTCGTTTTCCGTGGCACTGTCGCTCGACAGAACTCATTCATTAACGTGTCCCAAGGTGCCTGTCCCAATAAGACGTAGTGAACGACATTCAAGACTCGCTCGCGTGGTTGAATCCGAGGACGACGACGATGTATTTGGGACGACTGACAATGTATTCGCGAGTGGCCTTGCAGTAGGCGATGTCCAAATTGAGTTGGAGGAGGAGGAGGATGCGCAGGTACGTTAGGCACTGAGTCGTTGGCATGTCACTAACATTACCATTCCTCAATGGGTAGGAAGATCAGCAGTCTGAGCGTGTCATGTCCCAGGATAGCATGGATGAATTAGATGATGAGGTTCTTCCTCCTGGGTTGGATGATTGGGATGACTGGAACCGGGTTGCATTTGAGCAAGGACATTCCCAGATCTTCTTGAAGTTGGGGGCATGGATGCTGCTTCGCTTTCGGCAATTGGCAATGATGCCGCTACATGGAGATGTCGATGGCCTCATTATTCCGGCGAGTCCAAGTGGGATATCATTTGACAATGCGGACGATTTCTACGAGGCCCTTGGCATGGAAAGGTTGTATTCCGCTGTTGCTCATATTGACACACGCCCTCGATACATGAAGCATCTCCTTCACAGACTCGGGAGATCGATCGCCTTAGGGCCCAGTGCAGAAGAACACTCCAAGCGCCTAGCTCCAAGCTCACCACCACCGGTCACGCTCAGGTATGTGCTACCACTGATTCGTGCCATATGACTGATATGCGGATCAGCATGATGTCGGACACATCATTACCATGGATCTCCCTCTCACGTGATATGCACGCTGACATGGCTGGAGTTACACCTGACGAGCATGGCAGCGTCACGCAAGCCATGCAGGGGATGGCCATCCACAGCGATGGTAATAATATTCGTCAAAGTTCTCCAGCGAGTGGCCCCAACGACGTTAAGCGGAAACGGACGTCTTCTCAACCATCGCCACTAAAGGTATGTCATTCTCCGTTGCCTCATGAGATCGACTCACATTCCTCATAGAAGGATGGTGGTCGTGGACCATCGAAACGTCCGAAGGCAGTCGATTCACTACGATCAATGTCGACGCTGACAATCCTCCCATCGACTGTCTTAGTCCCGTCGACCCCTCAGGGTCACGGATCGCCCACAGCTGTGCAGTCCATGAGTGACTCGATCGATGACGATGACGATATCGATGCGATCGGTGATATTATCACCATTGATGAAATGTCCAGCTCTGCCCCTCTCATTCCAGATGTAATTGAAGAAGAATCGTCCAGCCTGGCTTCTGCTGTTGGAGATATGATCGATGATGAGAAATCATCGAGCTCAGTTGTCGTCAGTGTTGATCTCGTCGAAAATGCACCATCCCTCGTTACTGCTGCTGCTCCTGAATCAATCACACATTCTGATGCCCTCATCGTACCATCCGCTGAATCCGCTGTGGTGAGTTCAAGTCTCTCTCATTGACGCAGGTGATATGACGCAATTCTGTAGGTGTGGTTCGAACGCATGCGCACACCGTCCGAGTAGAGATACACTTGGGACTATGATCTCCTCATCAATACTCGTCTGATACGTCGAACACTTGTATGTCACAATTGTAATGCTTTTGCATTGTCTGCCTTGGTATGCGAATCGAATTGATACGTCGAAATACAGTATTGGATTCATTGTACATAACTACTCCTGCTATGAAAGATGTCCAGCATTATCTCCTCTTGATTGCACGAACAGCAAATATGACTGAACCGACGTATCAAGCAATAATGAGTGATTCTGTTGTATAGTGCGTGTGCGCGTCAAGCACGTGGTCTGAATCCTCGTCATATTACTACTAAATCTGGTCAACGAATGCCGCATTCCTAGGACATGTGCAACAGTGCCACCATATCTCCATCATGTCACCTCAAACTCGAGACCTCACTCTAGGTGTGCTCGGCACGCAGGTCCCTGCTAATAGCCCGTCTATCACATGGGACAATGGTGATACTACGATTCTTCCAATGGTTTCCACAGATCTTGAAGCCAATGTCTGCGAGGCCGTCGACGTTCCGATGATCAGATTCCTGGCCAAGTTTCCTATCTCACAGCCGACCTCCAAGCACGTGTTACATCTTCATCGAGACGCACTTGCACGAGATGACATATTAGATCTCGTTGGGAACACGCTGGCTACGAACATGCCCGTGGTCATCAGAGCTGATGGGCATTATAACGCTGATGACAGCCTGTCAGCGGACTACCTCGACAAGCGATTCGCGATCTCTCCAAATCGTCCGGCGTGCATTCATGGTGCGTCTATTATCTTAGCATGATATACGATATGTCATTCATCACGATCGTAGATGTGCTCCAGCGATATATCGATTACGTTCACCCAACCAGCACCGGCACAATCAAGTCTTTTTTCGAAGCCATGGACGATCCCACACATATCCAATGTATTCTCGATATTCCGCTTGCACAGGTCTCGATGCCGGAATTGCTCAGGTAACGGTGATTTATTGCATCATTAGCGCATTGTCTGTTTGACAAATCATTCAGGAACATGGACCATGGACTGGTACATGGCTGGAATGAAACGACCCATAGCGTGCCAATCACGTCACCCGTCCATCCTGAAAATTTTACGGTCAAGGGTTGGGGCATGGTACATCACGCAGGATTTCTAACGTACCCTCACCATGATGCGGAAGGCACGTTGACGTGGATCAGGATGGAGGTTGGGGAGAAGTTTTGGGTAGTTTTCAGACCAAAAGACCGACAGCACGATCGGAGTCACATTCAAAACATTGCCATCCGGCTTGTCAACTGTACTGAACACCAGGAGTGGCTGAATAAGCACTGTGACGCCGAAGTGATAATGCTCCAAGCGGGAGACATGATGTAAGGCCATACTCATGTGTCAGCATTCTTCGCTGACCACGACGACATCCAGAATCCAACCACCCGGCATGATGCATGCGGTATATACACCAATTCCCTCCTTTGCTACTGGTGGTCATTTCTACCATTATGCTTGCATGCACTTGACCGAACTTGCTCGGTACATCGACGCTGAGGTAGCTGACTCCACAACAAACCAGATGCTGGAGCATGCAATGGAGACCATTCGTCGCATGGTCATAGCGATTCCTTTCTTGTCCCATAAAATATGTCAAGTGTCATTATTCGTCTGATGGTATTAAACTGACGGTATCAACAGCATTATTCAAGCGACCGTTACTCAGTCTCAGCATCATGGCGGCGAGGGCCATGCAGTATCGCGCCAAAGGACGTAGTCGACGATCCATGCAGAATACGGACACTGCACAGCCGAGCATCGACATCTCGGAGATTATATCCACGTATTGTGGAGCGACTGAGCGGGTGTCAGCAAATCATATCCTATACCAGGGAAATCAGTTCTCTCCTGGAGATCTGGTGGACAGGGAGGAACTTGATCGTGTGTTCACAAAGTCACTACAGCCTTAGAACGTTAGAGGGGTCAGCAGGATAAACATTGAATAGGCGTTATGGCGATCATGCACTTGTGATAAAGGTCGTGTACATTAACCACAGATTACTGGGAAGAATGTGTGTACTTAGACATTCCTCATGCAACATGCATGGTGTGACATAATGAGTAGCACACTTACAACATAGAAATGTACCACTGACTGCACCGTTATCTGGAACTCCATCGACATTTCTGGAGTCGACGGTGAAGGAGAGACACTGATTGTTCGGTGTTAGACATGTATCTGTGCGCTCCACATTGGGAGATCTCCCGAGGATACTCATAGCATCACCACGCCACCGTTCATGCACCGTTTGTGTAGGTCATCAACATCTCTCGATACACTCGTTTCCTGGGTGTCACCAGCAGTTGCCAAGACCTCGAAGACACCATCGTCGATCGAGAGTAATGAAACATCGAAAGTTCCACCACCAAGATCATACACGATGATCTGAGACTCCCCACCTTTCTTGTTAAGACCGTAGGCGATAGCAGCAGCGGTCGGTTCATTGATGATGCGACGAACTTGAAGCCCTGCAATTGTACCGGTATCCTCAGGTGCCTGACGCTGAGCGTCGTTGAAGTCTTGACGAGCGCTGGTAAGCCAGAGGAAGGTAAGATCAAGAAGATCCGCTTACATGCCGGGACAGTGATAACTATATGTGTAACCTTCTGACCGAGATATGCCTCAGCAGTCTCCTTCATCTTTATGAGGATCATGGCGCTGATCTCCTCGGGAGTCTGAGGAATGCAATCAGCGAATGCATGCATGTGACTAGCGTTGAGAACTCACAAAGTCGCGAGTCTCACTCTTGTAATCAATCGACATGGCTGGCTTCAATCGAAATGGAGGGGGACGGGAGTGGCAGGAACAACAGGTGCAGCAGATTCAACGGATGGGCCAGGAGTGGCGAGGACGGCCGGTGGAATTGACGGGGCGGGAATGGCAGGAGCGGGGACAGCTAGTGCCGCAGACGGGGTGGGAATGACGGGGATGGCAAGTGCAGCAGACCTGCCGAACGTGACCTGACGAGCGGGAAGAGCGAAGGACATCGTTAACAATGGGAAAACAAAGGTGCGGGAAACTTTCGGCGTGCGCTTGATGAGGGCGGTGATGACACCACCGGCAGTCTCAATACCGAGCGATATGGGGGCGACATCGAGAAGCAGGAGGTCCTGGGTCTTCTCGGAGGTGTCGCCGGAACGATTGGCAGCCTGAACAGCCTGGAGCGAGGAGGATGAGCCAATACTGTGCACCTCCCCGACGAAAGCAGTGAGTTGAGAAGGTACCGCGGATGGCAGCGCCAGCGGTGGATTCATTGATCCATTTTGGGTACGGGTGGAACCACCGACAAGGACGATTTCATGGACGTTGGCCTTGTCGATCTTGGAGTCCCGGAGGACCTTCTTGACGGGCTCAAGGGTGCTACAGATCCAGTCCTGGTACGGCTCCTCGAAACAGGCACGAGTGAGAGAGGTGTAGAAGTCGATACCCTCGACAAGAGAGCCAATCTCAATAGAAGTCTGAGTAGCAGAAGAGAGAGTGGACTTCGCACGCTCGCAAGCCGTCCGTAGATGACGGAGAGCACGAGGGTTGGATGACAGGTCTGTGTCAATGAATATGAGCACGCGAATGTTCACAAACACGTAAACGACACTTACCCTTCTTGTGCTTGCGCTTGAATTCCTGGACGAAGAGGTTGACTAGATGGTTGTCGAAGTCTTTGCCACCCAAGTGGATGTCACCGGCAGTGGCCTTGACCTCGAAGATACCCTCCTTGATGGTCAAGAGAGAGACATCGAAGGTTCCTCCACCGAGATCGAAAATGAGCACGTCGCGCTCGCCGATCACCTTCTTGTCGAGACCGTACGCGATAGCAGCAGCCGTGGGGTCGTTG
>Ga0137398_10000682_pt1 | contig 12644 bp, 17 predicted proteins | sample czorhiz216metaG_FD_106659 | JGI IMG/M metagenome (GOLD analysis project Ga0137398, IMG submission 106659) | Vadose zone soil microbial communities from Angelo Coast Range Reserve, California, USA - czorhiz2.16 metaG | ecosystem: Environmental > Terrestrial > Soil > Vadose zone | place: USA...
ATCTCTGCGATCGCGCGTTGACGAACTTGCGCGAAGTTCGCCCCAGAGATGTAGTAGTCAGAGATATCGGTCACGCCTCCAGACTTATTGATGAATTCGATCTTGGTGCGCGGCGTTGATCCCTGCAACCGCGCCATCTCTGTCTGGAAGGCGGTGGAAACCACTCAGGCCTCTTTTAGGTTGGGAACTTGCTCGGCGGAGTCCAGGAAGTCGAGGATTTGTCCCTGCATCCAGGCGGTGAGACTCATCCCGTTTTTTTCAAATACTTTGACCAGGAATATTAGGTCGTCGTTCTCGATAATGAGATCGGATTCTTCTTTGCTCCGAATTCTCCCAATCAATCGCCGCGTGCGCCGGGCATCGTCGGCAGTATCAGCTTTCACGTTTGCCATCGCGATCAACACTTCCCTGCGCGTCGGCATCGGGGGGCCATTAGCGTCGTCGCTACAAAGGATCATGCGCTCATTCAAGCCTGTCAGTTTTTTCATAAGTTCCTCGTCAGAGATTAGACATAATAGAAACCGGTGATAAAAAGTTGCTGCGTCGATAACGCTGAATTTATAGGATTTGTCCGAGTCGTCACGTTTTCAAGTTGAATGACTGAAGTACCGGGGACAAAACGTGCCGCAAAAGCACCTCCAGCCGCACCACATACTACGATCCCTCGTGATTCCTGAGTCGCGGCTACCGTAAAGGGTAGTCCTGAAATACTTACGGTTGCACCGCTCACTGTTGAAGGCCAAACAATGAACATTGAAACAGTCACCACTCGCCCAATGCGCGTATATTGAGAGTAAGTTACGGTAAAAGAAAGACTCGCCCCGCTATTGTCTGCTGGCGTCCAAGTCCCCTCCTGATAATTGCTCAGCGTCGTATTGCCAAGATTGATCCCGGCAGAGGCCGTCAATAATCCTGTGGAGGTCAATGTTCCAGAGAAAGTCGCATTGCCAGTCGTTGCGACCATGGCAAATTTTGTCACGTCTGCAATCTGCACAGTGAATGTCGAGCAATCGATGTTCAGGGGCTTAGTTACGGTTATCGGGTTGTCATAGCAATCGATCCTAAGCGTACCGCTCAGTGGGCGCATGAGCATCTGGATCGTTCCATCTGTGGCTGTTATGCTGGAACCTGAGATAGCCTGGCCCCACATTAGCGCATCGCCAGACGCTGACCCTGCGGCAATTCCTGTGATTTTATTCGCCCCCATGGCGATCGTGGCTCCGCTCATCGTCAAAGTAGAGCTGAATGTTTTAGCGCCACTGAATGTCTGTGTTCCTTCAAGGGCCGCAAATGTCCCATTGCCAGTGATATCTGGGATTGTCCAAGTTCGGGATGTGCTTGCCGGCTGAGTCGCAGAAATCGTAACGGTGCGAGTCGTTCCCAACACAAGCTGGTTTGTAGTCGGCGTGATTGTTACTGCCGTTGAAAAAGTTGTCGCCCCTACAACCGTCTGGGTCCCCTGGGTCATCAATACGGAAGCATCCGCTCCAGTATCTGGAATCGTGTAGACTCGATTGGCTGAAGGCATCGTGACGCTCAATACAGCCGTGTGGGCCGCATTGAGGCCGAATAGAAACTGATTGGAAGTGCTCGTCAAAGAAACCTGACCTGAAGCATCCAATTCCATGACCAACCCGTTTGCTCCGAGGCCAAGAGAATTCGCGGCAATGAGATAGACACCAGTATGGGTGTCTCCCTGAAAAGCCAAAGCCGGAAGCGATGCCGATCCGGCGATCAGTTTTATTTGGTTGCTTCCGGTATTTACGCCGATCCTGGCTGAAAGGTCCGTTTCCAGGGCCACAATCTCCGTGTTCAAGAGATTGTGATATTTCGCGTTCCAACGCATCTCCAGGTGAGAGCCAATGGCATGAGTCCCCGCCGCTGTTCCATCGGCCCCGCGTGTTACTCCCGTCAAGACGTTGCCCGACTTCCCGGTATAAGAAATCGTTTCTGGATTAGACTCCAGGTCATCAAAGGTCAAATAACCAGAGGTCGAAAGCGGCGTTGAATCATCGACCGTGAGACTTGTATCTCCGACTCCAGCCGCCACATTCAATGTCACTTTCGTATTATTGATCGCGGTCAGTAAATCCAATGTTGCAGATACAGTTGTAGGCCAAGCCATAAAAACTCCTTTAGACTTCGGTTAGAGAAACGACCCCGCGCAAGATGTCCGGCCTTCCTGCCGCGATCATCGTAAAAGTCGGGTCATCGGCACTTTCTACCTTCCAGATGTTCGGTATCGGTTCATCATGCTTCCAAAAAGTATAGTTCGCCAGAAAGAATGTGCGTTTGGTATTGTGGAAGCGCCGGAACTCATCCATCTGCTGGTGAATCACAAACTGTCCTCCAGTGAAACTGAGGGATAATTCATCTTTTACCGTCAAGAATTCGCTCAAGAGTTTCGCCGCCCTGTTCCGGCCTTGGTAGCGGTATATATTTCGCGGGATCACGGTGTAGACCGGCGCCAGGTCAAAGAAATAGATATCAGTCACCAGGTCTTTGTCAAAGAGAGCCCAGTACCCTTCCGGCATCGTCACTTCAGCCGCCGCACCGGTATTCAGCCAATAACTTCCTACCGTCGACCAAGGCGTAAGCCAATCCGTTCCAGAGCTCGAAGATGGTCGCCAACGCCAATATCTCTTTGCATCATTGGTCTGTGAATCAGTGAAGGCATATTTTGTTTGGGTGAGCGTCGTGTCCACAAAGTTTGATCGGAAGTCTGGAAACAGACTCACTTGAAGCTGATAGTAAATCGCACCAAGATATTCTCCCCATTGCAAAACAATGCTCGTTTGGTTGTAAAGCACACGCTCGGCTACCGCAATCTCTGTCAGGTTCGCTAGCCCGTTCCAGGCTTGCGTGTTCCATTTTCCGCCATTCATCCGATAGCTCATGCCGCCCCTCGCGTTCGATTAAAAGGTCCAGTCGGGTTAGACATCGTATAGCGCCGGATTTGCGGGATAATCTGGTCACGCATCAGCCGATTCCAAGAATTCGCGTCCCCTTGAATCATCTGGCCGGAAATGTTGATCGTTATATTCCCGCCGCCGCCCATAGAAGGCATCCCACCCATCTCTCCGGCTGTCTGGTTACCTCCGGAGGTCGGCACGATCATTTCAGGGCCGGCTTCCCCTGCCAAGAGTTTTCGGCCGGTTCGTAGACCAGTGATAACCGAAGGCTCGTTGATCATCCCGCCTTCGGCTACTGCTCCGCTGAATGCATGCTGGATTCCAAAAGTCGCAGGTCCTAATCCAGTCAACTGTTCAACTGCCCAAAGAGCAATCATCTTCGCGATCAATTGCACGATCCAACTGATTGCCGCTTCCGCCATGTCTTTGAAAACCTGTTTGATACTTGCTCCAAAGTTTTTACCTTCGATGACCATCTTGGCGAATCCGTCCCCGAATCCCTTGAAGAATGTATCCGACATCTGCGTGGCGAAATTCCACATTTCGGCTTCGGTCGTCGTGAAGAATTTCACGAAGTCCTTGCGTGCATTCTTGGCTTCCACAGCATATTGGTTCCGTATTTTGGCTTCCTCCTCGAGCCGGTCTTTCATAGACTTTTCGATCAAACCATCGCCGACGACGGCAATCTCGACAATTTCTTTCACTTGCAGTTTTACTGCCTTCGCCTTATTGGCCGCCGCTTCTGCTGCCGCCCCCGCACTGGCTTGCCACTGGTCGATTTCAGTATTAAGCGCTTTATTTACGCCATCTAATTTAGTTTTCAAATCACCGATTCTAGTCCCGACCAACGGGAGATGCGAGAGCAAACCTAATAATGAGCCGACTATGTTTGTGATTGAATCCAACACCGTTCGAAGCAGTTCTATACCAACGACCTTAAGCACATTCCCGAATCCTCCCATCTCGCTAGAAGCCTTAGTAATCAAATCAATCGAAGAGGACTCAAGCCGAATCAGGTTCGTAAGCATCGTTACTAATCCGCCAGCAGGTCCGACCAAGAACTGACCAAGACGTTCTTGAAGTTCAGCGAAGGCTGTCCCCATCACGCGCACGCGACCCGCATAGGTTTCGGCTTGGGCTTGCGCTGCACCGCCGAACCGTTGATTAACTTGATTCATGACCGCTGCAAAGCGTTCGTTTAAGGGGATATGCTGGTTAACGACGACGCCGTACCGTGAGAGAGAACTCGTCTGCCCTTCATAGGCTTTACCCAAAAGGAGTGCCGCGCGCTGTAAATCAATCCCGGTCGCCGCCGATAGGTCGAGCGTGGCCTGGGTTACCTTTTCAAGTGTGACTCCTTGCAATCCAAAGGTGACCAGTAACCGCTCTGCTTCAATGATGGCATTCTTTGAAGTACCTGTAGCATCTTGTAAGGCTTCGGCATAACTTACCAGATGGTCTCTGACTGCAACCGTGGCTGTGCCCTGATTGTTCAATGCCGCCACCAGGCGGGTTATGGCAAGTTCATTCTGTGCGTAAGCATCCAAGCTCTTTTTAAAGAAATCAGCGATGGCGGCAAAACTAAAGGCTGCCGCAAGTCTTCCGGCAAAGCCCTGAAGCACCGAGCCGAAATCTTGAACCTGAGTCTGGCTCGCGGCGATTGCTCGCTTAAAATCATCCGCACTAAGCGTGAGTTTTACTTCAACTTCACCGGCCGATGTCGCCACGTTTTACCTTTCCCCGTTTGACCGGGATTCCCGCGCTTCCGATCATTTCCCCAATCGGTTTTGGCGCATTCTTTCGGACCATCGCCGCCGCGACGAAATCAACGGGCGGGTACTCTTCCATGCGTTTCAATAGCCCACGAATCTCCGGCCACGTCAACTCGTCAACGTCTTTGAGTCGCCATCCATAGGCAAGGCCGAAGAAGTGGTAGAGCCAGTATTCGCTGGCAGGATCGTCCCCCCCACTCCGTTCCCCGCCTTCTTTCCGAAAAAATCCTCTAGCCCATTTACCACAATCGCCGCTTCCAGCATCTTCCGCAACACCGGAACCGTCACCTCATTCTCAAGCCAATCCTGGGTCAGGAACGGAAACCGCCCGGCCTTAAACATCAAGGGCATCACTTGGTTCATGTACTTGTCTACTAGCTCTGGGATACTCATCAACGCGCCAGCCGTGATGTCTTTCGAAGCCTGGAACATAATCCGCATCGCTTTTTTCACTTGGCCGTAAGGGACAGGCTCAATCGTCAGGGTCTTGTCGCCGATTTTGAAATCAAGCGAGTCGCCCGCTTTTAGGTCACTCATAACGCTCCTTTTTTATATACTGTGCGCAGTTCGTACAAAACAATGCGCCGCTATCAATCCTGCCCAATGTCCTGCCTCTGTAAGTGCCATGATGCCTTGACTCGTTTTTTGCGCAACGTTAAAAAAGGGAAATCGTGCTGGGAATGGGTTGGATTTATCCACAAAAGAGATGGGTACGGCATAACCTCGTTTTCTGGAAGCCGAGCGAGGATAAGAACACATAGAATGTCCTGGGTTCTTCACCGAGGCGAAATCCCTAAAGGCATGTCGATCCTTCTTGCCTGCGATAATCGACGTTGCGTAAATCCATCCCATTTGTTTGTCGGTACGCACAAAGACAATATGATTGACATGCACAGAAAGCGACGAGGCCGCCGAGTGCATTTGTCCCGCGAAGCAATAGACGAAATCATTAAGAATCCGGAACACAAAACGTTCAAGTTTTTTAAGAATAAATATCATGTTTCACTTCTTACTCTTTGTAAAATTAGACACGGAACTTGGGCATACTCAAATGAAATTACTCCCGCCAGCCACATTGATAACACGTAAACCGGTCTTCCGGATTATCTTTTGTCAGTGTTGTCCCGCAATTCGGGCAACTTCGCGTTGACCTTGGCACTACATTGTGCTCTCTCATGCCGGCACCTCCCTCCGCAATTTTAAGGTCGCCTCATCCTGAGTCAAAAGAATCGGGTCGGGCTGGTTGCCGGTCCTGGCAAAGTGGTGGACATAAACTCCGGGCGCGTTAAACGAAAGGAAACCGGCCTTCCTTGCCCGATCTCCGAAATCCACCATAGTTGGTCCCGCCTCATGGAAAAGCTCGTCAAACCCCCCAATCCGTTCGTATGCTGACCTTTGGAAAGCGGTACAGAAAGCACGCGGCTCGGATTCATCGGTGTTGGTCCTGGGTGAAATGATCGAACAAGCCAGTTCGATACCGTTTACCAGCTTCGATAGCCAGTTCGGTTCCACCACGATGTCTGGGGTCAGGACCACGCCATACCTCACAGCCGAACGCGAGAACATGAATTTGAGTCCAAGGTTCCACTCTGCCGCCGACGAATGTGGTTCCTGGTATTGAAGAATATTCACTTGATGGTTCCGGCGAATCGTCTCCAAGTATTGCCGGGTCGAGTAACCGCTCATGTTATCGACGATCGTCAGCATGTAGGGGTAGTCCGTGAAGCTCAAGATCGAATAAAAAGCCAGCTTAAAAAACTTCAAATCATCCCGGATTGGCAATACAATTCCTGCCGCTCTATCCGGAGGGTTGAATTGCGGCTTTGATGCCGGAGGCCAATAGTTCATTCGTCCTCGATGATCGTAACGGTCGTATCGACCAATCGCATAACCATCCCAGTAGTCCCTACATGCTCAATCGCAAAAAGTTCGCCATTGATCGTATACGTAGCGCCCCTTTTCAAATGAACTATCTTTGGTTTCGGGCGCCCAACCAGCCAGTCTAGCCAATCCCAGGAAAACCGCCAGCTACAAAAGGTCATGACTTCCTCGGGTCGGGAATGATCTTCCCCAGGTGACTGAGGATCGTCCGACCATCCTGAAACTCTTTTTTGCAATATTTTTCAATCGCTTCGACAACGGTCATAGCCTGGAAAGATACCGGGATCATCCCGATAGGCGAACAGTTCACAATGGGCACTTTGAAATTCGTCATTAAATCCACGAAACTCTTGAGATACCAATCCAATTCCGGGTCCGTCCGAAAGGACGACCCCCGCTCTTGATCCATTTGCAGAAAAGACCGAGCCATCCGTTCGTCATTGTCGTAAAGCTCTTTAATCTCAGTCATTTTCCATGCAGGTGGCACACCGGCTTCATCCGGATTACTGTCATACCGCCAATCTTGGGCCCGGTATCGCCAAGAGCCATCATCCAGTTTCTTGTAGCTGAAATCCATACCGACCGCGCAGACCGGGTCGCACCCCATCAGGTAAGCCGCCAAGAGAGCCATGTTGCCTACGGTGCCGGCTGAAGGAATCTGCCCGATCTCCGGCAAAACATCCGGAAGGATTCTTTTACAAAGCTCATCCTGGGTATGATACTGGTTGTAGAAAAGAATCGGCCCAGGCCATGACATGATCGTGTCCCGGTGACAACAGGAGTTCAGGAGTCCAGGGACTTTCGTTTCCAAAGGAATCTCTCTCCAGAGCCTATTTTGATCGTCTTTACAATCAAAAGAGATAACCAAGTCCGGCGTGATGCCATTGGCCAAGAGAGCTCGGAAAGCGGCGTCGGTCGATATGATCACCGACCTTTTCTTAGCCAGCTTTAAGTCTTTGATCGATTCATCCAGGCTAGGTCCAATGCCCACTACAAAGGCCGGCATCCCATGGCAGGCGTCATGCAGGAATCTGGCGCCTTTGCATTTAGAAATCAACGGGAAGTTATTAAATACGTTATGGGTCCAACGCGAAAACCAGATGTCGGAACTGCTTTGGGATAGGTCCTGAAATGTTCCACGCGGAACACTCCGGGTCCCCTTGCGTACCGGGAATCCTCCGGAGGTGAAGTCTTTCACTTGCTCTGCAATCGACGATAGGCTCATGGCTCGATCGTCCTTTCTCTCTTACGAATCGTTCAGAGTTATGAACAAAACGTATGAGGATGATTTAGAAATCAGGTCGATACCGATTCCTCGATGATCTCTCCCAAGTTTTGGCCTTCAGGTTTGGTCGTATCAACTAGCGCCTTGAACATGATGTTGTAGGTCGTATAGGTCCCCTTCTGCACTTCGTGGAAGGCCGCTGCGAAGTTGGTCGCTGTCATGGCCTTAAAGAGCCGAATCTGCCATGCTTTCCCCGCCGAATCCACATGCACATAATCCACCTGGAAAGTCGGCAAGGTCGATGACTCCCCGCCAAACTGAAGCGAATTCGCGCTGGAGTTCGCCCATTCATACTCCGTCAAGACATACTGGCCGGCTGAGAAAGCTCCACCGGATAGGCGCCGCACGCTTCCGCCGGAAGTCTTGTAATCAGTTCCGGATACCCCGGTCGTCTTTCGGTCAAGGCTGTAGACCTTCAACGTTCCAGCGGCAATCGTGTGCGTAGGCACCACGAATGAAGTCCCCGACAGTTTCATCGTCTGCCGGTACAACATATTTTTCGACGTGGTGATATCGACCGTCTGATTGATCCCAAAAGCCCGGCGTAACTGCGAGAGCTTGATGTCGCAGATTTCCGCTTCAAGCGTCAATTCCTCATCAGTCAATTCCGCTTTTTGATCGGCAAGGCTCATGCCGGCCCTCTGATAGGCATACTTCCGGTTGTACTTCAGACTCACTTGACCTTTCAGGTTTCCCACAAAAACGTCACTGATATACAAATCACCGATGCCCAGGAGTAGTCTCTTGGATTCGGCATAACCACTGCTATTTGTCCCTGACATAAGACCCCCTTGAGCTCGTTAGCTCGCTAGGCCGCGATTGGATTCCATGCTTTCGGCGTCATAAAGAATCGGTATCGCACCTGTTTCGTTTGAGTTTCCAATACTTCATCAAATCCGTCCGGACCTTCAAAATCGAATACGCTCCGCAAGCTCCCGATCTCGGTATAAGAGCCCGGAACATCAAAACGATACCCATCAAAAAGATGCCTAACTCTAGCCAAGATATCGGCATAGTTCGAAGCGAAGGCGTTGAAGGCTATGAAATAATCTAAGCTCCGCGCAAAGTCTCCGGTAGCCATTCCCTTACCTCCAGAGAAAACCTGGAAGGTCAAATAAGGCACAGGCGGGATCGTTAATTGAAAAGCATGGGCGATCTGCGTAGCCGCGCCCAAGAGGGCTACTAAGCCAACTGTTGCCGCCGTATCGGCTGTCATGCGCCCATAAATCAATTGCTCGATTTCTTTCATGCCGCACTCGCTATAATCCCGCGATGCACTGCCGCGACCATGGCTCGAACAAATGTGTCCATGTTCGCAAGCAGAGCTTGGCCCATAAAATTCCTAGGGACAGTTCCGCGCCGAGCAATAGCACGGGCTACTACAAATGCGAGATTCGGGTCACCTAAGAATTTTCCTGCCCAATCACGCAAGGCGTCAGGTGGCGGGAAGTGCGGCCGCGTTCCCCATTCGACATAAGAAGCGTATTCGGCGTTGGCTTCAACGGTCGCTTCGACATTCGTTGCAGTAACGATGGGAGGACCGCCGGGTTGAATGCTCTGAGAAAGTGCCCCCGTGAATCCAGTCGGGCAGATGATCCTTGCATCATTCACCACTTTCTCTTGTACCGCCTCGCATCCATAGACGATTTCTTGAGTAATGTTTTTATCCATCCTGGCTAAGTTGGCCTTAACGAACTCGATCTGTTCTTTTGTGGTCATGTCCTCAAATCCTGTTTAAGCTCTGACATCCGGTGAGTCTCCCAAAGATGAGTCTTAACCACGTCATACTTATACGTTTCGCCCGAGGGAAGTATCCGGTCTTTGGGCCGAAGCGCTGTCCCGGTTGTTTTCTGAAACGCCAGATGAGTCGTCTCCGCATCCAGGTTCTTTGTGTCTATCGATGACCGCCCCGCCAGTCCTTGAATCCAGATTCTTTCGGCGGAACTCACTGTCACGAAACTGCCGCCGGTGTGTCCCGCTGAGTCGACGGTCCCGGATAACCGCGTTATCAAGCAACTCGTTCCCCATCCCGCGTCCAGAAGCGAGTTGAACTGCGACCGCATCGCTGTCAACGGCGGAGCGCTCACCATGGACTTCTCCCATTAAAAGTTCTCATCGATGTATTCCGTCGCATCATGGCCCATAGGACCGACAGCCGTCTGGATCGTATCGTAAGATTCTGAAGGCTCTGACCGCATCAGCTTAATCAAGTCCGATTGAAGCTGGGCAAGGTATTCCAGATACCGCGTTTGATCAAACTTCACTTGCCCGACTTGCCAGCTACCGAATGGATTTCCCAAAGCGACTAAAATAGCCGCTTGGACCGCGTTTAACTGCGTTAAAAGATCAGCCTGGGTTAGGGCCATTAAGCGACCTTCCGGATCTCCATATACACCGTGTACCCGTCACCCGCCGATTGTCCGGCGGTCGTGAAGAGAATGTCCCCTGTCCCGCCGGCCGATCCCGGGTCTTGAATCGGGCATTCGGTATCTTCGTTGAATGATCCATTCCCCGCCAGGATTGCCCCTAAATCATCGGTATTGTGGTCAAAAAGGACCTTGATTTGCATCCCCTCGCAACCCCAAATGAGTTTGGTGATGGTGACTTTGTTGGCCGCCATAGCCAGCGCGGAAATATCGACCTTTTGTACAGCCGATTCCCCGGTCCCATCAGAAGCGTTTCCAAACAGAAACGCCGCCGTAATGGGTGTGTCTCGCAATGTCTTAGCCACCACTGCATCGGCCATAGTGCCCCCTTAGAAAAACGGTGGCAGAGAGGCCCTACCTGCATAGAGCCCCCCTGCCCGATTGATTTTTACTGGCAGTGCAACGGCGCCGTCGCCGACGCTGTTCCCTGCATCACGGTCCACTGGTACGTCGCCGTCGTTCCCGACGATACGCATACCTTGGTCATCGTGCAGTTCGTGCATACGGCCATCTGCCCCGTCGCGCTCGATGTCAGCGCGTTGATCTGCGCCAACGTCAACGGCCACGGCAGAAGCAAACCAGACATGGTCGTCGATGACTGCGTCACCGCTCCCGTCAACGTCGATGTCCCGGTCACCGAGAGATTCCCGGTCACCGTATGGTTCCCCGAATCCGTAACGTTACCGGTATTCGTCTGGGTCCCCGTCACGGTCAGGTTCCGCACTTGCACGTCCGTGAACTTCGTGTTAGCCGCTTGCGCGGGTCGAAACATAATCCCCGCTGCCAGGAAGGCCAGTAGGGTTGTCTTTACGAGCTTACCCATAACAGCCTCCCTTTAGGTTGGATCGTTTTCAATCACGTAGCGATAATCTGCCGCTCCGGCCCCTCCGTAGAAGGACAGCTTGAACTGCTGGATCACGTCAGCATTAAACCCGTCTTCGGTATCCTGCCCAACGCGAGTGAACGTCTCCAAAGGCCAAACCTCTTCCCACCGGAACTGCCGGCTAGGAGCGCCATGCCACCAGCTTGAGGTCGAGGCCAAGTACGGATTCAACACGATATCAAACTGGCCTTGAGCCAAGTTCGTATCGAGGTTCGCTGTCCCTAAGTCTCCGTGCTCATTTTTCTGGAGTTTTTCAGCCGTAGCCAATAGCGTTGACCCGATAATGATCAAAGGCTTGTCACCCATGACCCAGATCGGCTCGCCTTGCTCGTCCACCTGGTCAACAAGTTTCTTACGCGAGGCTTCCCATCCAGCGGTTCCCAAAGGGTTAGCCGTGATGAGGTTCTTGTTTCCCGAAGTGTAAGTCGCCGCACCCGAAAGTGCAGTTCCGCCTGAAGGCGTACCCGATCCATCGCACACTGCCGCGAAGATCAAGCTCGCCCGCTTCTGAGCGCCGCGTTCTCCAATCATCCGGGCCCGGTCTACTAGCTCGCCCGTCTGATCAAAGAAGATGTCTTCCCGCGTCAGAGACAACAGACCACCGTACTTCAGGTTCTTGATGGTCTGTAATTTCTCGTCTGGAGGAAGAATCTCAGGGTAATCTTCTTTTTCGTTCACCTGCTGGACGAAACCGATAGCCGACCAACCGACGACACGACTCGTCTTTAGTTTGGAAGGCACGGTCCTCACCAGCTTGTCCACATCTTTCGGGAACTGCGTGTAGCCATCGATCATCACTTTCGAAATGATCTGTCCCGCGATGTTCGGGAATGCCGAGGAAGTTAAGTTCCCGGCTTCAATCAGTTCTCTTGAACTAATCGGCCCCACCAGCGCTTCATACAAGGCCCGAAACGAAACCTTTGTCGGGTCCAGCTTTTTCGCTTCCAGAAGTTCTTTCACCTTGCCACCGATCTCTCGATTAGCGACTCGGGCGCCCCGCTCCGTTTCGGAAGGGTTGAACTTTTTTTGGTACGCTTCACACAGCTCTAGAATTCCACGGTTCATTTTGTCCCCCTTTCCGTTACGATGCGTCACGCACAAGCCGGATTGATCCGGTCTGAGCGGGTAGCATGAGAATCACTTCGCACGTGGTAGCCGATGATGTCTTTTGAATCGACATCGCCACCGGGTCCGTCGCGCTTTTCTTTAACTTCGTATACGTCGCTCCAGAGAAAATCTGAAGCAGGTCTCCCTGGTTACAGCTTGTCGCCGCGTCCAGGTTCGCCAAGTACACAGCGCCGGCATTCGCTACAGCCACAGCGATTTTCCCGGCCGCATCGGTTGATGCGTGAGCTTCCACAGCCCGGCCAATAAAGGCCAAGTCATCAGTCGTAGCGGCCGTTCTCAAGCATGTCCCGCCCGACGTTTTCACCAAGTCACCGATCGCCACCACCACGCCGGAAGCAATATCATGGGCGATGATCA
>Ga0137398_10000683_pt1 | contig 12642 bp, 10 predicted proteins | sample czorhiz216metaG_FD_106659 | JGI IMG/M metagenome (GOLD analysis project Ga0137398, IMG submission 106659) | Vadose zone soil microbial communities from Angelo Coast Range Reserve, California, USA - czorhiz2.16 metaG | ecosystem: Environmental > Terrestrial > Soil > Vadose zone | place: USA...
CACTGAAGTACGCCTCGCCCTCGAGGTAGACGTCGCGCCCGCGCGGTGCGAACCGGACCGGGACGCCCAGCCGGCTGTCGGCGTTGAGGGTGATCTCCGTCCCGTCGAGCAGCCGGAACACGGCCCGCCGCCCGCGCGGCGTCGCATACTCGCGCATTGCCGGCGGCGCGGCGGCTGGTCTCGCCCGTCCCATCCACCAGGCCCCGCCCCCGCCGAGCAGCACGGCAACGATCGCGGCCGCAATGGCGCCACGGCGGCCCGCCCCCGTTCCTCCCCAGCGACGCGGCGACGCTCCCCGCGATGCGCCCGTTCCCAGGCCGACACGCGCGGCAAACCGGGCCCAGGCCGCATCGACTGCGTACGGCGAGGCCAGGCGCCGCGCGTCGGCGGCCCACGCCTCGCGTAACGCGGCCAGGGCCGTGCGGCGCTCCAGGTCTGCTGCCACCCACGCCTCGATGGCGGCGAGATCTGCGGGCGCAGCCGTGCCGTCGAGATAGCGGCCGAGCACAGCAGGGTCGATGGCAGACGGATGTGGCGTCATCACCAGTCAATGACGCCGCAGCAGGCGAGTTTACTTACCGACGGAGGGCGGCAGCCTGTTTCGCAGGGCGGCCAGCGCCCGACCGATGTGGACGCCGACTGTCTTCGGCGAAATGGCCATGCGCGCCGCCACCTGCTGGTAGCTCAAGCCCTCCCGGCGGCTCAACACAAAGGCGGCCCGAGTACGCGGTGGCAGCGTGTCCAAGACCCGCTCGAGGCGGCGCCGCAGCTCCTCGGCATCGAATTCCGCGTCCGGCAGTGCGCGACCCGCGCCGCCGATCTCTTCGAGGACGAGCAGCGGGGCCGCCCGCCGCTGCACGGCGATCCGGCGCACCTGGCTGATCGCCCGGCGGCGCACCGCCGTGTAGAGGTAATGCCCCAGGTCGCTCACCACCCAACGTGCCCGATCTTCCCAGATGCGCACGAACAGGCCCTGCACCGCGTCCTCGGCGGCGTCTTGGCTCCCCAAGTAGGGCGCGACGTGGCGGCACAGTGGGTCGTAGTAGGCCCGAAACATCGCCTCGAACGCCGCCTCGTCGCCGGCCCTGATGCGGGCCACGAGGTCGCGCCACGATTCGCGTGGCGTGGACCGGTCGTCGCGGAGCGCCATGGGGTTCTAAGGTTTCCCCTCCGGGCCAGGGTCGCAAGAAGGGGGCCCGCAGGCCGATGGCGGCAGGGAGAGAACGAAACGCGCCCGGGACGTCATCATCAGTGCATGACGCGCCGGGCGCTGCAGAGCGGGCGACGGGATTCGAACCCGTGACGTCCAGCTTGGGAAGCTGGCATTCTACCCCTGAATTACGCCCGCGGAACGCCTAACTAAGCAGGAAGTGTGCCAAGATTCGGCGTCTTTATCAATCCCGACCTCCGGTTGCCCCATCCTGGGGCATCGTTGCTTCGACACCGCTAGTTCTTCGATGTCTGGTACGACCTGACGATCCCACCCTCCACATACACAAAAGGTCCGAAGTCGCCGTAAACCCACTGTTCCTGGCTTCCCGCCCCCGTAACTGTTGAATTCGTCTGCTTCGGTCGCCCCCACGCAGCCACCAACTGTTTGTCCGTCATCCCGACCCAGATCGCGTTGTAGCGCCAGGCCACGATCCCCGGCTTATCGGATTTCAGCTTGAACGACTGGTTCGCGCCCGCATCGAGCGCGGGAGCATCCTGGAACGCCGCCGCCACGACGTTTCCCTTCCCATCGAGGAACTCGAACATCACCGCGATCGGCGTAGAAGCTTTGGCGTGGAAATTCGTGATCAGACCGTCGAGAGTGGCGCCTTGCTCGCCCGGCGTGAAGCTGCCCACGGTCACCTCGACCGGTAGCGCCTCCGCCACCGTCAGATAGCGGAGGACGGAATCCTTCTTCCCCATGAGCTGCCAGCCCCCCGCCATCTTCGCAAGCGTGGTGCGGTTCATCGGATCTACGGCGTACAGCCGCTGGGCCAACGGCAGCACGTTGGCCGAGTCGCCGATCAAGTACGAGACACCGGCGAGGTTATACAGCGCGTCGCGGGAGGACGGGTTCTTCGCGAGCCCGGCCTGGTACGCCTTGGCCACCAGACGGTACTGCGGATCGGTCAGGGCGTGGTACTTGCGCATCGTGTCGGCCGCCGCCGGCGCGCAGCGCGCCGCGACCTGACGGATCGTGAGCGCAGGGGTCTTCTTCTTCGCGGCCTTGGCGCAGTCGCCGTCCATGGCGGCCGTGTCCGGGGACGACGGAATGGCGTTCAGGATCGACCCCGCGGCCCCGAACAGGTCGTCCGCGCTGGCCGAATCGGCACGATCCAGAATCCTGTTATAGAGCCCCGTGGCCGAATCGCGCTTGTCGACCAGCATGTAGAGCCCGGCGAGGCTCGCCATCCCCTGAATATCGTTGGGGTAGACCGTGAGGTACTCGCGGTACGCGGCGATCGCCTCGTCGTACCGTTTGACGGAGTGGTACACGCGCGCCACGTTGAACAGCGCGTCGCGCCGGTCCCGGGCGTACTTGGGATCGGTAGCGGCTGCCGCGGCCAGCCGGAAATACTTGGCTGCGGAGTCCATCCGGGTTGCGTACACAGTCGAGTCCGTGTGGTACTTCGCGGCGTTGGTCTTCCTGAGCGTTGAATCGGGCTCCTCGCGGCTGACGAACAGGTTGGCGATGTACACGAATCCCATCGGCTCGGCCTGATAGATCTGGTTCGCACGGCGGAAGCTCGCGATCGCCGAGTCGCTCTGGCCCGCCTGCCACGCCTGCACCCCCGCGTTGAAGACCGGCACCCAGGCTTGCCGTCGATACAGCGCGATGTCGTCCTTGCAGGCCGGCGCGAGCGCCAGCGCCTTCGACAGCGCCGAGTCCGCGGCCGCCAGATCCTCCGCCATGATGTAGTAGCGACCGAGGTAGTACCACGCCGCTGGATTCTTCTCCTGCTTGCCGGTCGTCACCGCCTGCGTGAGCACCCGCTCCGCGTCCTTGAGATCCTTGGTCTTCTGATCCGCGAACTTGGTGGTGAACGCGCTCTTGAGCGACTGCATCCCGCTGTTCACCAGCTGGTGTCCCGGCTTGATGTCGCACGCCGCGGGAAGCCAGATCTGCTGCGCGTGCGTCACGCGGGGCGTCAGCGCGGCGGCCAGGATGCACACCGCAATGCCGAGGGCCTGCTTGACAGTCATGCTCACTCCTTGGATTTGGCAACCAGCGCCTCGGCGTCGCGTTGCGCGACCCGGGCGACCTCGAGCGGCGGCCGGCCCAACGCCCGCGCCGCCGCGAGAACATCCTCATATTCGGGTTTCACCCGCACGCCGTCCGCGTCGGGCTGCTCCAGCACCTTCACGCGTACAGACACCTGCGGAGCCAGCTCCACCGTCACCTGGCGCCGCGCCAGTGTGGCTCGCTCCGCCACCCAGCGGCGCACGCCCGCCGTCGTGCTGTGTCGAAACAGCGCCGCCGTCACGGCGTCAGCCAGCTCCTCCGGAGCGACGACCTCGACTCGAAACCCCGAGCGACCTTTCTTCATCTGCACCGGCCAGGTCTGCACGTCCAGCGCCCCGGCGGCGACCAGGGCCTGCCGCAATGGCTCCACGTACTCCGGGCTCATGTCGTCCAGATCGGTGGCGACGAGCGTCACCCGGCCCACCTCGGCCGCCTGCTCGGCGATGAGCACGCGCAACGCGTTGGGATAATGCCCCGGGTTGCGCTGCCCCGCCCCCCACCCGCTCTTCACCAGGCGCCACCGCTCCGGCGGGGCGCCGGCCGCCAGCACCCGCACCAGCGCGGCCCCCGTGGGCGTGGTCGCTTCCCCCTCCACCGGACCGCCCGCCGCCAGCTCGAGGCCTTCCAGCAGGATGGCCGTCGCGGGCGCGGGCACCGGAAGCTTGCCGTGCTCCGCCTCCACCCATCCCCGCCCCACCGCCACCGGCCACGTGTACACCGCCTCGACGCCGAGCTGCTCGAACCCCTCGATCGCACCGACGATGTCGAGTACCGCGTCCACCGCCCCGACCTCGTGCAGATGGACCTTTTCGGGAGCTACGCCGTGCACCCGGCCCTCGGCTTCGCCCACCAGCCGGAAGGCTTGCACGGCGCGGTCCCGCACCCACTGGGACACGGGCGCTCGCTCCACCAGGCGCACGAGCTCGCCCACGTGGCGGCCGTGGGGCTGCTCCGGGATCGTAAACTCGACCAGCTTGCACCCCACACCGCAGCGCGCCACGTCGCGCACAGCGACCCCCACGCCGGCAAGCCCCAGGCGCCCGGGCAGTCCTTCGAGCCAGGCGGACGGGACGCCGAGCGACAGGAGCGCTCCCAGCGTCATGTCGCCCGAGATGCCGGCGGCGGGGTCCAGAATGGCGATGCGCATAGCTTGCGAAGCGGCGGAAAATTAACGGGTTACGCCCTGTACAGCCACCCAGCCCCGGTGTTGAACACCACCACGCGTTCGCCCCGCTGGATCAGCCCTCGCGCCTTGAGCTCCAGCGCCCCGGCGAGCGCGGCCCCCCCTTCGGGGCAGGCATCGATCCCTTCCGACGTCTGGAGGTCACGCGCCGCCGCCTGGAGCTGGGCATCGGTCACGGCCAGCGCGGCGCCGCCGCTCTCCCGCAGCGCCCGCAGTATCAGACGATCCCCGAGTGGGCGAGGCACGCGCAGCCCAGCGGCGATGGTCGATGGGCCGGACCACTCGCTGCACGTATCAGCGCCGGCCTCGAAGGCCCGCACCACCGGGGCACACCCCGCGGCCTGCACGCAGTACATGCGCGGCATCGCTCCGCCGAGCCACCCTGCCCTAGCGAGTTCGCCGAACGCCTTCCACATGCCGATCAGGCCCGTGCCCCCACCGGTGGGATAGACGATCGCATCGGGGAGCGACCAGCCGAGTTGCTCGGCGATCTCGAGGCCCAGCGTTTTCTTTCCTTCGATCCGATACGGTTCGCGCAACGTGGACACGTCCACCGCTCCCGTCTGCGACGCATGCGCGCGAGCGGCCGCCCCGCAGTCCCCGATGTGTCCCTCCACCAGGACCAGGTCACCGCCGAAGCTTCTGATCTGAGACAGAATCGTGGGCGGAGTGCTGGCCGGCGCGTACACGCGCCCCCGTACGCCGGCGCGGGCGGCGTAGGCGGCTAGCGCCACACCAGCGTTCCCCGCCGTCGGCACGACAAACGAAGTGGCGCCCGCACCCACGGCGCGCGTGACCGCGGCGGCGAGGCCCCGCGCCTTGAAAGAGCCCGTCGGGTTGGTGCTTTCGTCTTTCACCCACAACTGAGACAGTCCGTGCTTGGCGGCGAGCCGTGACGTCGACAAGAGCGGCGTCCCGCCCTCTCCCAGGGTCACTGGCTGCTCGCCGTCCGCGAGCGGCAGCCATTCGTGGTAGCGCCACATGGTCCAGCCTCGCTCCGCAACCAGGGACCTGGCGTCGGGCGGCGGAGCGGCGGCGTAGCGTACCAGATAGGGCTGGCCGCACTCGCACACCCCGGCTAGTCCGCCCGCCGAGCGGGTCTTGCCGCACGCCGAGCACTCGAGCGACCAGGGGAGCGTCGCGACTTGCGCCGCCTCAGGCACGGACATGGAGTCGATCCAGAATTCGTTCCGCCAACCTGGTCGAGAATCCGGGAAGCGACGCGATCTCGGCGGGCGTGGCGGTTTTCACTCCCGCGAGCGAGCCGAACCGCTCCAGCAAGACCCGCCGGCGGCCCGGCCCGATGCCGGGGATCGCGAGCAGCTCGGACGTGATGGTGCGCCGGGAGCGCCGCTGGCGGCTGTAGCTCACGGCGAAGCGATGCGCCTCGTCCCGGGCGCGCTGCAGCAGCTTGAGCGACGGACTGCGGCGCGACAGGCGCAGCGGCTCCGCCTGCCCCGGCTGATAGATCTCCTCCTCGCGCTTGGCGAGACTCACGATAGGGAGCTGCTCCAGACCCACGCCCCGGGCCGCGTCGAGCGCCGCGCCCAGCTGTCCCTTGCCCCCATCGATCACCATGAGATCGGGCAGCGGCTTCTCTTCGGCGCGGCGCCGGGTGAGATAGCGCGTCACCACCTCGTGTACCGCGGCGAAGTCGTCCTGGGAGGCGCCTCGGATTCTGAAGCGCCGATACTCGGCCTTCTTGGGGCGGCCCGCCTCGAACCAGACCAGCGAGCCCACCGTGTCGCGCCCCTGGTTGGTCGAGATGTCGATGCACACGAACGCGCGCGGTACCGCCGCGAGCCCCAGGTCGCGGCCCAGCGCGAACACGGGGTCGGCCGATCGCTCGTCGATGTCGAAGCTCTCGATCTTCAGGCCATCCAGCAGGTAGCGCGCATTCTGGTCCGCCAGCTCGGCGAGCTTCGCGTCGCTGCCGCGCTGCGGCACGTGCCAGTCCACCGCGGGCGCCAGCTCGGTGAGGGAGGCGAGATCGTCCGGGGGGAACGGCAGCAGCACGCGCTGCGCCCGCACTTCCAGCGGCAGGTAACAGCGCACCAGAAACGCGGCGAGGATCGCGCCTTCGGTCTCGTGCTCCGCGTTCTCGAGGAACCAATGGTCGCGCGCGATCAGCTTGCCGTCGCGCACCCGCAGCACCACGCCGCACACGTCGTCGCCGTCGCGGGCGAGCCCCACCGCGTCGGCGTCGCCCCGTCCGATCAGCTCGACGGTCTGCGGTTGCTCCAGCTGGTCGAGCCATTTCAAGGCATCGCGCAGCTGGGCGGCCCGCTCGAAATCGAGCTGTTGCGAGGCCTGCTGCATGCGCTCGCGCAGCCGGGTGCGCACGTCCACCGTCTTGCCTTCGAGGAACAGCACGACGTCGTCGATCATGCGGCGGTAATCGGCCTCGCTCTGATAACCGACGCACGGGGCCCGGCAGCGCTCGATGTGGTAGTCGAGGCACGGGCGGGCGGGCGCCTCGCCCGGCAGATCCCAGTGGCACGACCGCACGGTGAAGATGCGACGGATGATCCGGAGCGTCTGGCGCAGCGTGGCCACGTCGGTGTAGGGCCCGAAGAAGCGCGCGCCCGTCATGGCCACGCGACGCACCACCAGCACCCGTGGGAACGGCTCTCCCAGCGTCACGGCGATGCGCGGGTAGCTCTTGTCGTCGGTGAGGCGGATGTTGAACCGCGGCTTCTGCTCCTTGATGAGGTTGTTCTCGAGCAGCAGCGCCTGCGCCTCGTTCGGGACGATGATCGTCTCGAGATCGGCGATTTGCGCGACCAATGCCGCCCGCTCCGGCGTGGCGCCGCCGTCGGGACCGAAGTAGCTCGGCACCCGGGCGCGCAGGCTCTTCGCCTTGCCCACATAGACGGTCTCGCCGGCCGCGTTCTTCCACAGATACACGCCGGGCTTGTCGGGAAGGGCGTCTAGCTTGCGTGCGAGGCGGTCAGGGATTCCCATGTGCGGAGGGCGTCGGGATGCTTCAGGAGCAGCGTCAGCGCGCCGTACACCATCCCAAAGATAGCGAGCACGAGCGCCCCGCGCGGCACCGGCGCCAGACCGGTGCTCACGTACGCCGCCCCGAGGGCGCCCGCCCCCGCGACGATCCCGGCCGCGAGCGCGATCCCGAAAGCCCGCCAGTCGGGCCGGCGCAGCACGCCGCCGATCCGCCGGCTCAGGTCGCGGAGGTGGAGCGAGGTGTTCAGGAACGCCCCGATCGACGATCCCAGCGCGATCCCGGGCGCCCCCAGCCAGCGCATGAGCACCCACGCGAGGCTCGTTGAGACAACCAGGGAGAGCGCTGCGATCTTCACCGGCGTGCGCGTGTCGCGCATGGCGTAGAAGCCCGACGCGAACAGCTTCACGGTCGCCTGTCCCAGCAGCCCGATGCCGTACGCGGCGAGCACGCGCCCCACGAGGGCCGTGGCGTCCGGCGTGAAGCGCCCGGTCTGGTACAGGGCGGCGACGATCTCCCGGGATATGACGATGAATGCGATCGAGGAGGGCACGATGAAAAACACGATGCGCCGGAACCCCACCGCGATCCGCGCCCGCAGCTGCTCGTTCGGCGCCGGTCCCCCACCCCGCGCGACCGCGTCACGCGACAACTCCGGCAGCGACACCGCCGTGACCGAGACGCCGAACAGGCTGATCGGCAGCACCTGGATCAGCTGGGCATAGCCGAGCGCCGACACGCCCCCGGGCCCCGTGAATGAGCCGAGCAGCGTGTCGATGAGTCCGGAGAGCTGGGCGACGCCCGCCCCCACCAGCAGGGGCAGCCACGCCACGAGCACGTTCCGTACACCCTCGGGAGTCGTAGAGATACGCAGGACGATGCCGTGCAGCAGCCGCCAGCAGGCCGGCAGCTGCACCGCGATCTGCAGCAGGCTGCCCACTACCGTGCCCCACGCGAGCGCCAAGGCCAGCCGGTGCAGCTGGGCGTCCGGCGGCAGGGCCCGGTTCGCGAACCAGGTGCCGGCGGCGAGCATGGCCACGATGCCCGCGACGTTCCAGAGGGCCGGTGCCGCGTACGGGAGGAAGAAGCGCCGGTGTGTGTTGAGCACGCCGAGGCACCACGCCGAGATCACCATGAGCCCGGTCATGGGAAACAGGATGCGCACCAGCGTGATCGTCAGCTCACGGCGCGGCTGGTCGAACCCTTTCGCCAACACCGTGGTGATCGCCGGGGCGAGCGCGATCCCGACCAGAGCCAGCACGCCGGCGGCGAGCAACAACAGTCCCAGGATCGCACCCGCGAGGGCCCGCGCGGGCCCCTTGTCCGGGCGTTCGTTGAGGGCGGCGTAAACGGGGATGAACGACGCCAGCAGCGTGCCCTCGCCGAGCAGACTGCGGAGCGTGTTGGGAATCCGGAGCGCCGCCCGGAACGCATCGGCCGGGATGCTGTCGTTGCCGAAGTAGTACGCGAACACGCGCTCACGCACGTAGCCGAGCACGCGGGTCACCAGGATCCCGGCGGCGACCCGGGCCGCCTGGCGCCCCCCCCCTCCCCCCCCGGCGGCCGACCGGGGCGCGGTCAGGAGCCGGGCTTCTTCTTGCGGGGGTCTTCCAGCAGGCGCTGCACGAACTGCAGCTCCTCGCGCATTCCGGTGATGGAGCGGTTCAGCTCTTCGAGGTCGGTCTCGAGCACCTCCACGCGGCGCTCCAGCTGGCGCACGCCAGCGCCCGCGCTGCCCCCCCCCACCGCCCCGTCACCCTGCCCCTCGAGCCGGCGGGCGACCGAGCGTCCCAGGGGCGAATCGAGCAGGATCGCGGTGATGGGAATCATGAGGGCCACGAGCAGTACGACCACCAGAAGCCACATGAGAGCATTCTACGAAGCGCCCGCCCACCGCGCCACCTCCTGCTCGAGCGCGTCCACCAGCGCCGGCCCGTAGCGGATCGAAAACGAGGCGAGCGTGAGCACGCGCTCCTGCGGGTGGCCCTGCGGGTACACGGCGGCGCGCGCGCGGGCGATCTGACGGATCAGGGTCTCGCCCTCGAGACGCTTCAGGCTCGCCACCAGCTTCTTCTCGATGGTCTGCGCTCCCGAGAGGGCCGCGTTGCGCGCCGACTCCACCGTCCGCTCGAGCGTGGGATCGATCCGCACCGCCGACTCGCGCAGCGCCGCGTAGTGCTCCTCGATGCCGTGCCGCAGGGCGGTGAGGGTCGCCACAGTTTCCGCCGGCAACTCGTCGCGCACCAGGCGCGCTTCCAGCTCGCCCGGTTTCCCGTCGAACGCCGCCAGGTCCAGGCCGTGGCGCTCCATCAGCTTCTCCACCCGGCTCTCCACGAGCAGACCGGACCAGCGCGGCACCGGTGCCTGACGGGTCACGCCCAGCGTCTCGTACAACGGCGCGGCGTCGGGAAGGTACTTGAGCTCGGCGGGACCGCCCGCGTAGGCGAGCGTGGGCAGCAGCGCCGCCTCCACCGCGGGTCGCAGCAGCACGTTGGGAGAGAGCCGCTCGGGCGCGTCGCGCGCCAGGCGCGCCAGGTCGGCCCGGCTGAAGCGCTCGCCGCTGCGGCGCGTGACGAAACCGTCGCCGTCCTGCTGCAGGCGGTCGCGGCCCTGGCTCGCTTCCACGAAGACCGGCGTGTAGCCGTCGGGGAGCGTGACGTCGAGCCCCTTCAGGACCCAGGGGGCGGCCGCGCGCTTGGCGCGGGGGTCGTACACGCGCAGCACGACCAGCCCACGGGCGCCAAGCAGCGCGTCGAGCGCCTGCGCGAAAGCGTCGGCGAGCGTGGCCTCGGGGCGATACCACCGCCCCAGCCATTCCAGCACGCCCGGCTTGAACTCGGTCTCGGACGTACCCTCATCGAGCTGCCGCAACACGGCGGCGATCTCCGGGCCGCACGGCTCGCGCGCCAGGGGCAGCAGCGCAGCCTCCGCGAGGCGCTCGCGCAGCACCACCTGGGCCAGCTCACCGTTCTTGTCGAGGAAGTACGTGTGGTTCGCCTCGGCGAAGTCGTGGTCGTCCCCCGCGACCCAGAACACGGGCACCACGGGCGTGCGCCGCTCGCGCGCGAGCCGCCGGGCGAGCGCTATCGCGGAGAGGGCTTTGTAGACGGTGTACAGCGGGCCGGTGAGGAGCCCCGGCTGCTGCCCGGTCGTGACGACGAGCACCTCGCCGGCGGCGAGCTGATCGCGCCCCGGCCCCGGGAGCGCGGCCGCGATCACGTCCGCGTCCACGCGCCGCGGTGCGAGCGTCGTCGCCGGCAACGCGAGCGGCGCGATCGGCGTCGCCACTATCCGCGGAATCACGTTTCCCTTTTCCCCTTTCCCGTTTCCCGGGTCTCTCCGAACACGTCCGCTTGAAACGTGAACAGCTCCGTTCCCGGTTCCCGCCATGCTTCGGCCGGCAGCCCCGCCTTGCGGCACGTGGCCGCGAGCAGCGCATCCACCCCCCACTGGTGGTCGCGGGCGACCTGGGGCAGCAGCAGGGCCACGTTGCGGCCGCGGCGCACCATCACGCCGTCGCGCCCCGCGGCGATGCGCGCCGGATCGACCGGGGGCACCACCGGCGCCGCCTCCGTGAGCACCGAGATCTCGAGCGCCAGGTCCGGCAGCTCGTCGGGCTCCACCGGCGGGAACCGCGGGTCGTCTCGTGCGGCCGCGACGGTCATTTCGCGCACCACCGCGCCGAGCTCGCGGTCGGCCGCGATGTGCCCGATGCAGCCCCGCAGCGCGCCGCGCGCCGTGATGGTGACGAACGCCCCCCGCTTGAGCAGCGCCCCGGGGATCGGGGGCGTGGGCGGCAGCGGCCGCTGCGCCAGGTGCGCCGTCAGCGTCGCCCGCGCGAGGCCCAGCAGCGCCGCCCGGTCCTGGGGCGTCAGCTCAGGAGCCCCGATGGTACGGCTCCCCGCGCCGGATGGTGTACGCGCGGTACAACTGCTCGTACACGAGCAGCCGGGCGAGCTCGTGGGGGAACGTCAGCCGGGACAGGCTCCACACGCGCTCCGCGCGCGCGAGCATAGGCTCCGGCACCCCCTCGGCGCCGCCGATCGCGAAGGCGACGTCCCGGGCGTCCATCTCCCAGCGGGCCGTCCAACCCGCCAGCTGCTCGGAGGTCCACTCCTCCCCGCGCTCCGACAAGACGACGAGGCGCGACCCCTCGGGCACCGCCTCGAGCAGACGCGCCTCGTCCTTTGCTTCCCGCTCCTCCACCCGCGCGTAGTGCTTCAGCCGCGCCAGGTAGTCATCGCACGCCGCCCGGAGCGCCATGGCTCGCAGACGACCCACCGCGACGACGCGATACTGCATCAGGCATACATGCCACGCAGCCGGTGCATCGCCGCCACGCGGTCCACGGCCAGCATGTAGCAGGCGATGCGCGTCGAGACCTTGTGCTTCTCGACGATCGCCATCACCTCGTGAAACGAGCGGGTCATGATCGACTCGAGCCGCCGGTTCACCGTGTCTTCGTCCCAGAAATAGCCGCCGCGATCCTGCACCCACTCGAAGTAGCTGACGGTCACGCCCCCCGCGTTCGCGAGGATGTCGGGGATCACGAAAATGCCCTTCTTTTCGAGGATCTCGTCCGCCGCCGCCGTGGTGGGACCGTTCGCGCCCTCGCAGATCACTTTCGCCTTGATCTGCGGCGCGTTCTTGCGCGTGATGACGTTCTCGGTCGCGGCCGGCACCAGCACGTCGCAGTCGAGCGTGAGAAGCTGATCCTTGGGGATCGCATCGGCCTGGGGGTAGCCGGCCAGCTGACGGTGCTCGCGTACCCACTTGAGCACGTCGGGGACGTCGAGCCCCTTGGCGTTGTGCAGCGCCCCGGATTTGTCCGAGACGCCGACGATCACGGCGCCCTCCTTGGCCATCAGGTCCGCGGCGACGGATCCCACATTGCCGAACCCCTGCACGGCCACCCGCGCGCCCTTGAGCGTCATGCCGAGCTTGCCGAGCGCCTCGCGCGTCACGAACATGCACCCCCGCCCCGTCGCCTCGCGCCGCCCCAGCGAGCCTCCCATCTCGATCGGCTTGCCCGTCACCACCGCCGTCACCGTGTGGCGATGATGCATAGAGTAGGTGTCCATGATCCAGGCCATCACCCGCTCGTTCGTGTTCACGTCGGGCGCTGGGACGTCGGAATCGGGACCCAGGACCTCGATGATGCTGGAGGTATAGCGGCGCGTCACTTTTTCCAGCTCCGCCATCGACATCGTGGTCGGATCGCACACGACGCCGCCCTTCGAGCCGCCGAACGGGATGTTCACCAAC
>Ga0137398_10000684_pt1 | contig 12639 bp, 8 predicted proteins | sample czorhiz216metaG_FD_106659 | JGI IMG/M metagenome (GOLD analysis project Ga0137398, IMG submission 106659) | Vadose zone soil microbial communities from Angelo Coast Range Reserve, California, USA - czorhiz2.16 metaG | ecosystem: Environmental > Terrestrial > Soil > Vadose zone | place: USA...
GTTGATCGTCGATTCCTTCTCGATGTAGGTGTCGCTCTGCGGGACGTACGCCTCGGGCTGGTAGTAGTCGTAGTACGACACGAAATACTCCACCGCGTTCTCGGGGAAAAAGCGACGGAACTCCTGGTAGAGCTGCGCCGCCAGCGTCTTGTTGTGCGACAGCACGATCGTCGGCCGCTCGACCGCCTCGATCACCTTGGCCATGGTGAAGGTTTTGCCGCTGCCGGTGACGCCGAGCAGCACCTGGTGCTGCCTCGGCCGGCGCAGACCCTCGACCAGCTTCCGGATCGCTTCCGGCTGGTCCCCTTTCGGCTCGAACTCGGTCGTCAGCTTGAATAAGCCGGGCATCGCGAGGCGCCTCGTGGACGGCGGCGCAGGACGCGCTGCCTTCGGGACGATGATAAACTATCGGCGCCCGCGCGGACACTGGGCTCCCCGGCCCCGTTCCGCAGGACGCCCGGAGAACCCCGCCCTTGCTCCGACCCGCCATCGAGCATCCCCCGGAAGTCGAAGAGTTGTCCGGATTCCGGGAACCGGCGGGCCCCGAGTCGGCCCGTCTCGACATCTCCGGGATCGCCGTCGAGCTCACCGGCCTGCCCGCCGATCTCGCGGCGGAAATGGCGCGCGCCTACCATCCTTATCTCTCCGCGCCGACCGGCGCCGATCGGCCATTGCGCATCAGTGTGACCGACGCGCCGATCGATTACTTCCTGCCTCCCGGGTTCGCCGGTGGCTGGGAGGTCTACCGGATGCTGACCGACCTGCGCGGCGGGGTCTTTCGTTCGGTCTCGTACCGATTCGCCTCCTGGTTCGACGTGGCCCGCCGCGAGGGACAGATGGCGCTCGGCCACGGAGCCCTCGACCCGGCGTCGCGCGCCATGGAGAACTTCCTCCGCAGCGCCGTCGCCTGGCTGGCTCTCGATCGCGGCGGATTCTTCCTGCATGGCGCCAGCATCGTCCGCGATGACCGTTGCTATCTTTTCTACGGGCCTTCGGGAGCCGGCAAATCGACCCTCTCGGCCATGAGCCGATCCGGGAAGGTGAACAGCGACGATCTGACCCTCGTCCTTCACCGGCCCGAGGGGCTGCTGGCCGCAGGCGGACCGTTCCGCGGCACCTACCGGATCGGCGCGCCGATCCTCGGGACCTTCCCGGTCGCCGGGTTCTACCGGCTCCGCAAGGATGAACGGGTCTCCGTCGATCCGGACGAGGGGGGCTGCTTCGCCGATCTGATCGGCAACCTGCCGTTCGTGGTCGACCAGCTTCCCGGCCACCCGCACCTGATCGACCAGGTCCGCGCCGTCACGCGGGAGGCCAGGTTCCGAACGCTCCGCTTCAACAAGGACGACGACTTCTGGCCGGCCATCGACGCCGAGCTCACGACATAGAGTCCCGGCCGGCCCCTCCTCGCCCGGTCGCGCTTCGGTCCTTGAAGCCGGATGCGATGAAATGCCCCCGACCCATCCGCCTCATTCGCCGGAACCCGGCGAGTCGCGCCTCGCGGATGACCTCGGCGACCGAAAACAGACGAAGGAAGGAGGTGCCGATCTTTCCTTGCGGGGTGAGGAACCGGGTGTACCAGTCTCCGATTTCGATGCCCGGATCCGCGCTGCGCCGGCGGATCCATCCGAGAATCGCCTGGAGCCGCTCGATCGGCCCGCGGTAGCGGGCGGCGCTGAACAGGACGAAGCCCCCTTCCGCAAGATGGCGCCCGCACCGGCGCAGCGCCGCAAGCCGATGCTCCCGGCGCGCGATGAACGAATACAGCAGGGGCGTCGCGTAGATCGCCTGAAATCTCCGATCGGCGAGATGGAGCGTCACGATGTCGGCCTCGAGGAACTCGATCTCCAGACCGGCCTCCCGCGCGTTTGCCCGTCCCTCCTCCACCATGGCCCGTGAGAAATCGATGCAGGTCACCCGATACCCGGCACGAGCCAGGTGCAGGGCCTCCCCGCCTGCGCCGCTTCCGGCGACCAGCACGGCTCCGCCGGGAGAAACCCGATCACGCAGGAGCGTCAGAAGCTCCGCCTCGAGCGGGAAATCGATCATCGAGGTATATCCCTTGACCTGTTGTCCGTATTTGTCCCGCACCGAATCGGATGCTCGCTCGCCGAAGAGCGGCGCCTCCATCACCTGGCGCCACCAGTGGAGAAGAGCGCCTATTCGCGACCAGAGAGGAAAGAGGCGCGCCAGAAGGCGGCCGAGCCATCCTCCGGCGCCCGGGACCCCGCTCACAATCCCGAGGAGCGTCGCCCTCGGCACGACGGCCCTCCCTTCGGGATGCGCATCGAGGGCCGTGACCAGGCCCTGGTCGTCGCGTTGCGACACGACCCTCCGCACGTCGACCCAGCCGTCGACCTCGCAGAGGACCAGGTCGCCCGGTCTCGCATCGTCGCCGCTGCGAGCGCGAAAGCTCGCCCCGTTCTCGAGGCAGGGCGCGAAGCAGTTTCCGGTAAAGATCAGGTTGGGAGGATTCCCACGTGCCAGCAGATGACGCAAAGTGGCGGCCGGAACGAGGAATCCGTCCGGCTCGAGGCCAATCGCGCGTGGAAACGCCTGCGCCCACTGGGATGGAATGCCGGGAGGGCCGGATCTGCTCACAGCTGCGCTCCAGGGGGCCGCTTTTGGATTACACTGTCGATACGATCCGGCGAGCGAGCGAGCATGTCAATCGATTCCGCACAAAAGAAGCTCTGGCTGTACGAGCTCGACCTCAATGGTTTCGTGCTGCTCAGGAATTTCATTCCTCCCGACCAGGTCGAAGCGATGAGGGAGCAGTTCCTGCCCCTGTATCGGGGCGAGCTGGCCCGGCTGCAGGCCGGTGACGCTTCCTCCCTGCGCGGCAGGAACCGGCTCAGCTTCGACATCGCCGGCTACGTCGATCGTCTGAAGGGCCCCCTCGACGACGATCGTTTTCGACGCAACCCCATCATTGAAGAGCTGGCGGTCGAGGTCCTCGGCCGCTGGCGGTACGGCGTCACGAAGGCGGAATGCCCGTTCAAGGATGCCGATATGATGGCCTGGCATCCGGACGTCCCGAACGATGCGACGCGCGACCGGACGAAGCCGCCGCGCCCGACCCGGCTCACCCTGAATCTCCCGCTCGTCGACATCAACGACGCCAACGGACCGATGGAGATCATCCCCGGGTCCCACAGGATGCATCATCATGATGTGCATCATTTCATTTATTCGGTCCCCCGGATTTATCCGGTGAAGATCCTGATGCGGCGTGGTGATGCCATGCTGCGCGACGGCAACGCGCTGCATCGCGGAACCCCCAATATGACCGAGGAGCCGCGCATCCTGCTCGATCAGACCTACCGCGCCCTGGACGAGTAGCCCGCAGGCTCGGGGCCCGGCCGCCGTCCTGGGGTATACTCCGTCGCGCCGCCGTGGGCGGCGCCGCGAGGTGGCTTGAACCCGAACGAGCGTGACCCCCGGTCGGCATCGTCAACGCAGGGCGGATCCGACCGCCCGGCCCCGGCCCGTCCCTCTTCCGCGCCGCCCGTGATCCAGGGTGGCGCAGCGGGAGGCGGTGGTCTCGGCGGTCCTCCGGCTCCGCCCCCGACCGGCCGCGGCAGCGGAGCAGGCGCGCCGCCTCCCGGTGGCGCGGCAACGCCTCCATCGAAGCGACCCTTCTGGAAGAAGCCGGGCGGTATCCTGGCCATCGTCGCGACGACCCTCGCGATCGCCGCGATCGGCGGTTCGCTCGTCGGCTACATCCTGACCTTCGATATCCCCGAGGTGAAGCAGCTTCAGGACTGGAAGCCGCCGGTCGTCACCACGATCTATAGCGCCGATGGGCAGACCCTCTATCAGTTCGGGGCCGAGAAGCGGATTGTCATCCCGATCGACCAGGTGCCGAAGACATTCATCGACGGCCTGGTCGCCACCGAGGACTCGCGCTTCTACCAGCATGTCGGCATCGATCTCTGGGGCGTCGGGCGGGCCATCGTCACCGACATCATCCGATTGAAGCGGGCCCAGGGCGCCAGCACCCTCACGCAGCAGCTGGCCCGCTCGCTCTTCCTGAAATCGGAGAAAACGCTGCGCCGCAAGCTTCAAGAGCTGGTGCTGGCGCTGCAGATCGAAAAATCGTTCACCAAGAGCGAGATCCTCGCCTTCTACTGCAATCAGGTCTACATGGGGCATGGCCGGTACGGCCTCGAGGCGGCCGCCGAGTATTACTTCGGCAAGCCGGCGATCAAGCTCAGCCTCGCCGAGTCGGCGCTCCTGGCCGGCCTGGTCCAGAGACCGGAGGCCTACTCGCCGATCCGCGCTCCCGATCGCGCCATGTCGCGCCGGAACCATGTCCTCAACCGGATGGTGATCGAGGAGAAGCTGAAGCGCGAGGAGGCCGACGCCGCGATCGCGCTCCCGGTCGTGGTGGCGAAGCAGCCGGACGAGGACAACATCGCGCCGTACTTCGTCGAGGAGGTCCGCCGCTACCTCGACGCCAAGTACGGGGAGGAGACGCTGTACGAAGAGGGGCTCGAGGTGCACACCACGCTCGACCCGGCGATGCAGAAGGCGGCGAACAAGGCGGTCTTCGAAGGGCTCCGGGTGCTCGACAAGCGCCAGGGATTCCGACCGATCACCCAGAACGTCGTGGCGCAGAAGGGCGACCTCGCCACCTTCACGCACCCGACCTGGGGCCGGCCGCCGCTGGTCGGCAAGCTGCGCTTCGGTCTCGTCACCGAGGTGACCAAGAAAGTCGCCGCGGCGCGCCTCGGAGACTACACCGCTCATTTCGGGCCGGAGGCGATCGACTGGACCCAGAAGACGTCGCTGGGACAGGTCCTGAAGGTCGGCGACGTCGCGCCGTTTCTCGTTCTGGCGATCGACGAGGCGAAGAAGGAGCTGAAGGTCAAGCTCGATCAGGAGCCGCTCGCCGAGAGCGCGCTTCTGGCGATCGACCCGTCCAACGGCGAGATCAAGGCGCTTGTCGGAGGCTACGACTTCAACCGCAGCGAATTCGACCGGGCGATCCAGTCGAACCGTCAGGCCGGCTCGGCCTTCAAGCCGTTCGTCTACGCGGCGGCGCTCGACTCCGGCTACACCCTGGCCGACACCGTCTTCGACGAGCCGACGGTCTTCGTCGATTCGGCGACCGGCGACGAGTACCAGCCGAACAACTATTACCGCAAGTACTACGGCGTGACGACCCTGCGGCAGGCGATGGAGGAATCCCGCAACATCGTGGCGGTGAAGCTCTTGAACCAGGTCGGATACACGAAGACGATCGATCTGGCGCGCAGCATGGGGATCACCAGCCCCCTGCGCCCCTATCCGTCGATGGCGCTCGGCACGATGGAGGTCTCGCTCATCGATCTCACCACCGCCTATTCGGTCTTCCCCAACCAGGGGGTGAGGGTCGAGCCGCACTTCATCCGTGACGTCGCCGACCGGGAGGGGAAGATCCGCGAAGCGTCGAAGCCGAAGGTGACCGAGGCGCTGCGCGCCGACATCGCCTATGTGATGACCTACCTCCTCGAAGGGGTCACCGAATCGGGCACCGGCGCGGCGGCCGCCAAGGCCCTGAACCGCACCGTGGCCGGCAAGACCGGCACGACCGACGATCTGGCCGATGCCTGGTTCGTCGGCTTCAGCCCGAGCCTGGTGGCCGGTGTCTGGGTCGGGTTCGATCAGAAGAAGACGCTCGGCGAGGGCGAGACCGGCGCGCGGGCCGCCCTGCCGATCTGGATCGATTTCATGAAGGCGGCTCACGAGGGGCGCCCCCCCGACAAGTTCGTCCGCCCGGCGAACGTCGATTACCTGCCGATCGATCGAAGAACCGGGTTGCGCGCCACCGTCGAATCGAACTGCCCGAGCCCGTTCCTGGAGGCGTTCGTCGAGGGGACCGAGCCGGCCAAGGCCTGCTCGGAGATGGAGCATTTCCGGATGGGGCTGCCCTACTACCTGCAGCGTCTGGAGCTCAACGGCGATCTCGAGCTGCAGATCGACGCCGACGCGCTGGTGAAGCTGATCCAGGAGGGCCAGGGAACCGTCGAGCTGGCGCCCGACGGCAAGGAGATCCTGGTGCATGACGGCGATGCCGCGCTGCGGGTCAGGCTCGACATCGGCCGCGGCGATCGCAGGCAGGCGATCAACGAGCTAGGGCCCGGCGGCGAAGGCTCGCCTGCTCCTTCGCCCGAAGCGAGCCCCGGCGAGAGTCCGGGCGGCGAGCAGCCCCGCCATGTCGGTGTCGACGGCCGCCCTGCGACGGTCGTGCCGATCAAGACGAACTAGACACGACGAACTAGAGAAGCGATTCGACCGCGACGTGCGGCAGGTTCTGCGATCGCGCGACCGCCTCGTGCATCACCTTGCCGGCGTGGACATTGATCCCGGGACGCAGCGTCTCATCCTCGCGCGCCGCATCCTGCCAGCCCCGGTCGGCGATCCGCAGAACGTAAGGCAGCGTGGCATTGGTCAGGGCGAAGGTCGATGTCCGCGGCACCGCGCCCGGCATGTTGGCGACGCAGTAGTGGACCACCCCCTCCACCTCGAAGGTCGGGGCGGAGTGGGTCGTCGGGTGCGTGGTCTCGATGCAGCCCCCCTGGTCGACGGCGACGTCGATGATCACCGCCCCCTTCTTCATCGTCCCGACCATCGCGCGGGTCACCAGCCGCGGCGCCGAGGCGCCGGGGACCAGAACCGCTCCCACCAGGATATCGGCCCGGCGCACCGCCTCGGAGATATAGACCGCGGTCGAGTAGACGGTGACCACTCGACCCTGAAAGATCTCGTCGAGGTATCGGAGGCGCGGCAGCGATCGATCGACGATCGTCACACGAGCGCCCAGCCCGAGGGCCATCATGGCGGCGTTGATGCCGACCGTCCCGCCGCCGAGGATCACGACGTCGCCGGGAGGCACCCCCGGAACCGACCCGGGCAGGATCCCCCGCCCGCCGAGCGTCTTCTGCAGATAGAAGGCGCCGATCTGGATCGCCATCCGACCGGCCACCTCGCTCATCGGGGTCAGAAGTGGCAGGCTGCCGTCCCGATCGGTGATCGTCTCGTAGGCGATGCCGGTGACACCCGAGTCGAGCAGGTCGCGCGTCAGCTTCGGGGCCGGGGCGAGGTGCAGGTAGGTGAACAGCACCTGCCCCTTCCGCAGCTGCGGGATCTCGCTCTCCTGGGGTTCCTTCACCTTGAGAATCAGGTCGGCGCGGCGGAAGATCGCCGCGGCGTCCGAGACGATGACCCCGCCGGCCGCCTGATAGGCGGTATTGTCGATGCCGCTCCCGAGCCCCGCGCCGTCCTGCACCAGGACGGTGTGGCCCGCCTCCACCAGGGCGCGCACGCCCGCGGGAACCAGGCTGACCCGGTACTCGTTGTCCTTGATTTCCTTCACCACCCCGACCTGCATCGCTTCCATCCCCGCGCCGTGCCGGCGCCTCAGTTGTTGTCCATCTGCGCCTTCTGCAGCTTGCCCGAGTAGTCGACGTAGATCGTCTTCCACTCGGAGAAAATCTCCAGCGCCGTCTGCGCCGCCCCCTCGCGATGACCGTTGCCGGTGCGGCGGGTCCCCCCGAACGGCAGGTGCGTCTCCGCGCCGATGGTCGAGGAGTTGACGTAGGTGATCCCGGTGTCGAGATCGCGCGCCGCCGTGAAGGCGCGGTTCAGATCCTGCGTGTAGATCGCCGACGACAGGCCGTAGACGGTGTCGTTGGCGATCTCCAGAGCGTCGTCCAGACCGTCGGCCGCCAGGACCGCGACGACCGGACCGAAGATCTCCTCCCGGGCGATCCGCATCTGCGGCGTCACGCCGGTGAAGATCGTCGGCGGAAAGAAATTCCCGCGCCCGTACTCGCTCTTGGTCAGGCGGACGCCTCCCAGGATCGGGTCGGCCCCTTCGTCCCGGCCGATCTGGACATACTCCATCACTTTCTTGAGCTGCGCTTCGTTCACCAGCGGCCCGACATCGACCGTCTCGTCGAGACCGTCGCCCACCTTGAGCGCCGCGGCCCGCTCGGACAGCCTGGCGACGAACTCCTTGTGGACCTTCTTGTGGACGATGATCCGGCTGGTGGCGGTGCAGCGCTGTCCGGCGGTGGCGAACGCGCCCCAGACCGCGCCTTCCACCGCGAGATCGAGACGCGCGTCGTCCATGATGATCATGGCGTTCTTGCCACCCATCTCGAGGGAGACCCGCTTGAAGGCGTCGGCGCAGGCGAGATTCACCTGGCGGCCGACCTCCGACGAGCCGGTGAACGACACGAGCCCGACCGCCGGATGCCGCGTCAGTGCGCCGCCGACCGACTCGCCGCCTCCGGTGACGTAGTTGACGGTGCCACGGGGCATCCCCACCTCCTGGGTCAGCTTCACCAGATGATAGGCGGAGAGCGGCGCATCGCTCGCGGGCTTCAAGACGACCGTATTGCCGCAGACCAGCGCGGGGATCAGCTTCCAGGAAGGGATCGCCATCGGAAAATTCCAGGGGGCGAGAAGGGCGGCGACGCCGACCGGCATACGCGTGGTGTAGCAGGCCTTGTTCGCCAGCTCGGACGGCGTCGTGAAGCCGTGGAGCCGGCGCCCCTCGCCCGCGATGTAGTAACAGACATCGATCGCCTCCTGCACGTCACCGCGCGCCTCCTTGAGCGGCTTCCCCATCTCGCGGGTCATCTCGCGCGCGTACTCCTCCTTGCGACGAACCAGAATCTCCGCCATACGGAAGAGATACTCCGCCCGCTTGGGGGCAGGTGTCAGCCGCCAGCGCTTGAAGGCGCGCTGCGCCGATTCGACCGCGGCCGCGACGTCGGTGGGGTCGGAGTCCTGGAAGGTTCCGATCAGCTCGCTTCGGTCGGCGGGGCTGCGGTTATCGAAGGCGCGCCTCGAGGCCGACTCGACCCACTCGCCATCGATGTAGTTTCTATAGGCTCGGGCTTCTGCCATGCGAATGCTCTCGCGCGGGAAAAAGTCCTTTGTTGACAGATTGATAGGGCCTGGATGCTAGCAGAGCCGCGGGAGCCCTGTCAAGGAATCCGCGTCGGAGCGATCGTGGTTGCGGATTACGCCGTGGCGGTGCCGGGCAAGGATCCGATCATTCCGCGGCGCGGCCCGCGGGCCCGCAGCTGGCGGGCGATCCGCAGGGAACGGGCGGCGCGCTGCGGCTCATCAATCGCGAGGAAGATCTCGAACAGGCCGAGCCACGCTCGATAGCAGTCGCTGTCGCGCTCGATCGATCGATGCAGGAGGCGCAAGGCGCCCGGCAGATCTCCCTCTTCGGCAAGCTCCATGGCGAGCGCGGCCAGGGAGTCCGCGCTCTCTCCAAGCTCGACATCTCTTCGGGAGAATTGCCGTAACATGATCACCCTCCCTCGCCGCTTCGCATCGACGGACATCGTTTCGAACAGGCCCGGTTCAGGTTCGATGGCTTTATCTAGCAATTCCCATGCCTACGCTTGAACGACCTGGAGGAACGACCGGTAAGCGTCTCTAACTTACTAGAAGTAAACAAGAAATATGCATAAAGCCCTCGAAGGTGGAACGCGTTCGGCGGAGTGACAAAATGTCCGCGCCAGGACGTTTTGACGCGGGGTGTGGCGATCCGGGCCTTAAATTTTGTAGCCGAGCCGGCGGCAGAGTCGCGAGACTCCGATCTCGACCTTCGGGTCCTCAATCGAACCGCGGCGGCAGAGCTGGAGTATCCGGCCCGCCTCGAGGCTGAACGTGCCGGAATCTCCTTCGTTGATCGATCCGTCTCCCGGCGGCGGCCCGGCCGACGACGGATCGACAGGAAAGGCCCGCAGATGGATCTTCTCCGTCGACTGGCCATGGGAGGGGAAAAACCCGGCGCCGAGACGGACGATCCGGGCGCTCTGCGGCCGCAGACCGGTCTCCTCGAAGAGCTCCGCCCGGGCCCGCCGGTCGACACCGGCGTCACCGCGGTCGCGCGGCTCCAGACTGCCGGCCACCGCTTCGTACATGAATGTATAGACGCGCCGATCGGGCACCGGCAGAGGGAGGCGCGCTCGAAGATAGAGGCCCGGCCGGAAGCCGACTTTCAGCAGGACTTTCAGGCTGCGACGGCGTCCGTCGCCGTAGAAGAACGGAAAGATCGCAACCGCGTCGACGCCGCGACGATGGACCACCTCGAATCGATACGGCTCCGAAACGGCGCCCCCCGCGTACAGGTTGCGCGCCATGAATCGTTCGAGGGTCAGGAAGCCGGGGCCGGAGGAAGGAAGCTTCTTAGCGATCCGCAGGCCCACGACAGGGCGGCCCGGGCGTCTCATCCAAGCAGCTTTCTCATTTCCTTGATCTTCGCCGACACATCGCGGTAGTTCGAGTCGACGCCGTACACCTCGGTGAAGATCTGCAACGCCTTGCGGTAATCCCCCTGCTCGCGGTGGATCTCGGCGATGTCGTACCGCAGGCCGACCGACTCGTGCTCGACCAGGTCGGGGTTGTCGAGTCCCTTGCGATACCACTTCAGCGCCAGGTCCGGCATGCCCTTCTCGCGGAAGCAGAGACCCAGGATGCCGCAGCACTCGACGGTCCGCGCCGGATCCTTGGCGGCGAACTGGAATTCTCCGATCGCTTCGTCCACGAGCCCCATTTCCTTGTAGGCGATGCCGAGGTTGTAGTGCGTCTCGTAATCGCTCGAATCGACCTGCTGCTCGACACCCTTCTTGAAGGCCTTGAAGATCTCGTCGAGCGAATGACCGGGCCCCTCGATCGACTCCTGCTCATGATGATCGACGGCGACCTGCGCCTCCGCGAGGCTCTTGTCGAGCTCCGAGGCGAGGTCGAAGAAATCCCCCTCGGGCTCGGCGCGCTCCGTCTCGACCTTGAACACAGCCTTCGCCTTCTGACCACGCGGCACCGCCGTGGCGACCGCCCGGGGCGCGGCGTGCTTCTGGGTGCCGAACGCGCGCTCGACATCGAGATCCAGACCGGTCATCTCCTCCATCGGCTTCGCCCCCGCCGGCGCGACCTTTTCGGGCGTCGGCGCGGGGCGATTCGCCCGCTCGAAGCGTTTCAGCACCTCCTGGCTCTCGGGGAACTGCCTTTGCAGCTGGAACAGCACCGCGCGCGCCTCCTCGAGAAGCCCCTGATCGATGTAGAAGTCGACCTCGCCCAGCTTCTCCGCGTCCGGATCGGCCGATGCCTGCGCCGGCGCGAGCGGTCCCCTCGATGCGCCCGGGCCCTGGCCGAGCGGCGCTCCGCTCCCCTCTTCTTCGATCTCGATGGTGATCTCGTCCCCCTCTCCGGCGAACGAGAGACCGCCGGTGAGATCCTCCGGCGTTTCTTCCTCGATTTTCTCGGGCACCGGGCGGGCCGGAGCGGGCGGCTCCTTGACCGGGGGCTTCAGGGCCCCGACGGCCGCCTTGACCGCCGGCTTCGCGGGGGCGGGCCGGACCGGCTCGGGGGGCTCGTCCGGAATCTCCAGCTCGAGGCTGATGTCGTCGCCGGCCGTCTCTTCCGGCTCGATTTCGATGCTCGGCGTCTCGGTGACCTCCTCGACGATCTCGAGCTCCGGAACCGGAGCCGGCTTCGCGGAGCGCGCGGGCGCCGGCTTGGGTGCCGGGGCCGCCGGTTTCGCCTGGGGCGGAACGGCTTTGGCCGGAGCGACCGCGGGTTTCGCGGCCGGCGGCACGGGCCTGGGGACCGCGGCCGGCGGTTTGGCGGCGGGGGCGGCCGGTTTCGTGCCACCGGTGTGCTGCTTGACGCGGGCGCTGTTCGGGTCGATCCGCACCGCCTCGTTGATCATCTCGCGAGATTCCTCGGAGCGCCCCTTCGCCTTCAGGAGGTCGGCCAGCATCAGGCACTCCTCGACCGCCTTGTCCTTGTTCCCCTCCTCGTAATAGATCTCCTTCAGCTTCGTATGGGACGCCATATGCTTCGCGTGCTTCGCGAGGATCGCGAGGAGCTGCTGCTTGGCCTTCTCGAGCAGGCCATATTTGATGAAGACCTCGGCCTCGGTGAAGTGCTCGCTGATGAAGTCGTCGTCCTCCTCCTCTTCATCCTCCTCTTCCTCGAGATCCTGAATCAGGCTCCCCGGGCCGACCTCCTCGCCGGCGCCTTCCTCTTCCGGCTCCTCCACGGTCAGCTCGTCGGTCGCATCGATCGCCCCGATGCCGGGGCCGATGGCGGTCGGCTCGATTTCGAGGCCCGGCTCCTCCGCCTCCAGTGTCTCCTCGGGCGGAGCGGGGGCCGGCCTCGGCCGGGAGGCCGGCGCGGCCGCTCCCGATCCCCGCGCTTGAAGGCTCGCGAGCATCTCGGCATAGCGCGCATTCCCCGGTTCGATCTCGACCAGCGACTGCAGGGCTTTCGACGCCTCGACGGTCTCCGAGGCTCCGAGGTGGATCTGGGCCAGACGGAGGAGAGACGCCGCCTGCCCTTTCTTGTCCCCCGCCTGCGAGGCGATCGCGGCGCGCCTGGCGAGGCCGCCGCGGTGATCGGGGAAGGCGCGCAGGAACTCGTCCAGCAGGCCCGCCGCCTCGGAAGCGCTCGAGGCCTCGAGAAATCCGTCGGCCGCCCGTCCGAGCCATTCGAGCGCAGGTCCGTCGGCGTCCTTCGAAAGATGGTAGCGGCCGACCGCGGCGGCGACCTCGGGCGGCGCGTTGTCTCCCATGCCGCTGAGCTTGCGGAAGACCTGCTCCGCCTCCTTGGTCTTACCGGCGGTGA
>Ga0137398_10000685_pt1 | contig 12630 bp, 11 predicted proteins | sample czorhiz216metaG_FD_106659 | JGI IMG/M metagenome (GOLD analysis project Ga0137398, IMG submission 106659) | Vadose zone soil microbial communities from Angelo Coast Range Reserve, California, USA - czorhiz2.16 metaG | ecosystem: Environmental > Terrestrial > Soil > Vadose zone | place: USA...
ATTGGCTGGCTCGGGCGGAGATGCGTTCCCGTGGTTTTTCCGGCGCGAGAAGATCGGGCCGATCGTGGGCACGCGGACTTGGGGCGGACTGGTGGGTATCGCGCGGGGGATTCCGTTGCGCGACGGCGGTGGCGTCACCGCGCCGGAGTTTGCCTTCTGGTCCACGGACAATGGCGGCGAGTGGATTGTGGAGAACCACGGCGTCGATCCCGATTACGAAGTGCCGCAACGCCCGGACCTAGTGGTCAGTGGTCACGACCCGCAATTGGAGAAAGCCATCGAATTGGCCAATGAAGGCTTGAAGAGCTATAAGGGCTTGCCGCCGCGGCCGAAGTATCCGGTCGTCAAACCGTAAGTGGCGCTTTCCCCGTCATTCTGGCGAACGTGAAGATCCCTCTTCGCCTTCGCCCGCTCGGCGCCGGTCTTACCGCTTAACCTCGACTGAGCGGAAACTCGTGCGATCCGAGGCCGAGAGGCTTGCCGACCTGCTGCGCGTTGCGCGCGGCAAGAGGATCTGGCGGGGAGACTATGGCTGCGAAGATATACACCTGCCTGTTACTTCTCTTCCCTTCTGATTTTCGCGAGGCATACGGCGGGGCATCTCTGCAACTATTCCGCGACCGAGCGCGCGACGAAAGAGGATTCGTCCGAACTCTCGGATTGGGGCTGAACCTGCTAGCCGATTTAGCAATCTCCATCCCACGCGAGTACCGCCGTGTCCGGTCGGCGCTCGTCGGCGCTGCGGTCCAGCAGCGTTTGCAGGGCCCGCCTTCCTCCTTTGTTCTTGGAGAGGAATTACGCGGTGCCGGAGCGCCGATTTTTGGATGCGCGGTGTCCATAGTGGCCCTGAGTCTGTTCTCGATTTTACTCGGCCATGCTCGAAACCACCGGCCGCCGAGCACCTCACCCGGGCAAAGCCGGGCTGCGACCGGTGCGCGTCCCTCTGCCTTCCGGCGCCCGAGAGCACCGGCCGCGGACGAATTGACTGCCGCAGAACGGCAACGCGTCACAAACGCGGTGATCCAGAATCTCAAGAAGCACTACGTTGATTCGGAGGTTGCGCGGAAGACGGCGGATGCGCTGTTGGTACATCAGAACAACGGCGATGACGACAAGGTGACGGATGGCAGAGCTTTCGCCGATCTGCTAACCAAGCAGATAAGAGAGGTGAGCTACGACCTGCACTTGGAAGTGGTCTATAGTCAGGAGCCTTTGCCTGAGCTCCTGCCGGAACCGACAGCCGAAGATATTGCGCGGTATCGAAAGGCGCTGGAGCAGGACAACTGCACGTTCAAGAAGCTCGAAATCCGGCCGCACAATATCGGCTATATGAAGCTTAATGCTTTTCCCGATCCTTCCCTATGCCGGGCAACGGCCACGGCCGCGATGGCTTCTCTGAACCACGCGTATGCGATCATCTTCGATTTGCGAGATAATCGCGGCGGTTACTCGAGCATGGTCTCGCTAATTGCGGCCTACCTCTTCGACCATCCGGAGTATTTGTATGATCCCCGGGAAAGTCCGGCGCCGCGTTCCTGGACGCTGTCGCCAGTGGCAGGAAACAGACTGGCGGACAAGCCCGTCTATGTACTGACTTCAGGCTCGACTATCTCCGCTGCAGAGCAGTTCTGCTACGACCTGAAGATGCTGAAACGTGTGACGCTTGTAGGCGAGAGGACACGTGGTAGCGCACATGCGGGGGTTTTTCATCGCATTGATGATCACTTTGGAATGGGAATTCCGGAGGCGAGGGCAATCAATCCCTACGCAAAGACCGACTGGGAAGGGACCGGCGTGGAGCCGGACGTGAAAGTGAAGGCCGCGGATGCGCTGGAAACAGCGGAGAAGCTGGCGGAGAACCGGCTGAAGAAGAAGCACTAGACCGCTCCCCTGACTGAAGTTCAGGGGCTTCCATCTTGCCGAGGGACTGGCGCGGGAAAGGCTGGTGCGGGCCGCAGGCCGGGTGGCGCGGTGGGCGGCGCTGGGTTGAACAGGCACTGGCTGACGATCAGGTCAAGCGCGGCGGTGCTTGCCTTCATCTTGCTGACCGGGTCACGGACAGCGATGCCAGTGTTCCTTTTTTCCAGCGACGCACACCGAGCCACCCGCAGGGGTTTTGGCTGGCGGCTTCTACCCAGGCCTTGCGGCCTGGGCTAAGTTTGTGACCCACCTCCGGCGCTCAGGAGAAGAGCAGGGCCCGCTACCGCTGCGGGCGACGACTCGTGCGCTTCTGGGCTGACACTACGGGGGCACCGTCTTCGGGATCGTCGGCCGAGGTGTTTGCGCTGGCGCTGCCGAATGCGGAGCGCAGGACATCGTTGGCGAAGAAATTTTTGCCATCGATGGGCACCATCATGATTTGGAGCTTGTCGGAAAGGCGCTCGGCGATAATTTTCTGAATGAGCATGGGATTGTTTTTTAACACGGCGGCCTCGAACTTCATGCGCTCGGAGTCGGCGGCGGCGGTGACGCGGATGCGGTTGGCTTCGGCGTCGGAAAGATTCTTCTGGCGCTCGAGTTCGGCTTTGCTGTCGATGATTTTGGCTTGCGCGGCGGCTTCGGCGTTTTGCAGCGTGGCTTCCTTACGCGCTTGCGCTTCCAGCTTGCTCTGCTCGATTTGCTTTTGCTTGAGCGGCAGGGTGTACTGCATGGAATCGGACTCGGCTTTGGCTTGCAGGACGCGGACCTGAGCTTGCGCCTCGGCTTGCTTGACGTCGCGAGACTTTTGCGCTTCGGCTTCGAGCTCCGCGATTTTTACTTGCTTCTGCTTGATTTCGGTTTCGGTGCCGAGGCGCTCGTTTTCCTGCTCCTTTAGCAGCAAGCCTTCAAGGCCCTGGGCGTACTCCTCCGGAAGTTTTAGATCGCGGAGGAGGACTTCGCGGACGATGATGCCGTCACTGGCGAGACGCGTGGTGATGCCATTGGCCGCGCCGAGGCGCAGCTCCTCTCGCTTGGTGGCGAAAATCTCGCGAGTCATATAGTTGGGCGCGAGTTGGCGGTAAATAGTGGCGACTGTAGGGGCAACCACTTCGTCGCCCACGGCGCGGGGAAGGTTGGCGTGGATGTAGCTGAGGCGGTGCGGGTCGAGACGATAGCGAACGCTGACGGCGAGGCCGAGATTCAGACCTTCGCGGGCTTGCACGGTGAGCACTTCGCTCGGCGATTTCGGATTGGCGGTGGCGGCGGTAGTGTACACCTGCTCACGAGTGTCGTAGAGCTCGACGCTATCGACCAGAGGCGTGATCAGATGCACGCCGGGATAGAGGGTGCCGGGACGCGCGCCCCAAAGCTGGCTGACGCGGACTCCGCCGAATCCATCGGGGACCATCGCTATGCTGGAGGCCACCAGGAGCGGCGGTACTCCCGCTAAGGCAAGCCGCTGGGCAAGTCCCCAGCGGACCGGGCGTAAAGGGAGGGAAGGCTCTGGCGGCGGCTCGGTTTCGCCGGTTATTTCGTCGCGGCGCCGGCCGAGGAGGCGGCGCAGTTGCGAAGACAGGTAAATGTCATAGACGACCAGAGAACCAGAACTGCCGAACAGCCCGATACCCAGGATGACCAGCAAGTATTTCAGGAACAGCATGTTGTGCCTCTTTTCGTTCCCGGGGCGTTGAGACGGAGCCGCGCTTCTGGTGTCCGCCGCTTACGCTTTGCCGGGGAATCCCTGGCGATCGGCGTTGCGTTCCAGCGCGATCGCCGAATCGGGTCATTCGTCGCGGCGGCGGGGGTTGAAGGCGCGGAGCAACTCGGCCGTGCCGCGCACCAGCTCGGTTTTGACCGGCAAAGTGCGGACCGCGGCGGGGCGCATCAACTCCACCGTGGCGCGGAGGAGCAGCCAATAGACCGCTACCGCGGCGGCACCTGTAAACACCGTGGCCATCACCAGCATCGCGTAATTCACTAGAACCCACATGGCTTCCTCCTCGGGCGGCGCTGGCACTTTGCGCGGCGTTGTGTGTATGGCACGGAGGAAGCCAGCACGAATCCGCTGAAAATGAAGGGTTTAGTGATCGGACGGCGGGATTGCTCGTATTGGGCCGAACACACCGTGGCCGCTCGGACGCGCTCGGACGGCGCGTCCGTTTGGTGCAAGCGGGAATCCGAGTTAGTGTAGTAAGGATCGTCGAGGCGAAACGCAGAATGCCGATAAGTCCGGGACTACGTATCGGTCGGATCTTGGGGATACCGATTTACGTGCATGCAAGCTGGATGATCATTTTTGTGCTGATCACCATGTCGCTAGCGGTGCAGTTTACGCAGGAGCACCCGCAGTGGACGTCGGTGCAACACTGGTCGGTGGGCATCGCGACCAGCCTGCTTTTCTTTGCCTCGGTCCTTTTTCACGAGTTGTCGCACAGCATGGTGGCGCGTTTCTACAAAATTCGTGTCGTCTCCATCACGTTATTTGTGTTTGGCGGCGTGGCACGCATCGGCCGCGAACCCGCGAAAGCCATGCAGGAATTCAATATCGCCATTGCCGGGCCGCTGGCTAGCCTTTTTCTGGGGGTGGCCTTCTACAGCTTGACGCTATTTTTTCCTTACGCGGAGATGACCGGCGCGCTGGCCGTTTGGTTGTGGCAAACGAATGCGGCGCTGGCGTTGTTTAATCTTTTGCCGGGCTTTCCCCTGGACGGCGGGCGGATATTCCGCGCGATCGTTTGGGGCGTGACCAACGATTTCTCACGGGCGACGAAAATCGCCGGGACCAGCGGAAAGGTCGTGGCGTACGGAATGATTCTTTTTGGCGCCGGGTATGCCATGCGAGGGCAATGGACTTCCGGATTGTGGCTGGCGTTTATCGGATGGTTTCTGCTGAACGCCGCGCAGGAAAGCGTGGCGCAAGTGGCGATTCGCGAAACGCTCAGCGGCTTGCATGCGGCGGATGTGATGAGCCACGAGGTGCCCACGGTGGCGCGGGATTTGTCGCTGGAAGAATATGGGCAAGAAGTGGCGCGCACCGGGCGGCGGTGTCATCTGGTGATCACCGAGGATCGCTTGATGGGCATGATCAACGTGCACACGCTGAACTCGGTGCCGCGCAGCGAATGGGTGCACAACTCGGTGCAGGCAGTGATGATTCCGCGCGAAAAGATTTTGTGGGCGCGGCCAGACGAGCCCTTGCTCGGGTTACTGGAGCGGCTGGTGGCTGCGGATGTGAATCAAATGCCAGTGGTGAGCAGCGGCGAAAACGACGGGGCGCACATCATCGGGATGATTACGCGGGATTCGATCCTGCGGGTGATGCAGGCGCGATCGGAAGTGGGCTCGCTGAGCCCAACGCGCTAGGAAGTATCACGTTGCGCGTCAGCGGCGGCGATCAGGGCCGCGAAGCGTAAAAGCGAAATCCTTCCGAACGAGAATCCATCTTTACACCGCGAAAACCGGCGATCGCGAGCCGCGCTGCGAGTGAAGCCGGCTGCACTGGCGTAAAAGTGCTGCGAAAATGAATCACGCGGTGAAACCAGCCGTCGGGAATTTCGCCCGCGAGGATGATACCGCCCGGACGGAGCACGCGATGGATTTCGGCGAAGGCGCGATCTTGCAGAGCGCTGGATTTCAGGTGATGCAAAACCAGAATAGCGAGTGCGCAGGAGAAGCTAGCGTCCGCGAACGGCAAGGATGCCGCGTCGCCCTGCACGATACCTGCGCGTTGCCCGCCGTGTTGTGCGAGTTTCCGGGCCAGCGCCTGGTCATATTCGAGGCTGGTTACGCGCGGTGTACGACGCCGGAGCTCGGTTGTGGCGGCGCCCGCCCCGGCGCCGATCTCGAGAATGTGGTCGCCGAGCGGCACATCGGCCAAAAGCCAGGGCAGAAGTCTTTGTTCTGTGGTGCGCCGCCAGAACGGGGTGGAGCAGAACCAATTCTCAAGGGCGTTCAATTTTCGCTACGCCAGGCAGAGAAGACCATACGCACAGCGTAGCAGTTTGTGGCGAGCTGGGGTGCAGCGGTGCTGCCACCCGCACAGGGGCGGCGGCGGCGTTAGCGGTTGACCATGGCCATGGCTGCTTGCGGGTAGCGGGTGCCGGCGGCGGCGCCGTGCGGGGCTACTTCGTCGATTCGCCACAAATCTTCGGCGCCGAGCTTCACTTGCAGCGCACCGGCGTTTTCTTCCAGATACTTGCGGCGCTTGGTGCCGGGGATAGGCAGGATGTCGCCACCCTGGGCCAGCAGCCAAGCGAGGGCTAGCTGGCTCGGCGTGCACTTTTTCTCGCTGGCAATTTCCTCAACGCGGCGGACCAACTCGAGATTCTTCTGAAAATTTTCGCTCTGGAAGCGCGGCGAATTGCGGCGGTAATCGTCGGGAGCAAAATCCTCGAAGCGCTTGATCTGCCCAGTGAGAAAGCCGCGTCCGAGCGGCGAGTAGGCCACAAATGCGATGCCAAGATCTCGCGTTGTGGGGAGCACCTCGTCCTCGGGATCACGAGTCCACAGCGAGTACTCGGTCTGTAGCGCGGCGATGGGATGCACCTTGTGGGCGCGACGAATGGTTTGCGGGGAAGCCTCGGACAATCCCAAGTGGCGGACCTTGCCAGCACGAACAAGCTCGGCCATGGCGCCAACGGTTTCTTCAATGGGGACGTTGGGATCGACGCGATGCTGATAATACAGGTCAATCACTTCGACACCCAGGCGCTTGAGGCTGGCATCGCAGGCGGAGCGCACGTAGGCAGCGCTGCCATTAACGCCGCGGACAGCGGGATCCGTTTTGCTGCGCAGGATTCCGAATTTGGTGGCCAGAAAAATTTTGTCGCGCATTCCGCGAATGGCCTTGGCGACCAGCAACTCGTTGTCGCCGTAGCCATAGATATCCGCGGTATCGAGAAAAGTGATTCCCAGTTCGATGGCTCGATGAATTGTGGCGATCGATTCGGCATCATCGCGCGAGCCGTAAAATTCCGACATGCCCATGCAGCCCAAGCCGAGGGCCGAAACCTGGGGACCGTTCTTAGTTAGCTGCCGCTTTTCCATAACGCCCTCCTTCCAACGTTGGATGAAGCGAGCCCTTCGGATGTTACCTAGACTCTGGTGATCGAGACAACTAATGATTCGTTTTTGCGAGCTTGCCGGCGGGGCTCGCGGCTGGCCAGCTTGCGCAGCTGTCGACCGGTAACATAAACTGGTGGAGTCGATTGCATACCGCCCTGCCAGCCTGGCTTGAAGTTCCCGCCTCACGCCGTCCGGTTGGTTGGGTCGCACAAGCGTAACTGCGACTTACGAGCGGTCTTTCGTTATCGGCGCGGCTTATCAAACGGCATTTGCGACGCGCAGCGGCCTTCTTTGGGGGACCATCGTGGCAACTCCATTGGAAAATTGGGTTGAGGAAGCAGCCCGGCTTACGAAACCCGCGCAGGTGGTCTATTGCGACGGCTCCGAAACGGAAAATCAGCGCATTCTCGCGGAGATGCTGCGGGACACCGAGTCTGAAGCGCTCCATCCTAAAACCTATCCAAACTGTTACCTGCATCGCAGCAGTCCCAATGACGTCGCACGCACCGAGCACCTGACCTTTATCTGCACGCCGGAGAAAGAGGACGCCGGCCCGACGAATAATTGGATGGACCCCGCCGCGGCGAAGCGCAAGCTCGGCACGCTATTTGATGGAGCGATGCGCGGCCGCACGATGTATGTGGTTCCGTACATTATGGGCCCGGCGAGTTCACCTATCAGCAAGCTCGGAGTTGAGGTCACAGACAGCCCGTACGTGGTTGCGAATATGCGCATCATGTCGCGCATGGGTAAAGTGGCGCGGGAGCGCATCGGGGCTTCTGCCGATTTCGTGCCCGGCTTACATTCCATCGGCGATTTGGATCCGATGCGCCGGTATATAGCGCATTTCCCCGACGAAAAACTGATCTGGAGCGTGGGCTCCGGCTATGGCGGCAACGCGCTATTGGGGAAAAAGTGTTTTGCGCTACGCATCGCGAGCGTCATGGCGCGGGAACAGGGCTGGATGGCGGAGCACATGCTGATTCTGGGACTCGAAGCACCGGACGGCAGGGTCACCTACATGGGCGCGGCGTTCCCCAGTGCGTGCGGGAAAACGAATCTGGCGATGATGGTTTCCGCGCTGCAGGACCAGGGCTATCGCGTGTGGACCGTGGGCGACGACATTGCGTGGATGAAGATCGCGGACGATGGCTACCTGCACGCTATCAATCCGGAAGCGGGTTTCTTCGGCGTTGCTCCTGGCACGAGCATGTTCACGAATCCAAACGTCATGGCCGCGCTGCACAAAAACACGATTTTCACAAACACCGCCTTGACCCTGGAACACGAACCTTGGTGGGAAGGCATCGGAGCGCCGCCGCCAGCGGGCTTGACCAACTGGAAAGGCGAGTCGTGGGATAGTTCCAAAGGACCCGCGGCGCATCCGAATGCGCGGTACACCGTCCCGGCCCGGCAGTCTCCCTCCATTTCCGCGAAGTGGGAAGCGCCGGAAGGCGTGCCTATTTCCGCGTTCATCTTTGGCGGGCGGCGGGCGCGCGTTGCGCCTTTGGTTTACCAATCATTTGACTGGCAGCACGGCGTCTTTGTGGGCGCGACGATGGCCAGCGAAACAACCGCGGCGGCCACGGGAAACGTAGGGGTGGTGCGCCGCGATCCCATGGCCATGCTGCCGTTCTGCGGATACAACATGGCGGATTACTTTCGGCACTGGCTCGAAATGGGGAAACGAATCCCGCACCCGCCAAAAGTTTTCCACGTCAATTGGTTTCGCCGGGGCGCCGACGGAAATTTTCTGTGGCCAGGCTATGGCGAAAATGTGCGAGTCCTCAAATGGATTCTGGAGCGCGTGGAAGGCCACGGTGCTGCCGAAGAGAGTCCGGTGGGCTTCGTGCCCACGCGGAATGCGCTTACTCTGGACGGCCTGCAGATTTCCCCCGAAGCGATGAAGGAACTGCTGCGCGTGAACCCCGAGGATTGGGAAGACGATCTGGTCGACAGCAAGCAATTCTTCGAAAAGTTCGGAGACCGTCTTCCGCACGAGATTCGCGAGGAACACCAAAAGCTTTCCCTCCGGCTCAGCACCGAAGGCGCCTCGGCTTCCGTAGCACGCTGATTCGTAGCCTCGCGGGATCGTGGGCTGAACGCAGCGCGAGACTGCCGAATGATTCGCCGTGGATCGGCGAGTCCGCCACGGCTACACCGAGGAGCATTCTTCCCCTCCTTTCCGCTAAAACGAATCCGCGTGCTCGATTTCGCACAGAGCAGCGCGTGCGTGAACCCGCGCGCGGACGCTGTAAATTCGTATCCTCTGCGACATCGCGTCCGGTAAGCTACACATTGGTTTTCCTCAACCTTACTCGTCTTCGAGCTTTCAAGTTATTTGTTGACATAACGACTATAGAACGATTATAAGAATGCTACTCCGTCGAGGAGTCCAGGTCTAACCAGAATCCGTTTTGTGGGGGTTCAGGGAGGCTATAGCGCTGGACCCGGAGAGACATGTTCCCGCCATGTTTCGCTCTGCTCAGTGACAGTCAGATTTACTCTCTCTAGTAAACGAAAATTCGCGAAGTTAAAAAAGGGGTGTTCTGTGAACAAAGGAAGTGGTTTGCCGTTTCGCTCTGCAGTGGCGGCCCTGCTGGCACTAACTGCGTTCTGCTTGGCCACGTCAGCACAAGTAAAACCGACGGTGATTGTAAAAAACGGATATGAATTCGAAATCCGTTCGGACACGAAAATCATGCTGGACGATCTCGCAGCTTCCGGCAGAGTCATCCCGCTCGATGAGCCCACGGACGGGCCCGGGGACCACGATGGCGGAGGACTGCTGTTTCGCGGCGGTAACATTCAGGTCAACGATCCACTGCTTGACTCCATCCAGATTTTCCCGGGCTTCCGCCCGTTTGTACATTCCACGCAGAGCGAAACTTCCGTTGCGGCGTTCGGCCGCACCATTGTGGCCACCTACAACACATCCGCCGGAATGCACCTTGTTCCAGTTCCAGGAGGTCTGGGGTTTGACCGCATTCAAATCAGCGGCTTTTCCACATCCACCGACGGCGGAAAGACATTCACCTCCGGGTTTTTCCCCGGCGTGCAAGGCATACCTTTTAGCTTTGGGGATCCCAGCATCGACGTCGACCGCCATGGAAATTTCTACTACGCGCAGCTGGGGCAAGACGTGGATGGCACGGGGGCTATTACCGTCAACAAGTCGTCTGACGGCGTCAACTGGAACAACGCCGTGGTGGCCGCACTGGACGATGGCAGCGACAAGGAATGGCTTGCCGTAGGACCCGATCCGAGGCGGACAGAGCAAGAGAACGTCTACGTTACTTGGACAAGTTTTCAGAACACCGGCCAGCAGCTGCGCTTTGCCAAGTCCACCGATGGCGGCGTGACTTGGACCTCCAAGACGATCTACGCGCCCTCTGCCGATCCCGAGCCGACGCATCCGCAGAATTCGCTGAGCTTCTCGAATCCTGTGGTCGACCGCTCCAACGGCAGGCTGTACATTCCTTTCGCGCACTTCAGCAACGCCGATACGGATTTTATCCAGATGCTGGTTTCAGATGATGCTGGAGCGACTTTCCACTTTGCGAAGTTCCACGTGAAAGGAGCTCCGGATGCAACGCTTCTACCTATCGTGCAGCCGGGTGAACTCACAGAGTGCGGTGCGACTTTAGTTGCCCCGAAAACATTTGCTTTGAATCTACGGTTGACTCTGCACGCCGGAGCCGATGTGGGCGGTTCGCTAACTGGTTTACGCCGCTTCGTGAATTCTACCCGCCTGATCGCGCAACCGGCGATTGCCGTGCGGGACGGCGTCGTCTATCTAGCGTGGAACACTTCGACTAGTCCAGCCTTCGGCGACCCCAACGGGACATCGAAGATTATGTTCATGCGCTCCTCCGATGGCGGCCGACACTGGGATGAGCCGGTACAGGTCAGTACACCGGGCGATCCACACCACGTTCATCCGAGCCTCTCTATCTCGGGCGACGGTGAAGACGAGGAAGGCGGCAATGAAGTGCATATCTCGTATTACACGCAGCACGCCGACGGAAGCCTGGATCTGGTCATGTCTACCTCGGACGACGGCGGCAAATCTTTCCGTGCAGACCGAACCGTGGAGATCAGCAGTACTCCGTTCGCACTGCCGCCAACGAACATCCCCATTCCACGCAAGGCCAATCCATTCGCGGTCACAAACTATGACCGCACGATTCAGCCATGCTACGCGATCGGGGAGTATCAGAGCGTTAAGTCGACGCATGGTTCGGTCTTCGTGCTGTGGGGCGACACTCGCACTACCATCACGGAGCCGGTGAACCCGCTCGATCCACTCTCCGGACTTACCCATCCCCAGGAAGACGTTTTCTTCCAACTCCTGAAAGAGCAAAACTGAAGTAAACAGGGTCAGCGCACGGCCGCGGGGTAACTCGCGGCCGTATCTATTTTTTCCGGCCGCAAGAGCCAGCTCCAACTGCCAACGGCCTCCCGCGCCACTTTTGGCAAGCATCTAAAGAATGCTTTGGATTTCCGAGTCGATGGCCACGTGCGTGGCCGCAAAGCCGTTGATCGACAACGGCGCGCCGCGGTCCTGCGAAAAATGGAAGAAGCGGGAAATGTGATAGTCCTCATCGTAGCCGGAGAAGAGCCGTTCGGTCTCCGCGGGAGAAAGGGCAAACGAAGAAAGGCCGACGGGAACACCAAACTGGACGGCAACCGAAAGATAGCGATCGACCAGTTCACGAAGGGGCATCATTGGGGCATGGCGCGTAGCTTCAGGCGACATCATGGCATCTCGCGGTGCTCAGCGTAAGCGGAGAGTCTACACTGAAACCGGCTCCCCAGCTGCCGCGACGAGTGCACAGGCACCATCGGAATTTTGCATGAATCGGTTGCTGGAAATCGGAGGCGTCCGTGCGCCCGTGGAACCGTTTGGCGCGGCTTGCGCGATTCGATAAGATGGTGGTGTCGATCGGAAGTTCAGAAATGGAACCGGAGGAACACATGGCCATTGCGGTAGGAGAAAAAGCGCCCGATTTCGCGCTGCAGAATCAGGATAAAAAGGAAGTGAAGCTTTCGGATTTCGCGGGAAGGAAGAATGTTGTGCTGGTATGGTACCCGCTGGACTGGAGCCCCACGTGCACTAACGAGCATGCCTGCTTCGTCAACGACATGAAGGCGTTTGATCAGCTGGATGCGGAAGTGCTCGGCGTCAGCGTGGATAGCACGTGGTCCCACAAGGCGTACGCCGACAAAATGGGCATCAAGTATTCGCTGTTGGCTGACTTCCATCCCAAGGGGGCGATGAGCGAAAGGTACGGCGTCTACCTTGCCGACAAGGGAATCACCGGGCGCGCCATCGCCATCATCAACAAGCAAGGCAAAGTTGCGTGGTTCAAAAACTACGACATCCCCGTCGTTCCCGACGTGAAGGAAGTTGCGTCGGCGTTAAGTCAAGTAAAGGCTGCAGCGGCCTAGGCATCGAGCGATTTCTCGGTAGGGGCGTGCTTTGCGCCCCTGCTTTTCACCTCGCGGTTTTCGCTTCCTTTAGGTATTTGTCGTACCAGGCGAGGATGCGGTTCAGCCGATCGAGCAAGTGCTTCTCCTCGCGAAACCCGTGCGGCTCCCGCGGATACACCACAAACTCCGCCTCCACTCCATAGCGCTTCAGTC
>Ga0137398_10000686_pt1 | contig 12627 bp, 13 predicted proteins | sample czorhiz216metaG_FD_106659 | JGI IMG/M metagenome (GOLD analysis project Ga0137398, IMG submission 106659) | Vadose zone soil microbial communities from Angelo Coast Range Reserve, California, USA - czorhiz2.16 metaG | ecosystem: Environmental > Terrestrial > Soil > Vadose zone | place: USA...
GGAGTTTGAGCGACAGAGCCCGTGGGAGGGTGTTCGCGAGGACACCTAGCGTGCGCAGTTCTGGATCGACGCTATATAGGTTTTCGATCTGCTGATACAGCTCTTGTTCCTCTTCGACCGAGAGGCCATTGCCGTGGTTGTCGGCGAGGACCTGAACGAAGAGAGCAAGGAAGTCAAGATTCGCTTTGGTCTTGGGCAAGCAGAACGGATTGATTTTGAAAGCCGGGCTGTGCGGACCGACTTTGACGTACGTACCCTCAAATAGCCGGGTCAAGTGTTCGAAGCTGCCGCCAAGATCAAAGATGAAGGTGTAGGGATCGTATTTCTGCAGATTCGTAAGAATGAAATTTCCAAAAAAGCTCTTCCCCGAGCCGGTACGCCCGAGGATCACGGTATGCGCCGTGTCCTTGCAATGCAGATTGAGGTAGTAGGGAGTGCGGTGATTCGTTTCAAGGACGGCCAGGTACTCCTGTTTCAGGTGGCCGTTCCATTGGTGGCCGGAATGGAGAGTGAAGAGCAGCGAGAAGTCGGCGTAGTTGGTATTCAGGATGAGCAACGAACGAAGATTGAAGGCATAGTTGCCGGGCACCGTCGCGAGGTAGGCATTGAACAGGTTGTATTTCTCTTCGTAGAGCTGTGCGTCGTGGATGCTGAAAGCTTTGTAGAAGTCCGCGCATGCCGCGTCCACTTTCGCGAGGGACTCGTCGTAAACAACGACCGTCAGTGAATACTGGCCAAAATAGTTTCCGTTGATTTCGAGTTCTTTGAGCGCTTCCCCCAAGTCGTGAATTTGCGCTTCCTTGGATTCGTCCACGAGTACGTCGGCTTCGCCATGAGCTTGCTCCGACGAAGTCACGTAGCTGGCGAGCGACCGCTTCGTGTTGTGGAAGTGCCGGCGACGGGAATGGATGAGACTCCGGCTACGTGCAGGGTCTTGTTTACGCCATTCGCTGCAAAGAAAGTAGTTGGCTTCCACTTCAAGAAGGCGCTTAAAGATCAGGGGGAAGGTATGCGGGGACGGTTCTTTGAGCGTAAGAACTTTCACGTAATAGTCGTCGAGCCGGAGATGTCCGCGATGACATTCGATGTGAGATTCCGCGAGGAAATAGTCGAGGAAAGTGTCGCGAGTAAGGCGTGCAGTTTCGAGTTTCAGTGGAGAAAAGTTCAATATTTGCTTCAGAACGCGAAATGCGTCGGCCTTCCCCAGAACACTGGCCTCCACGAAATCGCCGACCTGTCCCAAGAAGCTCCGCGCCTTCGCATGCAACGCAGACAGCGAGTTCTCCAGTTCCGAGTCAATCAGGACGGCTTGCTTGCGGCCGGACAGAAGTCCCTGCAGCTCGCGTATCGCTTCCTTAGGATGAGAGGGGAGCTGGCCAAAGCTGTTGAGGATGGACGTGCGGTAACGGAAGCCTTCGTAGAGAACGACATAACAGATTTGAAACGAATAGAGCGAGTCAGCCTTGCTTTTCAGGAATTCGATGCGGTTCTGGATCGCGGCGTTTACAATCGGATTGCCGTAGGTTTTGTACGGGATCGTTTCGTGGTTCCGCTTGAAGAGATACTGGTACACACGGCATTTTTCGTCGAACACTCGAAATGCGGCAGCGAGCCGCCGCGTGACGTTCTCAACGGCGTTGTTGTCGAGGCACTCGTAGTCCACGCCGCCCAGAGCAATGACGACGCCGACATCGCCGCTCTTGGTCAAGAAAGCTTCGCCGTCCACAAACCCGAACAGATTGATTTGCGAACAAAGCGCTGCGGCTTCGCGATGATCTTTGGTGATCGCTGCGAGCTTATACATGGCCAATCCTTCTTATCTCGATTGGCTCGAACTTCATTGGATCGTATTGCGCGCGAATCTTTGTGGAATTGAGGAGGAACCGCAAAATCTCGGGGTCGGTCCGCGTTGCCCAGCGCGCAAACAGATAGAGCGCCAAAAACATTCCAAGCGCCCCCAACAGGCTGCTGAACAGATTGAAGACGCAAGCGCCCATGACGAGCGCGAAGAAGAACAGCTTGCGCTCCGCTCCGAGGATCGTGAGCGGACGATTGAGTGACCGGAAGAGAGGATTGGTTTGCATTGGTCTGGACTCCGTGGTCTCTAAACTCCAAAAAGCCAGGTGAGAAAGTTAACGGCAAGCACCGCCATGCCGAGACCAAAGACGATGCCTGCGAAAGTCTTTTTCCCTCCGCCTTCGCCGAATGCGAAAGTCAGCCCGCCCACCACGATTGCGACGAGGGCAAGGCCCTTGGCAATCGGTCCGGTGAACGCCTGTTGCAGGACGTTCACGGCGTTCTCCCAAGGGGAACCGCCACCTGCTTGCGCATAAATCGGCAACGCGAGTGCGAGCATTGCCACAAGTGTTCCAGCGAACTTCGCCCGCCTTTGAAGCCACGCTACGAATCGTTTCGAGCTTGATTTCATGGTGTCTCGCCTCCTCCAGAAGCTTTCGCGAACGTTAGAGGGAGGACGGAAGTTCGTCCAATATTTCGTCAGCCGTCGGGCATATCCGGACGGCATGACAGGATAAGAATCCGCACCCAAAAGGTGGGTGGAATGGTGGGCACGGCGGTAGATGGGGTGGATCAAAGAGCGGCTAGGAACATGAAAAAGGCCCCGGCAGAAGCCGGGGCCGAAGAAATTCAGTGCGCTCAGAAAGGAGCGCTACCAGACCTATCCTGAGAGCCAGAAGCAGCTGCTTCCGGCTCCTTGGCAGGCCGATTGAGCTTGCGAAGCACCTTCGCGCGAATCTGCCACGACATGAGCTTCAGTGTCGCGAGTTTCTTGCCATTGCCAACTGTGCGGTCGTACTTGCTGCTTACGAGCGACCCGGTGACAAACACTTGATCGCCTTTGTGCAGCGCCAGTGCGCTTTCACCGATGCGCTGGAAGCAGACAACGCGATGCCAGTCGGTCCGAGATTCCCAAGCGCCTTCGGCGTTCTTCCAAGCGCGCCGCGTGGCGACGGACAGGACCGTAAACGGAGCGCCGTTCGCTCGTGCTTCGCGCTGTTTCGGGTCTCGCCCCAAGTTGCCGATGAGTTGGATTGTGTTGTGCATTTTGATTCTCCTTTTGCCTCGTTTTCTTGAGGCACCCAAAAGCGAGGGCTTCTGCTCCCAAAGCGAGCGGCTGCATTCTGGGAGGGTACCCAACGTCTTAAGGGAGGAACCGAGAAAGCAGAAGCCGTGAAGCTGCAGCGGCGCAGGAATTAGCCCGAAGCAGTGCCCAAGAAAATGAGCGGCAAAAAAGGAAAATGCACAACTATCATTGCCAAGTTTCGGAACGAGCAGACCCCCGAAGCGTGCATGCGAGCGATGAGTTTCGCCAAGGCGAAGCGACGAGTTTCGCCGATTAATTCTGCTTGTGCTGGGTTATTTATGAGAGTTATCAAAGGAATAGCGACCGGGTGTGAGGGAGAGACAACTTTGTCACACACAAGCGATGAGTTCCGCCGGTGGTACAGGCGATGACTGTCGCCGAAACGGTAGTGCTTTGGCCCTTAGTATCAACAACCTACGAAACTCGTTCCGAGGCTTCGAACCGCTCACCGCGGTGCGGTTGTTGGTTGTGGACGCGGCGGCGCGGCAGGGGCAGAAGAGTTTGGCTGCCAGTGGGCAGAATGGAAAGATGTGCTTAGGGGAGGCCCAATGAGGTCAGACAAAGAAGCCATGCGTGGCAAGGAACTCGAACCCGATCCAGAAGCCTACGTTCCGCTCAGTGTTCGCGAGGCGCGGCACGCGCGGAAAATCCGAGTCGAGCTTTGGCCCTGTATATGGATGAACTTTGCGTCCATCCTTATTCTTGCCGCCGCCCTGGCGTTCCTCAGTCATCGGGTCGGGGCACAGAGTTGCCACTAAGGGTAGGGTTCAGTCGAGGCGGCGCTAGTGCAAGACTGGTGCTCCACTAGCGGCTCTGGCCAATGTGCCAGCGACGCTAATACCTGTCGCCAAAAATTGTCGAATGGCGGCGATGTCCTCAGCGCTCAGCTCGGGAAACGAACCCAGATCGTTCGTCGCCCCAACTACGCGAGTAAAACGTCCATCATGTGACTCTAGATACAGAAACACGTCAACCGCTCGAAAGAACCGACGCTTCTTGCCCGTGAGGTACCGAATTTCCTGATTCTTGAGGCCCCGCAATTCTCCCGAGGCCAAACCCAATTCGCGATTCAATACACACATTTGTTGCGAAGTCCTATCTTGGTACCGAAACAGAAAAACGATCAGCCAAAACAGTGTAACCAAAGTTAGCGCGAACGCGATGAGCGAGCCGAATGCAAGTATGGTTAGCGTATGAGAATCCATGGTAGACACCTCTCCTGGCAGACGATCAAGTTCCCATTTCACATTATCTCAAAACGAAGCGCCCTGGTTCGTGGAGACGAAGCGGCTGAGAGCGTGGTCCTTGCGCACCTTGTCGGCAGGATAGACGCGGCTGTGCATCACGATGTATACGCCGGGCGGAATCAGTTGCGCTGCCAATAAGCTCTCGGTGAGGTTCTGCAAGCCATCACTGCCTTCAAAGCCGAGGGGAGTCATGGCTCCAGTGAGAACGATAGGGACCCCGGGCTCCGGCAAGGCGCGTTGCAGATAAAGACCCGTTTCAACCATCGTGTCGGTTCCATGTGTAATTACAATCGGAGCGTCCTCTTTCAAAATGGCCCGCACGATGCCGAGAATCAGATCCCGATCTTGGTCCGTCATCTCCAAACTGTCCTTGTTCATGAGAGCCACCACGTTTACTTCCGTCTCCGGCAAGCGCAAAAGACGCAGGTACCGGTCGATCTTGTTGTTGAGGTTTTCGACCGCTCCGTTTCTTTCCGAATAGCCTTTCTCAATTGTTCCTCCCGTCGTAATCACGTAAATGGACTGTTTCAACGCGACCCCCTCTCTTACTGCTTCCAATTTCTTAATGGGCGTAGAACTTCGTTTCGAAGTCACCCACATTGGTCCCATCGTTGCTCCCAGGTGCGGCTACCTCAAAAGCCTGCCCCTGCCTGGCCGCATAACGAATGGCCTTATGTTGAACTACTACGGCTTTCAAGCGCAGCGCATCCTGCCAGTGAATGCTCCTGTATCGTCTTGGCCGAGATTCGCCCTTGGCATTCGGGTCGGATTCGTAGAGACCATCAACATCCTTAATCAATCGGCAACGGCCGGCTCTCAGTCTGTGGGCCAGGAACAGTGCGGTGAGATCAGATCCGCCGCGGCCTAAAAGAGCAGTGCGCCCATCCGTAGAGCGCGCGATGAAACCAGGCACTACGGCTACGGAGAATTGCGCTAGTGCCAAACGGAGAGGTACTTCGTCAGCGTGGCTCAGCTCAGCGTTGAGAAGTGGCCCGTTGGCCAGCAGTCCGAAGCGGGCCGGATCGAGAATCGTCGTGGCGATGCCAGCTCTGCCCAGCCCTAACGTCAGCAGCGCAGCAGACGCCAGTTCTCCCGTCGAGGCGAGCGTCGCTACTCCTTCTTGATTAAAGTTTTCTCCATATCCGACCGCCTGATTCAGTAGCCTGTCCGTCGTCTTTCCAATGGCAGAGACCACGACAATCACTCGACTCTTTTCGGACAACCAACGATGAACTTCCTCCACCAGAAGCCCTATATCATTCTCAGTTCGCAGTATTGAACTTCCGAATTTCAATACGGTGAGTAAGTACTCGCTCATCAGTCCTCCGGTGAATACGTAACCCGCCGATCGCAATTTGCCAAACAACAGAGACTCGGTGCTGGCACAGCCAAGGGAAAAAGCAAAAGCCCTCCGCGCTAAAGGACGCTCGGAGGGCTCTCGACTACAGTAGAGAACTCAGCCAGCTCTTTAGCAGTTTTTTACGTGGAGCAAGTCGCCTTAAATCGCCACGTTGTTCGTAAACAATTTCCGTCAGTTTTTTGCCGCCTCCGCCTTCGGCAATTCACGCAGCCCTGGAAGAGTGACGTTGAAGTAAGTCTCAATCTCCTTCTTCTGTTCCCCGACATACGCCCCCATCCAGCTCTGTAGCACTTTGCCTTCCGTAGAAACTGCAATGGTTTCGGGCGTCCCTGACAATTTGTACGCCCGCTTCGTTTCGTCAGAAAGGCCAGAATAGATCCGTAGATTCAAGTCGTTCTTAGCGACGTACTCTGCCAACCCCTCGTTGGACAGAGAGAGACCGATAAAACGATACCGACCGTTCTCTTGGTCCACCAGCGCTTTGAGATTATCCATGTTGCGCGCGCACCAAGAGCAAGGAGGAGTAAAGACGTAAAGGACCGTAGGCTGATTCGTGCTCTGATACGAAATCACCTCCTGTTGCCCCCCGAATCGTTTGGCGACAATCGGAGGCACGACAGTGCCGACCTTAAGCTGGTACTCGGCGATCTTTGACGACCGTGCATGCGTTAAACTTTGGACCCTGCGTGCCAGCAAAACGTTGAGCGCAACAGACGCGACGAGTCCGACGATGGTGGTAGTGAACACAACGCGTGACGAACGCTGTGACGCTTCTAGTGTGCGAGCCCCAGTTTCTCTCTGAAGTTTCATGATTTAGCTCCTCTATCTCGTAGCCGCACTGCAGAGACAGATTCCACCCCAAACCTAAAGTGGTGGAATCTGCGCACCATCGAAACGTATTCTGGTTGAACCACCGTCCGAGAAGGATTAGTAGGTCCCCCGCAATTCACCACCTTCCCCTCGTTTAGGCGGCTCATCGTGTGTCTAATTCCATCGGGAATACGTGAGCTTCCCGAAGTCTAAGTACTCGAGCAGAGCTCCCCACCAAAGCTGCCGTCATTACAAATTACAACCCACGCCGGCCCTTGCGGAGCCTGGACAGGACAATCATATTGCCGAATTCCCCCGTGGAGGCTGCAGACTTGTTGAGCGTCCTCCTCCTCCGCGATACAATCGCAACTGGATGCGTACACGGGCTTGGTGCTGAGCGTGAGCGCCAACACCGAGTAGGCAAGTCCTGCCAGCAACGCCATGCACAGCAGCAAAATGCGTTCTTTCCCAACAAATCGTATTTTCATTTCCATTCTCCTGTTTGACTAATTTTGCCGAGGTCCCCATCAAGAGCTCTGGTCTACTCTTGAAGCTTGTTCAACTCGCGCCACCGCCTGTACTGGTCGGCTTTGGCGGGGTCAGGATCCTCGTAGCCCTGCAGCCAGAACCGGAACCAGTCCACTGATCCGCCTTGCGACGCCATACGTACCGCCGGATTGGTCAAAACGTGCTCGTCGGTATTCAACATGATCAGGTCCACTGGCTTCTTCAAGTAGCTAAGACCGGCATACGGCTCCCACATCATGAAGAGCAAGCTAGCGGGACCTTCTCCAACAACTAGCAAGGGCGCCGTTACCTTGTCGAGGTTGAAACCTGGAGATCGTTTTAGCCACTGTTGAAGGCCTTCACCGAATGGCCGGGCTTCCATCACTGCATCAAATTGGTGCGGAATAATACTGTCGAAATATCCGATGGTTAAAATATACTGAAGATAAGTTACCATCTGTCCTTCAGTAATCGAGGCGGCTCTAATTCGAATTGAGCCTGTCGTGAGCGTTTCCATCACGTAAAAGCAAGTTCGGCTGAATCCAATGATGCCGATCCTTCCAGGGTCTACCAAACCGTCGGACGCGAGTTGTTCAGCAGCAGCTTCGTAGCCCAAAACGACGCAAGGCCCCTCTGAAGGGGTGGAACCACCACAGCCGTCGTCTTGCACTTGCAGCACGATGATTCCTGCTGCCGCCAATTCCCTGGCTGCGTAGGCTGTGCCATAGAACCCTGCGGGGACAAAGTGCGACGCAAGGAAACCGTGCGTCTGAATCACAAGCGGGTATCGCCGTCCCGCAGTGTAGGTGCTGGGTTTATACAGCCCCCCGCTCCACTCCTTCCCTCCCTTGTCTTTCCATGTGTAAACACTTGCCTCACCCAGTTCGAAGTTTTTTAGCTGCGGATTGGGGTCCCAGATCACTCGTGCTGTTTGTTTGTCCGTAGCAACAAGCACGGGAGGTCGATTTAGTCCCTCTTCGACTTTGATTTCCAGGCCGTTGTGCCCAACTTCAGGCTCTCCTCTGCTTTCTTTAACAAACTGCCAAGTGTTGTCTGCCGCGCTTCGATACTCTGTGTTTCCATGCTGGCTGTCCGTTGGCGTCGAGAAGTTCACCATCACCCGGTGCCTATCTCCATCGATAAACCGCGCATTAGTGACAAAGTGGTAACCATCCTCCAAACCCGTGTCGGTCCGGCCTTTTAACGTTTCGACGCACGTGCTAGTTTTCGAGAGTAGATCCACAACAGCAATGCACGGACGGGACGGTCTAGCATCTCTCGACTTAATAAATGTGCCCGGTAATAGAATTGCCTGACCGTCATTTGACCAGCTAGGAATACCTGCTGTTTCCCAACCTGCGGACCAGCTATATGGCGCGTCCGTCAAAGATTGCACCGAACCCGTCGGCAGATAGATCCGAACGTACTGGCGCACAAAGCTTTTACTGGGGTCCTGGCGTCCGGGACGGATTCGATGATGGTCGGACGCAAACGGCGGCGGGTACAAGTTCTCCCAAGAGATGGGAACCTCGGGTACCACTTGCTGGGTGACCAAAGATTGGCCGTCGGGCGACAATGCAAAATCTGCCCCCGACAAAAGTAATGTACCGCCGTTCTTTACCTCGAAACGCTTGCCGCCTACAACCGCCCAGAGGCGATGGCTACTCGACATACTCCAAGCTGTTATCGGCTCGTCCGGGAGGATTAATTCAAACAGGGAACGCCCGGTCCCAACCATCGCGGCTGCTTGACGTTCCTCATGCAGTTTTTGCAGCGGCGCCGGATCAACGATACTGTAGAAATAATGTTGACCATCACGGATATCGAAAGCCTTGACCTTCTGGGTCGGGGACGTCAGGGGCCTGACAATCTTTCTCCGAAGGTCGGCCAGAACGAGGCGTTTATCGCCGAGGAAGCCCCCACCCTCCAGAAACGCTACTCCGCTGGAGTCGGGTAACCAGCGCCAATCGTTGATGACAGGTCCTTTTTTATTTGAGCGAGTAAATTTCCAACTTGGTAATGGCGGCAGGGATACATCGGTATGTTTCAAAAAGTTCTCAACATCCCGACTGAGGTAGAACCGCAATGAGTCTTCCACACGGTTCTGATCCAACTTTCCTCGCTCGGTATAGACAGCGACGTACTTACCGTCGGGTGAAAAGTGAATCTCTTGGGTTTTAAATCCTATTGGCCAGAAGAGCGTCATCCCTATGTCGTCCGCGACGGTGAAGGGTTTTTTCGCAAGTTGCGCCGATACAATTGGAGAAGCGCTGCCAATCAGGGATATAAAGACGATGGTGAATGGGAGATAGGAAGTGGTCGGTAACTTGTCGCGAGTGGCGTTTCTCCAATAACGCTCTGCGTAGCAGAGTGACCAGAAGCGAATAATCAGAGATTTAAGATTCCTAACTCTTAAAACCAGATTGCTCATTATTACGAAGCTCCTCGGGGGTAACATCAAGCTTGTGGTCCGTGAACCAGCCGTGCAGGGTCGGCAAGGAGAGTCGGATTACGCCGCGCCCGCCCCCCGCTATAACTCTCAACTTTCAACCCTGAAACTAGCTTTAAAAAACTAACTTCAGAGCGAACTGCATAGAGCGCGAACCACCCATCTGGTAGAGCGGACTTACGACACCCAACGAGCTAGCAAGCGTGGCAGTAGCCTGGCCGAATTGCTGGTTTGTACAACCAGGGATGCCTGGCTGACCGCCACAAAACGAGTTAACTGTCCCGAAATTTGGATGATTAAAGATGTTGAATGCCTCGGCCCGAAATTGCAGCCTCAGTGATTCACTGATCGGAAAATCCCGCCGGACTGCCATGTCCATCTGCCAGGCCCCAAAACCCCTGGCAAAGTTGCGGGGAGCATTGCCGAAACCAGAACTTACGTTAACAAAAGCATTGGGATTGATTGCCCGGCCCCCGGGACATCCTTGTCCCTGCTTAAGGTGTCCTAATCCCTGAAGCACGCTGGTGCAATTGTCGCCATACAGATACACAGGCTGGCCCGAAACAAAGTCCAATCCCGCGGCGTATTGCTGCCCATTGGATTGCAAAAGTGTTCTTCCAGTCAGAGTTACAGGGAAAGCCGTTCGCCCGGTGATGCGGTCATCGATACCCCAGTGATTCAGTACCGCCTTCACGAATGTGTTTCGCCCTACGTTCGGCAGGTCATATGAAAAAGCAGTTGAGAGATTGTGCCGTACATCGAAATCACAATTCCCTCGCCGGTAGCCAATAGCGTAGTTCTGGGAGCCGTAGTCGATACAGTGCGACCATGTGTAGGAACCCAGAACAGTCAACCCCCGGCTCAGTCTTCGCCGAAACTGAATCTGCAATGAGTCGTAGTCTGACGTCAGACCATTCTCAATAAAACCAAAAAAACTTGACAATGGATTGGTACCAGGTAGAAATACGTTTTCCTGTAGCAATCTCGCTGCGTGCGAACCCACGTAAGACACAGTAAAAGCCTGCGACCTGCCTAGTGCCTGCTCGATGCTGGCATTCCACTGAATCGTATACGGAAGTTGCAAATGAGGAGCTACACCGTAGACAGTGGATTGTCGTCCGACAGGTGGGTTTACGATCGGAGGAGCCGCCACAGGACCAGGAAACGATAAGGGCGGAAATGCGGTCGCGCTAAACCCCGGCCCAGTAAAGCCGATTGATCCCAACTGTTGACCGGTGTCGAAGAAAAGCCCGCCACCGACACGCACGACGGTTTCCCAGCTCGGCGTATTACGAAGGACGTACGCAGCACCCAGCCGGGGCGCAAAGTTGCCATACGTCGTCTGCCAGAGGGCCGTGCCTTGTGGAGCCAACGTCCACGTGTTGGGGCCCGACCCTTGAACTGTATAGGGCATCAGCCCCTTCGTGACGCCCGGCGGGGGATTCACTTCCCAGCGCAGCCCAAGAGAGAGGCTGAAACGCCCAGAGACTTTCCATTCGTCCTGACCAAAGAGAGAGAAGTTCCGATACAAAGGGTAAGCGGGCGCGTTAGCGATAACTATTGTAAATGGGCTGTTCCCCTCGACCTTAGACTCACCAAAATACAAGAACGCCGCCAAAGGAGTAGGCGGAATCGCTAACGGCGCTAACCTACGATAGTCGATTCCAAGCTTAAACTGGTGGCGACCCCGTGTGAGGCTTGCCGCGTCAACCAAATTCCACTGCCTCTGCGTCCCGGACAACCGTTCTTGAAAGATCTGAAGCTGGACTGGACCATAAATAAAGCCAACCCCCGGTTGCGATCCTGGACCCAGTCCCGTAAGTCGTGCCAGATCAACAGGCGTGCTACCCCCGAGAGCATCAACGGAAGTATTGTTCCTGTTCTCGTTCGAACTGTAATTCAAGCGCAATTCGTTATTAAGATGACTTGAGAAAACGCTGTTGGCTCCCAGTGTGTAGGTACGCAAGGCATAGGCGTTGGTTATGAGCATACTTGGGGTCTCCGATATCGTCGGTGATCCCCGAGTCGCCGAACTGGAAGATGTGTCACTGAACCGAAAGAAAACCCTCAATTTACTATTTACGAGGTGGTCGACGCGCACGCTCGTGGAATCGATCGAACCCGGGTTAGACCAAGTTCCGATGAATTGGCCAAACCCGTTCGCCGCGTCCTCCAGCCCGTTGGGGCTGGGCAGCGGAAACGCATTGATCGCCGGAAGAAGTGCGCTTCCGGCGGGCATTCTGCCGGCGCCTGGGCCGGACGTCGGGCATGGCGCCATACCCCTCATGCAAAGGTCCGGCACGGGGTTGGCCGTGGCCGCCTGCGGCGCAGTCAGCCGCAATCCCTCATACGAGACAAAAAAGAACGTCCTATCTCTTCCATGATAAAGACGAGGAACCTCGACAGGTCCGCCGAATGTACCGCCGAAGTCATTCTGCCGGAGGGAGGGTTCCGGCTCACCAAAGTAGTTGTTGAACCAGTCTTGGGCATCCAAGGCGCCGTTGCGTAAATAGTCGTAGGCCGTGCCGTGAAATTGATTCGTGCCGGATTTTGTCTCAAACGCGAACTGGCCGCCAGGATTGCGTCCATACTCCGCGGAATAGGTCGAACTCTGTACGCGAAACTCCTGGAGATCATCCACAGAAACCAGCGCCTGGGTGGTTCCCAAAGCGGTAGCGGCGGGAAGAGAACCGTTGGCACCTGCTCCAACGTTCATGTATAACGCAGCTGTTCCCACATTTGAGCTAACGCCATCCACAGTGTAGTAGTTACTTTCGGTGCGCTGGCCATTCACACTGAACTCGCCGGTCCGACCAAGACCCGCTGTCGTAGCTGTAGGCTGCGGCGTTTGCGTCACCACGCCGGGCGTGAGCAGGATCAAATCTTGAAAGCTCCGCCCGTTCAGCGGCATGTTCTTTACGTACGTCTCATCCACAACCGTGCTAACAGACGCGTCCGTCGTATTGATGTGCAAGTCGTCAGCTCTGACAGTAATTGACACCGCGGAGGAGCCTACCTGCAGAGCAAAATTTCGAGAGAGGGAATCCTGCACGTGGAGCGTGATGCCAGTAACTGAAACTGTTTGAAACTGTTCTTTCCGAACACTCATCACGTAATTTCCGGGTTTCAGCGAAGGAAAGCTGTAAATACC
>Ga0137398_10000688_pt1 | contig 12614 bp, 11 predicted proteins | sample czorhiz216metaG_FD_106659 | JGI IMG/M metagenome (GOLD analysis project Ga0137398, IMG submission 106659) | Vadose zone soil microbial communities from Angelo Coast Range Reserve, California, USA - czorhiz2.16 metaG | ecosystem: Environmental > Terrestrial > Soil > Vadose zone | place: USA...
AGCAATTCTCGCTCACGAGCTGTGGCATGTACGTCGTCGAGACAACCTGGCCGCGGTTATGCACATGGTTGTTGAAGCCATCTTCTGGTTTCATCCATTGGTTTGGTGGTTGGGAGTCCGGCTGGTGGACGAGCGCGAACAAGCCTGCGACGAAGAGGTCTTGGAATTGGGGAGCGACCGCCACGTCTATGCCGAGAGTATTTTGAAGATATGCGAATTCTGTCTGGAATCTCCGTTGGACTGTGTGTCAGGAGTTACAGGTGCCGATCTGAAGAAACGGATTGTTCGTATCATGACCGAACGTGTCGCGCGTAGATTGAATTTCAGTGGGAAGCTGTTGCTCAGCGTGGGTGGATTAGTGTCCGTCGTGGTACCTGTCGTCTTTGGGTTGGTAAACGGAACGGCAAGCCGAGCTGAGTCGCAGTCACAGAACACAAGCGCAAATGCATATGTTTACGAGGTTGCTTCGATCAAACCAAACAAGTCTGGTAGCGATTATAACAGCCTAAGGGGCTCCCCTGACGGGTTCACAGCTACAAACATCACGCTGAGGACGCTGATTCGAGAGGCATACGCGGTCGAAGACCATCAGATTACACAAACACCGAGTTGGCTCAACTCTGAAAAGTACGATGTTCAAGCGAAAGCGGATAAGTCTACCACTGAGGAGCTACAGAAACTTGGCCCCGATCAGCGCAAACTCGAGCGTCAACGCATGCTTCAGGCGCTTTTGGCAGAGCGCTTCAAACTGTCGGTTCACTTCGAAACCAAGCAGGGTCCGGCATATGCGCTCGTCATTGCGAAGAACGGGCCCAAGCTTCACGAGGCAAAACCGGGAGAGTCTTACGCTGACGGAATCAAAGGTTTTGACGGTCTCCCGATAGGACCACATAGGACGCGAATGGCAAGTGGTGAGCTAACGGTTCAAGCGCTTCCGATGGCGACAGTGGCGCAGCTGTTGTCCATGCACCTGGGCCGTACCGTGTTGGATGAGACCAGGCTCATGGGCAACTATGATTTCACGCTCCGGTGGACTCCTGAGCAAGGTGAAACTGCGGTATTTAATGGGCCGGAGGGCAGTCAGCTACGCGCTGACAGCATACCGGCCGAATTCTCCGGGCCTTCGATTTTCGCGGCACTTCAGGAGCAGCTTGGTCTGAAACTGGAATCGCAGAAGGGCCCCGTGGAGATTCTCGTCATCGATCACATCGAGAAGCCTTCGGAAAACTAGCTGCGACCAAGAGGAATATCGGGAACTCATCCAAAAGTAGCTGATCTTTTCAATTCTAAGGGGCAACAGGATGGCGATTCGACGAATGGCGGTTGCGGTTTGTCTGGCGGGATGTTGCGCGCTTCTGCCGAGTAGGTGCTCAGCACAGGAGCCTTTGCCTCGCATGGAAGAGGTGGTTCAATCCTATGTTTCAAGCAAGCAATTCATGGGCTCGGTGCTGGTTGCACGCGACCAAACCGTCGTGCTCGACAAGGGGTACGGATTCGCGAATCTCGAATGGGACATTCCCAACTCACCCACAACCAAGTTTCGGTTGGGCTCCATCACGAAGCAATTCACCTCGGCCAGCATTTTGCTCCTGGAAGAACGTGGCAAGCTGAAGGTCGATGACCCCGTGAAGAAATACATGCCCGACGCACCGGCCGCATGGGACAAAGTGACAATCTTCAACTTGCTCACGCACACCTCTGGCATCCCCAGCTTTACCGGATTTCCCGATTACGCTTCCACGGAGGCTATTCCGACTACTCCGGAAAAGCTGGTAGCGCGCTTCCGTGACAAGCCGCTTGAATTCCAGCCTGGTGAAAAATGGAATTACAGCAATTCCGGATACGTCCTACTTGGATATCTGATCGAAAAGATCAGTGGCCAGCCTTACGCCAAATTTGTGCAGGAAAATATCTTCGATTCGTTGGGGATGAAGGACTCAGGCTACGATTCAAACTCCGCCATTATCTCGCGCCGGGCTTCCGGCTATGCGCCTGGCGCCAGTGGACCGGTGAACGCGGGTTACATTGACATGAGCATTCCCCTTTCGGCTGGCGCGCTGTATTCCACTACCGAAGATCTGTTGCGGTGGGAGCAAGGACTGTTTGGCGGTAAGCTGTTGTCCTCCGCTTCGTTACAAAAGATGACCACGCCGTTCAAGAATGATTATGCCTGCGGGCTCGCTGTGCGCATGGTAAAAGGACGCAAGCTGATCGAACACGGCGGCGGAATCGAGGGCTTCAATACTCAGTTGTCGTACTATCCCGACGAGAAGCTAACAGTTGTCGTTCTGGGCAATCTGAACGGGTCGAGCCCAGGCGAAATCGCGTCGAAAATGGCCGTTTTAGCCCACGGTGAGAAGGTCGTATTGACTGAGGAGCGAAAAGAAATTCTAGTGCCGGCAAAGATTCTTGCAGAGTACGTGGGAACCTACGAATTAGGGCCGGGCTTTGTCTTCGTGGTGACCCTAGAAGGCGACCAACTGATAACGCAGATAACGGGACAGCCCAAGGTGCCGATTTTTGCTGAGTCAGAGACGATGTTTTTCCCAAAAGTCGTGGACGCAGAAATTGAGTTCTTCAAGAACGAGAAGGGCCAAGTCACGCACTTGGTGCTGCATCAGGGTGGGGGGGAGACTAAGGCACTCAAGAAATAGAGCACTGGAGAAGCGCGCTGCAGGTGGAAAAGCCGGTCGCGCCTGGCACGTTCGAGGCGGATGGCCGGCTGGAAGGACCGAATTTGGGGGCAGTGGGCAATGGCCACATTCATCGAACCCACAGAAACCAGCGATGAGGCGAAGCGCAAGGAACTGATCGGCGAAATCCTGTAGTACAACCGAGAAGACCTTGCGGCTACGTGGGCTGTGTTCCAGTGGTTGAAGGCAACGGTCCCGGTGGCGGCCGCCGATTTGTGAGATGAGACAATTTAACCGGTACACTGTCTCCATCGGACCCAGCTAACGACTGGTGTTCAGCGGCGCCCGCGTTCGCATCCGCGGTAACGCCGGGTCAGGCACCTTCACCTCGCCGTGAAAGCCTGCCAGATATTACCGCGGCTATCGTGACAACTATCGCGATAAGCAGCCATGACGCCGCGGGAACAACAAGGAATACGAACCCGGTTTTCGCCCTCAGGGGCCCGAAGGCAAGAGCACCGTAAATAGCCAAGGAGCCAAACGTGATGACCAACATCACGACATAGAGCGTCGCTCGGGTAAGAACCGACCAACTCTTCGAAACCACGTTGGCCAATACAAGGGCCATGAACGGGGAGAGCACCCAAAACGTAAAAAGAACTATCAGCAGACGGGATGGGTTACGATGACCTTCACGGAGCATCAAACCGACCGAGCCTACGGCTCCAACTAGCAGCGCGATTAGGGCCGCTGCGCGTAGGACTCTAAGAAACCTAGCCTCGGGCTTTCCCAAGCTCTCTTTAGAGGCCACGTCGTCGCTCCCATTGATGGTCATTGCTCTCTCCTGGTGACTGGCGCTAAATAGCAAGCTGCAGGAGGCCGACTGCACCAACTTTACTCTTCAGCTTACTAGAGCGAAATCAGCAGTCGCGGCCGGCCTCTATCCCATGACCCCCGTGTGCTCATGCCCCTCACATACTGGATGGATTACCCGGAACTAATCACGCCGATTTGTGAGGGTACTAAAACCTGTCTCAGTTTGGGGGTTCACTCCAGATGACGAAAATGCGAAGGACTGGGTTTCGGAACGGCGGGAAGTGTTTTAGAATCAGAGTAGCTTCTCTTGTGGGCGTGTAGCTCAGCTGGGAGAGCACCTGCTTTGCAAGTAAGCAGAGTAAATCACATAAGTGCCGCGTCTGGTGTCGCTTACACGGAAACGCGCGGTGCAACCACCCTCTCGAATTGGACTGACGTTGGACCGAAAGCCATCGCGTGTGCGCCATGTGGCTTCTCATCGAGCGCCCTTCCAATTGCGAGAACAAGCTCCCCCTTTGAGCTCGCCCCGTCACGGCCACTCTAAAGCGAGGGCATAGATCTCCTCGCTGCTGGCTTCTCGCATAAGCAGAACAGAATCATCGGGGGCGAGGGCAGCCCACGACAGGAACCCCAAGATTCCGGTCCCCCGCTGAATGCCTCTAAGGCTGGCCACTTGTTCGGGATGTCCACGACGAACATTCGCACGATAAAAAGCGCCAGCATTTTCATAATAAATGTATTCATCATTTCGTGACCAACCCAGGATTCTCCCTCCGGGCTGACTCACCGTCGTCCATTTCCGAGTTGCAAGTTCAGAGGCCATCAATTTAGAGTTATCGACGGTACTCGCCGCAATGTAACGTCCGTCTGACGACCAGTGCGCCGAGTAAAGCCCCTCTGAGCCCGGCAGAATTGAAACTTGATGCGTTCTCAGATCAAGTATATGGATCACCATGTCCCTTGCGGCGCTGCCCAGTTGGGGGAATTGGCTGAACACTAGCTGACTCCCGCCCGGAGACCAGTCGGGCTCACCTTCATTTTCATCAACTGAGACAAGTTGCTGCGGGCTGCCGCCTTCAGCAGGCACGACATAGATTTGCCAGAGCTGGGGCGGTAGTCGCCCCATGAACACAATTTGCCTGCCGTCCGGCGACCATCGCGGCAAGGCAACTTGGAGAGGAGGGAAACTGAGCTGTATGCGCTCGCTGCCGTCGGGCTTGCTCCGCCATAGAGTGCCCTGCGGAATCGCCACGTAAGTTACCCATTGTCCGTCTTTGGAAAAGTCCACGCCTTCGGCAGAGATTCCCGATAGGTAACGCACAAGCTGTTTCGTTCCAGAGTCGTAACGCACCAGTTCATTCTTGCTTTGGATCCCGAGCGTAAACAGTTTCGTGCCATCCCTACTTGAATTGGGGCCAAGAAAGCTCATTGGGCCCGCCGTCAGCTGGACGGGTCGGCGGCCGGCCTGCTGGAATGGGTTGACTTTCTCGCGCATCGCCCAAAGGTCAGTTCTGCCGTTACGTGTGGATTGAAAAATAAAGTATTTTCCGTCCGGACTCCAGACCCCACAGCACTCTGCAGGAGGATTGTTCCAGCCCGGAAGCAAGGGATGAAGATTGCTTCCATCGGCAGACACTTCCCATAAGGCGTAGGAAAGTGTTCGCGGGTCCTGCACGCTAAAGCGAATCCGGCTCGCGTCGGGCGACCAGCGGGGCCAGCCGGGGATGTAAGACTCCACCCATCCGGGTATGCCCGGCACTGTCACAAGCTTGTGCGGATCGGTGCCGTCAGTGTTTGCGAGGTACAGATCGGAGCCTTGGGCGTAGACAAGCTTCTTCCCGTCGGGTGACCATGCCGCTAAAAGACTCTTGACGTTTGCCAACCGGCGCGGTGAACCACCGAGCACGGGCACAGCCCAGAGCGCATGGTTCGTATCAGAGTTATTAGTGAAGCTCGCCGCCAGAAGTTCCGAGGCACCCGGAGAGATGTCGAGTATAACGCTCGCGTCAAACGGAACGGGGAGTGGCACCGTTTCCCCGCCGTCGCTCGATACCTGCGCCAGGGTTGGTCTCAAGCCGTCATATCCTGCGCCTTCGGTGAAAAAAACGCGCGGACCATCAGTCACACTGCCCGTCTGTTCGCTTCCAGTGGCATGTTTTCGATGGCCGTCATGCGTGATCTGCGTGTAGCTGAGGACTCTAGGAGGTTGCACAGCGGAGTACCGCCAGTAGGCAAAAGCGAGCCCGGCAATAGCAACAACACCGAGAACGATCACCCACCTGAAGCCAGCGGAAAGGGCGACCGCTGTCCACGGGTTCTGAATCTTTCGAGTGCTTGATGCGACTTCTTCGGAGGCGCCGGAGATCGCGTCGAGCGCAAAGGCCACATCCAATGCGGATTGGAATCGCTGGCTCGTTGATTTCTCAAGACATCGGCTGATAATTCGCTTGAGCGACGGGGCGAGGTCACCGCGCTCTGCGGTTATCTCTGGTGGCTCCTGGTTCAAGATTGCACTCATCACATCAGCTGGCGAGTTTCCAGAGAAAGCTCTCCGCCCAGCCGCCATCTCAAAAAGGATGGCCCCCAGCGCAAAGATGTCCGAGCGATGGTCGGCTGGCTCCCCGCGCACCTGCTCGGGTGACATATACCCGACCGTTCCCAACACCGCGCCGGGCTCAGTGTCCAAAGGCCGCTTTGTAATTTGAGTTTCGCTTTCGGGGTGCGTCAGCTTCGCCAAGCCAAAATCCAGGATCTTGACCCGGCCTTCCCGGGTGATGAACAGGTTCTCCGGCTTGAGGTCCCGATGCACGATTCCCTTTTCGTGGGCCGCAGCCAGACCATGGGCGACCTGCACTCCGTAATCGATTGTTTTCCGCAGTGGCAAGGGCCCACGCTTCACCTGTTCGCGCAACGTCTCGCCCTCCAACAACTCCGAAACCAAGTACGGCGCGTCTTCATACGTGCCCATCTGAAAAACGGCGAGGATGTTGGGATGGTTCAAAGCTGCCGCCGCTTTTGCTTCCTGGTCGAAGCGCCACAATCGATTACTATCGAACGAGATGAACCGTGGCAGCACCTTAATGGCTACATCGCGGTTTAAGCGTCGATCCCGGGCGCGATAGACTTCGCCCATGCCTCCGGACCCAAGCAGAGAAAGGATTTCGAAGTCTCCCAGTCTTGTTCCCTTGGTGAGCCTTAATTGCACATTCGGACCAGACTGCAAGAAACTGGAGCAGGCCTCGTTATCGGAAGAGAGAAGAGATTCAACCTCGCCGCGGAGCGAATGGTCGCTTGAACAGGCGCTGTCGAGAAACGCGGGGCGCTGTTCAGGCGCGAGCTCCAAAGCCTCTTGGAGTACAGCCTTCACTTGCTGCCAACGCTCAGGTGTCATGTTTTCGCCCTGCCATTCATCTCGCGATGCAGCCAAACCCGTGCGGTGGCCCACTCTCGCTTTACGGTGGCAGGCGAGATGCCCAAGATACTCCCGGTCTCAACAATTGAAAGGCCACCGAAAAACCGCAGTTCCACAATCTGGCTCTGCTGTCCGTCGAGGCGAGAAAGTTCGTTCAAGGCAAGATCTAGCGCCACAAGATCTAGGTCTCTGCCGCCAGGAAGCAACACAGCTTCGTCCAGAGTCAGTTTCCAGCCACCACCGCGCTTGGCCCTGCGTCGGCGCCGCGCAAAGTCCACCAGGATTTGCCGCATAAGATGAGACGCGACGGCGAAAAAGTGCGCTCGATTTTGAAGCTGCAATGGTTTCCGGTCCGCGAGCCGCAAAAAGGCTTCGTGCACTAGCGCGGCGCTTTCCAGCGTATGACCGGGATTTTCTCCTTGTAGGTAGTGGCGTGCCAGGCGGCGCAGTTCCGTATAGACGAGAGGTACGAGATCCCGCAATGCCTCTTGGTCTCCGCCCTTCCACTTCACCAGAAGTTGGCTGACAGACTTGGAAGAAAGCCCAGTCATATTCACACCCAGGGACCGAAGAAAGCGATTATCAGACCGAAAATATCGTGCGCGATTTAGGAAGTCAAGACATTGAAAAGGTTGCACTTCCAGCATAAATGCTCTCCATGACTGAGTCCAATCAGATTCGACGAAGAATTCATGAGCCAATACGCGAGCAGATGGCGCTTTTACTAGTAAGAGTTGGCGAAACGAACGAAGGAAGCAGAAGTCTCGTCCAGGCGGCAGGTTCTTAGCAATCAAGAAAGGGAGGGGGACATGAGAAAAAGTCTTGTGCGAATTGTCTTTGGGCTAGTGGTTGCGGTTGCCGTGCTAATGATGGGTCCGACCACGAAATCCAAACCGGAGGTGTTCGCGGAGTCGAACAGTTGCAATCTCGAACACCTGAGCGGCGCGTACGGATTTTCATTCGCAGGGTATTTCCACACCGGAACGCCAGTTGCCTTCACTCCATTGGCCGCCGCGGGCACGATCACGTTCCAGCCGGACGGCACTCTCAAACGAGACTTCAGCGGCAGCTTCGGTGGAGTGCTTTTCTCGGTGAACGATTTGGGGAGCTACTCGCTGAATGCAGATTGCACGTTTAGCGCAAACCTGCCAAACGCAGGCGAGACGTGGAATTTGATCCCGGTCGAACATGGGATGCAGATCGAGTTTTTCGTTAACACGGAAGGGCGAGTGGGAGCCGGAACGCTGACGCGACAGTAGAGACACGCTTCTGGTGAGTTCGCTTATGAATCGGGGGCCGCTCGGGCACAAACGATTTCCCTGTGACGCTAGAGGGTAGCAGTGGCTGCGGGCAGGCCGTAGGTTTGGGAAAGCCGACTGAACATAAATCGACTTGGTTCGAAGCAAGAATGGAGGAACGCCGTGAAACTCAAGAATCTTGCACGCATCGGATTGCTACTCTGTTTGGCGCTTTTGGTTATCGGATTCGCTGCTAACAAGGGTGGGCTTCGTGCTGCGTCTGTAGCCTACGCGCAAGGGGGTTCGTCGGAACCGCATTGCAGGCCTATCGGCGGCACGGTCATGACAAATCTTGGAGTCGTGGATCAGTCCACAACCCTTGGCGTCGTGGACGGAGACCTGAAAGGGGCAGTTGCGGCCACGATCTTGAATGTCGCCCCAGGTTCCGGCGGCACCACGATTTTCACCGTTCAACATCATTTTGTCACTCAGGCGGGTGACACCATTCTGGTAGACCAGGCTACTGCAACCACCAAAGAGGTTGCGCCGGGTTCCGGGCTATACGCCATTCTCAATTATCCCGTGCATATCAACGGTGGCACCGGCAGATTTGCCGGAGCCACCGGCGACTTCAACAACATCGGCGCTGCCGACCTGGGCACGGGCAGAACCGTTTTCCGTTACAGCGGGCAAGTTTGCTTTGCCGCGCCGGGTAGCGACTGATCTTTGGCATGAGCCAGTTTGGTCACTTTTTCCGAATTACAGGGTAAGGAACGGTCTCAGGAGGCACACAATGACCCATCCCAGCAAGGTTGTTTGGCTCGTATTGTCCGCCGCTGCGTTTCTCCTGCTGCCGCCTCGCGCGGCGGCGCAGTCCAGCAGCGCAGCGCAAGCGGCTGGCCAGATTACCGAACCCGAGACAGTCATCGCTTTAGAGGTCACAGCGGATGATGGTGTTGCGGCGGGGGCCGCGACCGGACATCGCGTTCGAACGTATGGTGCGCTGCGCCCGGAAGGTGGGCGGCACCCCTCGACCTTATTGGTGAAGGATGGATCAGGGTCTCTTGCGAAAGCCCATAATCTGACCAATAATCTGACCCCGTTGACTGCACAACCCGTATTCTACTTCGGCCCCGGGATCACGCCGCCTGGTCTTCCCTCTCCGGGCTTTTATCCAGATGACATGTATCAATTCACGCCGCCCGGCCCAGTTGTTACGAGAGCGCAAACTCACAACGTCTACGTCAATTGCACGGCCGATTGCTGGGGAACTCCCACCACTTTTCAGAAAAATCTCTTCAAGAGCGAATTCATCCACGTGGTGGACCAATATGTTGGTTCGACTGGGAACCGGCGTTACACGTTGGGAACATCCGCGTCTGTGACCTACCCGGTATCAGCGCCGCTGAACGATAGCAGCGATATCGCATCAATCGTGCACGCGGCAGGCGTGAAATTCGGGACGGGCTACGGTCACATCCAGAACATCTTCTTGCAGAAAGGTGTAGATGTGTGTACTGCGCCTAGCCTGTGCTACTCACCAGACAATTCGGCGACATGGGGGACGTGTTCCTACCACGGTTACTTCGATTTCCCGGACATTGGTCACGCGCTCTACGCGGTCATACCTTATCAGGATGATTTTGCAGTCATCAACGGTACGCCTTTCTATGCATGCGACGTCGGTCAGCCGGACCCTACCACGAACACCGCTGCTACGCCAAATGGCGTGCTGGTTGATTCCACGAGTCACGTGATTTCTCACGAGATGCTTGAAACGATCACGGATCCGGACTACGACGCGTGGGAGTCATTGTCCTTTGACTCCTTCAATACATTCTTTTTCCTTCCCGGGGAAATCGGCGATGTCTGCACCAATTTGTCCTATCTTTATACGCCATTCGAAGTGGCCGGGAAGCTTTACTACATAGAGCCTGCATATTCCAACAAATATCATCTCTGCACGACGATACCCTGACCAGAAACGGGGAAGGAGCCTGACATGTTGCCAAAGATTTCATCACAACTCGACGCGTATTCTGAACCGGGGCGAACTGCTGCTCCATGGCTTCGTTCGATGATGCTGCTGGTGGTGATGTGCACGTCTGTACTCGGTCTCCTGGGAATGCTTCCCACCACCTCCACGCTGGCTTCTGGCTCAAGCACCGAATCCGAGACAGTCATTTCTTTGCAGGTCACCGCGGAGGATCATTCCGCAGGAGGCTCCACGCTCTCCCGTGGGATCCACACCAGCGGCGTGGCCAGCCCGGAGGGTGGGAGGCATGCGCCGATGACGTTCAAAAGCGAGGTGGCGGGGCCTCTCGTCATCGCTGGTCCCGGCAGAGTACCGGCGCAATCTCCGGGGACTATCGGAGTGGTGTACCCATCAGCGGCGGGTTTTCCGGCCGGGGGCTTCTATCCTTACGACGTGAACCTCTATGACCCTAACACCGGTGTCATTAAAACGCTGGCGCAGTCCCACGTAGTCACGTACGCACAATTCCACAATATCTACGTCAATCAGAAACCGGACCATTGGGGAAATCCGAGCATCTTTCAGAAACATCTGTTCGAGAGCGACTTCATTCACTTGGTGGACCAGTATGTCGACTCCGACGAAGACGAGCGATACAAACAGGGGACTGCCGCACTTGTGAATTATCCTATACCGTCCACACCGCTCAGCGATGGAAGTGACATTTCAGCAATCGTGCACGCGGCTGCCGTGAAATTCGGAACTGGGTACAGTCATGTCTACAACGTGTTCTTGCCGAAGGGTGTCGACGTATGCATCACGACCACGTTTTGCTTCTCGCCCGATAATGTCGCGACATGGGCTTTCTGCGGCTATCATGGTGATTTCAATTTTACGGACGTTGGCGAAGTGCTCTACACGGTCGAGCCGTATCTAGATGTCTTTGGAATCTTCAACGGTGTGGCGCAGTATCCTTGCGACGTCGGTCAGCCGAGCGTTACTGTGAACACCGCACCCACACCTAACGGCGTACTGGTTGATTCCATGAGTGCATTAGTTTCGCACGAGATCTTTGAAACGGTCACCGATCCGGGCCCGCGATTCACAGGCTGGTACAGCTTTAACACGATATCAGGCGACGAGATAGGAGACATCTGCGTGAATCCGTACTTTCAATATGTGCCGTTTAAAGTTTCCGAGAAGCTCTACTACATCCAGCCAGAGTATTCGAACAAATATCACGCCTGCATGACGGTCCCGTAGCAAAGCGCCTCGGCTTCGTGAACGAGGCATGCTTACGACCTTTGAAATTGCACGACGGTGCAGAGTTTCATATGTCGGGGCAGGATTCTTTCTTGTTGCTGGAACCTTGGAATGGCGAGCTACAGGGAAATTAATCCAAGGCTGACTAGAGCGCAGGCAGTCTGGTACTTGGGTGCTTCAGAAACTCAACCGATATTATGCCCCCGCGATTGTTATCATCTTGCTATTCACCATTATCGCCACGCCGATAGTCAACAAGAGAAGCCGACAATTTGGATTCCGTCACGGGGGAATCTCGTTCATTAATTGGTGATGGGCTCTCTTATCATCAGTAACCGGCGACAATTAATTACTTCCCGAACTGGGCATCCCATTCCTTGACCTTGGCGATGGTGTAATTCACTTCTTCGGCGGTCAACTCAGGGAACATCGGCAGAGAAACGCATTGTGCCGCGTTCGCCTCGGCGTTTGGCACGTGCGGGTTCAGATGCGCCATTTTGTTCCACGGATAGCCTTCCTGTTTGTGAATCGCAATAGGGTAGTGCATCTTCGCATCGATACCCGCTGCAACCAAGAATTGCGCGAGGTGATCGCGCTTGGGGTGCTCCACAACGTAAAGGTGATTATACGTGGCGATATCCTAGCATTTCCTTCGGAAGCTTCAGACTAGTGGCTATAAGTCCCTCGGTATAGCGTTCGGCCCACGCTCGTTCGCTGATCGTCCACTTCCTATTGTAAGGCACTATATTGTCCGCCGGGGCGCTAGCAATGACGCATAAATCCTTAAATACTCGTGCCCTGTATGGCGATTTTCCTCCTGCCTGTCGCAAGACTACGGGCAGATTTCTTCGCAATTCCCAATAAATACCAACGAAGTTGATAATGGTCATGCCACTTGGAGAGCACCTGGTAAGGGAGCAGGTGGTCATTCTCAAGAAAATCCATTAGAATCATATAGTTGTAGTGGGCGTGTAGCTCAGCTGGGAGAGCATCTGCTTTGCAAGCACGCCGTCATCTCACCTAAGTCGTTGAATCGGCGTCTCTTAACTGTGCAAACCCTCTGCAAGTTGGGCTACTCAATGGGCTACAGACAATAATATAAGGTACGTTGTCCAAGTTTGGACAAACACTCCGAAAAATGGACGCGATTCGAATCCAGCGAGCACTACCGGAAGAATCGGAGCCATGCTGGAAAAAACGCTGGAGATTTCTAGAAGGGTAATTTTATAGTACGGAAGTACTAGGGTTTTTCCTCGCCCAAAATCGGGTCTTTTGTG
>Ga0137398_10000690_pt1 | contig 12610 bp, 10 predicted proteins | sample czorhiz216metaG_FD_106659 | JGI IMG/M metagenome (GOLD analysis project Ga0137398, IMG submission 106659) | Vadose zone soil microbial communities from Angelo Coast Range Reserve, California, USA - czorhiz2.16 metaG | ecosystem: Environmental > Terrestrial > Soil > Vadose zone | place: USA...
AGGCGCGTATCGGGTGAGCATTCCCGGTCCTGCGCTACAATTCCACTTTATCTCATCGCGTTCGCGGTCGCTTAACTTGAACACTTCTCCTATCATCGCCGCTCGAGTTGGACTCAAGCTTTGCCAATGCGCCGTGAGCAAATCACGCAATCCGTCATACTGCGCATCCGCGGCGACTGTTTCCGATGACAAAGAAAGCGCAGTCAAATTCGCTTGCACGAAGCGAAAAATCGCCAGCGACATCATTCCAAGGATGGCCACAGCCAGCATGACCTCCAGCAATGTGAAGCCGCGCCGATTGCTCGCTTTATGCCGAGCGATAAACATAAAATTGAATCTGCTTCGATTGCGGGATACCGGCGTGCTGCCAGTAAACAGTCAAAATCACAAGATTGATTCCGCTGAGGACCGTGTGATCCGGTTCGACCAATTCAGTGGGTCCGCTTTTCTGGACAAGTCTTACAACGCCATAATTGCTTTTGATCCTGAATTCTTTTTCTGCTTCGGGCACACCCGGCGCAGCCTGAATCACCGCCATTCGATCCGATAAAATCTGCCGCACAGCTTTTTCTTCCGCGCTGATCGTGCTGGCATTGAGACAATTCTCGACCGCGCGGCCAAGCGCGATGACGCCAATGGCAAAGACCGCCACCCCGAGAAGAACCTCGTAGAGGGCAAAAGCGGCCTTGGACGTTATGCGAAGCCGATCTTTCGTAACGCGCATTACTGGAGTGTTAGAGTCTTGGAGTGCTGGAGCGTTGAAAATCCCATTACTCCACTTCTCCATTACTCCATTACTCCACTGTCGGTCACCTTGCCGCATACTGAATGACGTCGGGCAGCGTGGTCAGGGGCGAGTAATTCGCCGTCCAAATACCAGGCGGGCCTCTGAATTGAACGGTCGCGGGTTCGCAGTTTCCCGACGGCCAAAATATCCATTCCCAAGGGTGGTCGTCTGCCAACGCGGCTGGCAAGGAGAGTCTCAGCGTTGTTCCTTTACTGAAGCGAAATTCCGCCGTTGCTTTGACCTCCTCGTCTTCCGCGAAGACTTCCGGACGTAGATAGACGGAGTTTCTGCCCCAAGCAATCAAGTAAGGACGACGCTCAGTCACGCTTCGCTGCTGTGCCAGGCGCACAAGGTTGTTAAATCCATCCAGAGACTGCTTCAGTCGCCTGCTTGCGCTCACTCCAGTCAAGCTAGGCACCGCCAGCATCAACAGTAGCATCAGGATGAAAATGGACAGGGCAATCTCGATTAACGTAAACCCGCGGAAACGTTGCACCGCCGAAGTTACTCGATTGACGCAAAATCACAACCTGCCTGCGATCTGCGCGCACTTTACTCAGACGGCGGGCGCGCGGCTGTGCACCGTGGTAAAGGCAATCGTCTGAGTCCACCAACTTGGATCGGCGCAATGCTCAAGAAATTTATCGACCAACGGGTTGTCCAGCTTACGGGAATCGATCAAGTCATCACGTAGCTCGGTGATTGTCTGTATCCAGTACTCGGCCCACGGCGAGCCGCCGTTGTAGATGGCCGTTTCCGCAGTGCCACTTATTTGCGTTAAACCTAGCGCTGCGAGTCGTGGCGCCAGAGTGCGCCCGACATAATAATCGATCCCACGTTCACGCGACCACGCGAGCCAGCCGTCCCAGAATGCTCGCACCTCGGGCGGCTCGGCGACACTGACAGGAAGAAAATCAGGCTCAATGAGCAAAAGCGCGCCGCCAGGTCTGACGCTTGCGACCAAATTCCTGATTGCCGCTTCTACATTATTGACATGGTGAAGCATAGCGCGCGCAGTTACCAGGTCGAAAGCTCCGCGCTCCACCGGACCGGCAACGATGTCGCCCTGGCGCAACTCGAGATTCGGCGCGCGCACTTCGATTAGCGACACATCGAGGTCGAACGCCACTGCTTTTCCATTGGGACTCACGCGTTCGGCGAGCCATGCTGAAATCGATCCGTTGCCACACCCAACTTCGAGCGTCTGCGCACCCGGTTTGACGACATCAAGCGACTCGATATACCGACGATGCATCGGATCGAGCAGTTCTGACATCAACGCCAGGCGCTTCCCCTCGCCTCTCAAATGATGACCCAGAACGTATTTGGGCATTCTAGCCGAGATGCTAGTGGACGATCACAGGACCGGCAATTCCCGGCTATTTGACGAATCGGCGTTCAGTTTTCGCCAGCAAACAGTCGCTAAAAAAAAGCAATCCATCGCCAGCAGGCGCCTTGTCTCTATGATAAGGTCTAAAACTTAACATGAAGCCTGCTTTGCGCATCGGCGTTGTCGCGGCCGCGCTTTTTGTGATTGCGATGCTCGTCTGGCAGGGAGTCAGTGCACAAGGCGCGCCGGATCCAACGCGTCCCAATACAAGCCCGACCGTCGCGTTCCTCGATATCGGTGTTCTGGTGTTTCGCGAAGGATTGGAGTGCATACTTGTCTTGGCCGCTATTACCGCCAGCATGACTGGCCCGAAGCGGACGCACCGACGGCCGGTCGCTTTCGGCGCGGGTTTGGCGTTTGTAGCGACCTTAATCACGTGGTGTATCGCGGTGCGAATTGTCGGCTCGCTTAGCGACAACATGTCGGCGCTCGATCTCCAAGCGGCAACAGGGCTGCTTGCTGTGATTGTTCTGCTGGTGATCATGAACTGGTTTTTCCACAAGATTTATTGGGGCGGCTGGATTCGCGCGCATAATCGCCGGCGCAAAACGTTACTGGAAAATGCCCGCGCCGCTGAGATTTCGCGGTCGCGTCTCTGGTTCGGATTGGTCCTGCTCGGATTTACTTCCCTGTATCGCGAAGGATTTGAAGTCGTCCTTTTTTTGCAAAGCTATCATCTGAGGCTGGGCGGCGCGGTGGTGCTGAAAGGAGCGCTACTGGGAATGATGCTGACAGGGATCGTGGCCGTTCTGACCTTTGTTCTCCAACAGCGTCTGCCGTATCGCAAAATGTTGATCACCACCGGGATTCTTCTCGGAGTTGTGTTGCTCGTCATGGTAGGCGAGCAAGCGCAGGAAATGCAGCTGGCACATTGGATTTCCACGACGCCTATCGATTCGTTGAAGCCTTACATTCCGCCTTGGATGGGCCTCTGGTTTGCTGTATTCCCGACGGTCGAAACACTCGTTGCGCAGGCCATTGCAGCAGTGCTGGTGATTGGCTCCTATTACGCGGCACGCCACTTTGGTGGAGGAGCATCAGGTGAAACCGCAGTTGAAGCTCGCGCGCCCGACATGGCCGCGATCAACGCTTAGGTAGGGACGCCGCGCGGCGGCGTCCGGTCGGCGCAGCGCGCCGACCGTACCAGCGCAAATCCAGTTGAACGTAGCGCAGAGCTTTACACCTTAGGCGGATGATTTCACCGGGTTATCGTTGTCTTCAGTTCGTTCAAATAGTTTTCGTATTGCTTTTCGCAGCACCTCTTCAATCCGCTCCATCCCCTACTCCGTCGCTGGCCGCTGGCATCGACGAAAAATTGTTTAATGGAATGCGTTGGAGACAAATCGGTCCGTTTCGCGGCGGACGCGCGCTGGCGATCGAAGGGGTCGTCGGCGAGCCGGACACGTACTACTTTGGAGCAGTCGCGGGCGGAGTCTGGAAGACGACCGATGGCGGCGCAAACTGGATTCCGCTTTTCGACAAACAACCGATTTCTTCGATTGGGGCGATCGCAGTCGCGCCGTCCGATCACAATGTGATTTATGCCGGCACGGGTGAAGCAGCGATTCGCGGTAATACCACGTACGGCACTGGAGTTTTCAAATCGATTGACGGCGGCAAAACGTGGGAAAACGTCGGCTTGAATGATACGCGGCAGATCGGCGCGCTAATTGTTGATCCGAGAAACGAGAACGTGGTTCTCGTAGCGGCGTTGGGACATGCGTTTAGTCCAAACCAGGAACGCGGAATTTTTCGTACCACTGATGGCGGGAAAACGTGGACCAAAGTTCTGTCGAAGGATGAAAACACTGGCGGCATCGACATTGTCTTTGATCCGCATAATCCGAACATCGTATTCGCATCGCTCTGGCAAGCGCGCCGGCAGCCATGGTTTTTCTCCAGCGGCGGTCCCGGCAGCGGCTTGTACCGATCAGAAGATAATGGCGTCACATGGAAGCGGCTCGAGGGTAACGGTCTTCCTGACGGAATCCTGGGCAAGATCGGCATCGCGGTTTCGGGAGCCGATTCCAATCGCGTCTATGCAATTATCGAGGCCAAGGAAGGCGGTCTCTACCGCTCCGACGATGCAGGGCAACATTGGACCCGCGTGAATGACGACGGACGCTTTCGTCAACGCGCGTGGTACTTCAGCAAAGTTTACGCCGACCCGAAATCTGCCGACACGGTTTATCTCTTAAATACGGGCCTTTTTAAATCAGTAGATGGCGGAAAGACGTTCAATCTCATGCCCGCGCGTCACGGCGATCATCACGGGCTGTGGATCGATCCGACAAACCCAAACCGTATCGCAAATGTCAGTGACGGTGGCGCCAGTATCTCAACTGACGGCGGCAAAAATTGGACGACCCAAAACAACCAACCGACTGCACAGTTTTATCACGTTGCTGTGGACAACGCGTTTCCCTACCACATTTACGGCGCGCAACAGGACAACTCGAATGTCGGTATCGCCAGTCGCACGGATTCCGGCGTGATCGGGAGGCAGAATTGGTTCGAAGCAGGTGGCGGGGAGTGCGGTTTCGTCGTGCCCGACCCACGGGATTGGCACGTCATTTATTCAAACAGTGAAGGCTACATCAGTCGCTATGACAAAAATAAGGAGGACGTACAGGACGTCAGTCCCGTTCCTCTGGATAATTCGGGACACGGCGCTGTCGATCTTGTCCACCGGTTCCAATGGGTCACGCCGCTGATGCTTTCGCCGCACAATCCGGATGTGCTCTACACCGCGGCGGAGTGCGTTTTCAAATCCACCGATCACGGACAACACTGGACGCAAAGCAGCGGTGATCTCACGCGCAACGACAAATCGAAACAGCAGCCAAGCGGCGGTCCGCTGACGAACGACATCACTTCGGTCGAATACTACGACACAGTCTTTGCGCTGGCTGAATCCCCAGTAACAAAAGGAACCATCTGGGCAGGCACAGATGATGGGCTCGTCCACGTCACGACGGATGACGGGCAGCATTGGTCAAAAGTCACACCGAAAATGCCCGAGTGGAGCACTATTGATCTGATCGAGCCTTCCCCGCATGACGGCAACACCGCTTACGTCGCCGTGGACCGACATAAACTCGACGACTTCAAGCCGTACATTTTCAAAACAACAGACTTGGGAAAAAACTGGAGCGCAATTACAAATGGAATACCCGAAGGCGCATACGTACACGCCGTGCGTGAAGATCCCAAGCGCAAAGGTTTGCTTTACGCCGGAACCGAGCTTGGCGTTTTTGTTTCGTTCGATGACGGCGCCCGTTGGCAACCATTGCAGTTGAATCTGCCGGTAACACCGATCCATGATCTCGTTGTAAAAGACGACGACCTTGTCGTTGCGACACATGGTCGCTCGTTCTGGGTCCTGGACGATTTGACGCCGCTCCGTCAACTCAACACGCAATCCGGCACGGCAGACATCATTCTTTATCAGCCGCAGACCGCATTCCGTCTGCATTACCCGGAGGAATTCGACAAACGCCAGCCAGTGGGCGACAACCCGCCGTCTGGGGCAATCATCGATTACTATTTCAAGACCGTGCGAAAAGAGGAGGTCTCGCTCGATATCATCGACAGTTCCGGCAAAGTGGTCAGGCATCTTTCCAGCAAAGAAAAAAAAGAAGGCGAGCAACCACCTGAGTGGCCGGATCGCGTTGAGCGCGTGAAGACCATTCCAGCCAATGAAGGGATGAACCGCTTCGCATGGGATCTGCGTTACGATGATCCGATTCAAATCCCAGGCGCATTCTATTCGAGTACCGGACCCAAGGGCCGGCTGGCGTTGCCAGGCGACTATCAGGTGAAACTCACCGTTGGCGAAAAATTGCAGACTGCGCCGCTGCGTTTAGTGATCGACCCGCGAACAAAAGGAGATGAATCCGGACTGCAAAAACAATTCACCTTAGCGACGCAGGTGAACGATCGGATTTCGCAACTGCATCAAGCCGTCAATGAAATTCGCGATCTCAGAACGCAAATTCAAACCCTACACAAGCGTTTCGGCGACGATCAGCGTTTGAAACCCGCGCTCGCAGCGGCAGACGATCTCGATCGCAAAATGTCCGAGGTCGAGCAGAAGCTCATCCAGGTGAACATGAAAGGCTCGGAAGCGAATCTCGCCTTCCCAAACATGTTGAACGAGCGCTTCGACACGTTTAGCCATACGATCGAGACCGGCGATGGTGAGCCGACCAAGCCGCAGCTCGATGTATTTCAAATGTTGAGCAGCCAGCTCGACGAACAGTTAAAGAAATGGGCGCAGCTCAAGAACGAAGATTTGCCCAAGGTGAGTGAATTGATCAAACAGGCGAATTTGCCTGCGCTAATCATCACGAAAAAGAAAACCGGATGATGACCGAAGAACGGAGCTCCCGCGACGCCACGGGCTCGCAAAGCTCGATCTCCATCTTCGCGCGATGAGCAAGACCGACAAGGCTGTCGTGCTGGCTGCCGGGCGCGGCACGCGAATGCGCGAACTCACGGCCGAAGTTCCCAAGCCAATGATCGAGGTGCGCGGCAAACCAGTTTTGCAGCACATCATAGAAGGATTACGCGACGCGGGAATTCGCCAATTTCTTGTTGTCGTGGGGTATCGCGCTGATGCTGTGCGGAATTTTTTTGGTGACGGTTCGCGCCACAATATCACGATCCAATATGCAACGCAGACAGCACAGGATGGGACAGGTCGCGTTGTGGATCTTGCGCGGGATTTCGTCGGCGATTTTCCATTTATCCTGAGCTACGGTGACATCCTGGTTGATCCGGTGAATTACAAACGCGTCGCCGACCTGCCTGACAATGTCGATGCAGTCATTACGGTCACGCGCGGTGAAGATGTGAGCAAAGGCGGTGCGGTTTTTGTAAACGAGCGAATGCAGCTCGTGGATCTTCGTGAAAAAGCAAAGCCGGGCCAAGCGACCAGCCCCTGGTACAACGCCGGCATTTACGCATTTCGACCAAGCATCTTCGATTTCACTGCAAAATTGAAACCATCGCCACGTGGGGAATACGAGCTAACTGATGCAATCCGCGACCTTGCACAATCCGGAAGAAAAGTGCAGGCGCTGGAGCTCACCGGCGAGTGGGCCGACGTCCGTGACCCAGAAATTCTCGCGCGCTTGAATCAGAAACTGTAGCGGCGGTTTTCGACAGCCGAATCGCGAAGATCAGAGATCGCCGCTACAGAGTGGTCGATCTTACCGCACTTGTTCGAGCGGTTCCGCAGTTGGTTCTTCGCCGATTTCTTCTTCGATTTCGCGTCGCCACTCGCGGGAGAGCCACGGCCTTAGCACTCCGTAAAGCAAATAAGCCAGGAACAGAACCGCAGGCATCCATTCGTAATTAAGCACGGTGAAGATGAGAACAAGGATGATGGCCAGGAATCGAGGAATCGATTTCTTCGTCTTCCAATTAACCGCCTTGAAACTGGGATATTGAAACCGGCTGAACATCATGAAGGACAAAAAGAGTAGCAACGGCGGTAGAACGAAGCGCCAGTTGCCAAGGTGATGTTCACCTTCAGCGAGCCAGAGCAGGAACAGCGTGATTGAGGCAATGAGACCAGCCGCGGCTGGAATGGGAAAACCTGTGAAAGTGTTTTGATGATTGGTTCCGTGATGATTCGCAGCCACCGAGTTGAACCGCGCAAGGCGCAGCGCGCCGCAGGCCAGATAAATGAACGCGATAATCCAGCACGCGCGCGGGAACTCCTGCAACACGACGCGGTAAACCATCAGCGCCGGGGCCAACCCGAATGAAACAATGTCTGCCAGCGAATCGAACTCGCGCCCGAACGGACTCTCATGCCCACCCAACCGCGCCAGGCGTCCATCGAGAAAATCAAAAACGAAAGCGGCCAGAACAAACCAGATTGCAGCATGAAAAAGATCGGATGCCGCATCTGGATTGGAAGCTTGGAGTAAAGCGCCTTCCAGAATTTTGAGCGTTGCCGTGAACCCGCAAAACAAATTTCCCGCCGTCATGAGATTCGGCAGCAGGTAAATCTTCGGAGGGTGTTCGTTCATGAGCGGGGTAAGCGAGCGACGATTGTCGAGCCTCCAAAAACGTGGTCTCCCACTTTCACGAGAAGTTCAGCGTTGAGTGGCAAATATAATTCCGTTCGCGAACCGAAGCGAATCATTCCGAACCGGTCACCTTTTTTCAACTCATCTCCAATTTTCGCCCATGCCACAATGCGTCTCGCAATAGCGCCTGTGATCTGGCGCACGACAACCGTGACGCACGGATTCTCAAAAGCCCACGTCATCGATTCGTTCTTCTCGGAACACTCCGGACGGCGCGCGTCGAAATAGAGTCCTTTTCGGTGTTCGCGATAAATGACGCGACCATCGATTGGCGCGCGATTCGTATGCACATCGAAGATTGACAAAAAAATTCCGACACGTCGCGTTTTCATTTTCAGTACCTGGTTTTCATCCGATTCTGTGATGTCCATCACTGTGCCATCGGCAGCGGCTACGATTAGATTCGGATCTGCCGGCACTGTGCGCTTCGGATCGCGGAAGAACGCAACAGTGCATAAAAACAGCAGTAAAAAGAACCAGAACGTCCATGTCCAGAACAACCCACAAACCACAGCGAGCAGCGCAAAGAAGCCTAAGATCCAACGTGCTTCCAAGATGGTTTGGAGACGCATAAAGGGCACCATATTCGGAACTTGAAAGAGCTCGGTCAAGGCACCAAAAATGCCCAAAAACGACCTGAACCCTGAACCACAATATCGTGGGCTTTTGGACCCGTTCGCCTCCAACAGGTAGGGGAAATAAACTACTTATAACCGCGAGATTATTAATTGTTTCCGAGCCGTTTCTGGCTATGGTCTTTTATAAGGGTCGGGTAGGCCCTCTTCTATGCCGCAAGTTCAAGCAGAAATTCCGGTCGAAAAAGTATCTCGCAGCTCGACCGGAATCGCCGCCACGCAAAAATACGACGCAGCGCAGATCGACAAATTAGAAGGCCTCGAAGCGGTTCGGAAACGGCCAGGAATGTTCATCGGAGATCCCGATGAGCGAGGACTGCATCACTTGGTTTACGAAGTCGTCGATAACTCCATCGATGAACACCTGGCAGGATTTTGCACCAAAATAGAAGTGACCATTCACGTCGATGGCTCGATCTCGGTGCGTGACAATGGCCGTGGGATTCCAACCGATATACATCCAAAATGGAAAATGCCGGCAGTCGAGCTGGTGCTGACAAATTTGCACGCCGGCGGGAAATTCGGACAAGGCGCATACAAATATTCTGGCGGCTTGCATGGCGTGGGCGCGAAATGCACAAACGCGCTTTCGGAATGGTTCAAAGCCGAGGTATCTCGCGACGGCAAGGTCTATCACATGGCATTCGCCAGAGGAAAAACGACCGATAAACTCACTGTCATCGGCGAAGTTACGAACAAAAAGACCACCGGCACGCTGATCACTTTCTTGCCCGATCCGACGATTTTCACAATCACGACGGAGTTTAAGTTTGAACGTCTGGCCACGCGGTTGCGCGAGCTAGCATTTCTTAATCCCGGCCTTGAAATCACACTTACAGACGAGCGTGCCGACCCTCCGAAGAAAGAGACATTTTTTTACAAGCACGGCATTGAAGAATTCGTAAAGCAGCTGGGCGAAAATAAACAGGTTCTGCATCCCAAGCCGATCGTTATTTCACGTCAGCGTGACGAAGTTTTTATCGACGTGGTCCTGCAATACAACGACAGCTACAACGACCAGATTTTGCCGTTTGCGAATTCAATCGCGAACCCAGATGGCGGCACGCATCTAACGGGATTCCGCACAGCGCTCACGAAGGCAATCAACCAATACTCACGGCAAAACAATCTTTTGAAGGAGAAAGATCCTTCGATTTCCGGAGATGATGTGCGCGAAGGGTTGATTTGCGTGCTCAGCATCAAGTTGCCCAATCCACGCTTCGAATCGCAGACCAAAGTGAAGCTCGTGAACACCGAGATCGACGGCATTGTAAACTCGGTCGCCTATGACGGGCTAATGACTTACTTCGACAAGAATCCGCCAATTGCCCGACGCATTTTTGACAAAGTTCTCACCGCGGCCAGAGCGCGTGAAGCTGCGCGTAAAGCGCGGGAAACAATTCGCAAGGGCGCTCTCACGGGCGGTGGATTGCCTGGGAAACTGGCGGATTGCTCAGAGCGCGATCCGGAATTGACGGAGCTCTACATTGTGGAAGGTGACTCGGCTGGCGGCTCCGCCAAGCAGGGTCGCGACCGGCGTTACCAAGCGATTTTGCCGATTCGCGGCAAGTTAATCAACGTCGAGAAAGCGCGCGAAGATCAATTTCTTAAAAACGCCGAGATCCAGGCGATGATCACGGCGATTGGCACGGGGATCGGCAAACCGAAGGAAGAAGCCAACGGCAAGGACGAAGGCCGGTTCGACATCGCAAAACTCCGCTACGGTCGCATCATTATCATGACGGACGCGGATGTTGATGGCTCGCACATTCGAACGCTGTTGCTGACCTTTTTCTTCCGGCAAATGACCGAGCTGGTGCGCGCCGGAAGGATTTACATTGCGCAACCGCCGCTCTATCAAATCAAGCGGAAGAAACGCGAAGAATATGTCGACGACGATGCGCGTCTGAACAAAATCCTGATTTCCCTAGGCGCGGAGGATGTGCGTCTGAAAAATTTGGCCGACGACAAGGAAATTACTGCGGCGCAACTGAAGGACATTCTCGAATCACTCGAGAAACTCGCCAAGTTGAGCGAAGCGGTGCGACGTCACGGCGGCGATTTTGAAATTTATCTCGCCCACCGGAATTCCAAGTCGGGCAAGCTTCCGAATTATCTGGTAAAGGTGCGCGACGGAAACGAGGAAACCGCGCATTATTTTCACGACGAAAAAGGAGTCCGGAAATTTCATCAGGACAATCTCGATCTGAATTTGTTCGATACGCAGATCGGTCAGGAATTGCTACCACTAGGCGAAGCTCCGGCGCGCGCTGATGGAACTCGGCGACGCGGCAGATTGGTCGAGCTGCACGAATCGGCTGCGATCGAAAAAATCATCGCGGAACTCGCTCGCAAAGGTTTGAAAGTCGCGCATTATGCGACCAGCGATCAGCCGATCTTCGAGTTGATCGAAGGTGAAGGCGAGAAAGCAGTATCGCGTCCGCTGTTTTCCATTCCCGAAATCCTGCAAAGGATTTTGGAGATTGGCCGTCGCGGAGTGCAGATCAAGCGTTTCAAAGGTCTCGGCGAGATGAACGCGAAAGAGTTGTTTCAGACCACGATGAACCCAGAAAAACGCAGGCTTTTGAAGGTGGACCTCACCGACGAGACGAAAGCCAATGAGATGTTCACCAGACTGATGGGCGATCTCGTCGAACCACGACGTCAGTATATCGAAGATAACGCGCTAAACGTGCGCAATCTCGATGTGTAAAATGGGAGGTTTGCTCCATAAACTGCGGCATCCGCGGCGTTGCTATGTTGTCTGCACAATTCCACGGTCTGGCAGCAATTTGTTAACTGATGGATTGCGCGACACACGCCGCGCGGGCATGCCGAAACAGTTTTTTCTGCCGAAAGACGAATCGCGCTATGCCACAGAGCTCGGGCTCAACGCGGCCGCCGATTATGCTGCGTACGTGCGCGGCATCGCGAACGGCAAAAGAACACACAACGAGGTCTTCGGTTTCAAACTGATGAGCTGGTACTTGGACGATTTTCTCGCGCGTCTGCGAGAGGCACACGCTTTTGGCAATTCGTCGACGAGCGATCTGGACCTGCTGCGAAAGGCTTTCCCGCGTCTTCTCTTTGTCCGCATCGTGCGTCGCCACAAGTTGCGCCAGGCCTTGTCTACGGCTCGTGCACTGCAGACAGGACTTTGGAAAGTGCAGAAGGGTAAAACCACCTTGCGAGAACCGGAGTTCGATCCGGATTTGATCGAGCAATCACTCCATGAAGCTGAGCGGCAGGAGAGAATCTGGGATGGGTTCTTTCGACGGATCGGAATCAAACCTTTCCAGGTTGAGTACGAAAAACTCTGCTAGGATTATGATGCGACGATCCGCGCAGTGTTGAGTTTTTTAAAAATCGGGCTTCCGGCCACTGCGCGCGTCGGTCCACCTGTGACGATGCGGCAGGCCGACGAGATTTCACAGATGTGGGAAAAGCGATTCCTGGCGGAGCGCCCTTCTGCATATTCGCCAGCTTCTAGTTAGAGCAAAGCATGTTGAATCCGAACGAAAAAATAGAGCCGGTAAATGTAGCCGAGGAAGTTTCACGGTCCTTCCTCGATTACTCGATGTCGGTGATTATTTCTCGCGCGCTACCGGACGCGCGCGACGGGCTCAAGCCATCGCAGAGAAGAATCCTTTATGCGATGCACGATCTGTCGCTTTTCCCAGGGCGGCAGCACCGCAAG
>Ga0137398_10000691_pt1 | contig 12601 bp, 10 predicted proteins | sample czorhiz216metaG_FD_106659 | JGI IMG/M metagenome (GOLD analysis project Ga0137398, IMG submission 106659) | Vadose zone soil microbial communities from Angelo Coast Range Reserve, California, USA - czorhiz2.16 metaG | ecosystem: Environmental > Terrestrial > Soil > Vadose zone | place: USA...
CGCGAAAGCCCAGGTCCGCGAGGCACTCGGACAGGCCGCGCGAGGGCGCTTCGCCCACGCGACCGCCCGCGATCGTGCGGTCGCCGACGTGCATGAGCCCGTTCAGGAACGTCCCGGGCGTCACGATGACGGCCCCGCACTCCAGCTCGTCGCCGTTCGCGAGTCGGACGCCGTGAAGCCGCCCGCCCGAGACGAGGAACCCGACGACCTGCGCCTGGAGCAGAGTCAACCCGGGCGTGCGCTCGAGGTGCCCGCGCACGATCTCGCGATAGAGCGCCTTGTCTTCCTGCGCGCGCGGTGACCACACCGCGGGACCGCGCGCCCGGTTCAGCATCTTGAACTGGATCCCGCCCCGGTCGGCCATTCTCGCCATGATGCCGCCGAGGACGTCGATCTCGCGCACCAGGTGGCCCTTCGCGAGGCCGCCGATCGCCGGATTGCAGGACATCTGAGCGATGGCGTCGAGGCTCATCGTCACGAGCGCGGTCTCCACGCCCATCGCGGCCGCGATGCATGCGGCCTCGCAGCCCGCGTGTCCCGCGCCGACCACGAGGAGCGGGTACCGGCTCACTTGCCGATGCAGAACTGGGAGAAGATGGACGCGATCACGTCCTGATCGACCCCGCGGCCCACGATCTCCCCCAGCGCGCGGCGCGCGTCCGTGAGATCGACCGCGATCAAGTCGTACGGGGCGTCCTCACGCAGGCCGGTCTCCCCGCGGTCCAGCGCTTCGACCGCCTGGTTGAGGAGCGCCTCCTGCCGCGCGCTCGTCGTGGGAAGCTCATCGCCAACGGCGCCCTTGAGGCGCGGGAGCGAGGACCGGAGCGCGTCGCGAAGAGGCTCGGCGCCGCCGGGTCGGACCGCGATGGTCGAGACCTCGGCCAGGAGCTGCGCGCGCGGCACCCTCGACGGCGTCGACCCGTCCCCCGCGAGATCCGCCTTGTTCCAAGCCACGACCACCGGGCGCTCGCCGATCATGGCCAGGGCCGCGCGGTCTTCCTCTTCGTGGCCATTCGCGCGGTCGAGGACCAGGACCGCGAGATCCGCGCGCCGCGCCGCGTCGCTCGTCCGCTCGAGCCCGAGCCGCTCCAGACGGTCCGTGGGCTCGCGTACTCCGGCGGCGTCGCAGAGGAGGATCTCCACCCCGTCGAGCCAGATCGACTCCTCCACGGTGTCGCGCGTGGTTCCGGGAACCTCGCTCACGATGGCGCGGTCGAAACCGACGAGCGCGTTCAGAAGGCTCGATTTTCCGACATTCGGCCTGCCGACCAGGGCTACGCGCACGCCCTGCTCGCGGCGCCGCGCGGCGGGCAGGTGCTTCAGCCAGTCCCGGAGCGGGGCCGCGATGGAAGCGCAGCGCCCGGCGAGGGCGGATCCGTCCCACGCCTCGTCCACGTCCGCGGGAAAATCGATCCGCGCCTCGACCTCGGCCAAGAGCGGGACGAGATTCCGGTCCAGGTCGAGGACGCGCCGGGACAGGGTGCCCCCCAGCGCTGCCTCCGCGGCGCGCGCCGAGCGCTCCGAACGCGCCCTCACGAGCGCCGCGACCGCCTCCGCCTGCGCCAGATCCATCTTTCCATTTCGGTACGCGCGCTCCGTGAACTCGCCGGGACGCGCCGGGCGCGCGCCCGCGGACACCAGGGACTCGAAGACCGCGCGCGGAATGACGGCCCCGCCATGGGAGGAGATCTCCACGACGTCCTCGCCCGTGTAGGAGCGAGGCGCGCGGAATACCGAGAGCAGGACGGTGTCGAGAGGGGCGCCGTCGGCGCCGAGAATCGCGCCGAAGAGAATGCGGTGGGACTCGCTACGCTCGGGGGATCGCTTGCCTTGGAATCGGTCGGCCGCGATGGAGAGCGCCCTCGGTCCGCTCATGCGGACGACGGCGATCGCGGATTCTCCGGGGGCCGTGGCCGGCGCCACGATGGTGTCGTTTTCCACTTTCGGCCATGCCTCGCCCGCCTGCTAGCCCTTCGCCTCGTCCCGGCGGATGATGACCCGCTTGAAGAGCCCGTCGCCGATGCTGACGCTGGTGAACGCCTCGGCCTCGGCCACCTCGAGGTGGACGATGCGGCGCTCGATCGCCGAGAGCGGCTCCGTCGAGGCCTCGTTCCCCGTCTCGCGCACTTCTTCGATCAGCTCCCGCGCGATCTCGCGAAGGCTCTCCACCCGGCGGTCCCGGAATCCGGCGACATCCACCTCGACGCGCGGGATCGCTTCCTCGGGAGACCGGGCGCGGAGCATTCGCGCGACCAGATGCTGGAGCGCGGCCAGGGTCTCCCCATCGCGTCCGATCAGGAACTGATCCCGTTCCTCCGCGCGGACCGCGACTCGAATTCCGTCGCGCGTGCGCTCCGCGGTCACGGCGGACGGGAATCCCATCTGCTCGACGATCCCGTGCGTGATGGAGCGGACCGTTTCCACCAGCTCGGGGGTGATCTGGGAAGGATCGAGCGGCGGTGGCGGCGGGCCGTAGCTCTCCACGGCGGAGCCGCGTCGGCCGCCTCGATGCCCTTCCTCGCCGACCGCCGAGGCCTGGCGTCGGACCGCGCTCGGCGGGATCCGCGCGCCGTCCGGCTGTCGTGCTTCTGGATCGCGCCTCCACGCGCGCAGCTTCACGGGGCGAAATCCTCCCATGGAATTCGCGGAGCGGCCCGGATCCAAGACCTCGATCGCCAGCTCGCGCGGGCTGATGCCGAGTCGGTCCGCGGCCTGCGCGACCGCGTCCCCGTAGCTGGCCGCCTCGATATGGATGGAGTCGCTCATGTCCGATTGCGCCGTCATGGAATGCCCCGGGCTCAGCTTTGAGCCGCCATCTTGCGATCCTCGGCCAGATTGACCAGGTATTGCTGGAGCGCCGAGAGAAGGTTGTTCACGGTCCAGTACAGGACCACTCCGGAGGGAAAACTATACATGAAGAAAAGCATGAATAGGGGCATGACGTACATCATGCCCTTCTGCGCCGGCGCCACCGGAGTCTGCGCCTGCAGGAGGTACGTGCTCCCCGTCATGATGATGGGCATGAGGTGGAGCGGGAACGCGCCGACCGTCAGAAGCACGTCCGGCGCGGAGAGATCGTGGATGTAGCCGATGAATCCGGAGGCTCGAAGCTCGATGGAATAGAGGAGGACGTTGTAGAGCCCGATGAAGACCGGGACTTGGAGAAGCATGGGCAGGCACCCGCTCATCGGATTGACGCTGTTCTCCTTGTAGAGCGCCATCATGGCCTGGTTGAGCTTCATCGGATCGTCCTTGTGGCGCTCCTGGAGCTCTTTGATCTGCGGCTGAAGATGGTGCATCACCTTCATCGAGCGGAGGCTCGACTGGGTGAGCGGATAGAAGAGAAGCTTGGTCGCCGCCGCCAGGATGATGATCGCGGCGCCGTAGTTCGCGATCACCTTGTGGAGCAGATTCAGGCACCGGAGCAGGAGCACGCTGATCCCCCGCATCCACCTCCAGCCCAGATTCGCGACTTCGTCGAGCCCGGATCCGATCGAGGCCAGGGTCTCGAAACGGATGGGGCCCCCGTAGATGCGCGTGTGGCGCGCCACTTCGCCCCCGGGCGGGACCGCGCCCAGGAGCCAGCTCGTGCTGAGCCCGTTCCCCGCGTTCCGGAACACGACATCCGAGACCGTTCCCGAGTCGGGAATCACCGCGGCGATGAAATATTTGTTCCGGCTGGCGACCCAGCGCACGTTCCCGGGCGGCATGATCTGTTCCCCGTTCGGGCCGAGCTTCGCGGCCGGCAGGGATTCGAGCTTGCTGCCGAGAAGCGCCACCGCCTGAGGCAGGTCGCGCTTCATGGCGGAGGGCTCGGTGAGCGGAAGCGGAGCCCCCCACCCGATTCGATAACGGATGGGGCCCAGCTCGGCGGGCGCCGATACGTGGACGTCCGTGTCGAGAAGACGGCGGTCCGCGCCCACTCGGTAGGTCTTGGTGACCCGCACCCCGCTCTGGTCCTGGGCCTCGAAGCTCACCACGCCGCCGGACGCGTCGTCCTTCACGATCCGGAACGGCGCCTCGGAGAAGTCCAGCGCGTGCGACCCGTATTCGACCACGACCGGGTAGGCCTTGGCCCCCGGCGCCACCAGATCCAGGGGTTGATTCCGCACCTCGTCCTTGAAGGAGTCCAGGACCCAGTGGGTGATGGCGGCCCCGTCGCTCGTCAAGGTGACGCGGTAGTTCTCGGTTCGGATCTCCCGGGTCTCGCTCGGCGCCGGGGCTACATGCGGTTGAGTCAGGACGGCTCCCGAGGAGAGGGCGGTCCCCGCTTCCGAGCCGCCTCGGCCGGAAGGGGTCGCGCCGGTCACGGGCGTGGAGTCGGACCTCTGGGGCAGCCCCTGGCCCGCGCCGCCTGGCTGGCCTGATACGCCTCCCTGCTGCGAGGCGACTGGCTTCGGCTTCGCGCGGTAGAACCGGGGCGACATCATCTGGTCCAGGAGGAGGACCATCATGATCATGACCATCGCGATCAGAACTTTGCGATCCATAGTCTCGTGGGATCCGATCAGGGGACCGGGTCGTACCCTCCCCGGTGGAATGGGTGGCATTTCGAGATCCGGCGCACGATGAGCCAGAGGGCGCGCGGCAACGGGCGTCGCGCCACGGCCTCTTCCGCATAGGCGGCGCAGCTGGGCGTGAAGCGGCAGGCGCGCGGCAAGGACGGGGAGATCGCCTGGCGGTAGAACCGGATCAGCGTGAGCGCGAGCCAGCGGAGCCCCACCGTCGTGGCGGCTCCGGCGGACGAGCTCATACGGGCTCCCGGCTCAGGAGCTGCCCCATCTCGGCCGAGACCTGCGTGAGGGTGGCCCGGGCGCAGGCGCTCCGCGCGATCCAGATCCTCCAGACCGCCCGCTCCCGCACGGTGGGCGTGAGGGAGCGATAGGATTCCCTGAGGAGGCGCTTCGCGCGGTTCCTCTGGACGGCAGGCCCCACCTTCCGGCTCGCGACATACGCGACGCGACCGTGGTCCGGGCACCGGGACAGGCTCACGAGCGTCATCAAGCTGCCGTGAAAGGATTTCCCGGATTGGTACACTTCGCGGAATTGCCAGCCCTCGTGCAGGCGGCGATCGCTCCGTCGAATCGCGCCGGGCATGATGGCCTGGGGCCCCGGAGCGACGCTATACCGTGAGGCGTTTGCGGCCCTGCGCACGGCGGCGCTTCAGAACGGCGCGGCCACCCCGCGTGCTCATGCGCTCGCGGAACCCGTGCACCTTTTTCCTGCGGCGATTGTGCGGCTGAAACGTGCGCTTCACTGAAATGACCTCGAAATGGGAAAAGGAACGTGTCGAATACGAGCGCTGGAGTGTACCCAAACGCCCTGCCCCGGGTCAATCCGAAAGCCCGTGACCGCCGCAAGCCCCCGATCCGAAAATTTCCGTTGCGCCTCCTCGAATCGCGAGGGTACTCTGCCCCGTCAGCGAAGGCCAAGAGCGTGACCCGCGGCACCGCGCGCTCCCGGTCCTCGCCAAACGGTCTTCCCCGCGCGAATCGACGCGCTCCCTTCACCCGGACAAATACGTTGTGAGGATACGCAAGGCGGATATCCCGTTTTCGGGGCGTAACGGATGCGATCGATGCCCGTTACGCCCCGATTCTTTTGTGGATAATATTGTGGATAAGCGGTGGACACTCTGTGTGGGGATGGGGATAGGACGATGACAACCAGCGCGATGACGATGATGCAGACGACGATGCAAGCGGCGGTGGCCGGTGACGTGTGGCAGGGCGCGCTCGAGAGGATCCAGTCGCACATCTCCAGTCAGACATTCGAAACCTGGTTTCGCTCGCTGGGCCCGCTCGAGTTCGACGGGACCGCGATGGTGCTCGAGGTGCCCAGCCAGTTCTACGTGGACTGGCTCGACCATCACTACCGGGGCCTGATCGAGAATTCCCTCGAGGCCACGGCGGGGCATCCGGTCGCGCTCTCGTTTCACGTCCGGGCCGCGGAGATCCCGGTGTTCGAGGAACGCCCTCGCGGTCCCCTTCCCGCCCGGAACGAATGCTATCTCAGCCCCAACAACAAGTTCGAAACGTTCATCGTCGGGAACGGGAACCAGTTCGCGCACGCCGTCTCCCAGGCGGTCGCGCAGACGCCCGGAGAGCGCTACAACCCGCTCTTCCTCTACGGGGGCGTCGGCCTCGGCAAGACGCACCTCATGCACGCCATTGGACACGAGGTGCGGGCGCTGCGGCCCGCCGCGCGGATCTTCTTCTGCAGCGCCGAGAAATTCATGAACGAGATGATCTACTCCATCCAGCACGCCACCACGCTGGAGTTCAAGAGCCGCTACCGCACGGCCGACATCCTGCTCCTGGACGACGTCCAGTTCCTCGCGGGCAAGGAGAGCACCCAGGAGGAGTTCTTCCACACGTTCAATACGCTTCACGACGCCCACAAGCAGATCGTGCTCACGAGCGACGGCCCCCCGAACGAGATGACCGCGATCGAGGAACGTCTGGTTTCCAGGTTTGCGTGGGGGGTGGTGGCCGACCTCAAGGCGCCGGACCTCGAGACCCGCGTCGCGATCGTGAAGAAGAAGGCCGAGCTCCAGGGAAGAAACCTCCCGAACGAGATCGCGCTTCTTCTCGCGAGCCACATCAAGACGAACATCCGCGACCTCGAGGGCTCCCTGTCGCGGCTCCTGGCCTTCGCCGATCTGATGAACCACGAGCTGACCGTCGACTTTGCCCAGGAGGTGCTGCGCGACCAGATCAAGCCCGACCTGGCGCGGATCGACATCTCGGACATCCAGCGTCTCGTGTCGCGCCACTTCAACGTCACGGAGGAATCACTCCGGGGCAAGAGGCGCACCGACGTGATCGCGTTTCCCCGCCAGGTGGGCATGTACATCGCCCGCTCCATCACCGACCTCTCCTTCGCCGACATCGGAATGAAGTTCGGGGGCCGCGACCACTCCACCGTGCTCCACGCGTGCAGCAAGATCGAGGCTCTGATGGCGACCGACCGCGAGCTGCGGGTCGTCGTCGAGGATCTCATCGCGAACATCAGCACATAGGCTCATCGCGTCGACGACACGGTGGATAGGGGTCTCGATTCCGGTGGATGGGGCGTTCACAACTTCGACCGGACCAGGGGCCTGTGGACGGCGGGGCATAACTTGAAGCTTATCCACAGCCTGGAAACGGGTTTGGGGGTTGCGCGCGATACAAATATCGTACTGCGGCACAATGACTTAACCCCACTCTCTCGGCTCTCGCTCCACACAATCCACCAGCCCTAGTACTACTGCTTCTATTCAAGGAACCTGTTCTTCAGTAGCGCCCGGCGAAAAGAGCTCTTCAAGAACTCAAAAAGAGCTCCAAAAGAGAGGCCTTTTCTGTTGTGAAAATACCCCTCCCAACCTATACTTTTTTAGGACGTGAGACCCTTCCCGACGCCACCTGCAAACCCTAATCCAACATATAATTAGCGAGGGATTAACGGAGATGATCACCGCACAGGAAGTGGCCATGAAATTCTCGATCGCGCAAACCGAATTTTTCAATGCTTTGCAGGTGGTTTCGAGCGCGGTTCCGAACCGGACTACCCTGCCGGTTCTCTCGAACATCCTGCTCGAGGCCTCCGGAGACCGGATCGAGATGAGGGCCACGGATCTCGACCTCGCCATCTCGACCACCGCGCGGGCCAACGTGAAGGACTCGGGCACGCTGACGGTGCCGGCGAAGAAACTCTTCGAGCTGGTTCGGAAGCTTCCCAGGGAGGAATTGAAGCTCGAGGCGAAAGATCTGACGCTCAACGTGGGAAGCAAGAGTGGACGCTACAAATTCCTCTGCATCCGCCCCGAGGAGTTCCCCGTGATCCCGAACGTGGAAGCGGACGCGGAGCTCACGCTCGACCCCGATCTCCTGGAGCGCCTGATCCGGAAAACGATCTATTCGGTCTCGACCGACGAGACGCGGCCCGCGCTGAACGGTGCGCTGTTCCAGATCCGGGACGAAGAGCTTCGGGTCGTGGCCACGGATGGACACCGCCTCTCGAAGGCTTCCTGCAAGCCTGCGGGCGGGATCGCGACGCCGCCCAAGGGAGACGTGATCGTTCCCCTCAAGGCTCTGAACCATGTGCAGCGCCTTCTCGCGGGCGCCGCCAGCCCCGTGCAGATCGGGATCTCGAAGAATCACGCACGTTTCGTGATCGGAGACACGACCCTCACCACGAAGCTGATCGAGGGCCCGTTCCCCAACTACGAGCAGGTGCTTCCCAAGCAGAACAACAAGCATCTAAGAGTGAAGCGGGAGGACTTCGCGCAGGCGCTCGAGCGCGTCTCGGTGTTCTCGGACAGCCTTACGCGCCAGGTGAAGCTCTCCCTGCGGCCGAACAAGATGACCCTCGTCGTGCAGACGCCGGACCAGGGCGATGCGACCGAGGATCTGGAGGCGCAGTACGGCTCCGACGACCTGGACATCGGGTACAACGCAGCCTACTTGCTCGACATTCTTCGCTCCATCGACACCGAAGAAGTCGACATTCGTCTCAATACGCCGGTGACGGCAGGACTGCTGGCGCCGGCCCAGACGGACAAGGGACCCGCACCGAACGAGGATCTCCTCTGTCTCGTGATGCCCCTTCGCCTGGCGAGCTGACCCGGGAACGCGTGCGCCTTCAGTCCATCGAGCTCCGCGAATTCCGAAACCACAGGGATGCCAGGTTCGACCTGCGTGGCGATTCCGCGCTTGTCCTCGGCGAGAACGGATCGGGAAAGACGAACCTGATCGAGGCGGTCGTGCTGCTCTCGATCGGGAAGTCGTTCCGCGGCTCGCGCGATCCCGCGATGGCGCGCCGAGGCGCCGCCGTCTTCGAGGTGCGCGGGCTCGTGGAGGACCGGCGTGGCGTCACGACCGAGATCATCGCCCGCGGCGGGGACATGGCTCGGAAGGAGTTCCTGGTGGACGGCGAGCCGCTCGCGCGGGTGACGGATCTCCTGGGGCGTTTCTGCACGGTTCATTTTTCGGTGGAGGACGTCGCGGTGTTGAACGGCGGGCCCGCGTCGCGCCGGCGATTTCTCGACGTGGCGCTGTGCCAGCTGGAAGCGGGCTACGTTGCCTCGCTCCGGGATTACATGACCGCCCTGAGGCAGAGAAACCAGCTCCTGATCGCGGACCGGCGCGGACACAGAGTCGAGGACGGCGAGCTTCTGGCCTGGGAGGAAATCCTGGCTCGAGCGGGCGTGGCGCTGGACCGAAGGCGAAGGACCCTCTGCGGGGAGCTCCACCGCCACGTGCGGGCGCTCTCCTCGGACGTGGATGCGGCGCTCGAGCCCGCGCTGGAATATCGGGACGGGTTCGGAGACTCGGAGCGGACCGACGATGAGGAAGCCGCGTCGCGACTCGAGCGGCTCACACGCGCGCGGCCGGGGGACCGGAGGATGGGTTGGACCATGCTGGGCCCGCATCGCGCCCGGCTCCGCTGCACGATCGGCGGCGAAGAGCTCTCGGACGGGGCCTCGCGCGGGTATTCCAGGCTCTATTCGATTCTCCTGCGCCTCGCGCTCGCGCGGGTCTTCGAGGAGCGGCAGAGCGAGCCGCCCGTGGTGCTCCTCGACGATCCCGAATCGGAGCTGGATCCGCGCTGGATCGGCCGGGTTCTGAAGCTGGTTCCGGAATCGAGCCAGGTGCTGGTGACCGCGTGCCGCCACCTGTCCGAGACGCCGTCGCGCTTCCGGACGCTGCCGATCGAGCAGGCGCTCCCGGTGGGAAGCGCCGCATGAGGTCCCGAACGGTCGCCTCTGCATTCGAGACGGTCGGCACGGTCCTGGACGAGGTGTTGCGCGGGCTCAAGCTCGAGACGCGGTTCGCCGCGGCGGAGGCGACCGAGCGCTGGAGCGACGTTGTGGGACCCGAGGTGATCGCGCGCACCCGATGCGTCGGAGTGCGCGACGGGGAGCTTCTGATCGAGGTGCAGGGCGCCACGTGGATGGGGCACCTCGCCGTTTTGAGGCAGGGCATTCTGGAGCGGATGAACGAGACGCTCGCGGCCGAGAAACGGCTTCGCGCCATACGATTCGTACCCATGCGATCCAAGGAGGAAATAAAGCGGTGAACGGACCCCGGGAGGAAGCGGCCACGATGGCGCCGACCCAAGAGGGACATTCCTACGACGCGCGGAACATCCAGGTCCTGAAGGGGCTGGAGGGTGTCCGGAAGCGGCCCGCGATGTACATCGGCTCCACCGGCCAGAGCGGACTCCATCACCTCGTGTACGAGGTCGTGGACAACTCGGTCGACGAGGCGCTGGCAGGCTATTGCACCGAAGTCCACGTCGTCATCCACCCCGACTCCAGCGTCACCGTGGTCGACAACGGGCGCGGGATCCCGGTGGACATTCACCCGACGCAGAACCGCCCGGCGGTCGAGGTCGTCATGACCACGCTCCACGCCGGAGGGAAGTTCGACGAGAATTCCTACAAGGTCTCGGGCGGGCTCCACGGGGTCGGCGTATCGGTCGTGAACGGGCTCTCCGAGTGGCTGGAGGTGGAGGTGCGCCGCGGCGGAAAGCGCTACCACCAGCGGTACGAGCAGGGCGAAGTGAAGAGCGACCTCAAAGTCCTGGGCGACACCGAGCAGACGGGCACGACCGTGACCTGGAAGCCCGACACCACGGTCTTCGAGACGGTGGACTACAGCTTCGACACGCTCTCGCAGCGTCTCCGCGAGCTCGCGTTCTTGAACAAGGGCATCCGCATCACGTTCCTGGACGAGCGGACCGGCAAGAAGCACGATTTCCAGTACGAGGGAGGCATCTCCTCCTTCGTGAAGTACCTGAACGAGAACAAGACCGTCCTCCATCCGGCGCCCATCTACCACACCCGGGAGAAGGATCGCGTGACGGTGGAGTTCGCCGTCCAGTACAACGACGGCTACGTGGAGAGCGTCTTCTCCTTCGTGAACAACATCAACACCGTCGAGGGCGGGACGCATTTGATCGGGTTCCGCGCGGCCCTCACGCGGACCATCAACAGCTACGCCGAGCGTGAAGGGCTCACGAAGTCCCTCAAAGAAGTCACGCTGGGCGGCGAGGATGTGCGCGAGGGACTGACCGCGGTCGTGAGCGTGAAACTGCCCGATCCCCAGTTCGAGGGGCAGACCAAGGCCAAGCTCGGGAACACCGAGGCCAAGGGCGTCGTGGAATCCGCCGTAGGGGAGGGGCTCCGGAACTACTTCGAGGAGAACCCGCAGGTGGCGCGCAAGATCGTGGAGAAGTGCATCACGACCGCGCGCGCGCGCGAGGCCGCGCGGAAGGCACGGGACCTGGCCCGGCGGAAGAGCATCCTGGATTCGGGGTCGCTCCCCGGGAAGCTGGCCGATTGCCAGCTCACGGATCCCGCGTTGTGCGAGATCTATCTGGTCGAGGGGGACTCGGCCGGCGGCTCGGCCAAGATGGGCCGCGACCGGAAGAACCAGGCCATCCTGCCCCTCAAGGGCAAGATCCTGAACGTGGAGAAGGCCTCGCTGGACAAGATGCTCTCGAACGAGGAGATCCGCACGCTCATCACCGCGCTCGGCACCGGGATCGCCGAGGACTTCGACGCGGACAAGGCGCGCTATCACAGGATCATCATCATGACCGACGCGGACGTGGACGGGGCCCATATCCGGACCCTCCTCCTCACGTTCTTCTTCCGGCACATGAAGGCGCTGATCGAGCGTGGCTACGTCTACATCGCCATGCCGCCGCTCTACCGCGTCCAAAAGGGGAAGGCGATCCACTACGCCTACGACGACGCCGAGCGCGACAAGTGGTTCGAGGAGCTGGGACGGAAGGGAATCACCCTCCAGCGCTACAAGGGGCTGGGAGAGATGAACCCCGACCAGCTCTGGACCACCACGATGGATCCCGCGAACCGCACCATGCTCCGGGTCAAGCTCGAGGACCTGCCGGAGGCGGAGCGGATGTTCACGGTGCTGATGGGGGATCAGGTCGAGCCGCGGCGCAAGTTCATCGAGGAGTACGCGGACTCAGTCCGGAATCTGGATATCTAGGAGGAGAGAGTGATCGATGGCCACGCGAGATAAAGAAGTTCCGATCTACATCGAAGACGAGATGCGGAACTCCTACATCGACTATTCGATGTCGGTCATCGTTTCGCGCGCCCTCCCGGACGTTCGCGACGGCCTGAAGCCGGTCCACCGCCGGGTTCTCGTGGCCATGCGAGAGCTGAACCTGCTCCACGACCGGCCCTTCCGGAAATCGGCCAAGATCACCGGAGACGTCACCGGCAATTACCACCCGCACGGCACGGTCGCGGTCTACGAGACGATGGTCCGCATGGCGCAGACCTTCTCCATGCGCTACCCGCTCGTGGACGGCCAGGGGAACTTCGGCTCGGTGGACGGCGACGCCCCGGCGGCGGAGCGCTACACCGAGGCGCGGCTCACCGAATTCGCGGAGGAGATGCTCCGCGACATCGAGCGCGACACGGTCAACATGCGGCCCAACTACGACGAGTCGCGCGAGGAGCCGGTGGTCCTGCCCTCGGCGGTGCCGAACCTCCTCGTGAACGGATCCTCCGGCATCGCGGTCGGGATGGCGACCAACGTCCCGCCTCACAACTTGCGCGAGATCGTGGACGCCATCCATC
>Ga0137398_10000692_pt1 | contig 12574 bp, 16 predicted proteins | sample czorhiz216metaG_FD_106659 | JGI IMG/M metagenome (GOLD analysis project Ga0137398, IMG submission 106659) | Vadose zone soil microbial communities from Angelo Coast Range Reserve, California, USA - czorhiz2.16 metaG | ecosystem: Environmental > Terrestrial > Soil > Vadose zone | place: USA...
AGAGCCGTATCTCACGCGCGAAAGACTCGAAGGCGCGGAATTCTTCGCGCTGATTCTTTTCGCCACCGCCGGCATGGGCGTTCTCGCCTCCGCCCAGGAACTGCTCACTGCCTTCATCGGCTTGGAAATGAGCTCTATCGCCAGCTACGTGCTCGCCGGGTATCGCCGCGACACGCTCAAATCCAGCGAATCCTCGCTGAAGTATTTTCTGCTCGGCTCCTTCGCCACCGCCTTTTTCCTGTACGGTATCGCCCTGGTCTATGGAGCATCCGGCTCCACGATTCTCACCAGCATGAGCCAGATCGACGAGGCGCAAATGCCGCTCATGAAGCTCGGCCTGGCGTTGATTCTCATCGGACTGGGCTTCAAAGTCGCCATCGCGCCTTTCCAGATCTGGACACCTGACGTTTACGAAGGCGCTCCCACTCCTGTCAGCGCGCTTTTCGCTGCGGGTCCCAAAGCCGCAGCTTTCGCACTGCTGCTCAGAATTTTCGCCACCGTCCCCTCAGCCACGCATTACTGGTTTTGGGCTTTCTGGATTCTCGCCGTCCTCACTATGTTCGTCGGCAATCTGGGCGCGCTGGTGCAGACCAACCTCAAGCGTCTGCTCGCCTACAGCTCCATCGCCCACGCAGGCTACATTCTCGTAGCCTTCGCCGCCGTGACCGGAATGACTTCCAGCGACACCGCAACCATATTCAGCGGTGTTCCCGCCTACGCCGCAGTCCTCTTCTATCTTTTAAGCTACGCGCTGGTAAAAGTCGGCGCGTTCACCATCGTTTCGCAACTCGGCGGCAAAGACGAAAAATACGTCACTCTCGAAGATTACGCCGGCCTCTCGCAGCGCCATCCAATCGCGGCCGCCGCGCTGAGCCTTTTCCTTCTTTCTCTGTTGGGTTTGCCCGTCACCGCAGGCTTCTTTGGCAAATTCTATATTTTCAAAGCCGCCGTAAACTCCAACCTCATCTGGCTAGCCGTCCTGATGGCTGTCAACAGCATCATCGGCGCCTACTACTACTTGAAAGTGATCGTAGCCATGTACATGCGCGAACCCAGCGAAGACTCCGCCGCTACCGCGCCAATCGCCTTCCCCGCCACCGTCAACATTGTTCTCGCCATCACCGCCATCGGCACCGTCTACTTCGGCCTCTTCCCCAACCAAGTCCTCCGCCTCCTCCTCGACAAAACCTTGATAGGCGGCCTTAAGTAGTCGCAGCTGGACTCAACTGGGCGCGCAGCAACTCCGTCATTCCGAGCGCAGCAAAGAATCTTTTTCTTATCGCGGCGGGCTTATCCCGCCGTTTTTCTTTCTTCTTTTCTTCCGGCTTTTTCCTCGTCCTTTCTTCTCTGCCGAACTCACGTCACTCTCCAATTCTCCGCGATTCTCAGTCCCTCTGCGCCTCCGCGTTATCTTTCCAGCAGCGTAAACAGACAGGCACGCACTACCCTTCGCGCAATCCCTTCGCAATCCGGGATTGGTCCTCGCGACAATGGTCCACTCGGCATAGGGGGAGTGTTTCACCTCCCAGCTATCGAACATGCTCGGCGTACCAACAAAAACGGGCCGGAGAAAACCTCTCCGGCCCGTAAATCCTCGTCGAATTGAATTAGACCTGACCCTTACTTCACCACAAGAACGGTTACAAACGTCAGCAGCACCAGCGTCTCCACGAACGCAAGCGCCAGAATCATCGGAACGAACATCCCCTTTGCCGCTCCTGGATTGCGCGCAATTCCTTCCTGTGCAGCCGCGCCGATCCGGCCCTGTCCCAAGCCGCAACCGAACGCCGAAATTCCGACGCCGATAATCGCGGCGATCCACAGCAGGCCTTTGTTTCCGGCACCGCCTGCTGCTTCCCCACCCTGCGCGAACGCTGCCGGCGCCAAGAGCGCCACGCCCGTCACCGCAGTCATTAACATGCTCAGCTTCTTCATTTACTGCCTCCTTATGAAATTGCCGCCAGTTGGTGGTTGCCGGACACCGTGCAGCCGACCTCACGCTGAAACGACAGATTGCCGGAAAACTGACCGGCAAATTCAATTAGTGTTCTTCGGCCGTAGCCAATCCCAGATAAACCGCCGGAAGCGCCGTAAAAATGAACGCCTGAACAAACGCTACCAGGAGATGCAGGGCGACGAAGGCAAGAGGTATAATCGCGGGAAATATTCCGAACGCCACACCCAGCGCATGCGACTTGTTCCATCCCCACGCGGAAACTCCTGATAGTAAACCGACAAAGATCACATAAATCATGTCGCTTGCAAAAATATTGGCGTAAAGCCGGACGGTCAGCGATAGAACACGAGCGCACATGCTGATGAATTCCAACGGAAAAATCAGCCAGGCGATCCAAATCGGCGTTCCGGCCGCAAAATTCTTGAAGTACTGGCCAACTCCCAAATGTCGCATCCCTTGAAAATTGAAATAAAGGAAAGTGAGCGTAGCGCAAGCCAGCGGTACGGTTCTCTCGCTTGTGGGTGCGGAGAATGGCGGAAACAGACTCATCAGGTTGGAAAAGAGAACGAACAGGCTGATGGTGCCTACAAAGTGGATGAAGCTGCGCGCATGATGCCCCGCCGCCTCATCCAAAATGTCTCGGATTCCGATTCTCATGGGGTTCGTGAGCAGCAGTTCCCCCACTTGCTGCAACGCACCGGGCTTCTCGACAGAGAGCCGCATTCGTAGCACCGCGGCCAGCAGCGTGACCGCTAGGATCATCAAAATACTCATGACGACGTGCTGCGGTATGGGGAAATTGGGATTCTCGGGCTTCTGGTGGAGGGCGTTCAACAAGGCCCATGCAGCCGACCCGAAGTGCTGATTGACCCAATGGGTTATAGGACTAAGATGTTCTTCCATCGCTTCGAACCCTAAAAGGGACTAACTCCTAACTATCCAGGTTTAACGACTTCCCACACACTTGCCATCATGATCGCGGCTATAAGCGCGCACAATCCCAATCCAATGCTAACCAGGGGAACGTGCAGATAAATAAATATAACATAGGCACCGCAGGCCACCAAAGCGTAGCGGAAGATCAGCGCGAAGAACGTGCCCAGCTGCGGAGCCGCTGATTTGGCGCCTGTTGCAGGACGGCCAGCTTCGGTCCCTGCGACTGCGTCCTGTCCTTGCGGTTGCGACGCTTGCACCATCGCCGCGGTTATCAAGGCCCGAATGCCGCGCCGCAGCCAGCGAAAATTAAGCCAGCCGAGCACCGCTCCGCCAGCCAGCCCCTTCGCCCAATCTGGGCGGCGCAGCGCCAGTGCCACCGCGGCAGCAGCGAATCCCACGATCAGCGTCAACGCTGCGATTCTATGCAGCACTTGCTCGCCGGGGAGATCAGCGTCCGGTTTATACAATTGGCCGATCATCTCTGTCGGCGCGTTACCGGGGACGATAACGGCGGGCGATGTCGATGAGGCTGGCGGCGAAACCCAGGCCTCCGCCAACGACAGTCAGCCATGGCCAGGTGCGCAGCCACCGGTCCGCAAGATAACCCAGAAATCCGGCCAGAACGATCGCTCCCACGATCGTGAAGGGCAGTTCCATCGCGAGAGCCGATTCTTTGGTTATGTCGCGCGCTACCTTTTGCGATTTGTTTAGTTTTGGTGAATCGTCCGAATTCTCGACCATGGCTATTTCTCAAACAACAATTCCCCGGCACGAGTGGTCGCCTTCACCACCGCCTTGATCAACGTAACCCGCAATTTGCCTTCTTCCAGTTCCAGAATTCCATCGATCGTGCATCCCGCCGGAGTCGTCACCGCATCCTTCAGTTGCGCCGGATGCTCCCCCGTTTCCAGTACCACGCTGGCGGCGCCCTTCATCGTTTGCGCCGCCAGCAAAGTCGCCACATCACGCGGCAATCCCACTTTTACGCCAGCTTCCGCCAACGATTCCAAAATAATGTACGCAAACGCCGGCCCGCTCGCGGAAAGTCCGGTCACCGCATCCATATTCTTTTCATCCACCACCACCGTGCGTCCTACCGCGTCAAACATAGCTCGCGCAATTTCCAGATGCTCCGGCCCGGCGTGCGCGCCGCGGCAAATCCCCGTCATTCCACAGCCCACCGCCGCCGGAGTATTCGGCATCGCGCGGATCACCGGAACCTTCGCGCCAAGGTGCTGCTCCAGGTAACTCGTCGGCACTGAAGCCGCCACAGAAATAACCAGCGTTTTTTCGCTAACCTCTGGCGCGATTTCCTTCAGCACTTCCGCAATCACTTGCGGCTTCACGCCCAGCAGCACAATGTCCGCATCCTTCACCGCCTTGAGATTGTCCGTAGTGACGAATATCTTGAGCTCACCGCCCATCGAGCTGGCTTTTTCGCCATGCTTCACGGTAGCGGTAACCCGCTTAGCCGTAAAAAGTTTTTGCCGGAGGTACGCGCGCAACAGAATACCGCCCAATTTGCCGGCGCCCAGCAAGGCAAGTTTTTTGTCCGAAAGTCTAAGTGGCATGGCTGAACCATTGTTCCCGACGCTGCGCGCCCACGTCAACACCGGAACGTCGCCAAGAATCCTTATTCGCACGTCGCTGCCGGTGTACACTCAATTTGCCCGCTGCCGTGGCGCATCCTATGAAGAAAAACACTGCAATTCCCAAAACCGTGAACGAATACCTGGTAGCTGTCCCCGAACCGGCGCGCTCCACCCTCAAGAAAGTGCGTGCGGCGATAAGCTCCGCCGCGCCTGCGGAAGCGACCGAGGTCATCAGCTACGGCATGCCGATGTTTAAGTACAAAGGCATGCTGCTGGGCTACGCCGCATATCGTAAACATTGCAGCCTGTTCCTCGCCACCTCGTCACTCTTGGAAAAGTTCAAGAACCAACTGTCGCGCTACCAAACCTCAAAAGGCACCATTCGCTTCCCTATCGATAAACCACTTGCTGCCAGCCTGGTGAAAAAGATCGTAAAAGCCCGCGTAGCCCAGAAGGACCAAAAACAGGCTCGCTAATCGCTCGCCCAAGCTGTCGAGTCTGTGCCTATATCCGACTGGAATGCCATTAACTTTCTGAATCTAAAGAGGTTAGCAAAACAAAAAATTCCGACAAATTTCTTGTCGAGGCCTGTCGATTTTCCAGCCCCTCATTCGACGAACTAGTGAGGCAAGCAAAGCTGCACAAGGAGTCGAATATGGCAAACCAACACACCACACCTCAAACGATCAAGCCCATCGTGCGGGCTATCGTAATCGCTCTCGCAATCGTTGTTGTGCTCTCGAGCTTCGATCAATCTGCGACCCAGCTATCCAACTACGTCGGCACCGTCGCTCAGGATGCCATCGCGCTCCTGCCCTCTCTGGTGCTTACGGCGTCGCAAGCTCTGCAGCCGGACGCCTCAGCTCATCACCGGTTTTCTCTGTGCGCCCTGCAAATGTTGCTATTGTGGCCGTTGCTCCAAACCGTAACCGAAGCGGCCGAGTAGCCGCACGATTTTCGGGAAACATTTTTCAAGATTGTCGATTTTGCTCCGACTCATTCGATGCATAGGTAGCAACCAAAATTTGCACAAAGTTTTGCCGTATAAACAATCTAAGGAGAAATAGCTATGAAATTCATGATGATCGTGAAAGCCAGCAAGGAAAGCGAAGCCGGAATCATGCCCAGCGAAACGCTGCTCAGTGCCATGGCCAAATACAACGAAGAGCTTATGAAAGCTGGAGTGCTTTTGGACCTCAGCGGCCTGCAGTCCAGTTCCAAAGGCGCGCGCATTAAATATTCGAACGGCAAGCGCGTCGCCGTCGTCGATGGGCCATTCGCGGAAACCAAGGAACTCATCGCCGGCTACTGGATCATCCAGGTAAAATCGCGCGAAGAAGCGCTGGAATGGGCCAAGCGCGCGCCGGCTCCGCACGAAATTCGGGATTGCGAAATCGAGCTGCGGCAGTTTTTCGAACTGGACGATTTTGCTCCCAGCGAAGCCATCGATCGCCACAGAGAACTCGGCAAGCAACTCGGCGCCAAAAAATAATTTCGCGGCATGTCGATTTCGGGCCTTCTCATTCGACGTATAGGTAGTGGCAGTAAAAACTAAAAGGAGATAGAACATGCGATTTATGATGTTGGTCAAACACGCCGAAACCTCGATGCAGCCGCCCAAGGAATTCCTCGACGCGATGAATAAGCTCAACGAAGAAGCCACTAAATCCGGCGCATTCCAAGGCGGTGGAGCACTGAAACCGACTGCAGCTGCGGCCCGCGTGCGGCTTTCCGGCGGAGAAATCAAAGCGATCGATGGGCCGTTCACCGAAGCCAAGGAAATTGTCGGCGGCTTCGCAATCTTGGAATTTCCATCGCGAGAAGAAGCGGTGAAATCCGCGATCGAGTTCATGGGGTTGCATAAAAAATATTGGCCCGGTTGGGAAGGCGAAACCGAGGTCCGGCAAATTCTCGGCCCTGAAGATTTTTCTCCCTGCAAATAATTTCTGCTTAAGTCATCGCATAAAAAGTTTCAAACAAAAGGAGCTACACAGATGAAATTCCTGAGCTTGTACAAGTCAGTGGAAAGAAATACTCCACCATCGCAAGAAGAAATGTCCAGGATGGGCCAGCTCATCGAGGATGGCTTCAAGGCCGGTTGGTTGGTCGCCACGGAAGGCTGCCTGCCAAGCGCCCTCGGCGCACGCGTACGGCGGACCGGGGAAAGGACCACTGTGACAGACGGCCCGTTCACCGAAGCCAAGGAGTTGGTCGGTGGGTTTGCAATTCTTCGCACCAACTCGAAGGAGCAGGCCATCCAACTGGCCAAGCAGTTCCTCCAGGTTGTCGGTGAGGGAGAATGCGAACTTCGCCAAGTTTACGAAGAGGGCGAGACCACTTGCCTCGACAAAGCCGCGGCTGCTTCCTGATGCACCTTGGTGAGTCGAAGCCCTGATTGGACGTCCGGACCTCGACTGACCTCTGCGATCCTGGGCTGCGAATCTGGCTTTGCGTCCCGGGCGCGGCGCCTCTTTCACTGGTGAAATGTTTCTCGTAAGCTGAGTGTTTCACCAGTTGAAAGGGTCGCCGTGACAACCCAGATCGAAACTACTGCGGCCACGCATCGCGTCATTGATGCTGTGTGGCGCATCGAGTCCGCGCGAATTATTGGAGCGCTTGCACGAATGGTTCGCGATGTTGGCCTGGCCGAAGAACTTGCGCAAGACGCTTTGGTCGCTGCGCTCGAACAGTGGCCGGGCTCCGGCGTACCTGACAATCCTGGCGCATGGCTGATGGCCACCGCCAAGCATCGCGCGCTCGATCATTTTCGCCGCAGCAAACTTCTCGAGCGCAAACACAAAGAGCTCGGCCGCGAACTCAACTCCCAGCAGGAATCCGCCGTGGCAAATTTTGAAGCCGAATTCGACGCTGCCAACGAACAAAATTTCGGCGACGATCTGCTCCGCCTGCTCTTCATCTCCTGCCATCCGGTGCTTTCGACGGAAGCGCGGGTCGCGCTTACGCTGCGTCTTCTTGGCGGACTGACTACGCAGGAAATCGCGCGCGCTTTTTTGGTTCCCGAGCCGACCATCGCGCAACGTATTGTGCGTGCGAAACGCGCGCTGGCGGAAGCGCGTGTTCCATTTGAAGTTCCTCGCGGTGCCGAGCTGGCCGCGCGGCTTTCTTCCGTGCTCGAAGTTCTGTACTTAATTTTCAACGAAGGCTACTCCGCTACCGCTGGCGAAGACTGGATGCGCCCAGCACTTATTGAAGACGCTCTGCGACTTGGGCGCATTCTTGCGGGACTCGCTCCTGACGAGCCGGAAGTGCACGGCTTAGTGGCGTTGATGGAAATCCAGGCTTCGCGCACTCACGCGCGAACCAATTCCGCTGGCGAACCGATCCTGCTTGCCGATCAGGATCGCACTCGCTGGGACCATGCGCTGATTCGCCACGGGCTCGCTGAACTGCAGCGCGCCGAACGGCTGAACGGGGCGCGAAGCCCTTACGCGATGCAAGCTGCCATCGCCGCGTGCCACGCGCGCGCTGGCTCCGCAGCCCAAACTGATTGGCCGCGCATCGCCACGCTGTACGCTGCGCTGGCACAGCTTACGCCGAATCCGATCATCGAACTGAATCGCGCCGTCGCAGTTTCGATGGCGTTCGGACCACAAGCTGGCCTCGACATCGTGGATTCGCTTACGTCCGATGATGCGCTTAAGTCCTACCATTTGCTTCCTGCCGTCCGCGCCGACTTACTGAAAAAATTAGGCCGCTTGTCCGAAGCGCAAGCCGAATTCAGTCGCGCTGCTTCGCTTGCGCACAATTCGCGTGAACGCACGCTGTTGCTGACTCGCGCAGCCGGTTGCGCTGCCGACGCCTTGCCATCCTAGCCGGGTGACAGCCCCGTAGTCTCACGGTTCGTCTTGGAGCTAAAATCGAATTTCCAGTCTTGGAGCGAACCATGAAGCGAGCTATGTTCCTGGCAGCAGCGAGTTTGATGTGCGCACGGAGCGGGAGCGCGCAACAGCACAACATTGACGCGCAAAAGTCCACGTTGACGATCCACGTCGGCAAGACTGGCGCGTTCTCCGGGTTCGGTCATGAGCACGAAGTGCGTGCTCCGATTCACAACGGTACGGCGGAAACCGGCTCTCATCCCGCAGTCGAAATTCACGTGGATGCGCGGCAGCTCCGCGTGATCGACAAGGATGCTTCCGAAAAAGATCGCGCCGAAGTGCAGAGGACGATGCTCGGTCCGGAAGTCCTCGATAGCGAGCAGCATCAAGAAATCGTCTTCAGATCCACGGCCGCCGAGGCCGCCGGTCAAGATCGCTGGACGCTGCGTGGAAATCTCACGCTACTTGGGCAGACACGGCCGGTCACCGCGCAAGTCACTCTGAAAGACGGCCATTACACCGGCGAGGCAGCCGTCAAGCAGACTGACTTCGGCATCAAGCCTCCCGGAAAAGCAGGCGTCAGAGCCAAAGACGAAGTCAAAATTGCGTTCGACGTGCAGATGGCCTCCTAACGCCGCCACGGAATCGTCATTCCGAGCCTGCCTGCGCAGGCAGGCGTAGCGGAGGAATCTTTTGGCGAGTTCCCGAAAGTGGCAAATTTTACCCTAACGAAAAATACCTGCCTTCCCGGGTATTTCACTGCATGGCCTTCCATTTCGTCCCTAGCGCATGCTGGTTGCAAAGGCGAGAGAAACTGAGGGCTGCGTGTTGGTCTGTTCGCTCTCGCAAGGAGGCACTAAATGAAAGCGAAATGGTCGTTGCAGCTTCTTGTAGCATCCGGCCTGGTTCTTTCACCGGTCTTTGCGGCGCAGGCGGCGCCGAGCCAGGATAAGAGTGACGATGTGCGAAGCATCACAGGCTGTCTGTCAAAAGGCGATAGTGCAAGAGAATTCAAGATCACCGGCGAGGACGGAAGCACATGGGAAGTAACCAGCGCCACCGTTAAACTTTCTCCCCACCTGGGACACACCGTGACGGTGAGCGGCAAAGTCTGGCATCCGGACATGCACGGCGCCAAAGAAAAAGCCAAAGAGACGGTTGATGCCGATGCCAAGGAGCATGGACACCTGAAGGCAACCAAGGTTGAGATGGTCAGCGAATCCTGCAAAAAGTAGTTCTTTCGACATTTCATTTGACACTTGGGCCGGAGCGACCACCGCTCCGGCTTTTTTTTTGCGTGCGCTCCCGCCTGCGCAGCTTTCGATAGGAACTATAGTGCCTGTCTGGTGGCGAGGGATGGGTGTACTACCCCTGGGTACTTTGAGTAAGAGTGACAAGCAAAGGACTTGCGATTTTCAGAGTGTGAAAGAGTGAAAAAGAGTGAAATCGTGTGACGGAAAATGAAGGATGAGCTGCGTAATCAAGCACTACGAGAATGTCTTCGCGTTCAAGAAATGGATAGTCAGCGAGAATTTCCTCGTAGGAGGCTCCGGCACCAAGCAGTTCGAGCACATTCGTAACGCGAATACGCAGGCCCGAATGCAGGGCCTGCTGCCGCATTTGCCGGTTTCGACGGTGATTCGATTGAGGCGTTCCAGATTCATTGAATCCTCTGTTGCTCCGACGATACGCAATCGGCGGTTCAACGGCGAGCGTTGGTGACGCGAAGGGAAGAAAGCCCCAGCCATTCGCGTAAAGCAGGAAAGAATGAGGCATCCGGAATTTTTTGTGGATCGAGTGTCTCCCGCCAACAGCAGATGCGGCGGGCGCGCTCGGGATGACAGGTGGGGGGAACGAGCACCGCTGCAAGCGGAGTACACCTGAAGGGAAAGGCCGGGCATCCAAATTAGTTCAGGGTTTGTAAGTACAACTTGTTCTTCTAAGGGTTTGTAAAACAAACCCTGAAACCCGCGATGGAAGTGAATGGAGGATAAGAATGTACAGCGTCCGTCAGGAGCACTTGCCTTTTGTCGGGAGCTCGCACGAATTTGTCGGCGCGGAGCACGGCGATGTGAACGTTTCGGTGTTTTTACTCAGCGCGTTGCCCGGCAAGGGGCCCGGCCCGCACCGCCATCCCTACGACGAAATTCAGTTTGTGCGGGAAGGCCGCGGAGTCTGGACCGTGAACGGGCAGACGTTTGAAGGTTGCGCGGGCGACATTTTCGTGATCAAGGCTGGCGAGATTCACGAATTCAAAGCGATTGGGGATGGCCCACTGGTCCAGGTGGATGTTCATCTGAGCCCGCGCTTTATCCAGGAGAACTTGGCGTAGCGGGCCGAGTGCGCCACCCGCCCGCCTTAAGCTAGCTCTTTCCGCAGACGCTTGAGTGCATCCCTATAGATGCATAAGCAATTCTCGATTTCGTCTGGCTTTAATGTGCGGAATTCCTTTGGAAGCTTCGACGGCGAAATGAAGGGAAGACTTCCCTTGAAACCAAGTGCTTTTGCGCCTTTTCTAACGCCCGCGTGCAGATAAACTAGTTTTGGTTCGATTCCGAGATACGCACCAACACGACAAGCGGTATCGTAGACGGTTACCTCCGAGTTTTTCCAAATTCTCCCCGCGACCTTCTCCGAAATATCTATAAGCTCCGGAAACGACTTACAGGCGCGGACCGCTTCTTGCCGGCGCGTCAGGCCCCGGGGCGAACTCCTGTAGTAGCGCGCCGGGAATACGCCATTGATGCGAGAGTCGCTTACCGTTTGCGCCCGTTGCAAGGGCAGCTCTGTGTATAGCGCTGCGCAAATCGGGCGCGTCAGCAAAGTACTCTTGCTCTTCGGTCGCGCCCTCTCGACATTGATCTATGTAGTCCTGCACAATCTCGCCGAGATTTCGGAATGACCTCTTGCTGGGGCAGCAGTGTTCCGCGAAGCGCTTGGAATGTCTTGGAGCGGGTCTGCAGCTGTTCATCGTGGAGTTGCCTTAGGGTAGAATTCCGGCAGGCAAAGTCTAGCGTTAGTTACGCGGTCCACGCCCAGCTGCAAGAGAAGAGGCAGAAAAGGTCAGAAGACCCCTTGATTCTTCAATTCGACGAAGAGGTTTCAGATCTACCAAAAGGCGCGCCTAGAAGCGAAATACAATGTGAGTCGATTTCTACAGATGTTGCAGGAACAGCACGGACTCAGGACGGCACGAATCTTGCTGCACTCCCCGAATGTCTCGGAAGGCTACATCGCGCTTTGGGAAAGAGGCCGCATCGACCTAACCGTCGAGGCCGTTATTCACGAACACGAAAGGTGGCATCGCCTGTTCACGCCGGATGAATTGGCAATCCGTTCTAAGCGGCTTCGAGATTACGGCTGTCTGAAATCAGAAAAAACATAACGGAATCTTGCCACTTTCGGCTGCGCCCGTGTCCATTTCGCATTCAAGGGTTCATGTGTACCCCCGGTTTCCGTCCCGGAGCGTAAACTTCCCAACGAACTCGGCTGATGGATTCGGATGGTCTGGCGTCGCGACGAGCCTTAGAGTGTCCGAAGGAACAACGACTAACAATTCCTCTCCGTCTTCAAGCTCACCTGTTGCGTTGCGGAAGTTTTTATTTCGCAGAGAAGACGAATTCGGCCGAATTTCCACGGAGAAAGAAAAACCGGGACGACGCATAAATCTCACCACCCTCGGCCCAAACCTTCCATATTGAGACTGCGGGCTCCTGACCTTGGCTGGGCGCAAATCATATCGCCTTCCCTCCGACAGGTATTTGTACACTCCCGGCTTTTCGGCGTCTTGAGACGCAATAACAGATATTCGCTTTTTCTCCCCTCAGCACTTAGAGAAAAAGAATCAGGTATGATGTCACCGTAAAGCGAGAGGGAAAAGGGACGACATGACGAAGACGACTGAAGCCAATAGCAGGATGGAGCGGGGGCTTGCGCAGGTGGATCCGCAGATTGCTACTTTGTTGCGGGAGGAGGCGGAGCGGCAGGCTACGGGGCTGGAGCTGATACCGAGCGAGAATTTGGTGTCGGAAGCGGTGCTGGAGGCGATGGGCTCCATCTTTACTAATAAATACGCGGAGGGGTATCCGGGCAAACGGTATTACGGCGGGTGCGAATTTGCCGACAAGGTGGAACAGCTGGCGATTGACCGGGCCAAGGAACTGTTTGGAGCGGAGCACGCGAACGTGCAATCACATTCGGGGACGCAGGCCAATGTGTCGGTTTATATGAGCACGCTGCAGCCAGGCGAT